>WLWD01003642.1_pt1 | contig 69914 bp, 33 predicted proteins | sample 6712731 | NCBI WGS metagenome assembly WLWD01 (sample SAMN12718690, study PRJNA576275) | sponge metagenome | isolation source: marine sponge | host: Mycale hentscheli | place: New Zealand: South Island, Marlborough, Capsize Point | collected 2014-11-01 | reverse complement strand
TGCTCGACCTGTACCAGTCTCCAATTGTACCGTATCAGTCTCCGGTCAGTCTGTTCAACCTGTACCAGTCTCCAGTTGTACAGTACCAGTCTCCGGTCAGTCTGCTCGAACTGTGCCAGTCTCCAGTTGTACCGTATCAGTCTCCGGTCAGTCTGCTTGACCTGTACCAGTCTCCAGTTATATTACAACTTTTGGGATGTTCAGGGGGGGGGGGGGGGGGGGGGGAGGAGCAGCCACAAATATTAAAGTCTGTGGTCATTCACACAAAAGATTATGGAATATCAATGGTGTGTGTTGTCATCTTTCTTCCACTCTCCCCCTACCTCATCCACCCGACTCTTGTTCTTCGATTCCCGCCTTCTCCGACCGCGAGGACGTCCAGAACTTGGAGCAGGAGGAGCCACTTCCTCTTCTTCATCACTGGAACCTGCTGCCTATTCGTGTTTCATTATTGGAAGACTCAGGTCCGGTATCCTCTCCTTCATCACTGGAAGACTCTGCTCCTGTCCCCTCATCTGCGTAATCTGGGTCGGTGACTGCATTCACATCTGGTCCTAGTAGTATATGTGGTAAAAACCTTTTTTTAATTTTTTTGAAAATTTGAATTTGTTCAAAAAACCACAAGCCATTTTCAAATCTCAAAACTCAATGAAATATATATATATATATATTATAGCTAAACAGCTTACTCTATCTCAATATAGCTATAAATAAGTCCTTTCCACAACAGAAGCTTGCTATTTTTCAAGAGAAAGACAAGAGAAAGACAAGCTTACCTCGATCATCTTCTTGACTCCCATTTTTTCAGTATCAGAGTTGACGGGGTCTGGTCCACCAACCCTGATACAGGGCCTCCTATAGCCCTAGATGTCGTCTCCCTTCTCTCCGCTTGATCCTGAGTCGTTAGAGTCAGCATCAAGCAAGTCTAAAACTTGCACCGCATTGTAATTTCTAGACGCCATCTTCCAAAAAATGACTTTGAAAAAAAAAATTTTTTGCATAGTTACCGGGGTCATACGACACGCTCACTTTTTTCCTATGATGTAATAAGCATTACCTAAGACTGTACGTAATAGGGAGGTCCCCAGTTGAACTGGCGATTTTATAAATAATGGAGAAGACAGTAAGTCAAACCGCAAAGTCTTGGTCGGCAAAGAAGCGGTTGTTTCAATGTGTTATGGAATGCTACTGAGCTCAAGCAATTTTTTGCTGCTTCTACAAAGCTCTGGAGATGACTGGATCCATAAATGAAGCTGCTGTGAAGAAGGTAACTTTTTTTTAAATTCGACGGAGAACCGATGTTTTTTTTTTTTGCCGAGGAAGAAATAAACGCAACTGCTGTGAGGTACTGTCGAAGCAGTCCTGGCTGAAAGCTATTTTAGATGCTTCTCCAATGCATTGGGCACCTGTGTATGCAATCTGAAGGTTCTAGCTATAAAGTAACTATTTTTAAAAATTCGGAGAAGTCAATCGGTCTTCACCCGCTTCAAAGCAGGATCCGGAACGAAAGGGTTAATATTTCATTCCCTCTGGCTCTTAAAAATAAATTAGCCAGGTCATGAAATATTTCACCATATCATACTCTGACTCATGTAATAAGTACTGTATACTAGATAATGTACTACAACATGCACTAATATATTTTTCTCAAGTCTTATATGCCTCTTTCTTACATAAACATAAATCTACTGACCCCATGTAAGCAGCTTAAAGCTAAAAATAATTCTTTGAACCCAAGTACAACAAATATCCTCTGCAAGTGCAGCTGCCTAGAGACCTATATAAAAATACCACTACATGTCTTTGTACTTTGTACAGTGTACTCTCTCCCTCCCTGTTTGTTTATTCTTTTGCTGCTTAACAATGGCCAGTTGCAACTTACTAGTCTCTTCAATGAGAACTCATCCAGGTCAATGAGAAGTTATACACAGAATTATATGGAGTTTAATGGAGGCATTAAACAGAGTTAACATGGGAGGCTTACATTGGCAGGCGGGGCCTCGGGGCCCCTAAGGCGGGCTGGGAAATTAAGGGAGTTACGGAGGCATGCGCAACACAGGCCACATGGCCAGGTCAGGCAGCAAAACCTACCACAGGTAAAACATACTGTGTCGAGCGGAGAGCAAGTAGAAGCCCTACAAGTGGTGAATAGCGCTCCATTTGTATCGATACGGCTGGAACGTTTGAGAGTTGTTCGGGGGAGAAGCCAAAGTCAAGACAGCGATGGCAGACGGGAGCGACGAGAGCAGCATCGAGCTTAGCCCAGCTTCGCTTCAAGCCATCAGACAAAGCTGCAGGGGAGTGCAGGGAAAGGTGGCGGGGGCTCAGCGGAAGAGACGCCGAGGGCGCACGATGGTAAGATCATGGCTATAAAGCAGCAATAGGCTAGTGGTGGGCGTTAATTGGCAAGGTTAAGGAGCTTCCCCCTCCACCCGATGGGTGTGACAATCAGCGGGAATGCCAACGGTAGGGAGCAGCGGGTAATTAAGAGTAATTGTTAATGAAGGGGTGGAAAAAAAAAAAAAAAAAGAGCACGAGAAGGTGAAGCAAGTGGAGGTAGGGTATGCTGCATGACAAGCAGGCAAGGCAAGGCATGACAAGCAGGCAAGGCAAGGCATGACAAGCAGGCAACGCAAGGCAAGGCAGGACAAGCAGGCAAGGCATGACAAGAGGAGGGGGCAAGGCAGGCAAAACAAGCAGAAGCAAGGCAGGAGAAGGAAGGCATGCAATCCACAGCAAGGCAGGGCAAGTAGATCATGGCAATGGTAGCAGGGTGAGGAGCCTATGGAAGCTTGATATAGTGATGCATAAGAAATAGGTGGACAAGGAAGGGCGAGTAGAGGGGGGTATAGTTATCGAGAACATATCAAATATAGGGACAGCCGCATGGCGTGGGCAGTACACTGCCCCAGCATAGAGTTAGTTAGCATAGAATATATATGGTTAAAAAAAAAATAAATAAATAAATAAAAATAATAATAATAATAATAATAATAATTAAAAAATCGAAAGTTTGTAATTAAGCACTTAGATAATGACAGGGACTAGCGGGCAGGCAGTTATGATTACCACCCTATCTCTCTCTCCTTCCTTTCTATATTCCTCTATCTCTCAATCCTGTCTCGCATGGCTGCAGGTGGAGAGCGGCAGGGGGAGGAGCTGGCAAGGCTGGGGTTCCACACGTTTTCGCCAGAGAGCGAGTCGCTAGGAAGCAGCTGTGGAGCAATGGTGGGTGGTGCAGGCGGCGGTAAGACAGGGCCAAACGTGGAGGGAGAGGCGAGCCAGAGTGAGCACTCAGCAGCAACAGCAAAGCCAGGCACCTGCCTGGTATCATTGGACCCGGCCTCCTATCTCTCCCCAAGCGGCTGGTGGAACGCATTGGAACGGGAGAATATGTGGACTTCGGGGAATCCCACCGGCAAAGGGCAAAAGTCGCCCCATTCCGCAGGCAGGAGAGGGATAGGTGGTGGTAGTTCAAGCCACTGACTTGATGGCCACCCGGAAGACGATTCCGGACTTGGCTACTTGGCTGCAGTGCTTCGGCATATTTACTGCAGTGGTGGCAGCAGCACGGCCCAAGAGGGTGCCGGAACTGATGGCCTAACAGGCCATCATTGCAAAAGCAAGCCAAACCTATCGCTGGCCATCATGGGTGGTGTACAATCAGGCTTTCCGCCAGGAAATGGCGGGAGCACGGGAGCAGTCCTGGGCCAAGGTAGACCCCTCCTTGTACTCAGTGTGTTTCTTCGGCCAGAACATCAACTCCGAGAACTGGTGTTCGGTGTGTCGGTCGCTGGAGCACACAACCACAGCATGTCCATCAAGGGCGACAAGAAAACGCACGTGGCCAGGGTCACCGGCAAGAGGAGCAAATCAGGAGGTGTGCCAGAAATTTAAAGGTTCAATGGGGACTGCAGGTATGGCAGGGACTGCAAGTTCGCCCACCTGTGCAGCAGATGTGGGGAACCACACCCCGTGACAAAGTGCAAAACAGGAAACAAACGTCCCAGACAGGAGGAGTAGGAGTGGGCGCAGGAGAGAGCAGCTGGAACTGTCATGGAACAATCTGTTGACATGGGTGTTCATATTGAGAATGTGTGCAGTATTTAAAAAAAAAAAATAATAATAATAATAATAATAATAAAAAAAATAAAACATAAAAATATATATATTTATATATAGATATAGATATAATATAAGCTACAGGAGATAGAATAGTAGTAATAGAACAATAATTAGGATTATAATAAATAAACAGTGGGGTGGGTTGATAAGAAGCCTGGCTTTAGGTAAAAAGTGGTTAGGAATAGGGACTGTGTAAATAATGGGGAAACAACAGCAGTAGGGCAACTAGAGTAACCAAGCTTGTCGTAGCTAATGATCTACCATAACATTTTGCAGGGAGATATCAATACCGGGACCAGTTGCTAAGCCTGGATGCGTGCAGGGAGCAGGGGCAGCAAAAAATGCCGCAAGAGCTGAGCAAGATTATTACCCCACTGTCTAGTGCTACCCTGAAGGAACAGCTGAGGGGACACCCAGACCGGGAATTTGCGGCGTATATTGTGCGAAGAGTGTCAGAGGGGTTCCGAATTGGGTTTAATTCCGGCTTGGTCTCTTTGAAGCAACGTTCAGGGAATATGCCGTCAGCAGATGAACATCCTGAGGTGGTGACAGGATGCATCCAGAAAGAGAGGGAGCTGGGCAGACTGATGCAAGTGAAACAAGCTGAAGTGTTAACACCCATTCACACCAGCCCATTTGGGGTCATCCCAAAAACGAGTGGAATAAACAGATGGAGGCTGATCCTAGATCTCTCCTCTCCACTGGGGCACAGCGTGAATGATGGGATAGAGAAGGAGCTGGCGTCACTAAGCTATGTCTCAGTGGATGAGGTGGTGCAGAGAGTTTTGCTATGGGGAAGAGGAACGCTGCTCGCAAAAATGGATGTCAGACAGGCATATCGCAATGTCCCAGTGCATCCCGAGGACAGGCGGCTACTAGGAATGCGTTGGCAAGGCGATATCTATGTTGATGCCGTGCTTCCATTTGGCCTTAGGTCAGCTCCACTGATATTCTCAGCAGTGGGAGATGTGATTGCATGGATCATGGAGCAGCATGGTGTCGCATGGTTGGACCACTACATTGATGACTTTATCACCGCTGGATGGCCTGGGGGGATGGAATGTGCAAGAAACGCAGCAGTGATGAAGACAGTATGTCAGCGAGTGGGAATGCCGATAGAGCCGGAAAAAGATGAGGGGCCGGCCACAACCATAACCTTATTGGGGCTAGAGACACTATAGCGCTAGAGGTGAGACTGCCGCAGGAGAAGCTAGCGAGCTTGAGGACTGTGTTGAAGTCCTGGCGGGGAAGGAAGGCATGCAGGAAGCGGGAGCTACTCTCACTAATTGGCTCCATGTCCCATGCGGTGCGGGCAGTCAGGCCTGGCAGATCCTACATTCACCGTCTAATCGAGGCGGCAGCAGAAACCAAACGCCTGGACCAATTCGTGAGGCTGAATCGGGAAGCCAGGGCAGATATCGAGTGGTGGCATACCTATGCAGCAGGCTGGAATGGGTGAGCAATGATGTTAGTGGGGCCGGGCACATCACACTAGGTGACCATTACGTCGGACGCGTCCAGAAGCTGGGGCTGTGGCGCTTTCATGGAGGAGGCGTGGTTCATGCTACCATGGTCAGTGTTTATCAAGGACATGCACATCACGGTGAAGGAGCTGGCCTCCATTGTGATTGCCGCGGCAATCTGGGGACAGGAGTGGAGAGGGAAGCATGTGCTTGCCTACTGTGACAATACAGCAGCGGTAGCCATAGTAAATTCTGGCTCAGCGAAAAATGGGCAGGCCATGCAACTCAGACGGTGCCTGGCATACCTGATGGCCATGAATCAGTTCTCGGTAAGGGCCACTCACATCCAGGGTGCGCTCAATGTGGCAGCAGATGCCCTGTCAAGAAACGACCTGTCACATTTCCGAATGTGTTGTCCACAGGCTCAGCAACAAGGGTCGCCAATACCAGTCAGCCTTCTGGACACCCTGCTGCTGAGGGAACCCGACTGGACACGGAAGGACTGGGTCGAGTCGTGGACTTCTACGTTGGACAGGCCTTTAGCCGACTCTATGCGGAGAAGCTACTTGTCAGCAAAGAAACGATATTTGAACTTTTGCACACTGCACAAGGTCACCCCCATCCCCACTAATGAACAATTATTGTGTCACTATGTAGCAATCCTGGCCAAGAGCGGCCTGGCTGCATCGTCGATAAAATGTTATTTGGCGGCAATGAGAAATCTACAAATTACAGAGGGTAAAGGAATCCTAATATGAGTGCCATGTCTAAGCTGGACTTGGTAGTAAGGGGCGTGAAGAGGACGCAGGCGAGGGATGGACAGCGCAGGCCACTGCATCCGATCACCCCGGAGCTGTTGCTCATGTTGCGTAAGGCCTGGCTAGATCCAGCAAGAGGTCATGATGGCGTGATGCTGTGGGCGACAGCGTCATTGTGTTTCTTGGGTTCCTGAGATCGGGAGAGGTAACAATTCCAACAGACACCAGCTTCGACAAGGCGGTCCACCTTACCTTCGAGGACATTGCAGTGGACAATCTGAAAGACCCCACAATGGTGAGAGCCAGGTTGAAAAGCTCCAAGACAGATCCATTTCGAAAAGGTGTGGACATAGTGGTCGGAAGGACGGGCGACAGAATTTGTCCAGTAGCGGCCATGTTAGGCTATTTGAGGGCAAGAGGAGCTGGCCCGGGTCCATTGTTTTGATTCAAGGAGGGAAAACCTCTCACGAAGCCTTGCTTCGTCTCACAGGTGAGGGAGACCCTCCAAGCAAGGGGTATAGATGGATCATCATACTCAGGACACAGTTTCTGCAGTGGAGCTGCTACAACAGCGGCGAGGGCAGGTGTGGAAGACTCCACTATCAAGATGTTGGGAAGGTGGAAAAGTGATGCCTATCAGTTATATATCAAGACGCCACGGCATCACCTCGTGGCAATTTCGACACGGCTGGCGGCAACTCAAGGGCAAGACTCCGGATAGAGACTGGGGACCTCTGAGACTGCGGGAGCACGCAAGTTGACAATAAACATTTGTTGTTCGCATGTGTATGTGTCAGTATTGGATGGTTGTAGTCGGATAAGTGTTTATAAGAGCATTTCCGGTAACATCAGTAGCATGGGATTAACGAGGGAGCAGGGGGTCAGGGGAAGAGGTAGAGGTCGGTAAAAAATGTGGTGGTAGGATTGGGCTGGAGTGGAGGCCAAATATGCCCAAAGGTACAAATTGGGGTTAATTGGCAGACAATAGGTGCCAATTGGTGGCAATCATACCTAACCACATCAAAGAGGCGGTAAGTCGGGGACCCCCTACCTCTCGCTCCCAACAAATGGTAACCGATCCGAGTTAAATGGAGTTTAATGGAGGCATTAAACAGAGTTAACATGGGAGGCTTACATTGGCAGGTGGGGCCTCGGGGCCCCTAAGGCGGGCTAGGAAATTAAGGGAGTTACGGAGGCATGCGCAACACAGGCCACATGGCCAGGTCAGGCAGCAAAACCTACCACAGGTAAAACGTACTGTGTCATGCGGAGAGCAAGTAGAAGCCCTACAAGCGGTGAATAGCGCTCCATTTGTCCCACCCACCCATCCACCACAAGCAGGGAAGGAGGTAAGACAGACTGCGGAGAGGGCACGATGGTGGCGGATTCTATAGGAGGGGCGGTGTCAGTCACACATAAAAGGCTAGCAAAGTTCCTCCACTGGGGAAAGGGCGGAACCTCAGTGTGAAAGAGAGGTAGGGGTTGCTGGAGGCCAAATATGCCCAAAGGTGCAAATTGGAGTTAATTGGCAGACAATGGGTGCCAATTGGTGGCAATCATACCTAACCACATCAAAGAGGCGGTAAGTCGGGGACCCCCTACCTCTCGCTCCCAACAAATGGTAACCGATCCGAGTTAAAAAAAATATTTGCTTTTTTATTTAGTTCCATATAGAAAGTTTTAATAAATGGACACTCCACTAAATTACTTGTTATTTTAAAAAAGTGGTCGATTTGCCTTAGTTCCTATGTTTCCATGAAATCACCTCCATCTTAACAAACTCACTAGATAGAAACTTGCAATAAAGGAATAAAAATACTTTGACAGCCCATGATGCCACTATCTTTAGTCTGAACTAAGATAGTGTGAATACTAAATAGATTATTATTTCTAGTCCTCTCGCAGTATGCAATTCATATAAACACTGAATCTGCAGCACAAAAAATTTAAAGCTTTTACATTTACAGCCATGTGCTAATCTTTTTCTAATGTATTTATTTTACATACATAAATAGTTTACATTGTACATATGTACTGGCAGATGAATGCTATCATTTGTATTTTATTGCTTAATTTCTGCACATATACATCATGACTAACCTCATATTATCAATACAATTACAATGAGTGAGAGATTACAACAATTCTTACCATCTGTGCCAAGTCTATGAGGTAAGTGTCATTGAGGTCACTAGTACCATTCCATCCACCAAACAAGACTGCATGTGTAGGACTAATGCAGGTGACTGTAAAACCACCTCTAGGAGAAGGTCTACTTCCAGTGATCAAGGGAGAAGACCATGTACCTAATAAAAAAAAGCAATGTAATCTTTATTTGGTAAGTTATTTTAAGATATCTATTTTATGAAGACTTCAAATATCATTTACATAACTTTGAGCTGCCTTATTATGTAGTAATTATTATACCAGTTATATTTCAAAACTATCGTATTGATTGTCAGTAGTAATTTACCAAAGTTCAAATATTTGGGTTGACATTAATGAAATAATAAGAATGACTTACATTATGTTAGTACAAGTACAAACAATAAATGCCTCATTTTATATAAACACTATATAGCCAAAAATTATAATCTTAATTACTTCAAATATTAATAACAAACATAAATTAAGTATTTAGCTGTGCATTGTATAAAAAATTGGCTTCAAACTAATACAAAATTTTTAATAATTTACTTTTTGAGAAAATGTGTTCTCAAACACCTCAGCACTTATGCAACTACTAAATGTATGTCCACTATTTTATCAAATTTGCTCTATTACTATTGATTGACACAGTCACATATAAATTGCTTTATTATTACTATTTACACAGAACCAGTACTACTTAGTTGTGCCCATTGTGTAAATTAATAGTAAATGAGTCATCCTAGAAGCAATACTAAATACAAGAATACATAATTGACATGTATAAATTAATGTCATTCCATTCTATCACTACAAATAAATTCGTACATAAACCAAATTACCTAGTTCAAAAATCACTAATACATACTCAATATAATCATAACTTGAAATAGAATGTATTCTAGTTTCTATTATGTAGAAAAGAAATGATTGAAAAGTCATTAAAGTTCATTGCTAAAGACAGACATTAGCACAATAACTTTGAATTTATCACGTCTGATTATATCTTTACAATTATTTCTGATAAATGTTTACAATGTAAAAGGGAAATAGTTCCTCTATGTCTGAAACCATTAAATTTTATTCACATCTACACGACAAAATTAAGTATAGCACAAATATATAAAACCATTGTGTTATAATTATTCCATGATAATTTCAATAATAGTTTACATTAAATCTGCAAAAAGCTCTAAAGAAATTATATCTGTAATACTTTAATAATATACACTGTATTTTAATATGTATAAACTAAATCATGACAAATAAATTGAAATACAATTTGTAACTTACCTTGGGAAATATGGTACTTATGAATCTCATTTGTCCAGCCACGACCATCTTGACCATATTTACTCTTAGTAAATTGTGATCCAGACTGCAGTTCACCTGATGGAATGCCAAAGCCTCCAATAACAATTAACGAATCATTATAATATATTATTTGACAACCAGTTTTCCCCATGGGTCCACTATCATGTTGTGGTGAGAGTTGCTTCCATGTCATAGATCTGGTGTCTAGCTGATGCAGTGAAGCATGGAATGATGTACTATCATGACCACCAAACAAGTAGAGAACATGACCAGAATAAGAAGTTACACAGCCACATATTCCAGGAGGTGGAGTACCAGTTGTTCGAAGTTCTTTCCAGGATTCTGTAGTGCACTCATAGATTTGAATTACAGTTCTCAGTTGTCTTTTATTCTCATCAAAGTTATCAACAAGACCTCCATACACGTACAGTTGTTCAGAACTTGCCGAGGCAGCAGCATCTTCTCGAGGTGAAGGTTCATAGTTACTGAGAGGCTGATCTACGATAAAATTATAGTGTAAATTGTACAAATAAAATATAATTTTACAAATATACAAAGTAATAATATTTCACTGCAGAATTAATGTAAATGTGCAATATATGTTTTACTGTTATGTTAATTTACTGAAATAAATTTATATTAATTGGAATGGTTTCTTATGTAATTTTAATTTTTTTTAAATGTTTCAAATTTACTTTCAAAGTCATCACTTGCCCTGTACTTGGATATTTCAATAAATATTTTAGTTAGTATTTAGCTGTTTAGCTGTTGTTAGATAAACTATATACCATAATGGAAAACATTGTTTAACTTCCAATCCTTCAGTCATCTCAGGCAGCTGCTAACATTAAAGTCCAAAAGCAGCTGTCAACATAATGCTCTTAAGTGGAATATACTTGTAATCATAAATGGAATGCAATGCTAAACAATTATTGTATGTAATTAATTAAAATATGAACACACATCAGGTTAATAATGCTTCAGGTTGTTGGAAAAAATTAAGGGAATTATGGTTTGCATATTGATAAGTAAAAGAATAGTTAATGATTAACATTTTATTGTTTAACTGAATTTAGTCAGAAATATAACCAATTTAAAGTGGTCAATTTTGCTACTAAAATTGTGTTACTACATTTTCCAATGTCTGTAAAATACTAATCTGCACAAATGCTGTGCATGTCAAGTATGAATATTTTCATAATTCTATTTAAAGCTCTGATGAACATTTACAATTCATAATTTTCTTCTCAGCTGTATTTTACTCATTAGATGTATTCTTCCTGGGTTCGATTTCCGGTGGCGACCAAATATTTTTAATTCAGTATTGTTTTAAAAGCCTGTGAAAGTAAGACAATACATCTAATGAGTAAAAGAAGGCTGAGAAAGAAATGCTGAAGTTAAAAATTAGTGGAGTAAAAAATTCAACATATAAAATCTTTGAAAAAGAGAATTTTCGTTTGTTTGTTGAGAGTGAGACTGTAGCATAGCAGTACACTTTAACAGTATAAATACATAATTGGAGTGTTTGTTTGCTGGCTGGTTGTCATAGCCCAATGGCGGAGCACTTGTGTCCAGCAAGCAATAATGGGTTCGATTCCCGGAGGCGACCAAATATTTTTAATTCTATCTTGTTTAAAAACCCTGTGAAAGTGAGAGAATACTATAATTTTTTTTATTATTATTTCAATTGAAATATAATAAAGAAAACCAGAAATTTATCTTCACCTAATATATTGATAGCCTTACAAGTGGCTGTAGTTATGGTTGACTCCATTTTAACATCACACTGGAAAGAGGTTAATTTACCTTTATTATAGGGGTCAGGATTGGCTTCTACATCTCCACATAGTAATAATAGTTTCTGTTTTAGTGAAGTAGTTCTGGAATGAATTTCTTTTAAGATATTTATTGAACCATTCCAAATGGACCAGATCAATGGTAGAGATAACAACTCTACTTTATTATTTGTCTTTTGTGGCTTTATTACAGTACAGAGTTTGAAATATTGAGTTTTAGTTTTCCTTCTGAAAATCCAGATCATTGTGATGGCTATTAACAGATATTGAGTGTTAGAGAAACATTGAGGTTGATTGATATAATGAACAACGAGTCTCCTAGAGCGTTGATCTGTATAGTCTTCTGTTGCTACTTTCCCAGTGTGGAGCTGGATAACGATGGCGACCCATGCTATTTCTGTAGATTTGATAACATATTATATTATAAGAAATTAAAACTACATCCTATAATGTTAGGAAAAAATTTTGTGTTGTTTATATCAGACCACTATTTTTTTTAGCACATAGTTGTAAATCTGTAAATGTCTTATTTGTAAATGATTTATCTTAATCAATATGTGTAACATATTGAAGTGTATCTTTAACTCTACTCAACAAATCAGTTCAAACCTTTGCTATTCCTTTTATTTATTCAATGTTAATTCTAGACTGAACTTCACAACCCTGTATTAGTGAAAAATAATAATAATATTTTAATGCAAGGAACCGGCAGCAATAGCATTGATTGCTGATGGCTGATTAAAAATTGTGAGGCAACTTTACTTCCAATTGAATTTATATAATATTTCATGACAATTTTTCGAGAGAACAAACATTGTATTTTGAACCAAGTTTTAGAAAAGTGGAAGCATTCGTGAGCTTTATGAAATCAAGAACTATTGGTGGATTAGCTAAGTAACATCTTTGCAGATCATGCTAAGTAAGCGGATACAAAGTTCAATTTCCAAGACGAATGATAAAAAAAGTACAATTCTGTTGTGGACAGTGGCTAAGTGATAAGTGTGGGATGGTCCTGGAGGTTTCATGACAGTTGGCAAGTATGTAATTATTAAACTTTAATGACTCAAAGTCTCTATGAAACTTTCTAGTGAAAACTAATACTGAGATAATGCTCATGGTCTAGCTAGCGTTTTATCACCCAAACCTTGAAGTTAACCTTAGTCATGCGGGCCAGATACTCCTCCCTCTTCCAGTCATGTACAGCGAGAAAATGGGTCTGGGGATACCTAAAGTACTTACAAGCTTCATTGAAATGCAACAAGTTAAGCATAGACCAGTAGTATATTATAATCACGAACTAATGGATGTCTACATGAACTGTCAGCTAGGAAGGTCTTTGCTTAAGGAAATTTGCTTAAAACAATTGTGAAGAGCTTGTTTGAACACTGTTATCAAGGGATTTTGAGCTGTGAGTGGAGAACTTAAAGCTCTCTTCTGAGACGAGCGTGTGAGTTTGCTGCTTGTGAATTCTGAGAGTGCAAATAAAAGTATAGGATAGCCTTCTGCTGCTCTTTCATGTTTCATGTGCATCTTTATACTCCATATGAATCAGTTTGTAGGGCTTATTTAATATTTCAGTCACACCCACTTCCGGTGCAGTGAAGTTTTAATGCTTAATCATTTCATATAGTCAGTTTGAGGTTAGTCATGTGACTGGTAAGAACTACAGAAATTCCTGTAGTGAACCTGAAAACGTTTAAGGCTGTCTCCAGTCCATTTCCAGGCAAGTGGTTAGTAAAATATTATGACCCACATGATTACTGTAGCTTTTGTGGACTGATGCAGAAGCCATAACTAATTAAAAATATGCACAAGTCTCTTTCATTATTTGCATACTAAATAACCCTCCAAACAACTAATCAGGTGTCATTAATTTAGCTCACGAGCTATAAAAATAAAACTGGAATAATTATCTTCACAGTTTGAAAGTTTAAAACTGTGTATTAGTTGCTTCAAGAGCAAGCTTGTTCTATCCCTACTTATCTTGACTGGGTAAACTCACTAGAGCCAGGTGGAGTCAGACAACGCACGAAGAAACTCTAGCGATGATGAGATCAGAAGATGGTTCAAGGTAGCTCAGTAACTCAGCCTCACCCTTCTCTTCCTTTATTCTCACTGAGTGGTCTGCAATCTGTACAATGTCCTTTTCTTATCATCTTGTTAATAATCGTGATATAATATTCTACTCAAATGTGTCTGTTGTGAATTGTGACTACATTGTATAATATAGCACTAAAAGGGCAAACCCTCGGCACTATTATAGACTAGTTAGGTAGCTATTACAATATCATTCACGGACAATCATAATAATTATTGGCATCTCGCTTTGTCGATATGTAACTCCTGCGCAATGAAAACATTAGACATAAATGTTGTCTTCATGGAAGAAGCTAAATTCTCACTGATAACTCTTAGCATACAAAAGCTGGGAAACAATGTCACATATAAGTCTTGAGCATCTTAACAGAAGACAAAACAGTAAACAAACAAACAAGAAAAAACACAGCGTACAAGGTGAGTATTTAACAAGCATGAAAATGGAAGCAGCTATAGTCATGAGTTTGATGGTGCAGACGCATAATAGTGCAAAAATGACCCAGGATCCTACATTAAATGCAGAAGTATCAGATTTCAACACTAAAGGCGATTATCATAGAAATGTCATAGTAAGAGTGCTAGCAACAGTAATAGTATTGATTAATGTGGTCACTGTTATTTATAGTTATTTGTTCTATATTAATGCCAATAATAAAGTAGAAGGTTGATTACAATTTAGTGAAGAAATTATAAGCTTATTATAATACATTTTACTTATAATTCTGCTCATAACAGTGTGGTCATCACTATGGAAAAAAAATATTGTAGTACTCTAATGCACCATAACACCATACGTGGAAAATAGTAGTGTAGTACTCTGTACTCTACAATGTAATCATAGGCCGCTACGTACATTTGTTCTTAGTTTACTTGTCACAGCACTTTATGTGACACGAGGTCAGCCATTTTGACTGAGCACTTGCTAACAGGGTTAAAAACAGTAATGCTAAACAATTAGAAATTTACCTGGTGATTATTGCTTTTCAGTTCTACAAGGACAAATTTGAAGGCTGTCTTTTTTTAATGGGAAATTATGAAACCAGTGAGAGGGAAAAGGTAATGACCACAGTAACATACTGCAAATAATATAGCCCCAGATAATGCTCTACCTACTCGAGGAAGAATGTTCAGTGACTATTGGAGCTCAATAAGTCAAATCTACAATTTGTGTTTAAAGCTCAATAGATACAAGTATCTATGAAGCTCAAGAAACAGAGATATATCAAGAGGATTACGACAATCCAGTTTTAGTAGGCAAGGTCATAGGAAGTAAATTTGAAAGGATACAGCAAAATAATGCCACATGCACTTATACGTATTTTCTTAATAGTATTGCAATTTTCCGTACAGAAATATATCCTGTATTTCTGCTGACAACAAAATGCCATAATATATAAAATAAAGTTAGAAGAGAATAGAAATCTCACAGAAAAGCATTAAGGAGAATCAAATGGTTATAACCATTCTTATAATGCAATTTTTTAAAATGTGCTCTCAGCTACTTAAACTTATGAGTGTGGTTCTATGTGCAATAATGGCCAGGTCATGGACTGCTGGCCGACTTTCAACTTTTTATCCATGAAACTGACCAACTGTAGCTCAATTAACTCTAGGTTTTAGTTGTAGCAGTTCATAAGTAGTAGTATTTTTAATGCCTATACACAAATACAGTCAGGTATAATGTTTGAGACAAGAAAAATCACATCAGTTAAACAATTCTTACATCCTATTGCATCACCATCCCTTTGTTATACCCCCTTCTCTACTCGCCATCATATGTGTTATGTAATTACCTATTAGCTCCGATATCAGCCACACCCACACTACAAGAGATAACGACAATGAACAATGTCAGCCAAACTGTATTGCAACTCAGAATATTCCAGATAGATACTTGCTTATGACTAAGCCTAGACACAACAAAAATAAATTAAAATTAGGTGTTTGCTATTTACTGATTTTGATAAAAATATATATCGCATTTTTGTAATTTTATAATAACAACATACATGCAATGAAGAAGTCACTGGATCAAACTCTTAGCTAAACTGAGTGCAAACAGGCTTTTAAAGCATCAGATTAATTTATATTTGGGTGCATATTATATGTTACTAGAATAAAAATAGAGATGAGAGTTTATTACTAATCTACTTCAACTGAGTCTAAGTCACTATAAAACCAACTTCCTGGTGAAGACTATTATTGAGAAAAAACTTTAGTCCTGCCGTATTTCTCATTTCAACAGGAATGGAATCTGTTTTAAATAATTCCCACAATCTTAAAATAAATTTAATCCTGAAAAGGCTGTTTACTTTGACTAACTTGCTTGAACTGATGGTAAAGAACTTTCTTGAGCAATGTTTGTGAGAAGTCGAAGCTATGAGTGATGTGCTTAAAACTGTCCGTGATTGGTCATAAGTGTGCAAAAAAAAATGGGAAAAACTTATGGTCTCTTTTACTTTTTTCATGAGGCTTCATATCCAGTATGGAACAGTTTGCAAGGCTTGTTTTAGTATCCTCCATTTTTCTGACTGACTGATGTGGAGATATAGTGCTCAATTGCTAATAATCAGTGATTGGTGTAATACTTTGAGGTAAGGTATGTGTTGGCATAATTTGATTGACTCTAGCTACAGACAATGCAGTACAGAACTCCCCATATATTATTCCCAGGCAAGGCTATGACAAAGGTTATGGCTCCTGAGACAACTATACATTAATGTGCCAACCAAACACCAGTTAATACTAGTAAGCCATAATAAATTAAACATGGCACAATTCTTCTTTTTTAACTTTGCATACAGCAACAACCAACCACCATCCTGTATAAGATGTAAGCTCAAGAACTATTAAAAAATTATTCTAAGGATCTTCTGAGTTTTGATGTTTAAACTACGCATTAGCTCTCTCAAGTAAATCTAATGTGAACTATTATAGACTGGTGTTATAACTTGACAAACTCACTGGATACGACAAAGTCGGAGTACGAGCGAAGAAGACACTAGGGAGGACAGTCCAGCAGCTCACGAACTCAGCTCCAGTCCATATTTGGACAAGACCAAATAAACGTATAGCACATGACGCTAGTAGTCCTTCCATTCAAACATTGCTATAACTACTACGTTTATTCGCCTAATCTGCCCCACCCAAATCGTTTCTAGCGAGCCCATTCTTCTTACGCTGGGGTTATACGGGAAGAGCAATCGCTGTGGGTTTCTATTTTACTGGCAGAATTTTTAGCAAAATAGGTAGCTAAAGTAATGGGAATAGTGTTGAGGTAACTTTAGGCTGCGATTTAGATTTAGTGACAATTATCAGTTAAAGTAGTAGCAGTAGCATGAACATTAATCAATCAATACTGGAGTAAACTGATGGGTGGAAACATTTATAAATTTCTCAGACTTTCTAGTTAGCTAGCTATCCAAATGAATGTCAATATTTTCAACACAATAGTCTCTTTTTTTTATTCAAAATGGAGTACAACAAAAATATGATTATGTAGTGACATAGTCTTAGTATAGAATGATAATTACTAAATGCATGCATGAATCAGTAATTGTATTAATTTTAGTGCACAAATATTGTTCAGATAATAGCAAACTATCCCAGTTCTAACAGCTAATATTATGTGTAACTAAAACTAACACCCATGTTTCAACTTCTAGATGAAATCCTCGTCTGGGGTCAATTAGATCAAACTCTCCTTGGTGATATAATAAAACAATAATATAATCTCCCAGATAAATAGAGTGAATTCTAACTGGTTAACATATCTTGAAGGTGGACTAGCATGCAGCACAGACAGCCAGATCCATGAATTTGCTCTTAACCAATATTGTCTCAGTTAACTTGGTGGGTATCTGGTGTCATCTGAAAGGATAGAGCTGCATTGACCTTCTACTCACAATTCTTTGAGTGGCTCTGTCACAACTCTTACTAGTTCCCATTTAATGGGGTGATGCTGCTGCCAACTATATTCAGCAATAGCTGAAACCTTCTCATCAACTAACTTACAAGCTTCCTGATGTTCTTTGATGATCGTTACTCAAACCTTCTAGTTGTTTTATTTATATATATTACCACTGGGCAGCGTATACTATACACAATGGATGACTCAGTGTATAAATGTAATCGTAATAACTTACCCGACTTAAATTAATGCTGTTTTGATGATGTTATAATCGCTGCATAATCAGTGAATAATTATGTATGGAATATGAATCAAATGTTTCGTTTACTTAGTATCTCAGAAAGTAATTTTAGAGCCTTCCATTGTAGTACCAACTATTACTTTGATTGTACTTCGCTGTATGTGTTTCTTTTATTCAAGTTTTCACTCATGTTAGTTTCCCTACTATTGCTCTGACAAGCATCTTGCAATTTCCCTCTTAGCATGTGTAGGGGCGTAACTCCTACAGAAGTTAATTGATTTTGGCAAGAACAACCAAATAACTGCATTAACCACAGCTGTAAATGAATGCCAATGACATGTAGTATAGTGGGTTTGTAATCATGAATATCATTAAGTACGATAGTCGGTAAGGTACAAGACAATAATGTATGCACACATACAGTCTATTGAGTTTGATCCAGACATGTACTTGTTCCCTGTTCAGAGCGGCTCAAGACCTGAACAGCATGAATAGTAAGATGAGACTTAAAGTAAAGGTATTATATAATCTATCTGGATGTGTAGGTTATCAGTAAACAGTAGAAGTACACCTACCATCATACTCACTCACTCTCTCTTCAATGACCAATCAAGAAGAAATTGTAGCATCCCATCTTCTTCAGATTCCACGGTTAATCCAACATAAGTTCTTTTCTCAACTGTGGTCAACTTGTACACAGGATTATTTGAAGAAATATCTATAAATTCAGCTCCACTTAAACTTGTGTTATGGAACCACTATGTAGATGAAACCTCTTGCAAGTTAAGACAGAAACTGAAAAACAGTTATTTAAGATAAGGAGTGCCATAATTTTATGTATATTCTGATAATATTGATTGTGAGGCTTATGTTCAAAATCTGATTGTCTGCATAAATAATAATGTAGGCTCTCCTGTTGAGATATAGTGTGAATGTCTAGTCAGTATTATTAATGAATTTTTCAGACTTTTTTTTATTATGGTGGATGTATATGTATCTCAGCTTTCAAAATAAGTTAAAAGCATTGCATCTTGAAATAAAGTGATTTTGGAGTGTTAGTTTTGTACTGATTTTTTATTTATTTTGTTCTGCAAACAAAAATGATAAACAACTAAAGAGTCAAAACAATCAGACAAGTTTTCCCTATACATAATGATGCCTCAGGTGCAGGATTGGGAGCAGCTCGTGTTCTTTACTAAGATGAACAATTTTGTGTTGACACAGATGAATTCCCTGTCATGTCTGACCTACAGTGTTCCCTAAGAAAGGACACTCCAAGAATACTGTTTCTCTTTTCACAATTCAATGAATATTGCATGATTATAATATCTACTAAATATTATTCATAATCCAATCAAATGTGCGAGGAATACACAACTAGTGTAAGAAAACTGCCAAATAAGTTAATGAACACAGTACAAAAACAATTTTAAGTATCAATAGAATGGATAGTTAGGAACTAGTGCACATTCAGCACAACTTTATCACATAATGAGTAATTTTAAAGGTTTATATATTCTGTTCTTTGACATACTACTTCTCGAATGTCTGAAGCTAAAGCTGACAATTCAATATCCTCTAATAGTTCAATAAGACCTTCCCATGTGGTGGAATAACGATATGCTCCGTCTTCACTGTCTAGCCATAAACGCATGACTTCTTTGCAACGATCTTGTACTCCGCTATTGTCTTGTCTTATCTGTTGAATTCGAGCAGTACTGAATTCAAGTAGGTCACTGATGTCACTCCATTTGGGACTAAGTTCTGAGATTATTTGAATTCTTTGCTTCTTGTTATTAGAGTCAGTCCACTTTAGAAGAACAAGATTGCTCATAGTTAAGGGATAATCTAAATTACATTGGAAGTAAAAATAGTGACATTATTGTACAAGCTTCAGTTTAGGCTGGGAACAATTCATTTATTTTGTATCATACAAATAGATGCTCTGCAGCTCGGGACAGCTACCCTTAACCATAGTTCTTTAGCTACTGATTGTTAATACTTTAGCTTAAAATAACTTCACTATAGAGGTTGTGGAATATTTATAGTAATTATGTATGGTTAAAATTTCATGGAAGACTAGTACCATTTTGTAATAGCAAAAGTGATCTCTTATACACGGTATATATATTTACAATGCTCATAACTTTGTGTATGTCTTCTCTTTCAGGCTATTAGCCAGGTTGTCTGATTTGTCGCATGTCTCAGATTTTTGTCAACTAGTGTTTAGAAGCTAAAGAATTTATTTAAATTCATGAGAACGTTTTATCAGATTACCTTTACCACTTGACCATTGCTGTTCTGCATCATTGTTCTCTATACAGTTTTCCTCCACTTTAAATGCTGTAGAATAATATGTTAAGTATGACAAATTCAATTCACATTATCTGGTTATTTTATTTATTAGCTTTCGTAGTAGATTATAACTATAAATAGTCAAAACGTTTCGACCCGTAGGTCTTCATCAGTTGACAAAAAAACACAATACTGAAAATGACAAAAAACTGGTTTTGTTTTTTGTCATTTTCAGTATTGTGTTTTTTTGTTAACTGATGAAGACCTACGGGTCGAAACGTTTTGTCTATTTATAGTTATAATCTACTACGAAAGCTAATAAATAAAATAACCAGATATTGTACTACGTAGTAATGAACCTATACAGCATCAATTCACATTGTCGGATAACACCACTTTAGCTTTTTTCAGGCCAATAGATAGTTTTAACAGCAACTACACATAGCTACTAGAACATCAAAGACAGTGTGGCAATGTATTTGCCAAAGTTATGCATTAACTCTTATAAAACTTATATAAAATATATCATCATACATATATTACAAAAATATATTAAATACTATTTTGTAAACTGAAGTTTGTTGAATAGGTGTTACTATTGTATTCATTTAAATAGGTTAGTCACTTTTTAGAACACAAATACCTTTAGAAGTGGTGTCTGTAGTCACTGCATCATATTTTTCCTAACAAAATATAGTAAATTATTTGTAATACTGAGTTGAATTCAACTAAGGACATACCTTATCAAACCAAATTGTCTGTCTTGAATCTATAAGTGGAATTATTTTAGTAATATTTGGGTCCTTCAGACACTTCATTTTAGGAGAGGTTTCATCTTCTAGTATGCACAAATGAAGTGGAGCTAAGTTTAATAAGTTCAAAACAGAATCCCATAAATGATTAGTACATTCGAATCCATATTGAAGTCTTGCATTGCGGTACTTGAGATTATGATTGACTTCTGTTAACATAGAAGTGATAGTATTTCTAATGTGTGCACAGACTACAGAAGTGGGTGTTGTTGGATGAGATTCTCTGTAGAGTACCACTTTAATATATGTGGCATAGCTAATGATAGTAACTGTGTCCATGTCCTTTCCTACTAGAAATTCAATCTTGTTGCGACAAGGACTGAAAGTCCAATTTAGTTTTGTGTTTGAGACTAGGCCTATAATAAGAGAAGAGAAGACTCCTAATGGTAAGTAGCCGCACTTGTATCGATACACGAGAGGAGCCACATCTGCAGAAATAGGAACCTTTTGGAGCTCATCTTTTGTAGCACTTCTCAGAATACTAGGCATGAAGTAAGTAATTTCTTCTCTATCTTTTGTTACTGGAAGAGGAGCTAAGATGTTGTGGTGTTCAAAAAGTGTTACTATCATTTCCATAGAAAGTAAATCATCAAGTTTGTTTTCAGTGGCCTTCTTTAAATCAGATATAGTGAATTGGGCATATTTCTTAAAGTTATCTGCAGAAAATGGTCCTACTTTATTAAATGTGAAAGTATTTTGTACTAAATATGTTGCAGCATCAAATACCACCTACAACATAATACAAGTAATTGAGATAAAACACATAGCTATGAATTATCTTCTGAGTATATTATGCCATCTAAACAATGTCCTTTTATTAAATCACACCACAAGGATAAATCACATACAAAACTTTCTCGGATATGTTGGATATGATGTGGCCAAGTGGCCATGGCTGCATCAATATTTTAACAAAAAGAGGGCATATCTATTAATGTTTTTAATCTCTTACCAGATCTCGAGGTCGTTGTTGAACTTGGGTGGACGAAATTAAGCAGTAAGAATGACTATGGCTGGGATTAATTAGCTAATATCGAGCCTTTTGAAAGATTTTTAGGAAGCTCCTCACAAGCCTGATCCGTTGTTTACTATTTCAAAGTGATCTTTTGGGAAGACTAACGTAGTTCAGATGTATTTCCTGCATTGTTGGCTTGCAAAATGACTTAATTGTTTGGTGTGATTACAGTGGCATTTGAATTATTGGATACTCAGAGCATAGACTAAAAATCTTTGGTTCTTTTGACAAAAAAACACTTCTATATGGTTTTTATTAATCATGCTCATTACTTGGACTGATGAGTGGGTATCGTTAAGTTTGTGTGGTTATAATGGCTGCACCAATTCAATCTGGCTTCCCACTCTCCTCTGTTTCTTGTGATTATGAAAGTGACGAATATAAGATGCCGATGTAGAATAAACAGTAGCATATTTGCATGGCTACCTTATGTAAAGGCAGTCTTATTAATGTAATGACTATGCTGTGTTACATGGAATACTTGCGGAAAAATGAGGGGAGTGGAAAGCAAGATAGTATTGGTGCGGCCACTATAACCACACCCACTTAGTAACACCCACTTATTTGTCCAAGTAATGAGTTAGACTAATAGAAAAGACAATACAGTGGTTCCTTTTTATCAAAATGAAGGAACAATTTTTAGTTCATGCTCTGTGTATTCTAGTGCCACAGAATTCATACCCGGAAATACGTTTTTTTATAAATAATCATTGTCCATGTCAACATAATATTATGTTAAATTATAATTATAGCTGTTATGTAGAGTGTAATTTTATTGTATATTCAATATAGCTACATGGACATATGAAGAAAACAACTAATTGACAAAAAAAAAACACTTTAACAAACTGAATTTATTCATAATTAACCAGAATTTACAAATGCCTGCCTTTTATTTTCTTCAAGTATGTGTAGCATAACTAAATGGGAAAAACTACTAGTAGTGCAGGCAAAAATGGCCATTTTGCAAACCAACAATGCAAAGATCTCTGAACCATATTTCTTTTTCCAGAAGATCACTTTGGAATAGTAAATGAAGGATCAGAGTAGTTCGGACTTACCTAAAAAATCTCCCAAAAGGCTCAATATTAGCTATTAAATCCTGGTGGAAGTCATTCGACTGCTCGATTTCGACTCTTCAATTTCAATTTCAACAGCTCAATTTCAGCTACCCAAGTATGCGACAATGGCCACCATGAGATCAAGATTAGGTAAGAAGTAAAAAAAATTAATTGGCACTCCCATTTTTGTAATATTGGTGCAGCTATGGGTGCTCGGCCGTACCCGTTACGACGCCCCTGACAATATTAACTCACCTTAATGTCACAAATGATTATGTTTTCAAATCCTTTCACTTTGGGATAGTAGAGTAATGAACCAACCCGATAATGAAGAAACCACAGAACATTTTGCAAATCTGTGTCACCAATTCCTAGATTTCCAGCAATTACTTTGCATTCATCCATTGCTATCGTGCGTTTGTTTTTGGATCGCAACACAATGTTAAATATCAACCATGTGCAAGGAATGTGTACTTTACCAAAGTGTTTCTTTATACAGTTTTCAAACTTGGTTTTTGTGGTATCGATTTCTTCTTTAGTACCGCTCCTGTTGTCCACCGGTAAAGTTATATAATCTTCATTAGCATATTCGATTATACCTTTGCGAAAAAATTCAGTCTGCTCGATTTTTTTACAGAGCAGTTTGTCTCTTTGCACATATTGTCTTTCTGAAACTTTATCGTTAAATGTTCCCACAAACATAGCTTTAGAAGAACAACAATTATCACTAGTGTGATTTAAATGAGAGCTTCGTACTGCTGATTTATTTTCCTCACTTGTAGCTTCCATACAAGCTATGCTAGCTAATGTTTGAAATATAACGTCTTCTAATGTTACTATTGAATTTTCTTTGTTGGTAGACACTCCTTCTTCATTAGTGGTATATATTTTGTACACCTTATCTAAGGGATCTGTCAGCCTGCTGAAAATAAGATTTAATGATGGCCCCATCAAGAATCGAGACATTAAATCTAAAAACTCAGTCTGACCTCCGTGGTCAGTAGTAATCAAATATATGACATCCTCAAGTAAGCATTGTACCTTTTCTGAATCTTCTATGGCTGTTGCATCTTCATATGTAGGATAAACTTCAGCAATACTTGTAAAAGTGGTGTCTTCTTTCATTTCTACTGTTTCAGTTATATCTTGCAAAATTTCAGCTTCATTTGATGATGGCATTTCTTTCACAACAAGGTCACTTGATGCATGTATTTCTACATTCTCCAATGATAATTTATTAGTGCTTCGATCTTTATTATCTGATGATTGGAATGATTCGACTTGTAAAGAGGATGTTATATCTGTAACAATTGTATTAATACAATTTTAAACTCATTTGTTGTCAAAATTAAATGTTCTATTGATGCAGTTAATTTTATCATTAAAGAACTTTTTCTTGAAGCCTTACCCAAGAATTTATATAGGGTGTATGTTTTTCTAGTGATTGTACAAAAAAATATATTATATTTGGATTTGGTTCACTAAAAGTTAATTGTATTGGTTGTTTACTGTGACAATACAACTGTAGCAATTGTCTATAAATTCTGCCACATTAACAATTATTATTTAGACCCATATGTTAAATTTAGCAACAGAAGTATATCATATCCAAGTATGACTTATGCATTTCTGACCTTACCATTTATAGATTGATATATTATACCATTGAGAAAAGTAGTTTCCCCTACTAGATTCTTCTCATTCCATTGTCCTTTATTCACAAATCCAACAGATTTTTTAATGCTCTGAATGAAGAGTTGCTTTTTGTCTGCTACTCCAGTACTTGGTAGTTCATGGTCCATTTTAGCTTCAATAAAGTTAATAAATTCTCCAAGTAGTCGACGTAGAGTGGAACTTTTTCCTGAGCGAGGTAAGCCTACAAAATTTAAGCGTCCTACAAACATATCTACACAAGCTTGATTCTTTATGGCTTCTTCACAGGCTATTTCAATTTCTTTTTCTGTAACTACAAAGATTACAAATTATAATTTGCATCCTGTACATTATCAATTCATGAGATCCCATTGCTATATTGTAACTAGGTGTACTAGCTTGGTAAGTTTGCACAATTTTTTTGCCTTTATGTATATATAACGTGCATACTATTTGACTAAGTTAAAAGTATAGCTTATCTTGTTAATTATATGATTATGACTATAAAAATGTTTGCTACAGCTACAATGAAATGCAATTGTTTATGAGTTTTCCCTGTTCTTGTTATGGTTTATTTAGTGATCATATTGTTCTCCATTTACTTTTTCTTACTTCCACAGTGAATATTTTAAGCCAATGATTGAATGTCTCTGGATCTTGATGATTTATAATGTCTATCTGATACTTTTGCTAGGGTGTAGGATGTGGCTTTCCATCCAAAACAACCCATTTAGTATTCTTACGAATGTTCTTTAGAGACAACATTCTTACTTCTTCTAACCTAAGTTACTTTTGGGGGACCAGCAACATGGAGTTATTTTACCACCTTCAAAATGACTTAACTAGAGTCATGTGCTTTGAGCGATATCCACAATATTCTCACTAAAAAAGTTGCCTGACTCTGCCATCTCTGCGAAAATGCTGGTAAACAAAGTTGCGTAAACGCGATCTAAAATAGTTAAACCATGTGTGTAGCTACTGGTAAATTTCATGCACGCGAACCTAAGGGCTGTAGACTCTAGCAGTTCAGTGCTTTAAATCCACCAGTAGCAATGTGATCATGTTCTAACTATTACATAGTATGCTAAATTAAAATCTAATATCCTCAATACAGTGCAAAGATAAGGCTCGTTATTGCATTTTATTGTTGCATATTTTTATTATTCTGTTGTTTGTGTATATCAATTGTACAGTATAACACATCATAATACATATAAAATTAGCTTGTGGTAAATACTAAAGACTTCGAAGTTTTGTTCCTTTGGCAAAAAAAGAGGAATAATCAACTAGATATGCGTCTGATTCAATTATAACAAAGAAAATTTTGTTGATAAATCTCATATAACTTCAACTTTTTACTACAATACTATAATTCAAATGGTCAAGTAAAAATGCTACATTTATTTCTCAAAGGCAAATATAATAATAATTGAAAAAAGTCAATGAAAGATGATAATTAGATTGAAACTTTCGGGGTCTGGAAAAAAAAGGAAAAATGTGAAGCAATCTTAGTTGTCGCCGGGGAATCGAACCCAGGACCACTGGCTTTAGCCATCAGTACTTTAACCACTGAGATATGACAACCCACGAGTTCCAACACCTTCACATTTTACCTTTATACTATTGAGTAGTACAGCTTGCTGCAGACTCGTACTCAACTGACCACCAATTATGTGCCGTCAGAACACCTTTTCGGTGTAAACTGGAAACACCTCCCCATCCGGAGAGGAGTCATAATTTAATTATAAAGCACTTAGCTTATTCTAGCAGCAATACTTTAATTATACTTTAATATGGTGCAGTTACATTTATACTGTAGTTAAGTGCAGAAGAAACAAACATCAATAATAATCCATTATTAATAAAAGGCATCAGTGCATCACCCTAGACGACACAATACGAATGAAGTTAGGCACCCTCACGAAAAGTTTAAGTTTATATGCATTCACATAATATTGTTAGCTATCAATAGTGACTCACTTGCTTCACCTGTCACTCAGAATAATAAACATTTCATTATGTTTCAAATATCAAACTGAGGTATAATGTATAGTTATAAATGTTCTGATACATTAAATCATGTAAATAACTTGTATTTATAATATTACCTTTTAGAAGTTTCTTTGCTATAATTCTATCTTTATTTCTCAACTCTGAAGAATGTATAATTTCAGATACTTTCCATTTAGTGGAGGAGGTTACTTTTTCTATAATATAAAATGTAATTATGCCTTAGTTAAATTTCATTCTACAAATTTAATAAAGAATGCTAGGCATAAACATGAACTAATTATTTATTAGTTATAGCTATCACTTCTCTATAGGGCTATACATTCTATTTCCACATTCCAAAGTAATAAAAAACTCAAATTAACAATGTAAACTCAAAAGAACATTCAAATGATTCATCCAATAATTTTAATCTAAACATTACATGTTAGAATGAAAAGGCAATTATATAATTAGTCACAGTTTAAGCTTCTCATGTTAGCAGCAGTAAAAATAATGTATTAGGCTAGAAATTATTCAACTGTGTGGAATAATAAATAAAATAACACAAGTAAATTATGTGAATTATTTTCTCATGCACTGAAATGATTCAGTGAATAAAATAACACACATGCCGACAGACTATAGCACGAAACTATTAATTAAATAATCATGTTATTTGTAGCTGATATTTTGTTTGATGATTGTCAGTACCTTGCTTGATTTCCATAAAAAGTATAAATAACATGTTTAATTTTTTTTTTTACAAAGTTTTGTGAGTGGGAGACACATACAGTTGTGGTCTTAAATTGTAAAGATTTTAATAGATTGCCTTTTCTTGAGAAACTGTTATAGTAAAGTATGCTTGAACAAATGTTACTACTTAATCATTATAACATCAGCTATATTTTCTAATTTGGTAACATGAACTCAAATATGTAAAATATAATGAAATATGAGAATGAAATTGTATATTCTTTATGTAATGACCAAAATATTAGTGTAAACAATATTCTGCTGGAAAACAATAAAGGCTAAATTACAATGAGACAATGCTTATAAAACAAAACTTCAAGTATATCAACATACCTCAGCTAAAAAGTAAATTATTTTATAAAAATCAGTAAACTCACCAATTCTTAATATTGTAGTGTCTGAGAGGCAACGTTTGTACTGATCATTTCCTCCAAATAGCACTACTTCAGTGAGTTCAGAAGAAATAACAAAAGCAGCTGCACAGTGACTATCTCTAGGCTGAGGCAATTTGGCTATCTGTAGTGGCAAATATTGAACCAATGAATGAATAGTAAATGTTTGAACTTATTTGTTTAGTATAGTTAAAATTGCACTTCATTAACATAATGCTGATTAAGATTAATCATTTACTAATGAGACATTTACTGATTTACAACCATATGTTAAATTAGATAGCGATCTGAAATAGACAACACATCGAACTTTCCTAACATGGTAGGAGTAGATGTAGTTATAATTTCTAATAGCTTTAGAGCATTAATTCAATTATTGCATGACAAGTTAATTGCAGTCTAATATTACATATCAATCTAATCAATCTTCAATGAAGCTGAAGACGATTTCTATAAAAATATTTTCCTATATTTTCAAAGTGCCAGTGTTCACTGTTAGAACACTATTCAATGACTGAGTTCAATCCCACATGTGAGCTACTTGTGTGACTCACTCTTCACTTATTGGCGAGCGAGCGAGACACTTACAGGGGTAAAAATGAAAAAATCGGGGATGTTTGTTTATTTGTATATATGTATGTCATTTTGTACTTCGACCCTCGCGTTTTTGTGTTAGTTATGTGGTCGACCCCGTCCCAAATTGCACTAAACAGAATCCTCTGGTTTATCGATCAGTACCCGTATCACCCTAGAAATTGAATTGTTTACCGTTTTGAATTCTTTTGCGGTTCAGTCAAACTTGAAAACTTAAGGGACTTCCATTTCTATTCGAGTTAGTGGCGGTGGTAAGTCAATGCGCTCTTTGTCATGGTTATAAGCCATACGCAACAGTATTTACTTGAAAATACATTGTCCACTAGACTACCGCGAAGGTAAGTCTGTGTAGGTGCGTCCAGTTGTGTCAAAGCATTGTGTGTTACAACCACTACTTAGCTAAAGAATATCACAAAGAAAACTTTTAAATAACGTGTATTGTTTTGTTGTTGTTTTTTCCCTTCAATTCAAGCAGTTGCAGAAATTGTTGTTACTATGGCACTGAAATACCTTTACCCTGTATGCTAAATTAAAAAACTGGACCTTATTTTCAGTAGCTTCAGTGTTAGAAGTCAAAATCAATAGTATAGTCTTTAGTATCGCTCGCCATTTGTGCTCAAGCACATCACTTCTATATTCATGTATAATAATTGTTAACGATTAAAACAATAATTTTTTTGCTGTCATCGCCAGTTAACAATTGTCTGTTTTTGCTGAGTTGTTAGAGAGAAACATGTGAATAAAATGAATAAAAGAAGACTAAGAAAACAATTATTAATATATAAATTGGAAGAGTAAAAATAATCCAAAAATTTGAAAATTAAATATAGAAAATTTGAAGTCTGTTAAAAATTGCAATATTCATAGCAGTATCCCTTAACAGTATAAATACACAACTTAGCATTTTGTTGCAATATTGTGGTATAATCTAATGGTTGAAATACTAGTGTGTTAAGCAAATAGTTTATTGTTAATTTATTGTTGACAGCTAAAGAATAATTAATAATGTATTTGTAATTTAAACAGTCATAAAAATATTTAATCCTTTCATTGCAGTAACTGCTGCATAGAGATTTGAAGTATCACCTCACGAAAATCGTGTTTATTCTCGTCTGTGTTGCCTCCACTTGAATGCTGTTTAGCTTCAAAGAGTAAGCTATTTATGATTGTCAAACTCCTTGCGGTGGTATCTCTAAGGCTACAATGCTAACATTGAGGTAGCTTTCACAGTTCATGTTTTGACTTACATCTAAATAGTGACTGGGTGGTAAATAATTTGAAAATATAGCAATATTAGTGTAGTGTAGTAGACCTGAATTAACAGCACATATAGTTAGTTAGATTGACTCTTCTAGACCTTATTTTTGCGCTGAATTCAGATCTGGTTAGCACCAGTGATGAAACATTGAGCATTTTTGTTTTAAATTTTAAAAAACGAAAATTGTATCTCAAATATTATTGGAATTGCTACTTTAAGTCTACAAACTCCTATATGAAAGTTATTATTACAGATTTGCATCCCCAAGTGGTTCTAGAATTTAACTTGGTTTGCCAAAGTTGTAACTTTGGAAAACTCTGGGAAATAGTGAAATATTAATTGTTCGCGATGAATATTCTTGGTTCAAAAAACAATTTTTCAAGGTATATGTCTCGCATATGGTTATTTGGTGTACAAAATTCATTTCTGATGGTATTTTTTTTCAATCTGAGGTCTCAGACACAGCGAAAATTGCAAATTAGCTGCCAAAAATATTGTCAACTCTAAAAGAAATTATATGAATATTTCTAGTATAGAGTTCATGGTTGTTTAAATATTATTGTTTCCAGTTAAGGTCTTGGACACTGCAAAATATCGAACCTTGAAAATAAAATTGTGACAGCTGATTTTGCCCATGATAGAGTTACATATTTATGACATGGATTTACTGTTTCATAAAGTCAGTAGCAAATATATTGAGGATAATGCTACTACATTACAAATAATGGACTCACTAAAACAGCTGATAAAATATTTCAATGATATAGACTTTGAATGCTAGTGTCAAATGGGAATGATATGCACTGGTGCACATGCTGGACACATGAGTGTGATGGCAGGCTGATATATTTTGGTTGAAGAATAAGATCAATGAAGCAATAGCTTTTTGCTACACAGGATTTGAGTGTATTCTAAAATCTACCCCCTACTTGTTTAGTCCTCTTATTATTGCCTCATATCTACAATAATACCATTCTCACAACACGTAACATATATAGCTATCTTTTGCCAATAACCAGATGAAGTACATTCACCATACTAAAAACTGGCAGCTTTAGCAGCTGTCAAAACAGCTATCTTGGAACTAGCCAAGCCTGTTCCATGAAATCAATAGGACATGTATGATATGTTCTCCACCTCTCTTTATCTGCTCAAAATGTATACTCTTGATTCAGAGGCTAAGGTAGGTCTTATTAGTTGACCATCCAGGGAACTAAAATGCTGTCTATGTTGACCAATTTGGAGAACCAATGGCACTCAAGATAAACATCTAACTTTCAAGATAAAATTGAGCATAGCTATAAATTACAAACTTTCTGTTTCTTGAAGGAAGTACCACATTAGTATTATAGATGGTGAATCTAGTATACCAGAAGGTGCAGAAGATGTTTATGCGAACAGAAACCATTCAACAACAAAGAGAAAGATGCTATGTGTAGAAATGTAGGTGTTTGACTACAGCTTTAGGAGACAAAACAGTTATGAAGATCTGCATGAGGAAGAAGTAGTTTACTGAACTCAAAAATAGCTGCATACAGTTTAGTATCAGATATGGAGAAAAATAATCCTAGAACATGTCCAATCACGGATAAAATCTCACTATTAATGATGTATGTGTATCTCTACATGTACATGTTACTTTTCTTAAATATGTACCGTCACTGATAATATCTCACTATTAATAGACAGTGTCTCTACATATACATGCCATTTTTTCTAGGGAAAGTAGCTAGCAGGAAGTGCTACATGGAGTACATTCCATTGAACACTTCAAACTGCAACAAGGTGTTGATAAAATTCTGAGGTCTTTGAGGTTTTGTAATTACACTGTTGATATAGTGTAGCTCTTCTTCTTTCTAACAAGATAAATCTTGTGTCTCTTTCCTGAATCTTGCGGTATAAGTCATCCAGAGAATTCTAAAATGGCTTTAGAATAATGACTGTAGTAAATTGAGCAGAATTATTTTCACCTACACAGACAGCTGTGATTTTTATACCATTCTGTAACATTATAAATGCTCTACGAAATAAAACTAAACAAATTTACTATCAGACAAGCTTACCACTACAATCTAGAAACCTAACAATTATAAGCTTGAAGAGACAGACATGTCAAAATATGATGGTTGAGGATGAGCAGCATAAGATATGTATTCTTCAAATGATAAAGAATCAGACATGATTGTTTTGCTTTAGATAACTCTAATGTTGACTGTTCTTGACATTTTCTCATTCATTACTTCTAGCGCTTTAACATTCACTGATATGTATCCTCACTAGTATTCATGCAGTACTCACTTTTTTTCAAACAAAATTTCAGGCTACATTGGGCAGGTTTTTAATGTAGCAGCAAGACCCTCAGATAGTAAATTTGGATTTTAGTATAATGTTATAGTGTATTTATAATGCTACAGAATGATATAAATATCACAGCTATCTGTGTGGGAAAAAAATCTACCCAAATTTAACACAGCTATTATTCTAAAGCCATTTTAGGAGATCTCAAGAAACACTTTTACCACGAGCTTCCGGAAAGTTTCCCAGACGACAGACTTATATTGATAGAAAGAAGAGGAGCTACTCTATCCAGACAGTGTAAATGTATAACCTCAAAATGCTCAGAGTTTAACTTACACCTTGCAAAAGATAAATAAAATTTGTTGTTAAAAATGTACAATGGAATGTACTCATGTAGTACTTCATGTATGTGCATTAAATGTATTATTTTTGAACTGCTGGATTGTGGACAGAACGAAATAATTTGATTTCATATTAGTTCTAGAAATAGAATTGACTGAAATACTCAAAGTTCTTTACAGGTGAACTTTTAGCCACCAATTATCAGGGAATCGTACATGATCCAATAATAATAATTATTAGGAACTACTAAAGTAATTGTAGTTTAAACAATAAACATTATTTTTTTCTTTTAAAGATTATTCCTTATGTGCATCAGTTAAGTTTATTTACTTTTACATAGCTATTATTATTTGAGGTATACTACAATATGATCTTACCTGTTGCCAACTCTGTGCTCGTACATCAAGACACCAAACATCACTTAAAGCCTTGCCATCATATCCACCAGCTACTAACAACTGTGGATTGTTTTTGTTATAATCAAGACAAACAGCAGCATGAAAAAATCTTGGAGATGGTTGTGGTGCTCCATGTACAAGTTTTGTAAAACACTATTAGTACGAGAATATAATACACAATCAAACAAATACTTTACAATATATAATATTATTAGAAGAACTGAAACACTTCTTCATGCCTAATTAAATATAATAACAATATTCAAAAGTATCAGCTGCGTTTTAAAATCCTATCAATTATGTTAGTAACATGTACTGTGTTTTGCTGCCACCTAGTAAGTCCAATCACAGTATATACAGTGCTTAGAAAAGATTTTTATTTTTCGTAGTTTTACTAACTAAAGTAATCAAGCAGTCTATGCTTGAATTGATCTACCTGAATAGAATAAAAATAATGTGCAGTAATTATGATAAGAATGTGCAATGATAAAAGTACAACAAAATGAACAATAATCATAATACATCAGTTACACATTTCTAGTTTCATGGCGACATGTGTGTTGCTGTCAGGATAGTTTCCTGACAACATGCATCATATTTGCTATAATAATGTAAGCATAAAAAGTATTTCAGAGTATAAAAGTGAACACAAACATTAGTAATCACTTTAAAACGTCAGACATATTTGAGTCAGGAAACTTTGTGTCTGAATAGGATCATTGAAGTATTCCATTAATAAATTTAAAAAATAATAATTATTATTCCACCGTAGATATCTTCACAATGATATGTTGAAAATAAATTAGCCAGGTCATGAAATATTTCACCATATTATACTCTGACTCATGTAATAAAAATATTGTTTGAACCTAAGTACAACAAATACCCTCTGCAAGTGCAGCTGCCTAGAGACCTATATAAAAATACTACTACATGTCGCTGTACTTTATACAGTGTACTCTCTCCCTCCCTGTTTTTTTAATGAGTTTGTTGCTTAGCGATGGCAAGTTGCAAATTACTAATCTCTTCAATGAGAACTCATCCAGGTCAATGAGAATTTATACACTGAATTATAAAAAATATTTGCTTTATTTATTGAGTTCCATAAAAAGTTTTAAAATGGACACTCCACTAAATTACTTGTGATTTTAAATAAGTGGCCGATTTGCCTTAGTTCCTATGTTCCATGAAGTCCCCTCCATCTTAACAAACTCAATAGATAGAAACTTTCAATAATGGAATAAAAATACTTTTGACAGCCCATGCTGCAACTATCTTTAGTCTGAACTAAGATAGTGTGAATGCTAAATAGATTATTATTTCTAGTCCTCTCTCAGTATGCAACTCATATAAACACTGAGTCTGCAGCACAAAAAATTTAAAGCTTTTACATTTACAGCCATGTGCTAATCCTTTTCTAATGTATTTATTTTACATACATACATAGTTTACATTGTACATATGTACTGGCAGATTAATGCTATCATTTGTATTTATTGCTCAATTTCTGCACATATACGTCTTGACTAACTTCATACTACTATTAATACCATTACAATGATTGAGAGATTATAACAATTCTTACCATCTGTGCCAAGTCTATGAGGTAAGTGTCATTGAGTACACTAATACCATCAAATCCACCAAACAAGACTGCATGTGTAGGACTAATGCAGGTGACTGTAAAATTATCTCTAGGAGAAGGTCTACTTCCAGTGATCAAGGGAGAAGACCATGTACCTAAATATAAATAGCAATGTAATATTTATTCGGTAAGTTTATTTTTAAGTGTACAAGTTATAATTCAAAGGTATCGTATTTTTTGTTAGTAGTAATTTACCAATGATCAAATTTTTGAGTTGATATTATTGGAATAATAAGAATGACTTACATTATGTTAGTACAAGTACAAACAATGAATGCCTCATTTTATATGAACACTTTATATAGCCAAAAATTATTAATCTTAATTACTTCAAAGATTTTATCTGATTTGTATATAATAAATCACAAACATAAATTAAGTATTTAGCTATGCGTTTTATAAAAAAATTTGCTTATAACTAATATAAAATTTTTAATTATTTTCTTTTTGAGATAATGTGTTCTCAAACACCTCAGCACTTATGCAACTACTAAATGTATGTCCTCTATTTTAACAAATTTGCTCTATTACTAGATAGAAACAGTCACATATAAATTACTTCATTATTACTATTTACAAGCAAGTAATACTTAGAAGTGCCTATTGTTTGAATGAATAGTAAATGAGTCATCCTAGAAACAATACTAAATACAAGAATACATAATTGACATGTTTAAATTAATGTCATTCCATTCTATCACTACAAATATATTCTTATACAAACCAAATTTCTTAGTTCAAAAATCACTAATACATACTCAATAATATAATCATAACCTGAAATAGAAATTATTCTAGTTTCCATTTATGTAGGAAAGAAATGATTGAAAAGTCATTAAAGTTCATTACTAAAGACAGATAGTAGCACTGTAACTTTGAATTTATCACGTCTGATTATATCTTTATAATTATTACCGATAAATATTTACAATGTAAAAGGGTTATAGTTCCTCTATGTCTGAAACAAATAAATTTTATTCACATCTACACGACAAAATTAAGTATAGCACAAATATATAAAACCGTTGTGTTGTAATTATTCCATGATAATTTTGATAATAGTTTACATTAAATCTGCAAATAACTCTAAAGAAATTATACCTGTAATACTTTATTAATATACACTGTATTTTAATAATATGTATAAACTAAATCATGACAAATAAATTGAAATACAATTTGTGACTTACCTTGGGAAATATGGTACTTATGAATCTCATTTGTCACACCGCGACCATCTTGATGAAGTTTATTCTCAGTAAATTGTGATCCAGACTGCAGTTCACATGATGGTATGCCATAGCCTCCAATAACAATTAACAAATCATTATAATATATCATTTGACAATCACATTTCCTCATGGGTCCACTATCATGTTGTAGTGAGAGTTGCTTCCATGTCATAGATCTGGTGTCTAGCTGATGCAGTGAAGCATGGAATGATGTACCATCATAACCACCAAACAAGTAGAGAACATGACCTGAATAAGATGTTGCACAGCCATCTATTCCAGGAGGTGGAGTACCAGTTGTTGGAAGTTCTTTCCAGGATTCTGTAGTGCACTCATAGATTTGAATTACGGTTCTCAGTTGTCCTTTATTCTCATCAAAGTTATCTACTTGACCTACATAAACATATAATTGTTCAGAGCTTGCCGCGGCAGAAGTAAGTGCTCGAGGTGAAGGTTCATAGTTACTGAGAGGCTGATCTACGATAAAATAATAGTGTAAATTGTACAAATAAAATATTTTACAAATATACAAAGTAATATTATTTCACTGCAGAATTAACGTAAAGGTGCAATATATGTTTTGCTGATATGTACATTTACTAAAATAAATTTTTATTAATTGGAATCTTTTGTTATGTAATTTTAATTTGTTTAAAATGTTTAAAATTTACTTTCAAAGTCATGACTTCTCCTGTACTTGGATATTCCAATAAATATTATAGTTAGTATTTAGCTGTTGTTGGTAGTTAGCTGCTTTATAAATTATATGACAGTATATACAATAATGGAAAATATTGTTTAACTGCCAATCCTTCAGTCATCTCAAGCAGCTGCTAACATTAAAGTCCGAAAGCAGCTGTCAACATAATGCTCTCAAGTGGAATATACTTGTACTCATAATGAATGCAATGCTAAAAAATTATCATATGTAATTCATTAAAAATAAATAATAATAAATATACATCAGGTTAATAATGCTTCAGATAGGTTGTTGGAAATATTTAAGGGAATATGGTTTGCATATTGATAAGTAAAATAATAGTTAATGATTAATATCTTATTTTTTAAACTGAATGTAGTCAGAAATATAACCGATTTAAGTGGTCAATTTTGCTACTAAAGTTGTGTTACTACATGTTCCAATGTCTGTAGGTTACTAATGTGCAACAATGCTGTACATGTCATGTATGAATATTTTCATAATTCTATTTAAAGCTCTGATGAACATTAACACTTCATAATTTCCTTCTCAGCTGTCTTTACTCATTAGATGTATTGTTCATGGGTTCGATTTCCGGTGGCGACCAAATATTTTTAATTCAGTATTGTTTAAAAAGTCCGTGAAAGTAAGACAATAAATCTAATGAGTAAAAGAATGCTGAGAAAGAAATACAAAAGTTAAAAAGTGGAGTAAAAAAATTCAACAAATAAAATCTTTAAAAAAAGAGAACTGTCGTTTGTCTGTTGAGAGTGAAACTGTAGCATAGCAGTACACTTTAATAGTATAAATCAGAGTGTTTGTTCGCTGGCTGGTTGTCATAGCCCAATGGCGGAGCACTTGTGTCAAACAAGCAATAATGAGTTCGATTCCCGGTGGCGACCAAATATTTTAAATTCTATATTGTTTAAAAACCCTGTAAAAGTGAGAGAATACTACAATTTTTTTTATTATATTTCAATTGAAATATAATAAAGAAAAACAGAAGTTTATCTTCACCTAATATATTGATTGCCTTACAAGTGGCTGTAGTTATAGTTGACTCCATTTTTACATCACACTGGATAGAGGTTAATTTACCTTTATTATAGGGGCCAGGATTGGCTTCTACATCACCACATAGGAATAATAGTTTCTGTTTTAGTGAAGTAGTTCTGGAATGAATTTCTTTTAAGATATTTATTGAACTATTCCAAATGAACCAGTTCAATGGTAGAGATAGCAATTCTATTTTATTATTTGTCTTTTGTGGCTTTATTACAGTACAGAGTTTGGAATATTGAGTTTTAGTTTTCCTTCTGAAAATCCAGATCATTGTGATGGCTATTAACAGATACTCAGTATTTGAGAAACATTGAGGTTGATTGATATATGAACAACGAGTCTCCCAGAGCGTTGATCTGTACAGTCTTCTGTTGCTACTTTCCCAGTGTGGAGCTGGATAACGATGGCGACCCATGCTATATCTGTATATTAGATAACATTTATATTAAATTATAACTACATCCTATCATGTTAGAAAAAAAAATTGTGTTGTTTATATCAGACCACTATCTATTTTAACATATAGTTGTAATTCCGTAAATGTCATATTTGTAAATGATTTATCTTAATCAACATGTGTAAAATATTGAAGTGTATCTTTAACTATACTAAACAAATCAGTTCAAACATTTACTATTCCTTTTATTTATTCAATATTAAACACTGTATTTTGAACCAAATTTTTAGAAAAGTGGAAGCATTAGTGTGCTTTATGCAATCAAGCACTATTTGTGGATTAGCTAAGTAACGTCTTTGCGGATCATGCAAAGTAAGCAGATACGAAGTTCAATTTCCAAGACAAATGATAAAAGAAGTACAATTCCATTGTGGACCGTGACTAAGTGATAAATGTGGGATGGTCCTGTAGGTTTCATGACAGTTGGCAAGTATGTAATTATTAAATTTACTGACTCAAATTCTCTATAAAATCTCTAGTGAAAACTAATACTGAGAAAAAGCTCATGGTCTAGCTAGCGTATTATCACCCAAACCTTGAATTTAACCTTAGTCTTGTGCCCTCCAGAAATCTTGCTGTTTAGTTTGTGTTATTATACCACCATGGAGAGTTCGACCTCAGGGGACTTCAGCAAGAAGCCAAAACGTCGTGTTAGTCATAATTAAAATATTGGCTGTTAAAAAGAGAAAAATTTCCTATTATTATAACTTTAGTCTTGCAGACCAGATATTCCTCCATCTTCCTGCCACTTACAGCAAGAAAGAGGATCTGGAAACACCTACAGTACTTCCCAGTTTCATTGAAATGCAACTAGTGAAGCATGGACCAGTAGTGTAATTTAGTCACGAACTAATGGATGTCTACATGAACTGTCAGCTAGGAAGGTCTTCGCTTAGGGAAATTTGCTAATAACAATTGTGAATAGTTATTTTGAGCACTGTTATCAAGGGACTTTGAGCTGTGAGTGGAGAACTTAAAGCTGTCTTCTGAGAGGAGCATGTGAGTTCCCTGCTTGTGAATTCTGAAAGTGCAAATAACATTATAGGATAGGCTCATCCATGTTTTATGTTCATCTTTATACTCCATATGAATCAGTTTGTACGGCTTATTTCAGATTTCAGTCACTACCACTTCCAGTGGAGTGAAGTTTTAATGCTCAATTATTTTATATAGTCAGTTTGAGGTTAGTCATGTGACTGGTATAACCTACAGGCATTCCTGTAGCGCACCTGAAAACTTTATCTCTGTCCCCAGACCATTTCCTGGTAAGCAGTATGATAAAACTATATGATTAAATGAAAGGTATGGTTCACAAGATTACATATTAAAAGACTGCACACATGTCTTTTCTTTGCATCTAAACAACCCTCCATGCCCCTAATCAAGTGTGTCACTACTTCAGCTCACAAGCTATTAAAAAATTGGACTTACTATGTGTTCCGAATATGAAAGTTTAAAACTATGCATACGCCGCATCTAATGCAAGTTCTAACCCAACTATACCTAACTGGACAAACTCAATTGAGCTGGAGTCAGACAACACGCAAAGAAACTCTAGAGAGAATGGAATCGGAGGACCATCTGATGTGGCTCAGCAGTAATTCAGCCCCACCCACAGGATCAAAACAAGCGTATAACATGTGATACAATTCAAATAAACCCTTAACCCATGCATGAAAGCAGTATAGAGTTTATCAGTCAAATTAGTCATTCTGTTGTTACAATGGTAGTGAATGTCGGAGATGGGGCCTCTGAAGATTGGGTTGGGTGGGACCAGATTTGTTGTTTCAACTTCTTTTTTTAGTAATTTTTGTGATCTAGTGGCGGTAGCAATTGTCACACCATATCACCAGTGGAATGGTCACAGAATAAAAACTACCGGTGAGGTGAAACAAGTGTCCCTTAGCTTTTTATTCAGCTGTTTGTCTTACCTAGAATATAAGCTTCCATTTCCTCTTCAGCATATCTTCTGGTATCTACGCTACCTACAGTGCTCTAGTAGCTCTCATGTTGAAAAACTAGTAGTATCCTCAACCAGCCATGAAATGACAGCTTTAGCAAGCAAATCCAACTCACTATCCTTGACAGTATTACCTCACAGTTGCTATATAACTCCTGTACACCTTCCCTCTCTTTTTAATCGTCGAAAAAGTCATCACAGAAATCCACTGCCTCAGTTGCAGAAATATTTCTTGCCATTTTTCGAACTAAAGTCAAGTTTATTTTTAGCCCGACTACCTTAGTTATGTAGTAGCTATTTCTATTCTATACATGTAATAGAACAACACATTAGCCGTGCTCTGAATGCTGCAGCTAAGCTTTAGTGCTTATTGTTTAGGGGGGAAATATTTTTTCCCGCATTACAACATCCTTGAGTTCCTATAGGTGCTTGTGCCAGTGGGTTAAATTTATATCTACTGAAGTTATCAATACTAAAGAAATCATGGCAAGTAGCTAGTATTTCCATATTTGTCGGCTAATATTAGAAAAATAACACTGGCCAATTTTATTTTGTAGCTGAGAGTTTGTTCAAGAGTTACTAGTATTTGAGATATTCAGTATAGCTTAAGTTTGATACTACAGAAGCTACCATAACTCAGGTAAGAGAGTAATTTTGTTATTGTTTCTTCAAATTAACGATCATATAGTGTTTTGTATGAACTAAACTATAATATAGTATCATAACTCTAGTTTATTTTTACCTAACTCTTCGGCAGGCTTCTTTGATTTGTGTTCAAGCGCACCACTCGCTTATATACGTGTGGACGTATGTATGTCAATTTTTACTTTGACTCTTGCATTATTGTGTTTGCTTCGTGGTCTAACCCTTCCAATATCTCCACTAAACAGAATCTTTCAGTTTAGCAATCTCGTATCATTCAAGGAAATGTAATTGTTGCCCCTTGTATTAGGTTCTATCTAATGCCACAAAACACTTTTAGGTAAACCTTACTATTGGACTCAAACATGTACAGTAATTCTTCAGAACTTTTTTTTTAAGTTGCGACAAAAGGTTCCTTTGGTACCTATACCAGACATACTTTCAAAAACTCAGTCGTTTATATTGTAGCTTTGCGTGCTTGTTGTCAAGAGCTACCATTAATTAAGACAGTCTTCTAACTATTACAGTTGACTTAGCTACATGCATTCCTCAAGAAGCTAGAAAATTCTTTTTGGCCGAAAATAGAGAAAGTGACAATAATATCTGACCTATACACTTCTTTAAAATAACACTAAACACTAGGGCAGACTAAGTCCACATTTGGTGAACCAAATTTGCTATCACTTTAGGCCTGGGGGAGACCTAATTTGCTAGCATATTTAGTCTCCCTGACTTTTACCACTATCATATTTGGTCTGATCGGACCGAAAACCACATGGACGTAATTTCATGTAACACCGGCATCTACGGTTCATAGTTGTGCTTGCTCGTAATTCTCATATTACATAAGTGGAGACATGAAACATCCGATCAGTTGAATACTTTTTAAAACATATTATACACTTCGTTACACACCATCCTTAACTAGATAGAAAGTAAGCAAGTATATTAAGTATTGTAATTACCAGTTGATTCCAATATGAGACACACCCACGCTTGATCGAAGTGATTAGACAATGAACAATGCCTAGTTGTTTGCATAAATACTTACAGCATTTTTATTATTTGAACGTGGCACGGAATGATAAAGTAGCTGGATCTTACTCTAAACTAAACTTCATGTTCACAAGCCTTCAAAAATTTTCTGATTATTTAATACTAGAAGTGCATTACTAATAAATGTGACTAGATTAAAAGTATTGAGTATTTATAATCAATCTACTTTACTAATCCCATAACTTTCTGGGAGAAAACTATTATTGATAAAATAATTTGTAGTCTAGCTTGTGAATTATTATAGTTATATCAGTCTCACTAACACTTTTGGGGAGAAAAAAAGGGTCAGGCAACACCCTCTGTATTTCCCAAACCTATTGAAATGAAATCAATAGAATGTTCCATGACCCATGATTGTATTTAATCCTGAACTACTGTAAGTCTGCATGGATTTTCCGTTTGCTTTTGCTAGAATGTCAATTTACTTTGACTTACTTGTTTAAATCAATTAGGAGAGCTTACTTACGTTGTTTTTTTGAGAAATTTGAGCTGTGATTATCTTTTAACTCTTGTAAAATTTGCGAAGTAGCCGCGCTTACAATAATTGTTTTGAAGATGTGCTATAATTCACATAAAATTGTGGGTATGGTCTCAAATAAATGCCAGATAACGGACGAGCTGGCTGCAGCTACTCCTAAGAGTGTACTATTAGCATTACTCCAATAGTTTCATATTATAATGGGATGTTTTAGATCGGTAGGTTTTTGCCTCCCCCCACTCACCCGCCTTATCCTGCCACCACCCTGAAGATGATTTCCCTACACCCTTAAAATTATAATGTTCAATATCTTCCAAGAACACGACCATTCTCATTTGCATGAAGGTTTTAGTTGTAGCGACTCAGTAGTTATTTTTCTTCAATAATATTAAAAAAAATAAAGAAATAATCATGTATAATAATAATGATATTCAGTCAGCATGTCTGAGACTAGAAAAAATTGCCATTTGAACAATTCTTAAAACACATGCTGATCCTATCACTTTGTTACTCCTCCTTCTCAACTGGCGAGATTAGGCTAATATCATTTGTGTTGTAATTACTGATTTATTCCAATATGAGCCACCCACTTGAAGTAATAATGTAATGAACAATGTCAGCCGAACTATGCAACACAGAATATTTCTTGATAGGTACACTTGCTGTTGGCTTTATCAAAGACACAATTTTGATTAGTCATGCCATGTGTATAATGTGAGTAGTTATTTTGTGTATTGTCTAGATATTTTACTACTATTGTAAGAACCAGAAAATCACAGTAATTAAAAAAGGAAAAAAACAATATAACTTGACTAGCTACTTGGAAACTGTTACTTCACTGCACCAGCTACTGCAAGGTTAACTACAGCATGTCAGTTAATATTATCATCTTCGTTATAAAATATCCCTACCTGGCTAAAAATTGTATTTCTGGAATGATAGATGTAATATTCACTATTCCTGAGCAAGCTGAAGAGCAATATACCTACATTTAAGGGAATTGCATTTATTATCTGCTCTTTTCATGTGTTTAAAATCCTCCTTCAATTGCATATGGCTTGTTCATAATTTTATAGCACTTCCACAACCAAAACTTTTGAATTTCCCCATTCAAAAACTACAATACTGGAATATAACTACATTCTTAACTACTTGTACTTGCTAAGCCACTAATAATCTCCTGATTACATACTTGTTTTTATTTCCTATACAGAACTGCCCAGGTTATGCCCAAGCTATCAATGTTCTATGGCTCTTGAGGCTACCATAGTATTAATATGCCAACAATACCAGCAGTTCATATCAGAAATCATGAAAATGACACAAGTAGTCTCCTTTACTAAATTTGCATACAACAACTAGCCAGTGGTGATCCTATTCAAGCTGGTCTTCTTTAGCTCCGGAGCGATCGAAAAAAATACAATTGGGCCAACTATTTTCCGGATTTTAAAGTTTAAACTATTATACATTAATTGCTTCAAGTAAAATCTTATGTATATCTTTATAAATTAGGGCCATAACCTCATTCAGTTAACTCACAAGCTCACCTGTGACAGAGTCCGACAATACAGGAAGAAAATCAAAACTCGAGGAAAAAAAAGCGCAGCGAACCCAGCCCCACCCCTTTTTAGTAAGACCAAATAAACATAATATAGCACGTGATGCTAGTCGTCCATCCGTTCAAACACTTCAATAGCTATATACTACGAGCATTAATTTGCTCGCCTAATCTGCCATGAATCGTTACTAGACACGCTCTGTGCTTATTCTTACTGAGGTGAAGTGCGGGTCGTATGATATTTGACCTTGGCTATAGCTATGGCCTTACGGATTTTACCGGCAGAATTCTTAGCAAAATAGGTAGCCAAGCAATGAGCATAGTGTTGAGGTAACTGTTGCTAAGATTTAGATTTAGTGATAATTATAGGTAACGTAGTAGTAATAGTAGTAGACAGCATTGAACATTAATCAATGGCTACTGAAGTGGACTGATTGGTGAAAATTCATACATAATTTTTCTGACTTCCTAGTTAGCTAGCTATCCAAAGAGGCAATTCTTTCAACACAACAGTTCATTTTAATAGATTCATTCAAAACACAAGGTACAACAAAAATTATCTTGATAATAGTCAAGTAATATTATAAGCATTGCACAATGCATGAGGATAAGTGAATTGTATGAAATCAGTGCATAAATTATTATGCTTTACAATTACAAAAGGTGAGATCAAGCCTTTCATTATTATAGAGAGATGGGCTAAGTCCCCCACTTTTAGACCAACAAGTTCTTCCAGATTAAAAAAACAAGGTGATTTATGCTCCAACTCAAGGTTTCTGAACAGCTATCGCTGCTGGAATTACTCCATTACTGCTGTGGCTGCCAGGTCACTCTTTGTGCTGTCAGAAATCATAGTTCAAGTCTAAAAAGCCTGGCCAGGAAACTACCTTATGTGTCACTACGAGGCCCCACCCACAACAGGAAGTAAATTTTAAGGAAGCAAAATAGCTACAAAGAATGGTGCCATTGTGAAGCAACCACTCACTTTTGAGTTATATGGATTTTGGCCATGTTTAAACATGATACGAGAGTACTTTTCATGATATTTACAGAAATATAATTTTCCACCACTGTTGTTGTTAACTCAATTACCAGGACAGTTTACGGATTTTGTTGTGGTTGTATATAGACTCTTTTCACCTTGTGTATCCTTTAATGGCGGTTCATATATTTAGGTTTACTTCAGGGTGCTCTATACTGTATTGCGTCATAGAGGTAGTGAATCTTCTGCTGGACTGCCAAACTGTAGTTCTGGTATATACTGTCAGAATAGACGAACCTAAATAATAGTTGGGGAGTTTACTGGTGTTTTTAGAGTAGCTTCATCAATACCCTTTGCATTCCTCGACTGTATCAGAAAGCAGCAGTGTTAGGTAGGGGTTGGTTTCTTGGTAACATACAGTTGCCAATGGTTCCACCACACTGAGGAAAGCTATTGAAAGTACTACTTTTGTCCCAGGGCAGCTTTTCAAAGATGAAAATGAAGTATTATTTGTGTCAAAGGAGGATGACAATGAACAATAAGTCAGGGTACTATTTTAATCAATGATGAAACACAAGATCCTCTAAATCTGAGCCTAACACAATATTAAATAACTTCTACATTCAGTGTGTTGCTTTATTTCAACTCCTGTGGAGTGAAGTGTGTTCACAAGGCAACTTTTGCTTCATTTTATTCTGTTACTCTAACTAGTTAATCACCATCGTGTCGGGGTGAATTTTCAATTAATGTACATACTTGTAGCACAATTTTCTTTGACAGTGGCAAAGCGGCATGAATCATTAGCTAGACACACACCACATGCTACTCACTGCAGTGTACAAGTTGATTGTTCAACTTTGCTGCCACTGCTGAAAGATCATATATAATTGCCTGCAAACAAGTCTGACTCAATAAAGTTCAATAACTGCTTAGTGTATACATGTGCACAAAGAACTCATGGAACTATTTTTTCTACTGGAGAACAGTTAAAATAACTCTTTACAATTGTATAATTCAACTGTGTAATAACATTGCTACTGTCAAATTCACTCCAGAGTTTCTTATATTAGCTGCTATTAATTTCTGTGTGTTGTGCTTTTTTAATCTAACTGTAGTTCTAGGAAATGAAGAGGGAAGGACTTTGCCTCCAAGACCCCTCCCCCTTCCCCCAGGCCCCACCCACTCATTTACATCTATCAAGTTTACTTCCACTTTTGTGTGGGAGTAACTGGCAGATGAAAAAATGTGGGGAGCCAGGAAAATCAGAGTACATAACTATTCTTCATCTAAACTGTTAGCATGTATTTTACAGGCTGTAAGAGAATGGGTATGTTAGGCAAATGTTCTCTGAGTAAATAATACAAATATTTTTTACTAGGTATCATTGAATCATGAAATATATGAAGATAACAAAAGTAAATGAACGTGACAGTCTGTTAGTAAGTACAACGTTAGTTATAAGTGCAAATTAGAAGCTTGCATCTGGCATCATTGGGGTTAAATATAAATAAAAGAATTATTTCTAATAAAATTATAACTTATATAGCCAAATTTCTACAGTATTATCAAATGTGCATAGTCATAAACTTATGTATAAACTATGTTATTCCCCCAAACGCATCCTCTCTTTTTCTGTGATATCTATACTGCTTTATAATTGATAGACTGTGCCGTAAATTTCATCGAAATGGTTTTGTAAAGACCTTTCCTGATGAACCACTGAAGTTTATGATTTAATATGATAGTTATAGGTAATTATGATAATATTATACAGAAAAGTCAAGAATAGAAATGTGTCAGGGTATGTATGCAATGATAATGTTGCATGTGTAATGTGTGCTTAATGATACAAATGGTTGCAATTAATGGAGACATATTGCTCATGACTAACAAAGTGTAACTGATACTTTGTACTTATAAAGTGACCTTTATGGATAGAATATTCAGGCATTATTTAATAAGAATCCCTATGCAGATTATAGTATTCTCATCTCATGCTGATGTTGCAGTGAGTCGACTATTATTTCATACTTAATCTCATTTATTAAAACAACATCAGTGAAACAGTAATATTTACATAACACATCAACAACATAAACAATGGCAACAAGAAAATAAAATCTATATAAATTATAATGATAAATTCAGATGCTACTAAGAACAGTAGTTCTGATGGACCTTTCTCTGTACTTTCTCTGTAAAGGCATAACTACTCAATATGATACTAACCAAAACTCTTGTTACAAAATTTCAAAATTGTTTTTGATTTCTAAATGATATGCTAGAGATAGCAAGAGGGAAATAGAAATAGTTTTGTTAGTAAATTTGCTTCTGACGGGTACAAGATGTCTACCCATTGATAGTTGAAATGATAAATGCAAAATTAGTTGGCATTAATTTGTCTGTTCTCCTACAAAATAGCTACATCATTCATAATAATATACACATTGTTTTTTTAATCAAACATACTTTCAAAATATGAATAAATGATTTTGCCACTCAATAACAAAGTTATCAAAGTGTACTCATATTCTCCAGACTTACACTTAATATCTACTTATACAAGAATTGAATGTGTAATTATAATTACTAAAATTATCATAGTCACTCGTGTACATCTTTGAGTTGAAGGTAGTGCTAGATCTGACTGGTTACGTACAAACACTGGCTCTTCTGAATGTATATGAGCTGGAGGATTAGAAGGATGTCTTTGTGACATTAAGTACTTTGGACATTTTATCTTTGACACTTACTATCTCCTTAGAATAGTTTCCTAACTCTAAACACTTCCAACATATTCTAAAGCTACCATCATCATCAGTAAACTGTACAGTGAACATTTCAAGGCATTACATATTCCCACCTCCTTTCATTTCCCACCAGGATTGTAAAAGAATATGGCCCCAGGAGATCTTGACTATATAAATCGGGAATCTAGACTGAGAAGAAGATACAGATTATTTTATAATTTCTCAAACTTCTATGCAAGGAATATCATTTCCATAGAATTTATATTGCTAATTCTGAGTAACTAAGATATAAATACATAAATTGCATACAAAAGAATAAATTTTTTTTTTATAATTAGGCTATATAAGGCCCTCAATTATAAGCATTGTATATATATATTTGTTGTATATTGTTAATAAGTACTTAATACATTTTGTAGAGTCGCTAGAGCGCATGTCTATCGGATCCATTCCGAAAAAAACTGGACGCTACGCTATTGCAATTCAGCTCGTGAATTATCAGCATTTGTCTAGTGTTGATAACTATTGATGGTGTGTTTGAGGAATTTTCATTGGTTAAATTTCTGTATTCAACTGAGCTCTAAAAATACTATGTTACTCGTTCCAGGATCTCTGCTCGTGAATCAACGGAGGAGTTGAAAGCGGGAGATGTAAAGTGATATTGTAGCGCTTCAGCTAAATAAGGTAATCTATAACAAAAAATATCTCTCATACCCTACATAGTCTTCATTAGCCAAAATATTGAACTATGATAGGTTATAACCTTGCTACGACTCATTGATGATAGGCAAAGGTTTAAAAATAAATTAATGTTGTTACTGATATTAAATACTTTCTGTGGCCAAAGTGCGCCGTGCTCAGAACTAGAACTAGTCATGGGATGGAATAAGTGAACGCACCACAAATTATGGACTTCAGGTAAGTAGAACTTGAAATTCAAAAGAAGCCCAGGTAAGAGCAGGTATTTAAATGTCATATAGGAGTGTGTTGTACTACTAGGATAATTGCAGACGTGCTTAAGAGTATATAGTGAACATCACATTTTATTTACAAATTGTATTCATTCTGGGATGAAATTCAGACACTGAAGGCTGACCTAACAAGGCTTTGCTATTCTCTACCTCCATAATACAAACTTGAACATGCGAGCAATCAGTAGTCAATTGTTCTGTAGTACAATCTGTACACTTACAAGTTTATTTATTATTTATTCTAATAGAAACTGCTAGCTGATGTTGGATAAAAATCATTGCTCAAAGCTAGAACAGGCACTTATATGGTCAAGTAAATGATGATTAATTCATAGATAATCAATGTAGAGGACTTGAAAGAAAAAAACTTGGCATTAAACAGAAAGGTAACTGAAGCAAAAGAAAGGATGTAACATTGCATAGTAAGGAAAGAAAATGCAAGAAAAAGTTTTTACTGATTTTATAACTTCAATTAGATAAATGAAATTTAATTTAATTGTATCCTGAATAATGGCAAAAGAACAATTGTGAGAAATCCAAGTGACTTTGCAGGATGAACATATTGAAACAATGGATATATATGAGCAATGAAAGCCTAAAAAAAAAATTAGAAAGTTTATGTTAAGGAAATTGACAATAACAATAATGCACTGGAAAAAGTAGCAAGTGGCCATCATAACATGTAAAATAGCTATTACAGTATGATGGCAATAATTGTCTTCGTAACAAGGCTGTGGAAGCTGTGAGGGCTAGAGGGCCTTCTTTAAATCGCTGTCAAGTAAAATCTCAACTACCAAGGACTTCTGGCGTATTTACCATTCAAACTAGTGTCCAGCAGCAGATTCCTTCAATACTCTCAAGAGGGGTTACAAACGCCAATGAGGACAAGGTCTATCATGAACTATGTGCCATTAGGCCTCAAGTTGCCCCAGGCCCTGATGGAATCATGGAAGCCATCTTGGCCGCTACCAAAGACTGGCATTGGTCTTTAGAGTAAAGTGAAAGCGTTGCTTGTGTGTTCTTCGACCTTTCCAAGGCCTTCGACTCACTTCCACACCCCCTTATTCTAGACTCTCTGGTCAGAGTTGGTTGTCTGATAGAAGCCAACAAGTCATCCTCCGCGGAATAAAGTCACCTGCTGTACCAATCACGTCAGGTGTACCTCAGGGCTCCATTCTAGGCCCCCTTCTCTTTATTATCACAATTGACTCCATCATCCAGGTTTCTATTTCTACACTGGGAAGGTTTAGCCTTTTCGCTGACGGCATCTGCTACTACAGGCCTGTTTCGCAACAAGAAGACATTCTGGCTGTTCAGAATGACGTTGATTGGATTTATAGCTGGGTGGAGTTTAAGAAACTTAGCCTGAATGCGAGCAAAACGAAATGTATGCTAATCTCAAGGAAGAGAAATCCTCCCAACCTAAATCTCACCATCGATGGGGTACAAATTGAGCGAGTTCAACACTTCAGGCTGCTGGGTGTCATCATTTCCAACGACCTTACGTGGTCTGAGCACATTGTCACCGCCTGTGGGAAGGCCAAAAGATTCATAGGGTTCTTGTATAGGTATTTCAATCTGGCCGACAAAAAATGCCTTGAACACCTGTATCTGACTCTAGTTAGGCCAATGTTGGACTATGGCTGCTGTGTCTTGCGGCCAACTCAACTTGGACAGACTCTCTGTGTTAACTTTTAAGCGTCATCTTAAGAAACTATTAGTTGTTTAATTTCCTGTACCATTCCTGGCCACCTCAATATTAGTGTCTCACTAGTTGGTGACAGCCTTGATGACATTTTCTTCAGAATAAAAAAAAAATAAATTAATTAATTAATAAATTAATAAATCAGAGGTTCATATGACAACATTTTATTATAGTGGATGTTGGGCAAAGACTGTTTGTCTAAACTGGTAAAAATCCCATTAGCAAAAATTTAAGTCTAAAATAAAGTTCAGACATAGAATAGAAATTGGCTTATAATGGTTTCGCTAAAGAAGCTTACGTTCTTCTTGACAGGTAATGATTGGATCTGTAGTGTACTTAAAAATAATGTGAAACATTAATGCTTACATATAGTGCTCTGTAGTGGCCATGTGCCTGGATGATTATGTATCATGTGAAGTTATTTCCAGTGTAATTGGATTTTATGATCTATTAAATTAATTATATAAATAATTTTTATTAATTTACATCCTTCATGGTAATGTAAATTTTGGCTAAATCCTCATCTTATGATTAAAAACACTCAATTTTTACTTCAGGAGAAATACTGCAAATAGCTAGTTACCAGTCATGGCATTATTATGTCTGAAGCCAATGTTGCATATAGATAACCATGTAAGTGGCTGATGAATACTACAGGGTTATGTGGTTTATACTTTGCTTTTGCTGCAAGGATAGATCTTTCCTATACCAGACATCATGGAAGCAGCTGAGCCAAAAAAGCAGATTATATTTTCAATGGTATTCTACCAATTTAATACGAAGTACTGAACAGCCTACTTTATTGTGAAATGCTCTGAATTAACACTTATCCAAAACAACAAATGGATACATACACTTAATATTACCCAAAAACAATTATGATTAGGGTCTATTACATTAAATGAAGTATACTATAACTTGGTAACTCAATGCAAAGTACAATTTAACAAAATGTATTCTTCCATGTGTACAATTACTCTATGCTATAATATGCTATAATTAATTTTAGTACTCATCAACAGTAAATATTGTAGTAAATATAGTTCATAGTATTTGAGATGTGTTGAATAGAGTATTACAGAATTCATTGAACGAACTTTGTTGTTTTTTTCACATTACATTAAAATGTAATGAAAATGCAATGTTCCTGCATTTCTTTAAAATTGTTATTATAATTTGGTGCTGATAGATTATAATTGTGTACTTTGTTTCTGATACTTCAATAAATGTATTTTGATATATTATTACTCGAATATGGATGAACTCTTTCTGCAGTAGTTAATAACAGATTATTGAAACTTCAAAATAAATATATAATCATGAAAATTATAGCTACAGATAAGATTACTGTATCTCTTTCTCTCTTTTCAATTTCATCCATCAGTCTCTTCACTTCCTTATAAGTTACAACTCAAATTACCAAATGAACCAGATATTCCATATGGTAGTAATTTTAGTGTTAATACAGGTAGATTGCGAACTCATGTTAGGCAATATGACATTTCTCTCATAAAAACACTGTATCAACAGTAGATTTTACTGCAGAATACAGCTTCAATATGAATGGTGATAGTGTTAGTATTAATGAATGGCTATAAATGAGCCAACTTTTGATACTATATTATTATGTAGCATTGTATCCGACAGAAATAAATATATTTACAGGCTTGTTTATCAACAATATACATTTACTTTCTGTTATTTACACAATAATCCTTACTCAATGAGCTCAATTCTTGATAATTTAAAATTCCAAATTACAAAATAATTAAAATAAAATAAAATTAATAGCAGAAACTAGTGAAATATTTGAGAGCAAAGGGTAGCAAGAAAGTGCAAGCAGAAATTGATGTGGGATGTGCTATAAGGATCTATAAGTTGTAATGAGCTAGCAGGATCTATCAGTTATGAGCTAGCAGAATCTAGCAGTGGTGAGCTAGCAGGATCTAGCAATGGTGAGCTAGTAGGATCCAGCAGTGGTGAGCTAGCAGGACCTAACAGTGGTGAGCTAGAAGGATCTATCAGTTATGATGAACTGTTCATGTTCGTGATCAGATCAATAGCACTTACTACAAGTGTTGTCACTCAGATAGCTATGGGCTATTATATATTTGTATAAAACTGCAGTTGGCTAATATTAATGGAAATATTACTCACTTATCAGTATTGAAAGTTTGCTGCCGCCATGTTTATTTCAAATACTTTTGCACACTTCATAATGAATTTAAATTGTTATACAAAACTAAACTATAAATAAATTAAACATGTGTAAAAAATGTACTAATGAGATACTTATAAGTAAATGATCTAATTCCTACAATAAAAAAGAAAATAATGTATGTAAAAAGAAGAAATTTGGGTAAGTACAATGTTATTATTTGAAAATAACTTCACAATGTATTTTGACAGACTACCTCTTGAATGTCTGAAGCTAAGCTTGATGATTCAATGTCTTCTAATAGTTCAATAAGACCTTCCCATGTGGTGGGATAACGATATGCTCCTTCTTCACTGCTGAGCCATAAACGCATGACTTCTTTACAACGATCTTGTACTCTGTGGTAGTTGAGTTCTATTTGTTGGGTCTGAGCAGGACTGAATCCAAGTAGGTCACTGATGTCACTCCATTTGGGACTAAGTTCTGAGATTATTTGAATTCTGTGCTTCTCATTTTTGGAATCAGTCCACTTTAGAAGAACTAGATTGCTCATGGTAAAGGGATAGCCTAGATTACAAGTAATATAATATGTATTATATACAAACAGTTATCATGCAACTAGTACCCTTGTCATTAATTATTCATTGATTATTCATTATCTCGTCGGACTCAACACTAATTTTTGTGGTTATTTTGATTTCCTATGTTTCCTCTTTGTGTGTATTTAACCATGTGGCAATGATAGTTACAATAGTTGCTGCAAATAATGAGAATTGGATAGTTTGGGGGCTATTAGTATTACACATAAATAATCAAAATCTTGCTAGCAGAGCTAGATAATTGCAATCACACACACATGCTAAGTTCAAAAATCAATGCTTCATTATGTTGATGAAATAGCAACAATGAGTGAGCACTGTGACTAAACTACAACTATCTGAAACCACAACTGTTGATCGTCATAGACATACTGATATACCTTGACTATTAGTATACTGCTGTGTTGTAGAGGAGTCCTCAGCACAATGTCCATCCTTGTCCTGCAATACTATATAATATAGAATGTGCAATAAAATAGAAATTTTGTTTTTAATCTGCGAGATACAAATTAATGAAGAATTAGAGAGTCCATTAAAATAGGGGATATATAAAAGTTCACAATTAATATTACATGTATAATTCTTATGTCTAAAAGCTGAAAGCTCGAAAATGTTATACCAAAATGTATTAAAACTCAGATTTTGTTTAAAATCATAAATATCTCAAATAAAAATATATAATATAAAATAAGGAACATGTCTAACATCTAGTATTCTATGCTAAAAGTACTTCTTATAAGAAATGCTTACAGGCGGAAGGTTCATGTGGGTGAGATGAAGTGTTGTTTATCTATAAATATTATATTTTAAAATTTTGTTACATCAATTTTAGTTTGCACTTACTTTTATAAACCAAACTAATTGTCTTGATTGCTTAATGAGCACTACTTTAGGATTAGATGGATTATTGAGACACAACATTTTTTTAGATGTTTCACTTTCAATGATGCACAAGTGGAAGGGTGTCTTACGAAATATGTTCCAATGTTCTAGACATTCAAATCCATACTCTAGAGTTGCACTGTGATATCTGAGACTTTTATTAACTTCAGTCAAGATGGAAGTGAGAGTATTTCTAATGTTCCCACAGACTTCAGAATTTGATGAGATTGGGTGAGACTCTCTGCAAACGACCACTTTAATAAAGCACGAATAAGAAATGAGAGTTACTATGTCATAGTCATCACCAACTCTGAAAGAGATCTTGTTTCTACAAAGACCTTTTTCAACGAGTTTCCATTTGAGTTCTCTATTACGGACAATTTCAATGATGAGAGAAGAAAAGACTCCAAGTGGCAAGTACCCACAAGTGTATCGAAGCATAAGTGGTGCTATTGTAGAAGAAGTTGGAACTTTTTGAAGTTCTTCTTTTGTAGCACTCATTAAAATACTGGGCATAAAATAGGTGGTTTCTGTTCTGTCAGACGTTATACTGAGAGTAGCTAAGATGTTGTGATGCTCAAAAAGTGATACCAGCATTTCCATAGAAATCAAGGAGTCTGAGTCCTCTTCTCTAACTTTCTGCAAGTCTGTTTTAGTAAACTGAGCTTTCTTCTTAAAAATATCTGCAGCTGATTTTCCTACTTTACTAAATACAAATGTTTTCTTTACTAATTGGGTTGCTACATCAAATATAATCTAAGAATAAAAGCATAACAATTGGCTAAGTTAACAACTCATTATAAGTGTGCTATAACTAACCTTTACATCACATAAAACTATATCTTCAAATCCTTTCACCATGGGATAGTAGAGTAAAGACCCTACTCGATAATGTAGAAACCACAGAATATTGGGTAAGTCTGTGTCACTAATCCCTAGATTTCCAGCTATGTCTTTACATTCTTCAATCGTCATAGTTTGTTTGTCTTTGGATCGCATCACAATGTTAAACATTAGCCATGTACATGGAATATGGACTTTTTTAAAGTTTTTCTTTATACTACTTTCAAAAATAGTTTTAGCATTATCAATCTCTTGTTGAGTTCCACTTCTGTTGTTTATTGGGAGTGTAATGTATTGTTCAGTTGCATACTCTATTATACCTTTGTGGTAAAAATCAGTATGCTCCAAAGCCTGTTTCAAAACCTGATCTCGTTTTTCAAATTCTTCTTGAGTGACCTGGTCTCTAAATGTTCCAATAAACATGGCCTTAGAAGAACAAGATGTATTGTTTTCAGCCTCTCTTACTGTAGAAGAATGTCGTTGTCCATTAGGAACTTCCATACAAGCTATGCTAGCTAGAGTTTGAAATGTTATCTCTTCTAAAGTTACCACAGAGTCTTCCTTGTCTGTACAGACTCCTTCTTCATTAGTACAGTACATTTTGTAAACTTGATGAAAAGGATCAGTCAGTCGACTAAATATGAGATTTAGTGAAGGCCCCATGAGAAATCTAGACATAAGATCTAAAAACTCAGTCTGTCCTCCGTGGTCAGTAGTAATCAAATATATAACATCTTCAAGTAAACATTGTATTCTCTCATAATCTTTATTAGCCATTGCTTCTTCATATGTGGGATATATTTGAACAATATTTGTAGGAACAAAATCATTCCTACTGGCTTCATGTGTTTTTGTGAGTGCAGGTGAACTGTCCGACTCATTTGTTGAAGATTTCTCTTTAACAATATCCTTATTAGTGGTGTGATTCAATTTCTCATTTTCTGGAAATGGCATGCTTGTATTTGAATCCCCAGCACTACCTAGGGAATTTTCAGCCTGTGGAGTTACTGTCACATCTGTATTAATACAAATAGTATGAATATTGTAAATATTCCATTACCTACATATGCTAAAATAAGAAGCCTCATAGTAATATTATTGGTTATTATTGTTGTAGTTTTGATCATAAAAATGGCTAGATTTATAATATACAATTTTTTATAATACATCTCTGATCTTACCATTGATAGATTGATATATTATACCATTGAGAAAAGTAGTCTCCCCTACTAGATTTTTCTCATTCCATTGTCCATTATTCACAAATCCAACAGATTTTTTAATGCTCTGAATGAAGAGTTGTTTTCTGTCTGCTACTCCAGTACTTGGTAGTTCATGGTCCATTTTAGCTTCAATAAAGTTAATGAATTCTCCAAGTAGTCGACGTAGAGTGGAACTTTTTCCTGAACGAGGTAAGCCAACAAAATTTAAGCGTCCTACAAAAATATCTACACAAGCTTGATTCTTTATGGCTTCTTCACAGGCTATTTCAATTTCATTTTCTGTGACTACAAAGATTACAAATTATAATATTAATAACATCCTATACATTATCTATTCAAGAGGTCCAATTGCTATATTATAACTTGGTGTACCAAATTGGTAAGTTTGCACTACTTTTTTGCCTTTATTTTTATGTAATGTGCATACTATCTGTCCAAGTATATAGCTACTTTTTAGTTTTAGTTTAAAAGTATAGCTTATCTTCTTGTAAAGAATACTGTGATACAGCTATAATAAGGATGTTAGTTACAGCTGCAATGAAATACAGTTGTTTATGAGTTTTTCCTGTTCTTATGTTTTAATTATGGATCATGTTGTTCTACATTTACTTTTCTCAGTTTCATTGTGAATATTTAAGCCAATGATTTAATGTTTCTGAATTTGATGATCTAATATGTATGTCCTTCACTTTTGTTAGGATGTAACTTGTGGCTTCCATCCAAGTATAACAACCGATTCAGTCTTCTTAGGAACGTTCTTTAGAGACAGTGTCCTTATTTGTTCTTCAGAGCTAAAATTAGTCAGTTTTGGGGGCCGGGCACCATGGACCTAATTAACCACCTTCAAAATGACTTAAACTAGAATAATGTGCTTCATTTACTGGCGAAGGATGACCAGAGCCTTCAGTTTCCTGAGAAATATCCACAATATTCTCACTGAAAAAGTTGCTTGACACTGCCATCTCTGCGAATATGCTGGTAAACAAAGTTGCGTAAACAGGATCTAAAATAGTTAGAGCGTGTGCATAGCTACTGGTAAATATCATGCACGCAAGCACGAGGGCCATAGGTCCCAGTAGTTGAGTGCTCTAAATCTACCAGTAACTATGAGATTATGCTCTAGCTATTACATAGTATGCTAAATTAAAGTCTAATATCATCAATACAGTGCAAAGATTAACGCTTATAATTGCTATTTATTGTTGCATGTTTTTATTATTCTACTGTTTGTGTATAATAATTGCACTGTACAACACATTATAATACATATAAAATTAGCATGTGGTAATTACTAAAGACTTTGAAGTTTTGTTTTTTTGGCAAAAAACAACCAAAGAAGTAGAAAAGAGGAATTATCAACTAGATATGCATATGATTCAATTATAACAAAGAAAATTTTGTTGATAAATCTCATATAACCTCAACTTTTTACTGGAATACTATAATTAAATGGTCAAGTAAATAAATGCTACATTTATTTGGCAAAGGCAAATTATAATAATAAATTAAAAACAAGTCAATGAAATTATGATTATGGAGCACTTAGCTTATTCTAGCTGCATTACTTTAATATGATGCGGTAACATTTTTACTGTAGTTTAAGTGCAGAAGAAGCAAACATCAAATAATCTATTGATTAATAAATGGCATCAGTACATCAACCTAGACCCAATTAATTTGTATTTTTAGACACTACATGAACTAATTTGACAGTTCCTTAAAAGTTTAAGTATCATTAATTCATATATTCACATAATATTGTTAGCTATCAATGGTGACTCACTTGCTTCACCAATTTACCAATAACATCACTCAGAATCAAAAACATTTCATTATGTTTCAAAGATCAAACTGAGTTATAATGTATAGTTATAAATGTATTATTCTACTTACACCTTTAGAATGCCTAATACACTAAATCATGTAAACAATTGTGATTATAATAATTATTACCTTTTAGTAGTTTCTTTGCTATTAGTCTATCTTTATCTGTCAACTTTGAAGAATTTATAATTTCAGATACTTTCCATTTAGTGGAGGAGGTTAATTTATCTATATATAAAATGTAATTATGCCTTAGTTAAATTTCATTCTACAAATTTAATAAAGAATGCTAGGCATAAACATGAACTAATTATTTATTAGTTATAGCTATCACTTCTCTATAGCACTATACATTCTGTTTCCACATTCAAAAGTAATACAAAACTCAAATTAACAATGTAAACTCAAAAGAACATTCCAATGATTCATCCAATAATTAAATCTAAACATTACATGTTAGAATGAAAAGTTATAAAATTAGTCACAGTTTAAGCTTCTCATGTTAACAGCAGTAAAAATAATGTATTAGGCTAGAATTTATTCAACTGTGTGGAATAATAAATAAAGTAACACAAGTAAATTATGTGAATTATTTTCTCATACATTGAAATGATTCAGTGAATAAAATAACACACATGCCATCAGACTATAGTATGAAAATATTAATTAAATAATCATGTATTTGTAGCTGATATTTTGATAGATGATTGACAGTTGCTTGGTTTCCATAAAAAGTATAAATAACATGTTTGTTTTTTTACTAAGTTTTGTGAGTCAGAGACATAAACAGTTGTGGTCTTAAATTGTAAAGATATTAATAGATTGCCTTTTCTGGAGAAACTGTTACAGTCAAGTATGCTTGAACAAATGTTACTTCACAATTATATAACATCAGCTATTTTTTCTAATTTGGTAAAATGAACTCATCAAAAATATGTAAAAATGTAATGAAATATGAGAATATAATTGTATAATTTTGATGTAATGACCAAAATATTGTTATTAGTGTAAGAGACAATGTTTATAAAACAGAACTTCAAATATATCAAAATACCTCAGCTAAAAAGTAAATTATTTTATAAAAATCAGTAAACTCACCAATTCTTAATATTATTGTAGTGTCTGCGAGGTAACGATTGCTTTGATTATCTCCTCCAAATAGCACTACTTCAGTGAGTTCAGAAGAAATAACAAAAGCAGCTGCACAGTGACTATCTCTAGGCTGTGGCAATGTGGAAATCTGAAGTGGCAAATATTGAACAAATAAAATGAATAGTAAATGTTTGAAATTATTTGTTTAGTTTAGTTAAAACTGTACTTCATTAACATATGCTGATTAGGATTAATCATTTACTAATAAGACATTTACTGATTTACGATTACTTAAATTAGGTAGTGGTCTGAAATAGACAACACATTGAATTTTCCTAACATGGTAGGAGTAGATGATAGTTATAATTTCTTACAATAAAAATAGCTTTAGAGCATTGATTCAATTATTGCATCACAAGTGAATTGCAGACTAATATTATATATCAATCTAATCAATCTTAAATGAAGCTGAAGAAGATTTATATAAAAATATTTTCCAATATTTTCAAGGTGCAAGTGTTCACTGTGAGAACACTATTCAATGACTGAGTTCAATCCCACATGTGAGCTACTTGTGTGACTCACTCTTCACTTACATATTCATGTATAACTGTTAACGATTTCAAAATAATTTTTTTGCTCTCATCGGCAATAATCATTGCCTGTTTTTGCTGAGTTGTTAGAGAGCAACGTGTGAATAAAATGAATAAAAGAAGACTAAGAAAACAATTATTTATTCATAAATTGGAAAAGTAAAAAAATTCCAATATTGTGGTGTAATCTAATGGTTGAAATACTAGTGTGTTAAGCAAATAGTTTATTCAGTAACTGCTGCACAGCGATTTGAACTATCACACGAAAATCGTGTTTATTCTCGTCTGTGTTGCCTTCACTTGAATGCTGTTTAGCCTCAAAGAGTAAGCTATTTATGATAGTCAAACTCATTGCAGTGGTATCTCTAAGGCTACAATGCTAACATTGAGGTAGCTTTCGCAGTTAAAGTTATGACTTACTTCAAAATAGTGACTGGGTGGTAAATAATTTGAAAATATTACAATATTTGTATTAGTGTAGTGTAGTAGACCTGAATTAACAGCACATAAATTAATTTTGATTGACTTTTCTAGACCACATTTTGGTGCTGAATTCAGATCTATAGTGTATTATAGTGTGTGCCAGTGATGAAGCATTGAGCATTTTGCTTTAAATTAAAAAAAACAACGAAAACTGTATCACAAATATCATTGGAATGGCTACTTTAAGTCTTCAAACTCCTAAATGAAAGTTACTTTTACAGATTTGCATCCCCAAGTGGTTCTATTCCTAAATACGTACCGTCACTGATAACAGCTCACTATTAATAGACAGTGTCTCTACATGTACATGCCATTTTTTCTAGGGAAAGTGCTGAGCCTATACTTCATGACAATTAAGCTACTTAGTGATAGCTAACAAAAAAAAGTGAACTGAAATGGAACAAGTAAATCAATTAGTAATTAAATTATAATGTAATTACAATCTTAATTCATTTATAGAATAAATATGTAATTATTCAAACTAATTTATCAATACAAATGTTTGTATTACATACTAAATCAAGTTAAAACTTATATAACACCATATAAATTGTATAAATCTAGTAAATTAAACAGCTAATTTAAGTAAAAATAATAATTAGATTACCAGTACCGAAACATGGCAGTTAATGTTCATTTTAACAAACATCAACAAGCTAACAGGAAGTGCTACATGGAGTACATTCCATTGAACACTATTAAACCACAGCAAGGTGTAGATCTAATTCTGAGCATTTTGAGTTTTGTAATTACACTGTCTATATAGTGTAGCTCTTCTTCTTTCTAACAAGATAAATCTTGTGTCTCTTTCCTGAGCCTCGCGGTAGAAGTGATTCTAAAATGGCTTTAGAACTAGTGATGTGCTTGAGCACAAATGGCGAGCGAGCCTAAAGACTATACTATTTTAAATGAATGATTTTGACTTCTAACACTGAAGCTACTGAAAATAAGGTCCAGTTTTTTAATTTCGCATACACGGTAAAGGGGTTTCAGTGCCATAGTAACAACCCTCTGCAACTGCTTGAATTGAAGGGAAAAAACAACAACAAAACAATACACATTATTTAAAAGTTTTCTTTGTGATATTCTTTAGCTAAGTAGTGGTTATAACACACAATGCTTTGACACAGCTGGGCATGCACCTACACAGACTTACCTTCGCAGTAGTCTAGTGGACAATGTATTTTCAAGTAAATACTGTTGCGCACGGCTTATAACCATGACAAAGAGTGCATTGACTTACCACCGCCACTAACTCGAATAGAGATGGAAGTCCCTTAACTTTCCAAGTTTTAACTGCACCCGCAAAAGAATTCGAAACGGTAAACAATTCAATTTCTAGGGTGATATGGGTACTGATCGATAAACCAGAGGATTCTGTTTAGTGCAATTTGGGACAGGGTCGACCACATAAGTAACACAAAAATGCCAGGGTCAAAGTACAAAATGACATACATACGTCCATATATACAAATAAACAAACATCCTTGATTTTCAATTGTGCTACCCCTGTAAGTGTCTCGCTCGCCACGCTCGCTCGCCAAATAATAGCTATGTAGAGGTAAATAAACTTAACTGATGCACATAAGGAATCAATTTTAAAAGAAAAAATAATGTTTATTGTTTAAACTAAAATAACTATAGTAGTTCCTAATAATTATTATTATTGGATCATGTACGATTCCCTCATAATTGGTGGCTAAAAGTTCACCTGTAAAGAACTTTGACTGTTTCAGTCAATTCTATTTTTAGAACTAATTAATAGTTTAAGTTAAGCTATACTTTTCATAGATCTAATTAAGTATATTAAGTTGTTTGTCTAATCTCTTTATAATTATTACACAATTTCGTGCATGAAATCGAATTATTTTGTTCAGTTCACAATCCAGCAGTTCAAAAACAATACATTTAATGCACATACATGAAGTACTACATGAGTACATTTCGTTGTACAATTTTAACAACAACTTTTCTTTATCTTTTGCAAGGTGTAGGTTAAATTCTGAGCACTTTGTGAAAATACGTGAGTACTGCATGAATACTTGTGAGGATACATATCAGTGAATGTTATATATATATAGGTAGTGGCAAGCTAGTCTGATAGCAATTTGGGACAGGGTCGACCGCATAACTAACACAAAAATGCGAGGGTCAAAGTACAAAATGACATACATATGTCCATACATATATACAAATAAACAAACATCCCCGATTTTCAATTATGTTACTCCTGTAATTGTCTCGCTCGCTACACCCGCTCGCTAAATAATGACTGTAGTTAATTTGAGATGAATTATTTTCACCTACACAGACAGCTGTGATTTTTATACCATTCTGTAGCATTGTAAATGCTCTACGAAATTATACTAAAAAAATTACTATCAGACCAGCTTGCCACTACACTCTAGAAACCTAACAATTATAAGCTTGAAGAGACAGACATGTCAAAATATGATGGTTGAGGATGAGCAGCATAGGATATGTATTCTTCAAGTGATAAAGAATCAGACATGATTGTTTAACTTTAGATAACTCTAATGTTGACTGTTCTTGACATATTCTCATTTATTACATCTATAGCTCCTTAACATTCACTGATAGTATCCTCACAAGTATTCATGCAGTACTCACTTATTTTCATCAAAATTTTAGGCTACATTGGGCAGGTTTTGAATGTAGAAGCAAGACGCTCTGATAGTTAATTTTGATTTTAGTATAATGTTATAGAGTATTTATAATGTATCACAGCTATCTGGTGGGAAAAAATATTCTACCCAAATTTAACACAGCCATTATTCTAAAGCCATTTTAGGAGATCTCAAGAAACACTTTTACCACGAGCTTCCGGAAAGTTTCCCAGACGACAGACTTATATTTTTAGGAAGAAGAAGAGCTACTCTATCCAGACAGTGTAAATATAAAATCACAAAGTGCTCAGAATTTAACCTACACCTTGCAAAAGATAAAGAAAAGTTGTTGTTAAAATTGTACAATGAAATGTACTCATGTATGTGCATTAAATGTATTGTTATTGAACTGCTGGATTGTGACTGAACATACTAATTTGATTTCATGCATGAAATTGTGTAATAATTATAAAGAGATACAAACTACTTAATATACTTAATTAGATCAATGAAAAGTATAACTTAACTTAAACTATTTAATTAGTTCTAAAAATAGAATTGACTGAAATACTCAAAGTTCTTTACAGGTGAACTTTTAGCCACCAATTATCAGGGAATCGTACATGATCCAATAATAATAATTATTAGGAACTACTAAAGTAATTTTAGTTTAAACAATAAACATTATTTTTTCTTTTAAAGATTATTCCTTATGTGCATCAGTTAAGTTTATTTACTTCTAAAGAGCTATTATTATTTGAGCTATACTATAATATGATCTTACCTGTTGCCAACTCTGTGCTCGTACATCAAGACACCAAGCATCACTTAAAGCCTTGCCATGATGCCCACCAGCTACTAACAACTGTGGATTGTTGTTGTGATAATCAAGACAAACAGCGGCATGATTACTTCTTGGAGATAGTTGTGGTGCTCCACACACAAGCTTAGTTAAACACTATTAGTACGAGAATATAATGTACAATCAAACAAATACTTTACAGTATATATTATTAGAAGAACTGAAATACTTCTTTATGCCTATTTAAATATAATAATATCAAAAAGTATCAGCTGCATTTTATAAGCCTATCAATTATGTTAGTAACATGTACTGTGTTTTGCTGCCACCTGAGTAAGTCCAATCACAGTATATACAGTGCTTAGAAGAGATTGTTATGTCCCTTCGTTTTACTAACTCTCTCCCTCCCTGTTTTTTTATTCTTTTGCTGCATAGCAATGGCCAGTTGCAAATTACTAGTCTCTTCAATGAGAACTCATCCAGGTCAATGAGAATTTATACACTGAATTATAAAAAAAAATTCACTTTTTTTATTTAGTTCCATATAGAAAGTTTTAATAAATGGACACTCCACTAAATTACTTGTTATTTTAAATAAGTGGCCAATTTGCCTTAATTCCTATGTTCCATGAAATCACCTCCATCTTAACAAACTCACTAGATAGAAACTTGCAATATAGGAATAAAAATACTTTTGACAGCCCATGCTGCAACTATCTTTAGTCTGAACTAAGATAGTGTGAATACATAGATTATTATTTCTAGTCCTTTCTCAGTATGCAATTCATATAAACACTGAGTTTGCAGCACAAAAATTTAAAGCTTTTACATTTACAGCCATGGCTGTGGTAATCCTTTTTTAATGTATTTAATTTACATACATAAATAGTTTACATTGTACACATGTACTGGCAGATGAATGCTATCATTTGCATTTTATTGATTAATTTCTGCGCATATACATCTTGACAAACCTCATATTATCAATACAATTACAATGATTGAGAGATTACAACAATTCTTACCATCTGTGCCAAGTCTATGAGGTAAGTGTCATTGAGGTCACTAGTACAATCCCATCCACCAAACAAGACTGCATGTGTAGGACTAATGCAGGTGACTGTAAAACTACATCTAGGAGAAGGTCTACTTCCAGTGATCAAGGGAGAAGACCATGTACCTAAATAAAAATAGCAATCTAATATTTATTTGTTAAGTTATTTTAAGATATCTATTTTATGAAGATTTCAAATACTTAGAGCTTCCTTATTATGTAGTCATTATTATACAAGTTATAATTCTAAAGTATCGTATTTTTAGTTAGTAGTAATTTACCAATGATCAAATTTTTGGGTTGATATTATTGGAGTAAGAAGAATGGCTTTCATTATGTTAGTACCAGTACAAACACTGAATGCCTCATTTTATATAAACACTTTATATAGCAAAAAATTATTAATCTTAATTACTTCAAAGAATTGATCTGATATGTATTTATAATAAATCACAGAATAAATAGTAAATGAGTCATCCTAGAAGTAATACTAAATACAAGAATACATAATTTACATGTTTAAACTAATGACATTCCATTCTATCACTACAAATAAATTAACTTTGAATTTGATTATTTCTTTATAATTATTCCTGATAAATATTTACAATGTAATAGGGTAATAGTTCCTCTATGTCTGAAACCATTCAATTTAATTCACATCGGCATGACAAAATTAAGTATATCATAAATATATAAAACCATTGTGTTGTAATTATTCCATGATAATTTCGATAATAGTTTAAATTAAATCTAATAATAACTCTAAAGAAATTATATTATCTGTAATATTTTATTAATATACATTGTATTTGAACATGTATAAACTATATTATGACAAATAAATTGAAATAAAATTTGTGACTTGCCGTGGGAAATATGGTACTTATGAATCTCATTTGTATAGCCATGACCATCTTGATGATGTTTACTCTTAGTAAATTGTGATCCAGACTGCAGTTCACCCGATGGTATGCCATAGCCTCCAATAACAATTAATGAATCATTATAATATATCATTTGACACTCAGATTTCCTCATGGGTCCACTATCATGTTGTGGTGAGAGTTGCTTCCATGTCATAGATCTGGTGTCCAGCTGATGCAGTGAAGCATGGTATGATGTACCGTCTTGACCACCAAACAAGTAGAGAACATGACCTGAATAAGATGTTGCACAGTCATATATTCCAGGAGGTGGGGTACCAGATGTTGGAAGTTTTTTCCAGGATTCTGTAGAGCACTCATAGATTTGAATTTCGGTTCTCAGTTGTCTTTTAATCTCATCAAAGTTATTAACATAACCTCCATAAACATACAGTTGTTCAGGACTTGCTGAGGCAGCAGCATGTACTCGAGGTGAAGGTTCATAGTTACTGAGAGGCTGATCTACGATAAAATTATAGTGTAAAATGTACCAATAAAATATAATTTTACAAATATACAAAGTAATATTATTTCACTGCAGAATTAATGTAAAGGTGCAATATATGTTTTGCTGATATGTTAATTTACTGAAATAAATTTTTATTAATTGGAATGGTTTCTTATGTAATTATAATTTGTTTAGAATGTTTCATATTTACTTTTCAAAGTCATCACTTGTCCTGTACTTGGATGTCACCAATAAATGTTTAGTTAGTATTTAGCTGTTGTTGGTAGTTAGCTGGTTTATAAAACCATAATGGATAATATTGTTTGACTGCCTATCCTTCAGTCATCTCAGGCAGCTGCTAACATTAAAGTCCAAAAGCAGCTATCAACACTATATAATACTCTCAAGTGGATTTTACTTGTACTCCTTATAATATTAAATACACATCAGGTTAATCATGCTTCACATAGGTTGTTGGAAAAAAATTAAGATAATATGTTTTGCATATTAATAAGTAAAATAATAGTTAATGATTAATGGCTTATTGTTCAACTGAATTCATTCAGAAATATAACCAATTTAAAGTGGTCAATTTTGCTACTAAAATTGTGTTACTACATGTTCCAATGTCTGTAGGTTACTAATCTGCACCAATGTTGTACTTGTCAAGATGAATATTTCATAATTCTATTCAAAGCTCTCATGAACATTTACATTTCATAATTTCTTTCTCAGCCATCTTTCACTCATTTGTATTCTTCCTGGGTTTGATTACCGGTGGCGACCAAATAGTTTTAATTCTGTATTGTTTAGAAAGCCTGTGAAAGTATGACAATAAATCTAATGAGTAAAAAAGGCTGAGAAATAAAAAATCAACGAATAAAAAGAATCTTTGAATAAAGAAAATTTCCGTTGGTATGTTGAGAGTGAGACTGTAGCACAGCAGTACACCTTAACAGTATAAATACAGAATTAGAATGTTAGTTTGCTGGCTGGTTGTCGTAGCTCAGTGACACAACGCTTGTGTCAAGCAAGAGGTCCTTGGTTCGATTTCCAGTAGTGACCAAATACTTTTAATTCTATATTGTTTAAAAACCCTGTGAAAGTGAGAGAATACTACAATTTTTTACTATATTTCAATTGAAATATAATAAAGAAAAACTGAAATGTATCTTCACCTAATGGATTGCCTTACAAGTGGCTGTAGTTATGGTTGACTACATTTTAACATTACACTGGATAGAGGTTTATTTACCTTTATTATAGGGGCCAGGATTGGCTTCTACATCTCCACATAGTAATAATAGTTTCTGTTTTAGTGAAGTAGTTCTAGAATGAATTTCTTTTAAGATATTTATTGAACTATTCCAAATGAACCAGATCAATGGTAGAGATAGCAATTCTATTTTATTATTTGTCTTTCGTGGCTTTATTACAGTACAGAGTTTGGAATATTGAGTTTTAGTTTTCCTTCTGAAAATCCAGATCATTGTGATGGCTATTAACAGATATTGAGTGTTAGAGAAACATTGAGGTTGATTGATATATGAACAACGAGTCTCCCAGAGCGTTGATCTGTATAGTCTTCTGTTTGTACCTTCCCAATGCGGAGCTGGATAACGATGGCGACCCATGTTGTATCTGTAAAATTACTTTAAAAGTTTAAACATAATCCTAAATAATCACAAGCTACTCTATTATTTTGTCTATTCGTAGTTTTTAGAAAAATGATATTCATCCAACACAGAATAATTTCTTTATTTTTATTTGTGATTTTCTCCTCCTCTTTGCTTATTCCCACTGAGTAGTGTGCAGTCTGTACATTGTCCTGTTCTTATCATGTTGTTGGAAAATGACATCATTTTCACTCAAATGTGTCTGTTTTATAGTTTGACTATAATATAAAAAAATCACCAAAGGGGCAAACCTTCAGCATTATTACACACTCTAGCTAGATTTTACAAAATCATTTCTGACGTCAAAAGAAGATGGCATATCAACATTATTGATATGTAGCTAGCACGCAATGAAAACAGTGGACGTAGATACTGTCTTCATGTGAGAAGCCAAACATGCAAGGGACACAGACCTCACTTGTAGTTTCAATAGGAAACTCCAATTTTACCACATTGTAAAAACCTCTGGAGACTGTAAAGTAAACCTTTTGCAGGTAGAAAGAAATTATTGTTCACGCAATTAAGAGGTGACAATTGGGGCAATACCCACAAATGTTTACAATCATACAGTCAGTCACATTATTACTAGTGATGTGCTTGAGTATAAATGCACGATTCAAACAATCAGGTAAAAACTTCTAAATTTCCAATGAATAATTCTGTCACCGGTTGTGTGTGACCATTATATACTTTAGCCAATAAATATAAAACTACTTTCTTACCCTAATTTCACTTAGTACCAATGTCTTCTGCAGTCTCCAATATATACAATTCTGACTATCTGATTTTTTCACTAAAGAAGGCCATGTTTTTGAAACTGTGTGTGGTGAAATATTTTCATTGCCATTGTAACCATTCATCATAAATGTATGCGACTTGAAAAAAAAAGTTCTAAAGAATTATCACACAGTTTAGAGCCTAATGGTAATTTTACGAAACTTAAGAGCCTCCAATGACATTTAGAGTAAACCAAATTCAGAGTGGTAAACAATTCAAATTCTTTAGATTCTGTGTAGTGGAAGTATGGGAATGCGTAGAAAATGAAGCAGACACAAAAATTAAAGTGTCAAAGTACAAGTTCATACGTATATATAAACAAACAAATATTCCAGATTCTCCATTGTGTTATCCCTGACAGTGTCTTGCTCACTTCACTCATTCGCTAGTTGTATTTATGAACAGTATTATAATGATTCTCTGCTGTAAAAACAACAAATCCACTACATATTATATACACTCCAATCTCTGAATTTTGGACAGTGAACATGACTTGGGTACTGCACCCTTCAGCAACATACATTTCATACCACCACCTTACTGCCAATTGCAGCTCTAGCTGGCATGAATCCTATTATGCTCAAATAGGAAGAATCCTCACAAAATATTTTGTTTCGTGCTTCCTTGTGTCAATATAGTGACCAAACAAACTTGCAATGGTGATTATAAATGTTATTGTCTATAGCTATTTCATAGTTAATGATAGTACTACTAGTAGAGAAAAGAGTGGTGAAGAACTGTACTGTTATAATGGTGCATTAGTCATTTTGATTATTAACTCTTTCCCTGTCAATTTTTTTTCCAATGATTCAGTGAATGCATTTAAAAATTCATAAAAAATAAATATTGGTCAAAGTCCCTAGCAACCATACATTTTTGTAATTATCAGTTAATTTTACACTTGACCACATTAATTAGGTTGCCTAGCAACAAAACCACAAAAATTAATTAACCGATTTATTTTATTTTTTTGTATTTTCTTGCTAAATCAATTATAGAAATATGAAAAATTGTTATAATAATTAAACTGAATGTGTATCAAAGCAGAACAATAAGTGAAAACCATGATTTCATAAAAAAAAACAATAAAGAACGAGGACAAAAAAAATACAAAATGATTATAATGTTCTAAGAGATTCATTATTGGTAGCGACAAACAAAACTCAATATTTTTATTTCTGACAACAAAAGTAATGGAAGATGATCATAGTTCAACCACTAGTAATTATTTTGACCACAATACTCCAATTACAACCAATAAACTGGTTCCGTGTGGTATTTGAAGAAACAATTTCTATTTTTATTTAGGCACAAGGACACACTGCAAGTAGAGCAACGGACCTGACTCTCATGACAAAGAGAGGACCTTGAAGCACCAATTGTCTTACGCACTTTGTTACACACAACACACTCTATGTGGCGCTCAGCTATAATGGGCAAGTGCTGCTTTGATGCATCTAATCTAATGTCCACAGGAGATGCACTACGTGGACGACCTCTCTTTCCCTTACTACAAAAAGTACCAATTAGATGCTCAATCAATTCCAGTCTGAACACTAAATAAGATGGATCTTTCCTTTTCTTATTTTCCTGACCATATATCTTCAGGACATAGGCATTTTGGCAACAAGCTTCAAGAATATATGAAAAGACCCTTTTCCACCATTTTTTTGACCTTCGTCCTACATAATAGTAAGACATCCTTTGATCACTCAAATCAACACCTCCCATAAACTCCTGGTAGTCAGGTAAACATGGTGGGCAGTTCACTTGAACCCTACTTCCATCCCTAGCTGTTCGGCTCACTGATAAATTACCAGTAGTAACATGAACTGTGGACAAAAAATTTATGACTTTTTTGTCCTCCCAAACAAATGATGTCAATGGACCACAAGTTCTATAATCATAGAAACCTCGATCCAGCTTCGTAGCTTCAGACCCCTTGATAGCTAACTCCGCAGGATAATTCTTTCTGTGTGTTCGGGCAGTACCAC
>WLWD01002513.1_pt1 | contig 69916 bp, 51 predicted proteins | sample 6712731 | NCBI WGS metagenome assembly WLWD01 (sample SAMN12718690, study PRJNA576275) | sponge metagenome | isolation source: marine sponge | host: Mycale hentscheli | place: New Zealand: South Island, Marlborough, Capsize Point | collected 2014-11-01 | reverse complement strand
TACACATTGACTTGTACAATTAATGCAGCGGCTACTCTGGAATTGATGCCAATATCATATCAATGGAGAAATAATGGAAATGTTATTGATAATGCTATTAATGCAGATTTTGTTTTTAGTCAGTTGGCATCAACTGAAGATAGTGCTATGTACAGTTGTCAAGTTATGGCCTCGTCAGACTATTTGACTGGCACTGTAGATGTGACTAGTTCACCTCACACAATTTCAGTTACATGTAAGTTACACATTAAAAAGTACATTACTCCTAAATAACTTTTAAATTGATTGACTAATATCTGTAAAATTTATGTACACAATAAACTAATGCAATTTCATAGATGCTGTTCCTTCTACTCCAACTAATTTTGTGCATTCTGCTGTTCAAAGTACACAAATAACTCTGACTTGGACATCATCCTCCACAGATTTTGTGAATACTTATACTGTCAGTTATACTGGAGTTCAAGGATGCTCAGCAGCTCCTTCAGATAGTGTAACTTCTACTACAACTACTACTACTATTACTGGTCTACAAGAAAACATTACATTTCAGTTTAGACTGACAGCCACTAATAGTGCTGGTACTTCTACACCTGATGCAGTATATGAATATACCATGCCATCAACCTGTAAGAATGAGTGTTAATACTATTATGTCAGTAATCAGTCCTTCTATTATTCTTGTAGTACCTTCAGAAGCTCCACCCCAACTAATGCGACAACATCTTGGCGCCACTACTTTCACAGTTACATGGGAACGTGAATCTTGTCTCTCACGAAATGGACAAATTCGATACTATTCAGTTAGATACTATGTGATGGGATCTACTTCAATACCACAAACAACAAATGTAGATATTAATAGCAGAACATTCACAGCCAACTCACTAACTCCTGCCACATCCTATACATTTGAAGTGGCACTGACTAACTCTGAAGGAAATGGCCCTTTTTCTACTTTGACAATAACAACCTTAGGATATAACTGTAAGTCATTGTTAAGATATTATATCTGAACATGTAGAAAACATAAATTTAAAGTACTATGTAGCTATACTGCTATGGTCAGATTATATTACCTTGTCTTTAATAGACTATATGAATTTATAATCTGTTATATTCTCTTGTACTATCTGATTATTCTGTACAGATGTTAGTCCTTCTATGCCCACAAATTTCAGGCATACTTCAGTTACAAGTACAGAATCAGTATTAACATGGGCATCGCCGTCTCCAGTAATTATAAATATGTATACTATCAACTATAGAAGAGTTGGAGGTTGTACTGAAGCTCCTTCAGGCACTGCCCGTACCTCAATGACTTCTATAACTATATCAGGCTTGGAAGAGAATATAGTATATGAATTCACCTTAACAGCAACAAATAACGGGGGAACATCTTCACCTGCCACACATACTATTACTACTCTATCTGCTGGTAAGATCCTTACTCTTCATTCTTACTGTTTAGTCATACTTGTATTTATTAGCTCCAAGAGAAGCTCCACAGTTAATGTTGGATTCATTTAATGCCACTAGTTTCACAGTCTCATGGAATCGAGAATCTTGTCTCTCTCGTAATGGACCAGACAGATATTATACATTTAGATATTATGAAACAGGAACTACTCAAGTATTTCAATTGACTAATTTAGATGTCAATAATAGAATATATACTATCAATACACTCGATCCAGTGACTTCCTACACTATTGATGTGGCATACATCAATACAATAGGATCTAGCCCTAATTCTACCTTGACTGTTACAACACTGGGTTTACCATGTAAGTATATTTTCAATGTTTCTATATTATTGTTTATTGTTGCTGTCTATTTTTTTCTTATAAACTATTAAATTATTAGATCATGCATATCTCAATGGTATGTCTTATCCTACAAACAGTCTGGTAAATTTATCAGATATTGGTCTAGATAACAACCTACTAACTTGCTATACAGATCTCATAACTTGTTGCAGAGATGAGGACAATCCAAATGGTGGATCCTTGGGAAGCTGGCAATACCCAAATAATTCTTTTGTAATAAGTCGACAAACTGCTAATTCCAACATATTTTCTAGAAGTAGAAGTAAACAAGCAGTAATTCTGCATCGTGGCATAAATACTGTGGGACCTTCTGGAATATACACATGTAACATTCCTCATCAGAATAGACGAGATCATAAATTATATATTGGAATATATAATGATGGAGAAGGTATGCATAATTAATTACTTTCATTTTTACCTCAGAAATTTTGTCTTCAAACTTTAAGTATATGTAAGACATATATATTTGTGTTAAGCTTGCATGGTTTCAGTAGCAATATTCAGCAGCATACATTCTATGTGATTAATTTGTACTCTGTTTCATTGATGCACAGCTAAAAAAATTTTTCCAATTATTATGGCAGTTAACCTATCAAATGTTAAATCCATTTTATTTGATTAAAACTGAAAAGTCTAACCACATTATTAGGACTAAAATTATTATATCATGCTCCTTGAGCAACCATGCTTATAATAACCATGTCCTATAAATCTGGCATAGTCTCCTATATTCCTGTCAGAAAATATAATAATGAAAAATATTATTTAAATGTAATGGAAAAATTACCACATATGGCCAATGCTAAAGTTGTTATTGTATATCAGCGATCAGTACTCTCTTAGATTCTTTTTAAAGTTTAACAGGCAATCAATAACTCTGAACTATATTTTTTTATCATAGGATTGCTAGATATACAGAGTATCACATACGACACTACAACTGGTGTTGTGACTTGTGTATCTACTGGAGGTCCTGTCACTACTCTAACTTGGAATAGAAGAGGAGGATCTTACTCACCGAGTAAAATAGTAATGGATACTGTCAGTGCCACTTACCACAACCTTCTGTCCATATCTGGTAATACACTGTCAGATTACACTGGGATCTTCAGCTGCACTGTTAGCAATAGCAGAGGCACCACATACATGACAACTACTAAGTTTAAAGGTATGCGATGGAGTGGATACAACAATATTAATTGTAAAATCTCTAAAGTATGCATTGCGTTTACAATAAGTGAACTATGTCTTTGTTATTAGTTTTAGAAATGGCTGGAAATAGAAATACTTACGAAGTTGGATCTACTGCAAGTGTGCTTTGTTATAGTAATTTCACTGGAGCCTCTATACGATGGCTAAATACATCATCAGTTGTTTCTTTTTCAAAAAATGAGATTAGACATAATGAATTGCTTCTATCAATAGATGAAAGTATTACCCATGATATTCACGGTACAATGTTTGTATGTGAAGTGAGATATCAAATACCTTCTGGTGAGAAGACAGAAACTAGGATTTTCACTATTAGAACAACAGAAGAATGTAAGATTATGTATAAGACTAAAAACAATAAATAAACTTTATGATATTTGTACAGTATCAGGTCCTGTATCAGATTTGGTTGTATCATCAATCAGTGATTCAAGGGTACAGATAACTTGGATGCCACCTGACATGCCAAGAGGAGAAATAACTTTATACAAATTGAGATTAGTAGACCTAACAAACAATAATGTACAATTAGATACAAACACACCAGCCAGCAATCAGACTAGTGCCTCTCCGTCTGGACTAGGTAATGTATGAAGCACTGTTTTTTATTCTATATACTCAATTATTAATTGCCATACAGATGCTGGAATTCCATATCAACTTAGTATTTCTCCAATAAATAGTGTGGGGCCTGGTACCAAAACTATTATGGTTTTCTTTTCCAAAGAATTAAGTAAGTTAAAATTTACAATGAAATACAGTATTACGTTATGTAAAAACATGCTATTGTTTTGTGGTTGTTGTTTTAGAACCACATATTTCTCCTTCATTACAAATTCAAAGAACATCGCCATCAGTGATCACAGTTTCTTGGTCACCCTTAACACTTACTGAAGCACGAGGTTTTGTTAGAAACTATACAATTATATATTACCCAGCAGTAGCAACCAGAAAAAGACAGCAATTAATAATGACGTCTATTGCAGTGGATAGCAATGTAACTCGTACTACAATCAATGGTTTAGATGAAACTTCTGCATACTCAGTACAAATATCAGCAAACAATGGAGCTGGAAGGGGACCTTTAAGCATATCTATATCAGTGGCACAGTTTGGTATGAAACATTGTCTTATCAAAAACTGTGACTGAAATTTATAAAATTATGTTAGCAATGTAAGAAATAAATGTGATTAAAAACAAAAACTATTATTAACTTGTGAATTACCAATAGCCCAGGGTAGACTAACAAAGCCACTTAATACACAGTTCTTTATGCTAACAACAAAACATATGAATGTTATAATTTTTCACAATAAGCATAATATCTATATTTATAAATTTAAAAAAATCATACATAATTATAACTAGGCTATTTAAACTAAAGCACATTGATAGTTTAAAATTAATAGCAAGCGTTCCTGTGTATACAATTTTGTTGCAATATTGTTGCTTTAAGCAACTGATAAACAAAAATTTAAATTCATTTGGCACGCTTAATTCAGATTTGTTTTTCTCAGGAATATGAAATTAACTTAGCTCACTAAAATATATACAAAATGGTTGCATTGAAAAAAAGTAAGAAATTATATAGAAATTAGCAAAAGTTAACTTCATCTTTTAATTTATCATCCAGACTTATATGTACATAGAAAATAATGAATAATTACAATTGCTTATTAAACAAACAAAATGATTGTTTCTATCTGTTTATGTGCATATTGGTTACATTTATCATGTTCTATCAATAGATCACACAACTACAGTGCTGACTAATGTTGGTGAGACCATACCCTTAGGAGTTGTGGTAGGTTCTGTACTGCTGAATGTGGTCCTCATCATAGGAGCAATATCTGCTGGAATATGTATTGTGTATAAAATTAAAACTTCCAGGTAAATGTCAGTAGTATTCAGTTATTTAAACCTTTGGTGGCATTAATGTTACAAACAAAAGCTGATTGTATGCTGTTACAATTAATTTCAAGGGTCATACACACTAAGTAGGTCTATGTATAAGTTAGTTTTAGGAGTTAACTGACCTCTTCCACTTTTCATATTAGCTAGCTAGAAACAAAAGTGTCACTTCGGGCTTGGATAAGCATGAATAGATTCAAACAATTTTCCAGTACTCTTCACACAATTCGAGTACATAACGGATCATTTCCCCTCACTGTAATGTTCCTGGAACAATAATTGTCACCAATTTTCTTAGGTCAGTCCATTACTGCAGGTTATACTAACAAATAGTCCTCCATTTTGTTTTACTTTAAATCAGTGCTTAAGGGAACACTAGACTCCCAAAAAGTAGGTATGGTTATAGGGCTGAATATAACAGTAGGAATCATCAATATTTTGATAGTAGCCATAGCAGTAGGTGCAACTAGTATAATTAATAAAATAATCCAAATTTCCTACAAAGCGAAACCTGAGAGTAAGACAAAAAGTCATGCTTGAAAAATTGCAATGACATGCGGCAAAAATAGCAATGGCAAGGTTTTGTTTAATTTGTAGTGAGCTGTATAAAAATGGAGCTTATTTTGCCTTAAATTTATGTCAAGCAAATAGCTATACACAAAAGTTCAATAAAAAGTATAATCTTTCAACACGTGCATGATGGGTAAAAATAATAGCCTAGAATATTTATGCTAAGATTTTAACCGACTTGACTCACCATAACAACCAAAGATGTATTTATTAGCACTATTCTTGAGAGAAGCTATATTTATCATGAATATAATGTTCAAAACCTGTCTGCATTGACAGAAGTTCAGTTTATTCACAACCACCTGTGTATCACAAATACGAGACTGACATTTCCAATTAAACTCAAAACTGGGCTAAGTGTTGCAGCCTAGTTTGTATGTACTATTTATAAAAAATTAAACCCAAACTAGAGTTAAAATTAATTAAGCTCACTCAAGTCAAAATGTGTTGATAAGTTAGCAATGGAATTAAATTATGAATTTTTATATAATTGTAATACAAGTTTTATGTACGTCCATGTAATATTGTATTGTTATAATTATTAGTTAATACTTTGATAGGGCGAAAAATACAGCCAAAGATGTAAATAATGCTAACAGAGAATATGAAGAGATTGACACTAGTATATCTAGAAAGTCACTCAAAAGCACTGAAAATTATGAAGAAATGGCCATGAGTAATTGTGTGGCTTATGGAGAAATCAGTGCATCAAAAATTGAAGAAACTCAAATAGTTTTAGAAAGTAATCTTTATGAAATTGTTCAGTGAAACTTCAAAAAATGTAATACATTTTATAACTATTATTTGCACACACTTTTATGAGTCATGTTTTTAACAATTACACACATTAATTTCTTACTTTGTAATTCATAATATTTGATTTTTATCAGACAGAACTAACTAAACTCATCACTTTATCTATTATACTGCCTGCTTGCAAATTAATTTTGGACATGGTAAATTGTAATTTTTTTCGCTCTAATAAATAATATTCACATGAGAAATTGTAATTCACATTAGGTGTACCTAGATGAATAACTTTTGCATCACTAAATTAACTTTAAAATAACACTTGTGCTATATAACTTGCATTATTGGGCAAACATGATTATAGGCACACAGAAATATAACCATTCAAATAATAATTTCACAGATCTTGTCCAGTATGTTGCTCAATGTAAACTTTAACACTAGGTGTCTCTTCGGTTGGGACAGAGTTTATCACCTACAGTAGTTACACACGTTCCTGGTAAATTCCAACACAAATCTTCGGCGTAGGAACGGTAGCAGCATGGCCACTACACTTTTATTAGAAATGATCCTAATCTGTTTAATCACTCTTACGTTTGCGCCATTTTTTCTTTTCTTTTTTTTTTGGGCAGCCGGTAACTAAAATGTCGGGAAGAAAACAAGTTCATCAAACCGTGTGCAGGATAACTCATTATTTTTTTATTCCCAAACGAGATGCAAAAGAAATAGATTTTAAGAAGTTTTCAATCCTGAGGTAGGTGGCCTTGCAGCAATGATAATAATCTCGCATAGCCAATACAATTGGTAAAGGTTCTTGTTATGGGAGACTAAGATGATAGAGCTATCTGCATCATTACCAGCCATTAAGAATATAAAGCTTCAATGAGTAATATTAATTCTGTTTACCTCACCTAAGGGGTAATTTAGCTGGAACGATAGAATGGTCAAAAATATGATATCCATGACTCTAGTGTGAGTTCTACTAGGAATCAGTTTTTACAATGCTTAAAGACCTTCTACTACATTCACTGAAACAAAATGTCTATTTAAACTTGTTAAGATAAAAGTCTTTTTTTTAAGATTCTGTCAAACTTAAAATTCTTCATTGACAAAGTATGCTTAGCTAATGGGGTATGATTGAAATAGTATTTATCATGCTTTCATCAATTTACATCACTTATGTCAATTTTTGATAAATTACATTTAAACCATTTGAACCCAACCCAATATTGTAGGCGTGTAAATGTGACCACTTAATTGGACTCTACACTTTAAAATTGCTTGACAGTTACTATTGTGAGAACACAAGGGTCTCAAAGAATAGAAGCAGGTGAGAAAAGATTGATTAATGTAGCTACTACAATGAAGAAGATTCTGATAGTAGCAGAGATTAACAAAGGATAAGAAATGAAATGATGAGCTGAAGGGAGGAATACGAAACATTGAGATAGCTAGGAAGAAAGAGAGCAGGAGAGGGAAACCATAAAAATAGTCCATCAAGCACCACAGTAATTGCAGGCACTTGTAGTTGTTATGATTATACTGATCAAACCTGGAAATAATTTTTTCCTTACTGACTATATTGCATCTCAATTAACCTTACTTTAATTAGTATCATTATAGTATAATTACTTTTATATTTCTTGCATATTTTTATAACTGATTTTTTATCTAAAAGATTATCACTACACTAAAACTGAAACTTCCTACATGTCCCACACAGTTAGAAAATGTACTTTTCCTACACTTATCCTACATTGAATAGGTGTAGGATTCGTACATTTTCTACAGTGTAGGACATGTCAAAAATTTCAATTTTGGCCTATTATATGATCCAATGAATTTGATGGTACCAAATATTTGTTTATAAATATATCAATATGAAAGTATGATAGTAAGGCAGTATTTAATATGCAATGCCATTTTTGAATGCACAATCTGCAGCCTTGTGGAGCCATTCTGAACTTTCCCTGTATGTCTGAGAGTTAAAAAGGAGAGTCTGGCTTACCCTTTGGTATCTAGTTGTTTTATAAAAGTTTCATAAACAGTATCTGCACAAAGTAAACCCTCTAAATCAGCTCCATATTCTTTCAAGTTGATTCAATTGTATCTTGTTCTTATTGTAATAATAATTACTGTAATATAATATTACAACGATGAAGTCTATAGTATTACTGTCACTATGTATCTCATTAAATCATCATGGTTATTCTTCCTTTCTTTCAAGGGAATAGGCGGGGGAATTATCTAAGGGGTTTTGGAATCCCACTTTCAAATTTAATATAATATCATGAGTTTCATATAACAGTAATTAATTCGGTCATTAATATTCTAAAGAAATGTTTGGAAATGAAGGAACAAAAGGACATTCACTCATTTTTCAGAGCAGCTACAACATCAAATACTCAAGTAATTATTTGTGTAGGAGCATATTGACCTATTTTTGATGTGGCTTCATCATTTTCCAGTAGTGAAATAGGTGCGATAATTGTTTTGCAACAATTCGAAGTGCAAGGTCAATTTGTTTTTAAACTACAGAGAGATGTTGGTAATGATAAGTATTACACTAATGAAAATTGTTGCATTGAAAAAATCAGTTGCTACTGGTTAATGATCATGGCAAATCTCCTTATGAAAATTCTGCTCATGTCTCATTTCTTACTTCTGTGAAGTTCCTTAACTATTTTCTCTAGCCAAGTTACTGTCTACATACTAAATAATATAGTCTCAGGAGAAGTTGGAGAAATTGATTCTAACATTCCACACATAGAATGATTTAGTGAGTGTACTCAGACATAATTTGTAGAGATTTGACATCTTACAAAGTCAATTATTTATTTACTATACCCATAAGTACCGAGTTATTCATATGCAGCTGTGGTAAAGTATACATGTATAGGTGAAGCAACTAGAATGCTTGAACAAAGAGTGAAAGAACATCAGGACACTCCCAAGTGGGTTGATCATCCCATTAAATGGGAATAGGTAATAGTTGTAGACAGAGCCACTATTAATCATGAGTTAACATTATGTAGGATAGGTATAAGATAGATACATTTCTTACAGTGTGGGACATGTAGAAAAAGGTTTTTAGTTTGTTTATACATAATAATTATAAATCTTATAATCTTACGTATCTTACTTCATATGTGCTATGTAAATTGGCAGTCTAAAATTTTATTCCGAACATTCAGATTTAAGTGTTTGTTTTCCACTATTAATATAGCTAGTGTGTTTAATTGTTATTTGTGTGTACAGAGTTATGATTACTGAGGCAACTAAATGATGTCAGAGGAGGAGGATTAAAGAAAAGTCATCGGAGAGCTGAAAGGTGTATTTGGTTTCCCACACAGATTTTCCCCATGGCTGTCATGTATGGCAGTTGACTGACAAAGACTGTGGTGAAAATTAACTTAATATTATTTCAAACAATTACATCAATTTTTAAGACTGTCTTGATACAATGCATTCTCATAATGACAACAATATTGATAATTAATCAAATCGTTATTGCCATTAAAAATTAATCTATGATTATAAGCTCTGTCGTATGAAGTCTGCTAAGAGTACTCAAAAGTAATCTATAATGCATCATAACTAACAGAGAATATAAAAAAGTAAAACATTTGTTGTAACAAGTAGTCAATTACTTTTGACTTTTAAGTGTGGCAACAATACAGACTTTCTAATTATAACTACTCTTAAGGAGATGATATCAAGGTCATCATTTAGAATGCTAAAGCCACCTACTATTGTTCTTAACAAATTTTTCTTGTAATAAGTATGATTATTGCTATTATGTTTAAAAACACTGCACACATGAGTAAATGATTGTGGTTTTCTATGAGACTACTATGTTAATTTAATTATCAAGGTTTATAGGATCCCTCTTAATACAGTCAATGTTATACAACACTACAACTGGTGTTGTGTCTTGTATATCTACTGGAGGTCTTGTCACTGATCTAACTTGGAATAAAAGAGGAGATTACATCTAATTAATAGTTAATATAGCTATCATCACAACAAAAGTTATATGCATATAAGTGTGCAAGCTGAGATGTCAAGGCAGAACCGTTTATTGAAACCAAAACTAAGTTACAAAAACATCTCATTTAAAAATATAAAAATACAATCTAATAGCTAAATCAGTTGAAGTTCTTTTTAAAGTGATTCTATTAGATTTGGTGTTGCCTAATCCTACACTGGATTGATTTATCTCGAGTTTGGACAGAGAAATGTGCATATTGCTTATATATTTCATGAGATTATTGCAATAATTTGATAAACATTTTTAGGGTGCTTCAATTAGATTAGCTATCTTCACACAAATGCTGATATAGCTAACTTAGCCTAAGTTTATTCAGAAAATTGTGCATATATATAATCTTTCTCTCTCTCCCTACGTCCCTCATTCCCTCTCTCTCCCTCTTTCTTTTCCTCTCTCTCTAAATATATAACTAAACTAGAGTTTGAGAAATTATTGATAATAATTATCCCAATCCTGGAATGAAGTTGGAGCAACAACGTAATTTAAAAATTAAATTGTTTTTTTTTGTTTGTTTTTTTAATTAAATTAAGGGTAAATTTTAACATAAAATATGATAATGAAACTATATCACAAAGAATTGAAGAGTTCAGTATCTGCTCCCACAAAGCCATTATTCTTCAAATTTATACCTGGGCTTGTTGTGGTGGCTACACAATTGCTATATGAAACCACTTTTCACATTATAAACAATGAATCATCTGTTCAGTTTTTGGCATGAAGCAAGTGTAGTACAAATGATGCTAAACATTTAATTCTTAGCCTTCAAACTTTTCTATTAAACAAGAGGAAAAGGTATAAGTTCCACATTTTGTACATAGGTAATGTTCACAATAGATTGAAATTGCTTGCTTGCCAAATTAGTTATTGTGTATATAATGTTTCTGATAGAGCTAATACAGCAATAGCATGTAATGAATATGATCAATTTTTTTTTTTTTTTTGTAGTAAGATGAAGATGATGCATTACAATAATATGAATCCTTTCTGGAACATAATTGTAGTAATCCTTTGATCTCTATAAATGAAATGCTGCTCTCTTAAGATCCACACCCACAATTTTACCTTGGAGAGGATAATACATCCTACCATTTCCAATATAGGTCTTTGCTCAATTATTTTAAAAAAACTGAAATTTTTAGCTATTGCAATGTTAGGCATTTAAACTCCTTTGATAATATAAACTTAGCCATAATCAGCAACTACCCTAGAGAAAGAATTGTACAAGCAAAAATCTCTTAGTAGCAGACGGTTGGCCACAACCCTTATAATTATTCCAAGAGGAAAGAAGGCCAATAGATTCTTCTAATCACTAATAATGGAGTTTTTATTGTGTGTCACACTAAGACACAACCTTTGCAATAGACTATATCTCAATAGCTGCTCTATAATCTGGATGTTCATATGTAAGGGAAAGTGAATTAGCTAAACACTAATGAGTCAGTGAGGGGGAAACTGGAAATGTGATAATGAGATGGCTCTAACAATTGTTGTGTAGATGTCAAGGCTATTCTTGGAACCTAACTATTTGAGATTTTATCATTGGCAGCTACGAGCTATCTCCAAACCAATTCAGTATGCAAAAGTCATATCATTATAGATAGCTGTAATCATATGAAATAAATTCAACTATGAATCGATAAACAACAATTGAAGTATTTTACCATCCAGCACTAAAGACATAGTGTCTATCATCATATTATCTGGCCTCTAATAAGATCAAATCACTCTCAACCCATAACACCCCAATAAAGGACATTCCCAGATTATGGACAACTCAAAGCAGAGGTTAGAGACCAGTGGACAACATAACAAAGTTATAATCTAATGACTACCGCCCATTCCAACAATACATCATGTGCATTACGAGGGAGAGTTTTCAACTGGGTTTGACTGAACCCTCCTCTGGAAGGTCTAACTCCTCAGAGGAGTAGAAATGTAGAAAATGTGGGAAGGGTATGACTTTTGTATTTGATAATTGTATAAACAAAATAAAAACAAACTAGGAGCAGGTGTGTATGTGCATGTAAGTAGAAAGTATGTAGCTTTATCAAGCAGCATGTACACAAAATACATTTAATATAAACAATACTAAATATCGGCAGAATGTTTTATATGTGATTTTTTTGGTTTATTTGCTTCCTTTGGTTATTTTTGTTGTTGTTGTTTTTCTTTTACTAATTAGGTTAACTGATAGTTAGCTCCCATACACAGTTAGCTACACTAATCTGCTTCAATCAAAGTGTACAAAACCTGTAATAAATAAATTATCAAAATGGATGCAAATTATTAGTGAAATACTGAGATTTCACTGAAAGTGTCTGAAATAAGACGGTGGTGAATATGGGGGTGTAAAGACTTGAGTGTATCAAGCAGCTAGGATTTTCAATGACAGAAACGGTCAGGAATTTGGCACAGTCATAAGTGCATGTAGATAGGTGGAATATTTATAACTAACAATTATGATAGGGGGAAAAATTAATTGCATATTTTAACAGCATTAATATCGTTGGCACATATATACGATGAAAGCAACTGGTGAGGATAATAAGAGAGCAGTGTGTTCAGGGACAGATGTAAGGGGATAGGGTGGCTTACATAGTGTCGCATGATTCCCTTTTGTTCAGAATCATTTCTTTTTTTTAACTTCTCTCACCATTAAGTGGAAAAGAGCAGTAAACGTTTATGTCCTTTTAAAGTAATGGTGGACCAACTTTGTACTATCAGTGTCAAAAGCAGACACCCTTTGGTGTCTTTTCAAGCCTCCTTTAGCCTGTAATTGGTCTTTTCTTTGTTCTCTTTTTGTTTCTGTTTTTCATTCATTAATACATTGAATATAAGCTATGAGTAATTTTTTTGTAGTCTTGATAATTATAACTACAATCCTCATTACAATAGCTATCTGTGTCTGTAAGTAAAATTTCAATAAATCAGTGTCATTGGTTCGGACTGACTTATACACTCATTACGTTAATATTTCTTTGTAAATTATTTTTAAGCAATTCTTTTCTTCCTCATTTTAGCAGTTCATTCATCTAAGCTCTGAATAGTCACATAATTATTGCATGAATGAATGTAAGAATAAAACATCTTATTAATAATATAGAAATCATTCTCTGTACTTAAATCTGCTCGTTTACCAGATCCTGAACTCCTGAAGGTCCAGGTATGAAAAAGAGAATCCTATCATAGCCTTATTGTAACAAGTAGCCAACATAGAAAATTCTCCAAAATTGTGTGCTTTCCAGTTCAAATTTCTGCCTAGGCCCTGCATGTCACCTTAGCTGGAGTAAACCCTTTACCAATTGCTACGAAGTCGCAAACAAAAAGGAGCCGCCTAAATCATCTTTTGTGTCAGTGCTAAAATATCGGATTCATACCGCATACGTACGTGGAAACCTTATCCCATATACTGGGCAGCATACAGAAATTGTTCTCATAATATAGCCACTAAAGAAGTTGGGCGGACTCTAGTGACTCCACCGGAGCCCCGCCCAACTTAAAGAGTACCTTAGTTTCGGGGAGGTGAACTGTCGTGATCGAACTCCCCACCTCGGCAACTATGGGTCTTGCTGCCTTTGTGTATTTGGCTGCAGTCTTCATTGTTGTGGTTGACGGACAAGGTACGTGTTATAGTCCACTAGAAATCTAGTTATAGCTAGCAGATGAATAAGTTAAACGCCTTACAGTGTCTGTGCCATGTTGTGCTCTGGTGTAGCTATAGCTGAGTAAAAAATAGTTTATACGTTGTCAAAGACTTAAAATTTTTGAGAGAACCAGTTAACTGACCATTTCTGCTAGCAGCATGGGGAATCACCACTCTATAAAGTATAGATTTTGACTAAGAGCAAATCAGTAACTGATGTTTAAGTCTTGCAATGTAATAGTTTACAATTTAATCAAGAAAAGATAAGGACATTGCTCAGCCATCCCAATACAAATTATTGCAGTATTTATGTGCGTGCATCCAATAAAATTATAAAAGTATAATTCATTCAAAGGTCAACAATATTACCATAAAATAACAATTCTTGTCTGAAACTTTCGCTATTAAAATTAGTAAAACTTATTATTCACAGGACAATAAGATGACTAGCTATAGTTATAGCAAATGTTGTCTGAAAATTTTCACCTGAACTCTCTGTTCAGGATAACTACTGATACTAGTGCAGTTCTAATCAATATTTCAATTTTGCTTACCTGTAGAAACAATCTAGACTATAAAACAAAAATTATTACAGGAACTGTTTTTACTATATATTAACACAGAAGTGCCCCATGTCTTTTTTTTATTGATACACTGAAATTAAAGGTATGTTTATAGTGATAATTGATTCCCCAGAATGTTTTTATAATTAAACAATACTAATAATGTCATCCATGCGTATTCAGATGTGAATATGAAGACTACTTGGGTAGCATAAAAATGGTATGAATATTTTTTGTATCTTTTCTGTAAAGTCATTCTAGCAAGACTTGACAAAATTATTTACTATTCAGCAATAAAGAGTATAATATTAGTCTGCATTGAGCTAAGCATGCTGACTTTAAGACAATCTCAGAGTTGAGCTGCTTCAGAAAGTATTCCTGTAGCAATAGTTTTAAAAAAATTGTAAAACCACTCTTGCCAGCATCCTGATGTTCTTTCACTCTCTGTTTAAGCCTTCTAGTTGTTTCATTTATAATTTACCACAGCTGCAGGGTGCATATGCTATACACTATGGATGACTCGGTGTTAATGGCTATAGTATCTTTGTCATCAGTAAGATGTGACCTTAACCCGACTTAAATGCTGTTTTGATGTCAAAAGGCTCTACACACTCTCTGAATATTTTCACTCAATCCTGCTATGTATGGAATAGTAAGAATCAAATCTTTCTCTTGTTCAGTATCTGTGTGATCTCTAGAAGGTAACTCTTTAAAGCCTGCCCTAATTGGTGAGATGTCGCAAGCCGTTACTTTGAATTACTTTGTTTAGACGTTTCTCTTCTTCCTTCAAGTTGTCACTCATATTAGTTATGCTCCGAGCTCTCTGATACAACCATCTCAATATTCCTTCTTATATTGAATATGATGATGAGACTTAAGTGAAGGTATCTATCTGTGTGTCTAGGTTTTCTGCACACTGCGGAAGTAAGCATACAATCACTCTGTCTCTCTTCAATAAGCTGTCCAGAAAATGTGGCTTACAGTCTTCCTCTGATACCATGTTGAATTTTATAGAAGATTTTACAATTGTCCAACAAATGATTTTCAGTTCCTTTCTTAATTATGCATGAAAGAGATTTGTAGATGACATCATTTGAATAGTTAAAAATAAAAGGAACTGAAAAACATTTGTTGGTCCATTTAAACTCTGTCAGACCTCTATCAAATTCACCATGGAATCAGAGGAAGATAGCTACCAAAGTGTACAATTTACTCTTTTTGTTGCTGAATTCTGAGCTTCAGAAAGTATTCCAGTAGCCATATTAAAAATGTAAAAAAAAAACACCAGTGCACTCGATTAAATTGTTTTATTGCAAGAAAACTAATATAAAAAATGGAATGTTATATTAGATAATTGACTTCTTAATTTATGGCCCAATGCCAAAAATTCTCAGCTCCGACTGTCAAAGGGTTGAAACTCATCATTATAAATATACATATAACTTAGATAAATTCTATTAACACTTCAAATTTTCATGCATCAAGTTTCGAAATAACTTGTTCAGAAACTTTCCTGTTCCAGTCTCACCTACATTATCCCTATCATTCTTTAACTTCACACTTATCCTCAATACAGTACTGAAGTACACTAATGTGTATAACACAAATTCATTGTGCTGTACTATTAGCATTAACTTGTGTTATTTACTTTAGGTGTGGTAATAGTGGACTTCAAACCCAATATCTATCCAAGTGGCAGTAGAGTGATTTCTGTGCAAGATATTGGAGAACAACAAACTGATTTCAGTAATACTAATGAAGTAGTGGCATGTAGGACAGACAGGAGACCTTGTTGTAGTACACAACCTAATAGGTTTGGTGACTGGACTTATAGCAATGGAACAATAATTGGGAATCGTGGGAATAGTGGAATAGATTATTTCAGAAGTAGAGATGATAATCAAATGATTTATCTCAGTCGCAGAAGTTCTGCCACTAATCCACTGACTGGAGAATTCTGCTGTGTAATACCTAATTCCTTGAATGTCATGCAAACAATGTGCATAGAATTAGGTATGTAACTACTTTTCTTGTTCAAGTTACTACTGGTTGTATTGTGCATTGAATTTCTGACAATACTACCTAATAAGTGCATGTACCTAACATTATCAAATAATATTTTGTCTTTCTCAGCAAGCAAAGTGAAATTTAGATTAATAATAGCTTGAGTTTACCCAGAGTTAGACAGAAAGCTTAAGAGAATAAGCTAAAGAGTGCACTTGCCGTGTTAGTGTGTTGAAAGAATATTCATTATATTCAGGTATATCAGTTGCTAATAGCAAAATTTGTCATTGCTATCGAATGAGAACATTTTGTGTAAGTTCTCTATATCAAAATGCTTACTCTTAATTCGCCAAAGCACTTATGCTATTATATTAACTTTTAAGGAATATTAATAGCTAGTAGTATTACAGTATTTTTACAGAAAAACTAATGTGCTTTGTTGATACATTATGTGTACTGGTGTTTAGTATCTACTACTCTCAATATTGCTATAACTACATCTGAAACTGCTGCCCTGAGTGAAATGTACTCCTTTACATGCACACCATCAGTAACATCAGGAGTCACTATCTCAAGGATTGCCTGGTTTAAAAATGATCAATAATTAAGTCATACAACAACAGAGTCTTTTCTTACATATACTATTACATCTCTGACTGCTGGAGATAGTGGAGATTACACCTGCAGAGTAGATGTGGGCAGTTTCAGCAAAATTCTCATAAAGTCCTTGGAAGTTTCTGCAGGTAAGTTATATATTTTTAGATGTATCTCATTAACAACTGCACATTACATCTCACCAACAATTGAAATGACTAATACACAATAATTATTATCGTGAAGGGAAGTGGAGGGCACTACTTTAGTAAATACTGATCCCAATTGTCCTTCACTAGAGTCCTTGTGAATTTTGTTTGTCTAAGTCAAGCTTCATGACATGTGTAAATAGAAACAATCAAAATGTCATAGACAATAGTGTGGATGATTCAATGTGCTAATAAAAGTAAAGCTATTATCAAGTTCTGAACCTTCATAAAAACTAGATTGAAGCCTCAAATGCCGTTCTTGTTAACATACAAGTGTTGTGCTTGAGCACAAATGGCGAGCGAGTCTTGCACAAGTAATTCAAACAATGAGGTAAAACATTTAAAAACATATCATTCAGTCCATTTCTAAAGTAAGTACATAGCCTAGCTGTTGTGACTAACAAATAAAAAACTAGTTTCTTACCTCAATTATCTCAGTACTGGTATCATCTGTAGTCTGTAATATATGTCATTCTGAATACCTGAATTACCAGTACACAAAAGTGTTAGGATCAAAGTACAAAATGACCTGCATACGTCCAAATATATAATAAACAGACTAATATCCCCGTTTTCAAATTGTGTTACCCCTGATAGTGTCTTGCTTGCTTCGCTCGCTCGCCAATCAACAAATGATCAGTCACATGGTATAGAATTATTTGTTATAGGAAAACCACCTTGTAAGAATAAGTTTGCTCTCTTGCATTTCTAAATGTTACTATTATGTTACTCTATAGACAATTCAATTATTATATTGGACATACATCAATCATGTAGTGTTCTAATATCTCCATTCCACAATTCTCTAATAGTGGCCATTGTATAATAGATTATGAGCAATGTAATACACTGTATACTTTCAATGAGTCAGTCATTCTCGGCAGAAATAATTACATTAATAGAAAATATTCTCGTTCTAACAGCCAATAATATTGTTAATTAAAACTTAACGTAAGGACAATTATCAAGTTAAGTTTTAATTAACAGTATTATTGGCTGTTAACGAGAAAATTTGCTATTAATACTCTGTATACATAGCTATAAACTAAATCCTAATTGAATCAACTTGTACTGATTAAAATTTCTCCCACAACTACAAAAAGTTTTGACACCAGAAGTTTTGAATGCATTCTATCTCTTAGTGAGATAACTGATTCCAGAAACATAACTAATAGCAGACTGAAGTTTTTCAAATATTTATCTAGTATGTGGTTCTTGATAGAAGATTAATTTGTATTCTTAGAATATTTTTTTTACCTAATATAACTTACAGTATTCCCATATGTACATATAACTACAGTATTCCCATATGTACATATAACTACAGTATTCCCATATGTACATATAACTACAGTATTCCCATATGCACATATAGCTACAGTATTCCCATATGTACATATAACTACAGTATTCTCATATGTACATATCATAATAAAATCACTCTGTGTATTGTATTTTTTCCGTTTATCGTAATATCTGTGAAGCTCCCATGGTTATGTCTGTCACAATTACTCCTGACAATCCATCCACTACTGCTGGTTCAATGGTTTCACTTACTTGTGAGGCGACTGTGTCTGGTGGTGTGTCCCCAAGTTATACATGGACAACTACTGGATCTGGATCAAGTGGACTTCTATCTGGTACAGAAAATCAAGCTGTTATCTCAGGTAGAGTCAGAGAATATGATGCTGGAACTTACACTTGTCAGGCTTCTGTCATGGAATCTAGTCAAAGCACTTCTGTTATGCTCACAGTTACAAGTATGTTGCCAAGCAATAACATTTCAATGAATATTATTTCTTTAAACTAAACTATAGGACCTTCAATTTCTGCCTCTGTCACTCCTAGTGGGACACCAGTTGTTCTCCGAAGATACACACTGACTTGTACAATTAATGCACCAGCTACTCTGGAATTAATGTCAATATCATATCAATGGAGAAAAAATGGAAATATCATTGATAATGCTAATAATGCAGATTTTGTTTTTACTCGGTTGGCATCAACTGAAGATAGTGCTGTGTACAGTTGTCAAGTCATGGCCTCGTCAGACTATTTGACTGGCACTGTAGATGTGACCAGTTCACCTCACACAATTTCAGTTACATGTAAGTTACACATTAAAAAGTACATTCCTACTAATATCCTTTTAAAGTTGTAAATGTCCTAAATAATTCAATTACATAGATGTCCGCCCTTCTACTCCAACTAACTTTATGCAATCTGCGGTTCAAAGTACACAAATAACACTGACATGGAGGTCATCCTCCACAGATTATGTTAGTACTTATACTGTCAGTTATACCAGAGTCTCAGGATGCACAGCAGCTCCTCCAGGTAGTGTAACTTCCACTACAACTACTACTACTATTACTGGTCTACAAGAAAACATTGGGTATCGGTTTAGACTGACAGCCACTAATAGTGCTGGTACCTCTACACCTGAAGCTGTATATGAATACACTATGCCATCAGCCTGTAAGAATGAGTGTTAATACTATTATGTCAGTAATCAGTCCTTCTATTATTCTTGTAGTACCTTCAGAAGCTCCACCCCAACTAATGCGACAACATCTTGGCGCCACTATTTTCACAGCTACATGGGGCCGTGAATCTTGTCTCTCGCGAAATGGACCAAATGAATACTATTCAGTTAGATACTATGTGATGGGATCTACTTCAATACCACAAACAACAAATGTAGATATTACTAGCAGAACATTCACAGCCAACTCACTAACTCCTGCCACATCCTTTACATTTGAAGTGGCATTCACTAACTCCATCGGAAATGGCCCTTTTTCTACTTTGACAATAACAACTTTAGGATATGACGGTAAGTCTCATTATTAAGATATTATATCTGAACATGTAGAAAACATTAATTATTTTATAAGTATTATGAGGCTATACTACTATGGTCAGATTATATTACCTTGTCTTTAATAGATGATATGAATTTATAGTCTGTTGTATTCTCTTGTACTATCTGATTATTCTGTACAGATGTTAGTCCTTCTATGCCTAGAAATTTCAGGAATACTTCAGTTTCAAGTACAGAAGTAGTATTAATGTGGGCATCGCCGTCTCCAGTAATTATAAATATGTATACTATCAGCTATAGAAGAGTTGGAGGTTGTACTGAAGCTCCTTCAGGCACTGACAGTACCTCAATGACTTCTATAACTATATCAGGCTTGGAAGAGAATATAATATATGAATTCACCTTAACAGCAACAAATGATGGGGGTACATCTTCACCTGCCACACATACTATTACTACTCTATCTGCTGGTAAGATCCCTACAATTCAAATTACTATTATGTCATAATATGTATTTATTAGCTCCAAGAGAAGCCCCACAGTTAATGTTGGATTCGTTTAATGCCACAAGTTTCACAGTCTCATGGAATAGAGAATCTTGTCTCTCACGTAATAGACCAGACAGATATTATACAGTTAGATATTATGAGACAGGAACTGCTCAGATATTGCAATTGGCTGATTTGGATGTCAGTAATACTATATATACTATCAATACACTCAATCCAGTGACGTCCTACACTATTGATGTGGCATACATCAATACAATAGGATCTAGCCCTAATTCTACCTTGACTGTTACAACACTGGGTTTACCATGTAAGTATATTTTCAATGTTTCTATATATTATTTATCGTTGCTGTTGTTTTTTCTTATAAACTATTAAATTATTAGATGATAATCTAGCAGGACATGGAGTACTCAGCCTGCCCCTATCTGTATCATCATCAAGTATGTTTTTAACTTCAAAAAATTTCATCTAATTCAACTGTGTCATAGCAATCTGTCATAGAATATTTAGCTAGAGGTACTATCTCGACACCCACTTTAAGCCCTTGTATCATTCATAACAAAATGCTTTTCACCGAACAAAGTTTGATAACACAGTATCAAGCTGAAGTCATAATCAATGTTTTAATGACTTCAATTTCCAATTTTATTTGTTAAATTCTTCCAATTAGACATAACTGCAATGCTAAATTCCCTCCATTCATTATCTCTTCATACTAAAAACGTTCCTGCATTTAGCTTCTTCTTCTTAATTATTTTCTTATTAACTCCAGTGGAAGTTATGTCTAATTGAGAGTTAATAATAAGTATTCATTACAAAAATAGGTATTATGCATATAAGTATGCAAACTGCAATGTTGAGGCAGCAACTTTTATTGAAAACCAAACTGAGTTAAGAAAACATCCCATTTAAAAATAAGAATTCAATTGCTATTACATTAAATGCCATAATCTTCACATTTAAATTTGTGAGTAAAACTGGTATAAATACATCTATTCAAACTAGCTTCATTATAGCCAAACCAGCAATATGATACAAATAGTAAAATAATTAATAACAACAGTTTTTTTTTTCCTTTTCAATTATTATCTCCTGGGAATTATTTAAATTTTAACTTTGATATAGCCATACTTACATATTATACTGAAGATTATGAGTTCACTATTCATGACAGTGACATCATACAAATGCAAACAAAGCCAAATTGAACATGTAAATAGTAATATTCAATTATTATGAAATTTTAATCGACAACCAGACCTGTGTTAAATAGTCTGCCTGACTCATCAGCTACAAAAAGTTAGTAAGAAGTGTGTAGCTTAAGAAACCATTACATAGTGTCACACAAAGAAAAAAATATAAGGAATTAATACAGAAAATATTTTATCCAGATTAAGACATTATTTGCAAAAGTTTGTAAATACAGTACTTTTTCTCATAACTTGTTATACTACTAAATTGCATTTACCTATAATATTATGTGTGTATATATTTTTTTAATTGCGATTGAGTTGGGATTGAGAATATAAAATTTGTGTATTATTTTATAGATTCTGCCACAATACAGCCAAACAATACTTTGAACATTAATATTACAGTTGTGATGATTTCTGTACTAATTTGTCTTGTTCTCATCACTGGAATAATATCAGCTACAATAATTGTAGTATACAAAATGAGAGGATGCCGGTAAGATATGTTTTAATATTCTTAAGTATACATAGTCATACAAATGTTTTTTTTAATTGAAAGTTTGGTATGTATGCAAGGTAAATATAATCGTGTAATGTATAACAGTTTAAAAATATAATTATGTATTATACTAACATTTAACAAGAATTAGTTCGATTTTCACTATTTAGAAAAACTACTACCACTAAAGCAGCGATTGACCTTACAGACAAAAAATATGAAGTAATTGATAATAGTAAAAATAAAAATTCTGTCAAGAACCATGACTTTAATCTCAGTGAAGACGTCAATATGAGTCACTGTGTTGCTTATGGTGAAATCAAGACAGCTGAACCAAGTCATGAATCCCGAAACACTTTTGAGAGCAATGTTTACGAAAAAGTACAATAAAATAAAAATAATTATCAGCACAAAAAAGTTACGTTTTTGTCATGTTTCATTTATTGTTTCAAATTATACAATTTTTACAATTTTTATGATGTTCCTCAAATTGTTTTACAAATCAGTTTAAGTTCTTTTTAAGTGATTCTATTAGATTTGGTGTTGGCTAATCCTACACTGGTTTGATTTATCTCGAGATTGGACAGAGAATTATGCATATTATAGCTTATATTATATTACATGAGATTATTGCAATATTTGATTGACATTTTAGGATGCTTCAATTAGATTAGCTATCTTCACATGAACACTGATATAGTTTTGCCCGAGTCAGAAAACTGTGCATATAAATAAATTTTCTCTTTCTCCCTACATCCCTCTTTCCTTCTCTCTGCCTCTTCTTTTCTGGAATCATCAGTCCAGTTTCTGCCATGCAACAAGTGCACTACAAATAATGCATATTATGTTAAACATTTCACTCTTAGCCTAAGCTTCAACCTCTTCTAATTAAACAAGAGAAATAGTACAATTTCCATATTTTGTACATGGGTAGTGCTCACAATAGAATGAAATTGCTTGCTTGCCAAATTAGTTATTGTGTACATAACGTTTCTGATAGAGTGAATACAGCAATAACATGTAATGAATACGATCCTTTTTTTTTTGTATTTTTTGTAGTAAGTTGAAGGTGATGCGTTACAATATGATTCCTCTCACGAACATAATTGCGCAGTAATCCTCCATCACTTTACGCTAAATGCTGCTCTCTTAATATCCACACACAATTATATATAAACTTTGCTCATATCACCATAGAATTACTTCCATCCTTCAGCTTTTTCACATAAGACAAAATTCCTAAATGACACCATGGAGAGGAGTATACACTATACAATTTCCAATATATGGTCCAAAAAAGGACTGAAAATTTTTAGCTTTTGCAATGTTAGGTATATAAGCTCCTTTGATAATAATATAAACTAAGCCATGATCAGCAACTAGCCTAGAAAAAGATTCGTACAGGCAACATAAAAAAAAACTCCCTGAATGGCAGACAGTTGGCCACAACCATTATGAGTATTCCAAGAGGGAAAAGGGCGAATAGATTCTTCTAACATCTGTTAATGAAATTTTTATTGTGTGTCACACTAAGACAAAACCTTTGCAATAGACTATATCTCAATGGCTGCTATATAATCTGGATGTTCATATGTAAGGGATAGTGAATTAGCTAAACACTAATGAGTCAATGATGGGGAAACTGGAAATGTGATAATGAGATGGCTCTAACAATTGTTATGTAGGTGTCAAGGCCATCCTTGGAGCCTAGCTTTTGAGATTTTATCAATGGCAGCTACGAGCAATCTCCAAACAAATTCAGTATGCAAAAGTCATATCATTATAGCTAATTGTAATCATACAAAAAAATTCAGCTATGTTGTACATGAACCTGTAAGCTCCAAGTGAAGTGTTTTACAATCCAGCACTAAAGACTTAGTGCCTATCATCATATTATCTGGCCTCTAATCAGATCAAATCACTCTCAAACAATAGCAAACACCCCAATAAAGGACATTACCAAATTAAGAAAAAGTCTAAAGCAGACGTTAGAGACCAGTTGACCACATAACAAAGTTATAATATAATGACTACCACCCAATCCAACAATACGTCATGCGCATTAGGAAGGAGAGTTTTTAACTGTATTTGACTGAACCCTCCTCTGGAAGGTCTAACTCCTAAGAGGAGTTGAAGTGTAGAAAATGTGGGAAGGGTGTGCCTTTTGTATTTGATAGTTGTATAAACAAATTAAAAACAAGCTAGGAGCAGGTTTGTACATGCATGTAAGTAGAAATTATCTGATTACATCAAAGACGTGTGTACACAAAATACATTTAATATAAACAATACTAAGTGTCGGCAGAAAGTTTTTATATGTGATTTTTTGTTCATTTGTTTCATTCGGCTGTTGTTATTGTTGTTTTTTACTAACTAAGTAACTGATAGTTAACTCCCATACACAGTTAGCTACATTAATCTTCTTTAATCAAAGTGTACAAAACCTGTAATAAATAAATTATCAAAATGGATGCAAATTATTAGTGAAATATTGAGATTTGACTGAAAGTGTCTGAAATAAGACAGAGGTGAATAAGAGGATGAAAAGCCTGAGTGCATCAAGCAGCTAGGATTTTCAATAGCAGAAACCGGCATGAATTTGGCACTGTCATAAGTGTGTGTAGATATGTGGAGTCACTGTACTACATATAACTAAAATTTATGATAGGGGGGGAAAAGATTAATTACATATTTTAACATCATTAATATCGTTGGCATAATTATACGCGACGAAACATACCTGGTGAGGATAATAAGAGTGCAGTGTTCAGGGAAGATGTACAGGAGTTTGGTGGCTTAACTAGTATCACATAAGCCCCCTTTGTTCAGAATCATTTCTCTTTTTTTTCATAGCTAATTAATTTCTCACCATTAAGTGGAAAAGAGCAGTAAACCTTTGTGTCATTTTAAGGTAATGGTGGACCAACTTTGTTCTGTCAATGTCAAAGCAGACACCCTTTGGTGTATTTTCAAGCCTTCTTTTGCCTGTGTAATTGGTGTTTTCTCTGTTTTCTTTTTATTTCATTCTTTAATAAATTGAATATAAGCTATGTAATTTTTTTGTAGTCTTGACAATTCATCATTGTAGTTATCTGTGTCTTTCAGTAAAATTTTAATAAATCAGTTTCATTTGTTTTTATTTAATTAACTAGCTATACGTACAAAAATTTCTTTGTACAGTATTTTTAAGCAATTCTTTCTTCCTCATTTTAGCAGTTCATTTATCTAAGTTCTGAATGGTCACATAATTATTAAATGAATGAATGTAATCTTGTTAACAATAAAACATTTTCTAAATAATATAGAATTCAATTTTTTTCTCTGTACTGAAATTTGTGGCCTCATTTACCGCATCCAGAACTCCTGGAGGTCCAGGTATGAAAAAGAGAATCCTGGCATGTAGCCAACAAAGAGAATTCTCCAAAATTGTGTGCTTTCGGGCTCTAATTTCTGCCTATGCCCTGCACGCCACCTTAGTCTCGCGGAAACCCTTTACCAATCGCTACGAAGTCGCAAAAACAGGAAGGAGCCGCTAAAATCATCTTTTATCAGTGCTAAAATATCGGATTCATACCACATGTACATATACGTGCGCGGAAACCTTATCCCATACTACGCAGCATACACACCGTGTTCTCACCATATAGCCACTAGTGAAAGTTGGGCGGAGCCCTAGTGACTCCACCCGAGCCCCGCCCAACTCAAAGGGGTACCTAGCTACGGGGTGAACTGTCGTGACCGAACTCCCTCCTCGGCAACTATGGGTCTTACTATCTTTGTGTATTTGGCTGCAGTCTTCATTGTTGTGGTTGACGGACAAGGTACGTGTTATAGTCCACTAGGAAGCTAGTTTTATAGCTAGTAGATGAATAAGTTAAACGCCTTACAGTGGCTGTGCCATGTTGTGCTCTCGTGTAGCTACAGCTGAGTACAAAATGGTTTATGCTTTGTCAAAGACTCAACTTTTTAAACTGACCATTTCTGCTAGCATTGGGAATCACCACTCTATAAAGTATAAATTTTGACTAAGAGCAAATCAGTAACTGATGTTAGTCTTGCAATACAATAGCTTGCAATTTAACCATGAAAGAATAAGGACATTGCTTCAAGCTAGACTATAAAACAAAAATTATTAGAAGAACTGTTTTTACTATATATTAACACAGAAGTGCCCCATGTCTTTTTTTATTGATACACTGAAAAAAAGGTCATTAAATGTATGTTTATAGTGATAATTGATTCCCCAGAATGTTTTTCTAATTAAACAATACTAAATAATGTCATCCGTATGTATTCAAATATTAATATGAAGACTACTTGGGTAGCATATAAATGCTATGAATAATTTTTTATCTTGCCTGTAGCAATGTTAAAAAAAAATATGGTAAAACCACTCTTGCCAGCATCCTGATGTTCTGTTTAAGCCTTTCTAGTTGTTTCATTTATAATTTACCACAGCTGCAGGGTGTGTATACTATATACACTAAGGATGACTTGGTGTTAATGGGTACAGTATCTTTGAGTTTAGTAAGAAGTGACCTTAACCCGACTTAAACGCTGATTTGATGTCAAAAGGCTTTACACACTCTCTGAATACACTCATTCAATTCTGCTATGTATGGAATAGTAAGAATCAAATCTTTCTCTTGCTCAGTATCTGTGTGATCTCTAGAAGGTAACTCTTTAAAGCCTGCCCTAACCGTTGCGATGTCGTAACAATTACTTTGAATTACTTTCTTTAGGTGTTTCTCTGCTTCCTTCAAGTTGTCACTCATATTAGTTATGCTCCGAGCTCTCTGATACAATCATTTTAATACTCCTTATTATATTGAATATGATGATGAGACTAAGTGAAGGTATCTATCTGTGTGTCTAGGTTTTCTGCACACTGCGGAAGTAAGCGTACAATCACTCTGTCTCAGCTATCCAGAAAATTTGGCTTACTGTCTTCCTCTGATACCTTGTTGAATTTTATAGAAGATCTTACAGAGTTTAAATTGTCCAACAAATAATTTTCAGTTCCTTTCTTAATTATGCATGAAAGAGATTTGTAGATGACACCATTTGAATAGTTAAAAAAAAAAAGAAACTGAAAAACATTTATTGGACCATTTGAACTCTGTAAGACCTTTATCAAATTCAGCATGGAATCAGAGGAAGATAGCTACCAAAGTGTACAATTTACTCTTTTTGTTGCTGAATTCTGAGCTTCAGAAAGTATTCCAGTAGCCATATTAAAAAATGTAAAAAAAATACACCAGTGCACTCATTTAAATGTATTTATTACAAGTAAACTAATATAAAAATTGGAATGTTACATTAGATAAATGACTTCTTGTATGGTCCAATGCCAAGAATTCTAAGCTCCGACTATCAAAGGGTTGAAACTCATCATTATAAATATACATATAACCTAGTTAAACACTTCAAATTTTCATCCATTAAGTTTTGAAATAAATTGTGTTCAGAAACTTTCCTGTTCCAGTCTCACCTACATTATCCCTATCATTCTTTAACTTCACACTTATCTTCAATACAGTATAATAATGTGTATAACACTTCATTGTGCTGGTCTATTAGCATTAAATTGTGTTATTTACTTTAGGTGTGGCAATAGTGGACTTCAAACCCAATATATATCCAAGTGGCAGTAGAATGATCTCTGTGCAAGATATTGGAGAACAACAAACTGATTTCAGTAATACTAATGAAGTAGTGGCATGTAGGACAGACAGGAGTCCTTGTTGTAGAACACCTAGATTGGGTGACTGGATTTATAACAATGGAACAATAATTGGAACTCGTGGGAATAGTGGAATAGATTATTTCAGAAGTAGAGATGATAATCAAATGATTTATCTCAGTCTCAGAAGTTCTGCCACTAATCCACCTACTGGAGAATTCTGCTGTGTAATACCAGATTCTATGAATGTCGCACAAACAATGTGTATAGACTTAGGTATGTAACTACTTTTCTTGTTCAAGTTACTACTGGTTGTATTGTGCATTGAATTTCTGACAATACTACCTAATAAGTACATGTACCTAACATTATCAAATAATATTTTGTCTTTCTCAGCAAGCAAAGTAAAATTTAGATTAATAATAGCTTGAGTTTACCCAGAGTTAGACAGAAAACTTAAGAGAATAAACAAAAGAGTGCAATTGCCAGTGTTAGTGTGTTGAAAGAATACTTCATTATATTAAGTTATATCAGTTGCCAATAGCAAAAAATTGTCATTGCTATCAAATGAGATCATTTTGTGTAAGTTCTCATTAAAATACTTACTCTTAATTTGCCAAAGCACTTATGCTATTATATTAACTTTTAAGGAATATTAATAGCTAGTAGTATTACAGTATTATTACAGAAAAACTAATGTTCTTTGTTGATACTACATTATGTGCACTGGTGTTTAGTATCTACTACTCTCAATATTGCTATAACTACATCTGGAACTGCTACCCTGAGTGAAATGTACTCCTTCACATGCACACCATCTGCAACAGCAGGAGAAACTTTATCAAGGATTATCTGGTTTAAAAATGATCAAGAACTAAGTCGTACAACAACAGAGTCTTTTCTTACACACACTATTACATCTTTGACTGCTGGAGATAGTGGAGATTACACCTGCAGAGTAGATGTGGGCAGTTTCAGCAAAATTCTCATGGAGTCCTTGGAAGTTTCTGCAGGTAAGTTATATATAATTTTTAGATGTATCCCCTTAACAACTGCAATATTAATACATTACATCTCAACAACAATTGAATAATGACTAATACACAATAATAATATATTGTGAAGGGAAGTGAAAGCACTACTTTAGTAAATACTGATCCCAATTTTCCTTCACTAGAGTCCTTGTGAATTTTGTTTGTCTAAGTCAAGCTACATGATGTGTAAATAGAAACATTCAAAAGGTCATAGACAATAGTGTGGATGTTTCAATGTTCTAATAAAAGTAAAGCTATTATCGAGTTCTGACCCTTCATAAAAACTAGATTGAAGCCTCAAATGTCGTTCTTGATAAAAAAAACTAGTTTATTACCTCAATTTCCTCAGTACTGGTATCATCTGTAATCTCTAATATGTCATTCTGAATACCTGAATTGTTAGTAGCTTTTGATTACTAGACCTAAGTACATCCCGTGACATTCAGATTTATACGAATTTAAAGGCCATAAACAATTCAATTTCCTTGGATGATACCGGATCGCAAACTCAAAGATTCTGTTTAGTGGAGGTGGTATGGGAAGGATTAGCTACAAAGCAAACACAAAAGTGTTAGGGTCAAAGTACAAAAAGACATGCATACGTCCAAATATATAATAAACAGACTAGAATCCCCGATTTTCAATTGTGTTACCCTTGATAGTGTATTGCTCGCTTCACTCACTCGCCAATCGACAAGTGATGATCAAGAATTATATGTTATAAGAAAACCACCTTGTAAGAATAAGTTTGCTCCTTTGAATTTCTAAATGCTACTATAATATTACTCTATAGACAATTCAATTATTATATTGGACATATATCAATCATGTAGTGTTCTAACATCTCCATTCCACAATTTTCTAATAGTGACCATTGTATAATAGATCATGAGCAATGTAACACACTGTATACTTTCAATGATTCAGTCATTTTCGGCAGAAATAATTACAATAATAGCAAATTTTCTCATTCTAACAGCCATTAATATTGTAATTAAAACTTAACCGAAGGACAATTATCAAGTTAAGTTTTAATTAACAGTATTATTGGCTGTTAAAACGAGAAAATTAGCTATTAATACTCTGTATACATAGCTATAAACTGAATCTTAATTGAATCAACTTGCACTGATTAGAATTTCTCCCTCAACTACAAAATGTTTTGAAACCAGAAGTTTTGAATGCTTATTATCTCTTAGTGAGATAACTGATTCCATAAACATAACTAATAGCAGACTGAAGTTTTTCAAATATTTATCTAGTATGTGGTTCTTGATAGAAGATCAATTTGTATTCTTAGAATATCTTTTTTACCTAATATAACTACAGTATTCCCATATTTATATATCATAATAAAATCACTCTGTGTGTTGTATTGGCTTCTCTGTGTGTTGTATTTTATCGTTTAATAATTTCCCAGAAGTTCCTATGGTTGTGTCTGTCACAATTACTCCTGACAATCCCTCCATTCCTGCTGGTTCAATGGTTTCACTTACTTGTGAGGCGACTGTGTCTGGTGGTGTGTCCCCAAGTTATACATGGACAACTACTGGATCTGGATCAAGTGGACTTCTATCTGGTACAGAAAATCAAGCTGTAATCTCGGGTAGAGTCAGAGAATCTGATGCTGGAACTTATACTTGTCAGGCTTCTGTCACAGGATCTAGTCAAACCACTTCTGTTATGCTCACAGTTACAAGTATGTTGCCAAGCAATAACATTTCAAGGAATATTATTAATTTAAACTAAACTATAGGACCTTCAATTTCTGTCTCTGTCACTCCAAGTGGGACACCAGTTGTTCTCCAAAGATACACATTGACTTGTACAATTAATGCAGCGGCTACTCTGGAATTGATGCCAATATCATATCAATGGAGAAAGAATGGAAATGTTATTGATAATGCTATTAATGCAGATTTTGTTTTTAGTCAGTTGGCATCAACTGAAGATAGTGCTATGTACAGTTGTCAAGTTATGGCCTCGTCAGACTATTTGACTGGCACTGTAGATGTGACTAGTTCACCTCACACAATTTCAGTTACATGTAAGTTACACATTAAAAAGTACATTACTCCTAAATAACTTTTAAATTGATTGACTAATATCTGTAAAATTTATGTACACAATAAACTAATGCAATTTCATAGATGCTGTTCCTTCTACTCCAACTAATTTTGTGCATTCTGCTGTTCAAAGTACACAAATAACTCTGACTTGGACATCATCCTCCACAGATTTTGTGAATACTTATACTGTCAGTTATACTGGAGTTCAAGGATGCTCAGCAGCTCCTTCAGATAGTGTAACTTCTACTACAACTACTACTACTATTACTGGTCTACAAGAAAACATTACATTTCAGTTTAGACTGACAGCCACTAATAGTGCTGGTACTTCTACACCTGATGCAGTATATGAATATACCATGCCATCAACCTGTAAGAATGAGTGTTAATACTATTATGTCAGTAATCAGTCCTTCTATTATTCTTGTAGTACCTTCAGAAGCTCCACCCCAACTAATGCGACAACATCTTGGCGCCACTACTTTCACAGTTACATGGGAACGTGAATCTTGTCTCTCACGAAATGGACAAATTCGATACTATTCAGTTAGATACTATGTGATGGGATCTACTTCAATACCACAAACAACAAATGTAGATATTAATAGCAGAACATTCACAGCCAACTCACTAACTCCTGCCACATCCTATACATTTGAAGTGGCACTGACTAACTCTGAAGGAAATGGCCCTTTTTCTACTTTGACAATAACAACCTTAGGATATAACTGTAAGTCATTGTTAAGATATTATATCTGAACATGTAGAAAACATAAATTTAAAGTACTATGTAGCTATACTGCTATGGTCAGATTATATTACCTTGTCTTTAATAGACTATATGAATTTATAATCTGTTATATTCTCTTGTACTATCTGATTATTCTGTACAGATGTTAGTCCTTCTATGCCCACAAATTTCAGGCATACTTCAGTTACAAGTACAGAATCAGTATTAACATGGGCATCGCCGTCTCCAGTAATTATAAATATGTATACTATCAACTATAGAAGAGTTGGAGGTTGTACTGAAGCTCCTTCAGGCACTGCCCGTACCTCAATGACTTCTATAACTATATCAGGCTTGGAAGAGAATATAGTATATGAATTCACCTTAACAGCAACAAATAACGGGGGAACATCTTCACCTGCCACACATACTATTACTACTCTATCTGCTGGTAAGATCCTTACTCTTCATTCTTACTGTTTAGTCATACTTGTATTTATTAGCTCCAAGAGAAGCTCCACAGTTAATGTTGGATTCATTTAATGCCACTAGTTTCACAGTCTCATGGAATCGAGAATCTTGTCTCTCTCGTAATGGACCAGACAGATATTATACATTTAGATATTATGAAACAGGAACTACTCAAGTATTTCAATTGACTAATTTAGATGTCAATAATAGAATATATACTATCAATACACTCGATCCAGTGACTTCCTACACTATTGATGTGGCATACATCAATACAATAGGATCTAGCCCTAATTCTACCTTGACTGTTACAACACTGGGTTTACCATGTAAGTATATTTTCAAGGTTTCTATATATTATTTATTGTTGCTGTTGATGTTTTTTTCTCATGAACTATTAAATTATTAGATCGTGCATATCTCAATGGTGTGGCTTATCCTATAAACAGTCTGGTGAATTTATCGGATATTGGTCTAGATAACAACCTACTAACTTGCTATACAAATCTTACAACTTGTTGCAGAGATGAAGACAATCCAAGTGGTGGATCATTGGGAAGCTGGCAATACCCAAATAATTCTTTTGTAATAAGTCGACAAAATGCTAATTTCAACATATTTTCTAGAAGTAGAAGTAAACAAGCAGTAATTCTCCATCGTGGCATAAATGCTGTGGGACCTTCCGGAATATACACATGTAACATTCCTAATCAGAATAGACGAAATCAACAATTATATTTTGGAATATATAATGATGGAGAAGGTATGCACAGCTAATTACTTTCATTTTCATTTTTACCTCTGAAATTTTTTCTTCAAACTTTAAGTATAAGACAGATTTATATTTGTGTTAATTTAAGATTGCATGGTTTTAGCAATGTTATTAATCTGATTAATAATGACTGAAGTACAATACTGGCTATGTTTTAGCAATGCTTTAAAAATAGGCTGACTAACCCATGTAAAATAAAATAAAATTAATCTAACATTACCTTTAATTCTATTATTCAATACTGTGTCATTAGATTATTCTTGCACTGAGCAAGTTATATGGTGATGACTAATCAATCAATTGTATTTTTGTTAGCATTGAAGTCCTATAGCAGCAGCACTGCACCAAATTATTGACTACTGATAAAGCAAATTATGTTAACCTAAGGTTTTAAGTGAAAATTACACCTTTTGTAGGCGAAAATTACAAAATAAATACTATTTAATAAAAATGGCTGATCTTGTAATCAATTTATAATCACAAAAAATCATGCATTCAGTTATCATTAATGTCTCTCAAAGTATGTGTACTGATGTTCTTGTAGTTTTTTATTATACTCAAAATTATAGTTGCTTGGAGTAGTTAAAAATATGTATCCATAGCATTATATCAATTGAAAATTGTGTTCAGGTCACTTAAAACAACGACATAATAATGACTGATAAAAGATCAGCAGTAAACAGTCAACTAATATAATTAACATAAATCTTTCTAAGAGTTCTCAAAAGTAATACATAATGCTTCATAATTAATTACCATTAAATATAAAAATGTAAAACAATTTGACATTACAAGTAGTCAAATACTTTTGACTTTTTATGTGTGGCCACAATACAGACTTTCTAATTATAGCTTCTCTTAAGGTAATGATTACAAGGCCTTTATTTAGAATGCTAAAGCCACCTACTCAAATTTTCTTTAAATCAGTAATATATGATTATTGTAATTATATTTAAAAGCATTGCAAACCTGAGTTAATGATTGTTGTTTCAACAAGACTTTTAAATTACTTTAATTATCATTATATGTTTATAGGATCCCTCTTAATACAGTCTATATTATACAACACTACAACTGGTGTTGTGACTTGTGTATCTACTGGAGGTCCTGTCACTGATCTAACTTGGAATAGAAGAGGAGGATCTTACTCACAGAGTAAAATAGTAGTGGATACTTCTAGTGCCACTTATCACAACCTCCTATACATATCTAGTAATACACTATCAGATTACACTGGGATCTTCAGCTGCAATGTTAGTAATAGCAGAGGAATTGCATCATCGATATCCGATGATTACAAATGTGAGCTGAAAACTAGTCATTCTTAGTATGTGATAGCATATTTGCTTAAATATCAGCTATAGGTCTCACTGGAAGGAGGAATATATATGAAATTGGATCCACTGCAAGAGTCACTTGTTTTAGTAATCTTACTGTAGTGTCTATGAGGTGGATAGGTACATCAAATACAATTTCATTTTCAACTTCACAAATAAACAACAATGAATTAACTCTAACTTTTCTTGATCCAATCACTGCAGATACTCATGGTACAATGGTTACATGTAATGTGATCACTTTACTACCTAGTGGACTAACTCTAGCTAACAGTGCAATTTTTACTATAAGACTATATGAAGATTGTAAGTTGATTATTATAACATACACATAAGCTTATAAAGTATATCTTATAGTTACAGTGGCTTAGTTTGTATTTTTTTTTGTTCTAGTATCTGGCCCAGTAACAGAGTTTGCTCTATCCTACAGTGATACTAGAGTACAGATATCTTGGATGCCTCCAGACATGCCTAATGGATTGATTACTGGCTATTATTTGAGACTGTTGGACCTACAATACTTTACTACAATATTGCTCAAAAATGTATCAGCCAATGATGAGACTTCTTATTCTCAATCTGGATTAAGTAAGCCAATGGACACGAGATACTAGAAAATAAAGTATTTTTTGTTATTATATAGATCCTGGAGTTCCCTACAATATTAGTATATCGCCAATTAACAGCAGAGGTCTTGGATTGCCAACCATAATGATATTCTTCACAAAAGAATTAAGTAAGTTGTTTTATAATAAAATTGTGTACTCTATTGTATGTTGCATTGTTTAGAGCCACTTCTTTCTCCAACCATTACAAGCCTCAAACGAACATCATCAACAACTGTTACTGTATCCTGGGAAGCCTTATCTTTAATAGAAGCACGGGGCTTTGTACTGAATTATACAATATATTATCAAGCTTCAATGATTGTAAATGAGCCACAAGCTAACACAATGTCTATAACTGTGGATCGTAACATAACTACTACCACAATAAATAATTTGGATGAACGTTTGTCGTACTCAGTTCAATTATCAGCAAATAATCTAGCAGGACATGGAGTACTCAGCCTGCCCACATCTGTATCATCAACAAGTATGTTTTTTAAGTTAACAGTTTTCATATAATATAACATAGTTGTAACAATTCATCATAGAATATTGAGCTAGAGGCAATATCTGGACACCCACTTTCAACCCTTGTATTATTCATACCAAGATGCTTTTCACCAATTATATATGGATGTAACATTCCCTGAACAAAATAACAAATCTGAACAAAATATGATAAAACAATAGCAAGCTAGAGTCCTAATTGATGACTACAATTTCCAATTTTATATCTTAAATTCTTCCAATTTGATACAGCTGAGATGCTAAATTCCCTCATTCGTTATCTCTTCTTACTACAACTTTTCCTGCTTTTAGCCTCTTTTATTTTTCTAATTTACTTCCTATCGTCACAACAAAAGTTATATGCATATAAGTGTGCAAGCTGAGATGTCAAGGCAGCGCCTTTTATTGAAACAAAAACTACGTTACGAAAATATCTCATTTAAAACAATAAAAATACTGTTTTAAAGTTTTTCTTGCTGGTTATAGTTCATGTTATACCAATTTGATTTTTTTTACCAAACAATTCATTTTAATGCCAACATGTTTCAGCAGACTGCTTCTGCCATCATCAGGGCTGATTTATAAAAATCAAAAAACAAAAATGCTATAATTAGCCTAAGGGTGATGCTTGACAAAATGCAATATATTGCCTAAGGTTGATTCTTGTTTATTTATGTGAGTGGCCTCTAGCTGCTCTCAATACTAAAGGGGAAAGCTCCATTCCAGAGTCCCTATTCATGGTTAAGTTGTTGGGTGACATATTTATGTAGATGGCTTCTTTTACTTTTCTCTCAACCATGCCTTGCGAAAAATCCAAAAGTTTTACTTGATTCCAATGAATCACATGACTCCCTTCTTGCCATACATGTTCTGCCAGTGGTGATTTGGTGAAATATCCATGTTCACAGGCTGATTTGTGTTCTTTAATTCTAATGCCTAGCGCTCTTCCTGATTCACCTATATAGAAATCTCCACATTCACACCTGATTTTGTACACAGCTCCTACTTTGTTCTCATTTAAAGTAGGATCTTTTACTTTTGTGAGAAGATTTGACAAAGTGGTTTTGGTTTTGAAAGAAGTCCTTATTCCATAATCCCAGAGTATATTTCTTATTCTCTCACTCATTGTTGAAACATATGGAATAATTGCTGTTGCTACTGGATCTTCATGGAGGGTAGTTGTGTCAACCTGCTTCTTTTTCTTCTTTAGCTCATTTTTCACTTTATCCACGATAATTCTAGGATAACCATTCATTGACAAAACACTTCTAACATGGTCTATCTCATTCTTTAAGGAGGATTCACTCGATAGACTGTAAGCTCTTCGAACTAAACATTTTACAATACCTTTCTTCACATGTGGGGCATGGTTGGAATTGTAAGATATATACCTATCTGTGTGTGTTGATTTTCTGTGAACACTAGTCTTCATTGTGCCATCATCAAACCTACTGACCAACACATCCAGAAAAGGTATCCTATCCTTTTCGCGGAAGTTGAAAGGCGTGTATATGGCCAAGTTTGTGTCGTATAACATCCACTTCACTGATACGCTGCCTTGGTTGAAGAAGGTATTTCACCCAAGCAAATACGGCTGGCTGGCCAACATGTTTACATACATTTGTATAGTGTGTGCAATTAGCCACATGCATACATGTACACACATATATACCTGCATATGTGTTGTTGTTGTTTTTGTTGTTTTTTGTGTGTTTTTTTTAATAGATGAAGAAAGGATGGGGTAGATGTTCTGCAAGGGTCATCTCTAGGACTGGGGAACTGCATAAAAATTTGACTGGGAAAGACATTTCTGGCAAGACTCTAGAGCAATGAGCTTATTTGTTCCTTTATTTATTTATTTATTTTATTTTTTTTATTTTTTTTAACTGCTATAAGTTGTTAGTTTTTACTATGTTTGGTAACAATACAGGAGCACACAGGGCATTGCCTGATGTTTTACCTTGGAAGCAGTCCTACGTCATCCATCCCTATGGAGTCTCTCCCATTCCTCTCTCCTCAACTGCAGACGAAGCTTTGGGTCCAGCAGAAGAGACTGTACACAAGAGCCTCCCATTTAATTAAAGCTGTTGGGAAGCCTAGCCTCACGTCTACTCAGGCAAAGAAACTAGATGCCCTGGAATTCATGTTCCAGTCTATCTCTCTGCTAAGGCAACAGTGCTCCAGTCAGGACAAGTTGAAGGTGGCTTGGTGGCTGAAGCCAGTGGCCCTGGGTTCAATTCCCAGCGACGACCAAGATTTTTCATTTTTTTCCTTTGCTTTTTTCCAGACCCCTTTAGGTGAGAAAGTTTCTATCTAGTTTGTATGAAGGGTTAGAACTTGGTATAAACATAGTAGTATAAGGACATCATATATTTAGTATAGATGTTGCTGATAGCTATGTAGTTATAGATTTGTTATAAGTTGACTGTTATAAGCTTGGTATGAAGTGTGGAATAAGATAGCATATACCAAGCGTACACTAGCTTATATCTATCCTATACCAAGATACACCCAGCTTATATTATCTTATAGCAAGCTTACACCCAGCTTATAACTATCCTATACCAAGCTTACACCCAGCTTATAACTATTCTATACCAAGCTTACATGCAGCTTATATTATCCTACACCAAGCTTACACCCAGGTTTTTTCCTGTCAAGGAATAAGGCAGACCACATTCAACATAATATACGCAGCGAGCATTATTATGAATCCAAAGTCACATTTTTTTTTAAATCAAGTTATAATGGTTAAACAATGTCTTTCAAATTGTTAATCATTCTAGTCCATCAATTTCTTGGCCATCTTCCTCTCCTACAGCATCATATTGTCCAGTTCTTACACTCTCGTGGAGCATGTCTTGGTCTCGGTGAGCCCCTTTGCCTCGTTCCTCGCAGGTGACTGGATGGCTGCCTGTCCAAAGCGGCCATCTAACTTGGCAATGAACTTATTCAATGCCCTAGATCAATATGAAGGAGGATGGCAAATGAATGTCTCTTCATCTTCTTTTTGCTCTTCTTCTGACATCATGTCAGGTGTCACATCTGCCCAAAGCTTCCTCTCCCGTCCTTCCTTCACCACCTTGTCCCGGCGCTCATAGCTCTGTAGAAATATAAATCAATATGAAGTGTACGTATAAAATATATATAGCTAACAATAAACACTCACATAATACATTTTCAATCTGCAGAGATCATAGGTAAATGCATAATGGCCATTGAGTGTGTGCATGCCAATTGTTAAATAATGTAGAGTACAGAATCGACACCTATGCATATAATACTTGATTACTATACGCCCTATAAACATATCAACCTAACATCACCCATTCCTATGTATTAATCAATGGACATTATTATAAATTAAACCAATGATCAGGAATTATCATAGCAAGTCACAAAGCAGTAAATACTTAGTGAATGTCACAATAGAAATGATACAACCTACTTTTATGTTGAATTACCAATTCTTTTTTTTTTTTTTTTTCAATGAATGACATTTGGGGCTATACAATTTTAAGATAATTAATTTTATTATGTACTACTGCACAAGAAACTCATTGCTATGTTATTCCCATGAGCTGTAACTAAAAAATATTACTTATCCATTGTATACTACAGATCATCACTAGTGGATTGGCCATATTTATGCTCGTGCCTACGACACTCACTTAAATACTATGCCAACAAATTCGTGATAATCTCCTGTATTAAATGTATATTTTTGCATACAATATGCAAAGAAAGCTCAATGTTGTCTAAAAACTCACAATATATATAGGAACATAATGCTGCAAATATTCTATCCATTATTTTTGTCCAGTTTTAAATACAATTAGCTGATAATTGGTGAACAAGCCACACACTAATATACCAACATACTCAATACACCACGCACCAATATACCAACGTACTCAATACACCACACACCTATATACCAACATACTCAATACACCACACACCTATATACCAATGTACTCAATACACCACACACAAATATACCAACATACTCAATACACCACGCACCAATATACCAACGTACTCAATACACCACGCACCAATATACCAACATACTCAATACATCCACACACCTATATACCAACGTACTCAATACATCCACACACCTATATACCAACATACTCAATATACCACACACCAATATACCAACATACTCAATACACCACACGCCAATATACCAACGTACTCAATACACCACACACCAGTATACCAACGTACTCAATACACCACACACCTATATACCAACGTACTTAATACACAGCATTCTGGTGTCAAGTATTCTGTACTATTAGAGACACCTTCTTTGGACATTGTTCGATGCCATATAATTGACCCAATGCATTGTGTTTTTCTGGGCATAGCAAAACACACAGTACAAGTATGGAAGGAAAAATTAGTGTTGCAACCACGATAGTTTCAATTAATTCAAAAAAAAATTGACTGCATTGTTCCACCTATTAGCTAATATTGGACGAATTCCTAGAAAGATAAATTGTGGATTTTCAAGTCTCACTGTCAATGGAAGAACTGGATAATGATATATTCAGCTTATGCTCTTCGTGATACTATTGATATTGCACACTATAATTGCTGGATGGTTTTTGTTAAATCTTGCTTCATTTGCCAACCTATAATCAGCAAGAATGATGTAAAATTAGGCCAGTCAGTTATGATAGAATTATGTAAGTTATTTGAACGTTTGTATAGCACTGAATCTTGCATACCAAACATGCACATGGCATGCCATCTTCAAGAATGTATTCTATATGTTGGACCTCTTCAAAAATTCTGGTGTTATCCTTATGAGAGGTATAATGGTGTGTTAGAATCATTTAATAAATCGTGGATGCAACCAGAAAAGCAACTTTTTAAAAAGTTCTTTTTTTTTTTTCTTTTTTTTTTGAACAAAACTAATTTTTTCTTGTCTGTAAAAGATCTTATTGCCTCATCTACAGGTAGTAGTTCATTTAGTCAAAGTCTGTGGGGAACTAATGTTGCCAAATCAATGATGCAAAATGTATTTGGTAGCGTTTCACTAATTGATGCAGAGAAAAAAGATTATCATATTTTATTTCCACCCTATAAAAAAGGTATGATGAATTACATTATCAATATTATCTTCAAGATGTCTACAAATATTTATACCCCAAAAACAATGTAGCTAGTACCATCAAGGTTTTATTTAGAATAAAATGTTATATCAACTATGAAGAATACATATCCATATTATATGCTCGCTCTGATCGCTCTTCTGCTGTAACTGCACATTGGTCAAGGCTTAATGGTGATGTTGATAAATTTGGTGGAGCTTCTCTTAGGATAGGCCAAATTAAATGTTTCATTATAAATGAGTCTAAAGTAACACAAACTAGTGGACAATATGTCAATAAAATACATTTTTTTGCACATCTAAATTGGTTTGAAGAACATCCCCAACACCATCATTATCCGCAGCCTAGTATATTGTGCTCTTCAATATTTAACAGTGAATCATGTGCCATATTTATGCCAGTCAGCAGAATTCAAAGTCGCTGTGCTATTTCTTCAAGACAATTACATTTAACTATGGTACCAATCACATAATAGCTAGCTGCTATTCTACTTAAGAACACTTTCACATCTAACTTGTAAATGGTGTTTTTATATAGTGAATGGTATTTGTTCTAGTACTTTTTTTTTAATACTTTTACGAACTGAAGTTGTAGTTATGTATAGCTATAGTAATTATATATGTCCAGATAAAGCTGACAGAGGAAATAGTAGTAATTCAATGTTGTTTTAGTTAACTAAAACTAAAACCAAAACCCCTTAGTTTTGGGGTATTTTACTTTTGGTAAGAATAACTAAAACTAAGCTGTTATGAAAAAACTAAAGCTAATTATTTTAAAAGACAGTAAATTCGATAATAACTAAAACTACCAGTAGAGTGGATGACAAAAACTAAAACTAAGCAATTTTATTGTAAACAATTCACCTTGAATTATGTCATTATTAAATGAAAATATAAATTCCCATCAAGTAATTATTCTCTAAACTACATAACAAATACCATACTTTATTAATAATACCCAAGTTTTCACAGAAATATGCCATTTTTGAAGTTCTTTGGAAAAACTACATGAACAGGAGTCTCATTATTGCAGAATGTGAGAGGCAACATAAATTAACTAAAACTAAGACAATTGATAGTATAACTAAATCTTCTAGCTACATAGTATTGAAGAAAAACTAAAAACTAACTAAATCTTCAGGGAGAATTTGGGGGAAAAACTAAAACTAAGCATTCAAGATATTTTTTTAGTATGAATAACTAAAACTAAGAAAGTCTGGAATCTCCAAACCAAAACAACACTGTAGTAATCAATTAAACAGGATATAAACAGAGAATAGAATATGCAAAAGTTTTGCACAAAATAGCAATAATAAAAATAAGTGACTTAAAGATACATAATAGCGAATGAATAGGCATATAATGAATGAAAGTAAATAAATGAATAAACAAATAAGCAAATTAACAGGCAAATAAATAAATCAGTAAATAAACAAACGAGCAAATAAATGAATGAATAAATAAAAGACTAAAATATTAATAAAATAATTAATTCATCAGAATATAAATTTACTAATATTTTGATGCAGTTATTTTGTTTGATTAACTTTAATTAATCCTCTGGCAAAATTCAGATAATTTGTTGTGGTTCTTATTATTATTCCTTTAAACGTTTTCTTTTAGTTTTCTTGGTTTGCACTAGCAAATATATTTTGATATTTCACTTAAATTTCCTTTTCCCCAAGCATGATTAAAATATACACTTAACAAGCTCCCAGTTTTTACTTCTTTTTTTATATTTTATTTTGTGGTTTTCCTTAGAACTCCATGTATTGCATGATTACATGGCTTGTGGTTGTAATTATCATCTTCATCTTCCTGTTCCTATCTCATTGATGTGTTCTCTCACATTAAGTATAAGAGATTGTATATATACTGTTATCTTATAATCAAGATCAAGTTTAAGATACATTTATTTCCAGCTTTATACTTAGCTTGTCAGTAGCTATAAGCTAGATTATATTCATGGCTCATAACAACTATTATAGAATAAGCTAGCTTATATTCAAGTCAAGTATAATCTATCTTATACTTAACTTTAAAATAAGCAGGAGTATAGATATCAAAGCATTGGCACAGTGCAATATAACGACAATGTGGCAGGTTTTCTTTAAAAATGATTGTCAAACAATAGCTATAGGCATCAATATGTGATAAAATAACCATTATGAATGACCATGGACTATTTAAACAGTATGAGGATGAATCAGCAAATGATGAGCGGAGAGTTTCAAAACTAGAGAAAACTGTAGTGTTGTTTTGGTAAACTAAAATTAATTTTAGTTACATCTAAAAATTAGTAAACTAACCAGAACGAAATTTCACATATGATAATAACTAAAAGTCATAAGCTCTTGAATAAAAACTAAAACTACAAAAAATTTTTTTTAGCTAACTATTTGTAGTGACTTCTCTGAAAGACGAATGACCAGTGGTAGTCACAGAATGCATAACCCTTTACCCAATTATTTCTTCGTAACACCTGAGTAATTGTTTGGCAAACTGTTGGACAGCAGTCAGCGGTTACTCGACCATCCAGCCCAGCTCCCTCCCTTAGCATGTACATGTCAAATCATTCAGTCTCCTGCTGTATTTGCTGTCATTCAGCAAGAGAGACTGGCCACAGGGTAATAATAATTATTTCAAATACTAAATTATTGTACTCCTGTTAGAAAGGGGAAAAAAAAGCTAAAAAAACCAGCTAACAATAATGGTGGAATATAAAAACTAAAATTGAAGTCTGCATTAAAAAAAAAACTATCTAAAATTGACGACTTGAATAAAAAAATGTTTTGAATTCTAAAAAACCAAAACTAGCTAAAACTAAAATAGAAGTTAGTAAATTTGAAAAACTAGAACTAAATACATTGGAAAAACTAAAACTAAAATTGTAGTCTTTGCTAGTGAAAAACTAAAACTAAAATTAATCTTGAAATATTTTTTGTCAAAAAAACTATAGCTAGCTAACTAAACCTAAAATGTAAATGTTGAACCAAAACAACATTAGAAAACTGCACGTTATATGATTAGACTAGACTATAATGATTACAACTAACTAGCTAACTCTCAGAGCTCATCAGTGTCCCTATTGCAGACCAGTTCTATCAATCCAATGGTGGTTTGAGTGAAATTTCACTGGTTGGTAGACTAAGATTAAGTGCTCCAGTTACTGGAAGAGGCACACACGAAGCTTCTCCCAGTAGTGGTAGTGGAGGTATATCAGGATATGACGGCTTTGGTCTGGTTGGGTAAATGGATGTAGAGGGACCACCGTCTTTAGGAAAAATACGTTTACCAGGTTTAAACTTAAACGACTTCCTGAAGACAAAAACAAATAGCTAAATTAAATCAAACAATATGTTAATATTGAAAGTGTGCAGAATAACCCAACATTGATCATGTGGAATATAATTGTGTTCTATTTCTAAAACAGCAGGACAATAAAAAGACATGAAAGATGGTGAGGTCAACAACAGAAATGGAAATGCTAGACTTGGTAGCTATTGGAATTTGTTTAGTCTCGTAAGATATTTACTGTCTCACGTGATCTTTACATGATTTAGTATTCTAACTCTTCAATTAAGTAATTCAAGCAATAATGATCATTCAGTTATTGTCTCATTATAATCTGGAATAGATCACAATCCTTAGCCTCTAGAATATAGTAAAGAAACTACACTCATTTAGTGTCCAACCGTTATGATTAAGTACGTACAGAAACCGATGCCGTTTCAAATCCTTAGGAACTATCCAATTGCTTCTTGCTGGATCATTTGTAGAGTATGTGCACTTTGATCCCTCTGCAGTGTTACCATTGCACTTGTAGGAGTGGCTGTAGATGGTCAGCTGACCTCCACATGTAGGGCACGGGCTCAGGGCACCAAATGCCATTCCATCTGCCACTACATCCAGAACCGGGATATCCACATAGAACTTCAAAAAAAAAAAAAACAGTAAATTTGCACTGAAAATTGAGACACAACTTAAACTTCAGATTACAAAAAAAGTTAAGTATACAAACAAAATAACAATAAATTATGACAGTTTCTATGACAGTAGTACATTAAAAATGTATTGTGTACACAGCACTATGAGCAATGCTATAACTGGGAGATGGAATAATGTATTGTGTAGACAGCACTATGAGCAATACTATAACTGGGAGATGGAATAATGTATTGTGTACACAGCACTATGAGCAATACTATAACTGGGAGATGGAATAATGTATTGTGTAGACAGCACTATGAGCAATACTATAACTGGGAGATGGAATAGCCCGTGTACCAAGAACACAAGTGATATAGGAAAATAATTATGCCTTAAGCACAAGTTCCTGTTTACTTTAAACTATGGAACAACAGTTCAGTACATAATATATATATTTATATGTGTGTGTGTGTGTGTGTGTGTAAGGGGGAAAAACAGCATGAGTAACAATCATATTCAAGACTATTATGATGTATTTAACATTTCTTATAGAATATGACTGCCTGGTACAATGTGTCAGTGTAAATCCCTTACTAATTGTGTTCACTATCTTTACTAGTTTTATTGAAATAACTATCCCATTGAAGTCATGCCATGGAACTTCACATACACCCATTGGTAAAAATAATAGTAGTAGTAGTAATAGTGATAATGCGAATTAGGATAATAATAAGCACTACTACTACTACTACTACTAATAATAATAATAATAATAACAATGAACAATAATAATTATATCAAAGTAATCACTTCACTCTACGTACTATATTGTCACCTCTTGGCATAGATTGATGGTTGGCATCGAGGAGCTGGTACACTTCATCTGGCTTCAAGCCTATCCTCAAATCATGTTGATATGTCCATAACAACACACTCTGTGCCTATGTCAGTATGGGACACAAAGATATCTCAAATCATAGCTACACACACAAACACACAATGTAACACATACATGTACGAACAACACTTTTAACTTCACAATGATAATTCAGGTATTCTTGGCTAAAAGACTCTAACACCCAGTATTGTTCATTAAAATTTAACCCGATGTTTCGACTCCTTGCCAAAGTCCTCTTCAGGGGCCAACTGAGTTCGAACTCTTCATGGTGATATAATAACACAATGCAAACGGCAAGATTTCTGGAGGTATGCTTATTGTTCATTATATCCTGGAGGGTGATTTACATGCATGGCATAGACAGCCAACATCCAGGAAGCTCTAAACCTATGTCACTGTTAAACTTGTTGTCTGGTGTCATCTGTATGTGAAGAGCTATCTTGATCTTTGCTATTATTAAAATTATTTTAGCCGAGAATGACTGAATAATAATCTCCATGAGTGGTTTAAAAAGAAATGAAGAGACTATTTGAAGTACCGTAAGTGCTGTCAATTCTTCTGTTGACATTTTTGTCTTCTTCTTATCTGGTGGTTCAATTTCTGGACTCTTCCGCTTTTTCCTAATTAAAGTAAAGAGAGATCTATTCAATATGAAATAAACAAGACAAAACATAACATTTCTTGACTTTCACTTTATACTCGGCCTATGCTTATAAACAATATATGAAGCAAATACGACCATTAACAATAACTCATAATTTAGCTAATAAAAATGACAAAAAAGAAGGCCTGTCCCTTCATGAAACACAGGAGTTGTACTAGCCATTTGAGGTTTCATATACATTATATCTATTGTTTGACAATTTATTTCACTTGAAAGGTATTTCTGCTACTAATCATTATCAAGTTGACCCAAAACTGGCCTGGCTACAACTAATGTAAATGTATTTTTTCAGGTTAAAATGGAAAGTTATGTGAGCTACGGACTTAAACTGAACTTCAGTGGCAATAATTGAATTGACAACATTATTCCATTATACTAGCAAATTTTATCGAACAAAATACAACAACAAGAAACTAAAAAATTCAATTCTTTTTGAGCTCTTGAAGTGGAATAAATCCTTTTTTTTTTTAATAATTATATACCGTTCAGATCTTTCAACAAATGCCTGAAAACTCTCTTGCAGTACTCTCTTTGCATCAATTCCAAGGTTACTGAAATTTGTGATTTGCTCTGGAGCCACACCCCCATGATACAGGTCTGGCATGACACAGTCCACGTGGTGCCAATGAGGAATATGACTCACAATATCCTGCTCCGTACCTACATGCACCTCCAGATGCTTGGATATACGGATGCTCCCCTACAACAACAAGATTACTGTAAAATGCATGCATCCATAAAATCATCATAGCACAATCAAAATGGCTGTTGCAAATAACAATGTAATCAATGACAGTATAATAATTTACATGAGTGGAGCATGATATGGTGAGATATTTTATTATTTTCACAAGCCGCAGGCGATTGAAAATAAAGCCTGAGAATACAATATCTTGCCACCATATCAAGCTCTGACAAGTGTAATAAAAGGTTTATTCTATACTATAGATATCTTCACTGTGGAAGCTTGGGCTGGAGTTGGTATAACTCATGGTGTACAGTTGGTAGTAACACTATTCAGTATACTTTCAATGATTCAGTAATTCTCGGCTGAAATAATTATAATAATAGTAAATTTTCTAAATTTAACAGCCAATAATAATTGTTAATTAAAACTTAACCCAACGTTTCAACCTCTTGCTGAAGTCCTCTTGACCCCTGAAAAGGACTTCGGCAAGAAGTCGAAACGTATGTATTCATGAATAATTTGTGAGCTTTGTATGGTTTGGTAAGCATCGTCACCTCACGGTAGGTAGAGTGTCATCATTCAGTAGAAAGCGCTAGTTAATATCAAAAAAGCGGGTGCAATAGACGATGGTAGGCAGCGTAGGTTTCAAAATGGAAGACGAAAGTACGAAAGAGAAGATAAGTTTAATCGTAGCTAAAAAGCTGGTGGGATCGGAGAGGTACAGTGCAGGTTTAAAATGGAAGGGAAGAGAAGGCAAAAAGGCGAGCGATTAATTGTAACTATAAAGTGGGTGGAATCGACGAGTAAAGGCAGGGGTTTGTTTCCAAAAGGAAGGCAAAAGTACGAAATAGAAGACAAAAGTTTCTCAAAGTAGGACAGAAATTTAGAAGCAGGAGAGATAGACAAAGGAAAGGGGGACTCCATGACTCAAGAAGAAGAGCTGAAGAAAGGAGAGGTGGGTTGTAAGAAAAGCACAGATAGTTCAGAAAAAAGAGAGCAGGAGAGGGAAACTTATGTAACCTTAACCATTGGTAGAGAATGATAACTGAGCAAGATAACTTGTGCTACTGCATTCTTACTTTGCAGTACGTCAAGCGCCACTATGTGGCGGGGTACTTGCTAATATATATTATTATCACATTGTATGTGGTGTGGGAGAGCCACTATGAATTAACACTTAATAGTGTAATAATAGCAAATTTTCTTGTTCTAACAGCCAATAATATTGTAAATTATAACTTAACCCCACCGTCAGTCACCGTCGTTACTGACACACAAGCGTATTATTATATAGATATTTTAGCAACGCCGGGAGGAATACCATTTTTAATTTATGGCTGTTGCCACAGCAACTATGGTATATATAATACTTATTACATGAGTCAGAGTGTTATATGGCAAAATATTTCACAGAGAGCAGGCTAATTTATTTTCATAGAGCCAGAAGTGAGTGAAAATAAGCCTAAGAGTCAAATATCTAGCCATATCACTCTGACAGAGTGTAATAAGTGGTTTATTCTACTGATATCTTCACTACTATAGTTTGTACTAGGACCAGTAACTCACATGGGGCAAAGTTGCTGTAAGGGGCTCCCCCACACCCCCAGCTGATATTTAACAGCTGCTCTAACCCATTTGTGTACTTTACACCGGAGGAAAGTAGCTGTAAATCCTGGAAGAGTTATGAGCTTGGCTGGTTACTATGTACAACTACTAGGGAACTTAAAGCCTCAATATTACTCTGCACACTGCATGGAAGAGAAGTTGAGAAGTTAGGGGGAAGCCAGAATGCTTTGGAAAAAAATAAACATCCTCCCTCCCTCCCTGGTGGTGGCATGTCTTTTTGTATGAAGAAGTAACTGGACAAATTGTGAATAGTAAAATAAAATATTTTGCTTCAGATGAACAAATGTTATAAAACTAGAGCACTGAGTACAAATCCTCTTTAGTTAATAAATGCAATAATTTGCAAAAGAAGTCACCATTGTTGAATAACCAAGTTCTTAAATTTTCAGCTTATAACAGTAATAATTTTGTTCTATTTAGGAATATAAATTTTAACTGGTCTAGCTAGAGCACTGCTTGCATCTCTGGGATTCTTCAGGCATTTCAAGTGCTTTTTATATGGGCATGAACATTTAGAACCAGCCATTATACACACCTGGGACAGATCCATGCTGCTTTCTAAAGCTGTCTCATGGGCTTGATACTCAGCCATACAGTTTTTACAACCTTCTTAAGACTGCATGCATTCTCTGGCTTTAGTATTAACCTTGGCTTGATAGAAAAAAATTGCCACAAGAACATTTAGAATTTCTGACATGCACGCTACACAAACACTTAGGGCACACTTTTTGGAGACTAGGCACACTTACAGTTAGAAGCAACCTCCAGCAGCAGAGACTTCCCAACACCAGACAAAAGAAGTTAAGCACTGGAACTACAGGACGCACATAACATATCTGAATCGGACGCGGTAAAATTTGTATGCTCACATGAGTGCGCGGGATTCTAAATGGCAGCTAAAGGATTGAATGGGTGTGGCCATATAGCAGCACTCACTGTAGTCTGCCTTTTCTCTTTTCTCAAAAACTAAGCCAAAATTTAAAAAAGTAGCAAATTTAAGGGACTTATTCGTCATCTAGTCAGAGTTCCTCTTCTCTCAAGGCATAAGAGTCCACCATCTTTGAGATCCGCTATTGACAGAGTGACAGAATAAATAAATGAATGGCAAACAGACTACTATAATCCCCTCCGCATGCATGCTAGGTGTGGGCTGCTGGGGGCAGAATCCATAGTCTCTCCTCTCAGACAGCTCGCACTGGGGCAGGATAGGCGCTGCCACCAGAATCAGCAGACTTAGCTACCCGGCAAACCGTCCCTCCCAAAGGATGACTTAGGTTAACTAAGTTTAATTTTTATAAGAAACACTGACTTACAATATGATGCTGACTGACTGCTATCAGGTGAAGCAAGGCTTATATGGTTAGCCATGCTCTAGTCTCGCGTAGACAGACCCTTTACCAATCGCTGCGCGGGAAAAGGGTCTGGTAAACTGACATAGAGCAGTTTGTTCTTGCTTAGTCAGCAAAATATTTTCAGGCGCGTGAATTGTTCAGATCAGTAGGCAGAGTTCGTTCTGTATTGCCATGAAGAAATGTTACTTGTGCAAAGCTATGCTGGGAAATGCTGCCAGTTAAAAATTAATGGCACTTTGATACTGATTCTTGGCTAGCATTATTCACCTTTAAGCATGACAAAAACCTAAGGTACCATGGCATATACAATGGCCTGTGCACAAAGCAACAACTAAGCGAAACTTCCAACTCCAGATATCTTAAAAAAGCTAGGCCAAGTCACTGCTTAAACTAATGGCATCACCTAAAGGAAGAGTTTTGACACGGCTGTTGGAGAGTTGTGCACAGAAATACTACACGCGCAAAAGCTTGAGCAGTCTTACTTCACAGGATATTACGTCACCTATTGTTTGCGGTCTCCCCAATTAGCGAGGGGAACTGAACAAACTGCTCAATGTCAGTTTACCAGACCCCTTTCCCGCGTAGCGATTGGTAAAGGGTCTACGCGATACTAGCCATGCTCCACCTATTTCTCACACAAAAATGATGCAACTTTCGTGCATTCCACAAACAACCCTCATGGGGACAAACACACAATCTGCTAATCAGCAATTCACATCTACCACACCACGCTGCATGACACAGAACTAACTTAAATAAGAATGTTACTGCACATACACACACACTGCTAATGTTCAAAGATGCACACATACACACCGTTCATGTTCGAATGTGGGAGGACCCACTATTCAGTTGGGGGAGCGCCCACACTAGGGTTAAAAATATACACCAAAAAAACCACATCACTGAGAAAGTACAAAGTTAATTATTTAGAAGAAAGGACTCATAATGTCCACTAGTGCAAACAGAGCTTTTTTACAGCACAAATAGCAGCTTGTAATAGCTATAACAATTTGAATGTGGAGAGTAAAACTGCTAGTAAGGAAAACTTCTAGTGAGAAAATATTTTTGTCATTAATTCTTTATCTAAAACTAGTTGGCTATAAAAGGGTAAATTATTGCAGATGATATTGCACAATCAAATTAACAATACCTGTTCAATATTATTAACTATAGTAAGCCCAGCCATTGTATACAATTAACTAACAAATGTAACCCTACTTTTAAATTTGTGAGTTACGAGTTTTTGTTGAAGCTTTCTCACTTACAGGGGTCTAGGGAAAAGCAAATGAATTAAGATTTTTCACATTTTTTTCTTTGCTTTTCTCCAGATCCCTGTAAGTGAGAAAGTTTCAATCTAGCTATATACTTGTTCTTCCAAAAACTGAAAGATGTCTTTTTAAATAAGAGCTGAACACTAACTTCAGGTAATACTAAGCCCTTACTCTAGTAATCTTGGTGTTACACTTTCTGCACGTGCTCCTGTTAGACGTGGCATTCTCAACCACCAAGTCCTCTCTACACTTTCCCTCTTCTGCCTTCTTCTCATCTTTCTCCTCAGAACTTGCCCTTTCTTCTTTGGTTACTATCGTGCTTAGTTTCTCCTTGTCCTCTCCTCTAAGATAAGTCACATCACTGCCGTCCCCAATATGACACTCTGTAATCAAAGTGGTAGGTACCAAGATATTTGCCATCAAATGGGGCAGATACAACAATTGACAGATAAAATAAACTCAACTTTCAAGTTGTTCTAAATTACACTTGAAAGGTGTTCAGACAGATGTGTGATCAGATGCCATAGGTGTTCAGGCCAACGAGCCAGATAATCATTGAGCATCAAACATTACGCGCAGGCACTATTTTTATATCGTTCTCGGCGAACCCCGTTACTTTAATGTTATTCCATGTCCTATTTCAATCCACAATAACTAAATATAATCATATAAATCCAAAAGCTAGTGATAGATTTACGACCCGTTAGTCAATAGACATCATGTGACTTGGCAGCCTGGTCAATAGGTACTTAACTTATTTCAGAGACTATTTTGTGAATTAGACAAGTTGACCAAAATGGTAGGTGCTACTAATACCTATTATCGCTTTGGATTAATTCTGACACATTACTCAAAGTACAGTAACTGCTGCTACCTGACCATTTTGCTTTGTGATGTCTATTTGGTTTGAGCTTAGCTACACAAGCGTCATAGCTAAGTTGTTTATACCTATTCTTGTCTTGGTCCAAGTAAATAAACAACCAGCTATAGGTGTGGCTTTCCTTTCATGCGCAGCAGGATGAGACGTCGCGTTACCCAGCCACGAAATTGCTCACCTTCATCAGACATGTCAGGACCCTCTTACAGTCTCGTTACTTCTTACGAGGAGACTAGTGCGTCAATAACTCACAACAACACCTTAGGTAAAGTATTCTGCCTGAAGTGTACTGAAAACGCCCAAGGATACTGTTTTTACTGCTTAGACCCTTTACCACGCGTAAACCTAGCCTTTACGTACCGGTTCACGGTTGGTAGAGGATCTCACTCGGAGAGACTACTTGTGCCTGTGGGTGCGGGAGGGAAGGTCGGGGGAGGTCGGGAGCTAGCCCCCCTAAGCTTTGGCCACCACAGTCTGACGTTGCTGATCGTTTAAATTATTATTTATTTCACCTGTGCTAGGAAAAAGCACTGGGTTAATTGAGTAGCTAGCTAAAGAATCCATATTTGAAGTAAATGTCAGTAAGACTATCTAAAAATATTTTCATGAATAATTACTCCTATTTTCAAAGTGTAAATGCATTATTCAGCAGATGTGCATTTACTCAGGCTTCCTTTATGCACCCCCCTCCACCCCTCAGTTTAATAATAATAGCAAGAAAAAACAACAAGAAACAAAAACTGTAATATAGCTAGCTTTACTCTCAATACCTGGCGTATTAAGTAGCTATTTTAATTTAATTAGAAATTTTTTTTTTTATAATATTAAAGGCAAATATCATTCAAGCAAATAAATACTGTAGCTAATCACGGTTATTTAGTGACAATAGGTGCTTCCTCTTTCTCTGATACAAAAATTACAATAAATATACAAATAAACATAATTAGTATATTATAAAATACAACAAATAAAAAACAGTTGAAGTGAAACTCTAACTATAGGTGCTTTAACTGGAATAAAATAAACTGAGTTGAGTTGTGACTTGATGACTATTTCTAATTAATAACTTCCTGGCCACTAGCTAGCTAAAGTGTGGTTAGTTTTGTCGAAGCAGCTTGAAATCTGTTTCACTTGAACTTGAAGTTCATTTTGAGAAGGTAGCGCATGCGAATTTGCCTGACATCATATACTATATATCTGATTCATCATAGACTTAAGGAAACAGTAACAGAGATAGCTAGCTTGCAATGCTATCACCATCTTTGCCACAAGTTTCTAAACATCACATTAGAATTGGATGGAATTGCATCAAATATGGCTTACAGATAGAGTGCAGGACAGTGAAAATTATTGACATAAAAAGAATATTTACTTTATTATGAACCTAAAAAATGACTATAATGGCGTACAGCTTCTAGTGCTGTTTAGCTCACAAGCTGTAACTGAAATATATTTTAGTATGTGGTTACTTACTTTTAAAACTATATTGGTCAGACTCTCTGCATGATTTTTAGTAACCAAAACATCCAGCCATTTTAGTTTGTTGACTATAACTAAATCAAATAGCTAGCTAGTGCATTTATTTAGCTAGCTAACTATGAGTGAAGTTATTTTCTTATAAAAACAAAAAACAAAGTAGTAGCTATTAGCTAAAATAGTTGGGGGGGGGGGGGGGGAAACAAGAAGAAGCTAGCTGAGGTTCAAATTTTATTTTATGAATTTAGCTACTATGGTCTTCAATTTGATAATAAAAAAATAGTTTAGCTAGCTATAGCTATGATAGCTATAGACAAAATAATTTTAGTAAAAACTATAACTAATAACTAAGAATAGCTATAGCTATTTATATTTTTTTTAAATAAGAAAAAAACAATGGCAAGCTAGAGTCAAAATTGACGTTTTAATGACTTGAATTTCCGATTTTTTTTTTGGTTAAATTCTTCCAATTTGACATGCTATACTCCTGCATTAGTTATCTCTTCTCACTAAAAATTTCCTGCATTTACCTACTTTTTTGTTTTTCATTATTTACCTCAGAGGATGTTACTATGAATACATTTAGATGACTACAACTAAATTGGAAAACTATCACTAAAACTAATCTCTTATATTAAAAGAACACAAATGGCTTTCATATTGCTTATTCTATTATAGGTCTACGCACTTCAGTTGCTGAGGGTGGCATGTGTTAGTAATTATACTGTCTGCAAAAGATACTCATTATAAATAAGACTCCGATGGACAGGAAGTGTAATTGATGTGGCACACCCCATTGGGATAACCACACCTTCCTCGGTAGTATAGTTATGATCTGGATCAGGAAATGATTGTCCCAAGCACTTGGTGCTATTTTTGCCTGGAGGTAGTGTCTCCACGTACTCAGAATCCATCAGTTCATACCTGAAGGTATGTACAATAGAATTGTACTTAAAATAAAATAATTGTTCTCATCAAATTTAATTTCCTACAAATAAATTAATTAATTAATTAATTTAAATGAATAAATAAATAAATATATAAATAAATAAATAAATAAATAAATATAAAGAAGATGACATTGCTAGTTTTGATTGAACGTTATATCTTGAAATGTTCATGTTTTAAGTTGAATTAACTCACATGTCTCCCAGAGCCACCTCACAGAGGAGCATGAGACCTGTACTGTCAGATCTAGATGTCCTACAGTAGTTCGCACTCTTGGACACCATATCTGCAAAGTGCACCCCTTTACCAAACATGTAGCCAGTTACTGGTGCTTCCGGAGGAGCAATGCGAAGACCCTGGTGAAAATAAACCAAATATCTTTAGCTAACAGGTTCTTTCTTCTGCTATTAAAAGCCATTTGGTATGAATACATTCGATTAAACAGGAAACTAAAGCAAATGATCCTGCTCATTTATTATGAGCAGGAAGAGTAGGATGTAAAACTAGATAGTTGCATGATCTTGATCCTAAAGTAGGCTAGCAAAATATTGGAGAAGTCTAAGGTGAACCATACCCTACATATTAACTAGTGATGTGCTTGAGCACAAATTGCGAGCGAGCCTAAAACTACACTATTGTTAAACTCAAGCTACAAGTTTTTAAATTATGTATATACGGTAAAGGGGATCCAATGCCATAGTAACAACTCCCCGCAACTGTTAGAATTGAAAAAAAAAAAGCAACACAAATAAGTTAAACGTATTCTTTGTGATATTCTTTAGCTAAGTAGTAGTTGTAACGCACAATACTTTCACACAACTGAACATACCTATGCAAAACTTACCTTCATGGTTAGTCTAGTGAACAATGAATTTTCAAGTAAATACTGTTGCATACGGCTTATAACCATGACAAAGAGCGCATTGAGTTACCACTGCCACTAACTAATAGAAATTGAACTCCGATAAGTTTTCAAATTTTAACTGAACCCGCAAAAGAATTCAAAAAGATAAGCAATTCTATTTCTAGGGTGATTTGGGTAATGATCGATAAACCTGAGGATTCCGTTTAGTGGAGTTTGGAATGGGTCGACCAACGAACTAACAAAAAAATGCCAGGGTCAAAGTACAAAAATGACTTGCGTACATCCAAACATATATATAAACAAATATCCCCAATTTTCAATTGAGTTACCCCTGATAATGTCTCACTCGCTTAGCTCGCTCACCAATTACAATTTAAGGATTAGCGACCCCTCCCACCTGAGACAGTATTCCACAAAAGTTGGTGGTCCTTGATCCATGCCAGAGTAGTTGTCTGTTGTGCATGGAGGAGAAGGACTTGAACCTGTCTCCCTCCCCATGTCTGTCAACCTTGAACACTTCCATCACCTCCAGCTCATACATACTGTGAGTCTCTCCATGAGTGTTCTTAACATACTCCACAAGACGCTGGAACTCATCACTGTCTTTAGGTAGTACCTGAAAGAGAGCATAGTCATACACACAAACAGACAATTAGACTTACGGACAGATGGACAGGTTCACAAACAAAAGAAACTTGAGAGGAATATAGATAATTGGACAGATGGTAGAATGACAAATCATTTAATTCGGCTTCGTGATTCAAGGCTTAATATATAAAGACATCCACAGTTTCACTAAATACAGCTACTTACTTCTAAATTTGTTTTGAGTTTCTGGTAATGAATATCGATGGCATTCTCTGATTTCTCCCTATTTTCCTTGAGCAGTGAGTAAGCTACTTCTATCTCTAGCAAGTTGTCCACCATCATGGTCTTCAATTGGATGGCCTCCTCAGTGTTCAAAGGTGGTGGTTTCTTCATGCCAAAGTCGTGAGGGATGAGTGTGTAGAATCTGTTGGAGGCATCCATGATCTTGGTAGGGTTCTTCTCTCCCTGAATCTCTATAAGAAGTTCACTCAAACACTTGTATGCATCCCGCAACTGTCGCTTTGACAACTTGCCCAGAGGCATCTTTTTTAAGTCTATCTACAAGGAGTCATTTCAGATACAAAAGAGTTATAATACATTTTTTTTGTCCCTAATGAAACTTGTTAATACTAGCTCAGGGGCAGATTTAAGTTTGATAAGGGGAGAGAAGGGGGCTCTTTTAAAAAGGGGTGAAATACTTCTTTGAAATTGTCCTTAATTAGATTATATTTATAATTCATTCATTCATACAATAATGTGACTGTTCAGAACTGAAATGAATGAACTGCAACAATCGGAGGAAAAAATTATTACAACTTAAAATTAATGCCCATGTGGGGTTTGGCTGGGTCTGTCACTGTCTGGGTTGGCAGTACAAGTCTCCCCACACTTCTGGCACAGCTGGTTAGTAGATGCTGCCACCAGACTTCTGTAGCAAGTGATGCAATGTTCCTTACTGTAGCTACCCACAAGCTTTCCCTTGAGATTGTCAGGAGGTAGGGTTGAATAAACATATACAGTAGAAGCATACACACAAGGACTAGTAGACATATACAAAGTGCATTGGCATGAGCAGCTTGGTCTTTATATAGTGACTAGGCTGCTCATGCTCACAAAAATTCAAATAAGCATGACTTCACAGGTTCATGACCTCACTAATGAAGTGCTAATAAATTAAGTACTCTTTTGACTTTAGCTAATGTGTTTTGTGAATGCATGAATGCAATGAATTTAATGTTTACTGTTTGCATGAATGGATAAGTTTACTGTGTTCTATTGCACTTGGTGCTGTGGAGTGATGTTGAATTGTTATTATTAAAGTCCATCACTCCACAGTCCAGAATAAATGAAAAGAGTTATAAGTGAGTCTATCATAAGGGGAATAAAACTGATTTATTAAAATGATTGGAAGGGGCTGATTTAGTCTTCTAATAAAACCACCTCATCAATTATTTATAATGTGCTAGTCAGGAATTTAACAATTCAGGGCCTCTTATTCCATTAATTTCTGGACAGAACAGTATCGTACTTAAACTCAAATGACCCACACAATATTTTCAAGTCCTGCACATACCTCAAACTCTGACATTGCTTTCTTCATTCTTTTCACATCAAAGAGCATTCGCACAAACTGCTGTATTTCTTGAGGTAGTTTAGAGTCAGGTCCAGAGCCCAATTCCTCCTCAATGTCCTTACTATGGCCATAGTCTATGTCTAGGGGGTAAAATTTCCCAGCTATCTTTCTCCCCTTTGTCCCCCATTCATTGCCTGTCTTTTCTCTGTACAAACTCCTAAAGATTCGTTTTGCACGTGTCAGATTTGATGAAAAAGGCTAGAAATAAAATATGTCACGCAACATTACTGTGGTTTAATACTACTACTACAACAACTACTACTACTAATAATAATAATATAATAATAATATAAATATAATAATAAAAATATAGCATTAATAGCAACAAACAAATAAATAAATCATTAAATATTACCACCATCAACTTAGTGCCATTAAAATCCCAAATCAGTACCCTTAAATGGTCGACTTGTGTTTAAAAGGTGGAGTATAAACCATCAGCATCTCATTGAAGCCGATAGATCAGTCCGGTGAAAACTTATTGTCAAGAGTTAGCATTTGTTATGGCCAATATTTGCCTTAAGCATAAATCACATTTGAATACTCTCTATTTTACATCATAATTGCTATAACACTATTAAATATTGGTTGAAATAATGACTTACTTCATTTTTAGTCCCTCCTGTGGTAGTCCCGACTCGTCCCCAGGACCTAAATACATAGTAATCCTGGTACTTGTTACTCTTTAGCAGCTGTAACTTGTAGTAAGAATTGGTTCCAAGGGCAATGTCCACTTTACCAAGGACTGCGTTCCAAATAGTCCCATCTTCTTCTCTTAATACATGGTGGGAGTGAGCTAGATTGGATGCTGGCTCAACAGCAGCTGTAGCCCATTCCACTGTCACCTTACTGGGACCTTGGAAGTAAATAAATAAACAAGTATAGATCACAAAGCTCAGTAACTTATAACTAGATCAAACTAACCAAAATAGGTAACAAAAAGAAATAAAGAAAAAAAAAGAATGAGTGTTAGCTAACCATGACATTGACCTGAAGTTAGTCAGAATCAGAATGTAGGAAAGGGACATGATGCCACTTACCAGAGGATATGAAACTGCTCTCATCCTCAAGGCCTCCCACACTGTCTAGACAGGCAGAGTGTCTGACAGTGCCCCAGGGACTTATTTTGAATGTAGGTATCTTGAGTAATGCAGCTCCCAAGGCTGCTTCTTTCAGGTATTCCTCCTTTACCACCGGCACATCACAATCCTTCACATGCTGCAGTCTCTTATCAGACATAGAATCTGAAAGAGTCATAATCTTTAGTAAATGCATGTGCAAATGCCACATTAAACATGCCTTTGAACACATAAGAAGCTGATTGGTCAGTTCTTAAGTGCTATGTTCATATGTTTACCTTCATTGCTGAGGCAGATGGTAGTATCAGTAGTTACTTCAGACACCACCATCCCACCGAGTGACTTTATACTTTCAATTACACCACTGCTAGTTTCCAATGACTGACCAATAATGTAAACAGTAAAGCCTCTCAAAGGACCATATGCAGTGATGACCTGTGAAGCTCCACCCACTGATTGTGATACAGTTGGTGAAGCACTGCCTGGTTGTGAAGTCTGTAAAACTCTGCCCACTGGTTGTGACATGACGTGTGAAGCATCCAGTGATTGTGACATAACCAGTGAAGCTCCGCCCATTGATTGTGCCTCCGTCTGTGATGGTCCAGGTCCATCAGTGACGTCCATAGAGTAAGAGGGACCACTATCCTCAGGAAACAAATGCTTACTGGGCTTGTATTTGTAGCGTTTGCTGAAGAAAATGTAATGATGATTAGTTAAAGTCAACTTTGGTTTATTTATACCTTATATTCTCAATCAGTAATGTATTCGAACTCACAGAAAAATATGCCATTTTAATTCCTCTGGGACTATCCACTTCTTTCTAGCCGGGTCATCTGTAGAGAATGTACACTTGGACCACTCTGAGATGTTGCCATGACACTGGTAGGAGTGGCTAGAAAGAGTCAGCTGACCTCCACATGTAGGACATGGGCTCAGGGCACCAAATGCCATACCATCAGCCAATAAATCTAACATCTGAACATAAAGAAAATGAAAAACTGGAATATTATGATCATAAAAAGAAACGAAAAGAAAATCTTTCCAAGTTTAAATAAAATTAGTACACATGAGCAACTTATTTTATGGTGCATGTCACCAAATAACTATAGCAAACTTTCAAACAAAAGCATAACACATAATAAGATTAATTTTGATTATCTGCGAGTAGTTTCAATAAGATAGGAGTCAAATACATTAAAAATTATCTATTTCTCTTACAGCATCTTCTCCCTTGGGCACAGACTGATGGTTGGCCTTGAGTAGTCTGTGCCGTTCAGTAATACGTAATCGCCTCTTAAGATCATCTCTGTACTTCCATATTAACTCACTCTGCGCCTACATAAATATAAATGGGCCACACCTCTCACTCATTTAATAGCTAATTTTTTTATAATGTGAGTGTTAAATTGTTAAGTAAGATATCAAACTTTTCATCAGTACAAAAAAGTCAGTTTGCCCTTTAGATATTGGTAGGAATACCTTAAGTGCCATTAATTCTTCTGTTGACAATTTTATCTTCTTCTCAGCAGAAGGTTGAATTTCAGATCTTTTTCTCTTCCTCCTGAAAAAAAAGTGGGAGAATTAGTTAAACATTTGTTGAATTATAAAACTAGTTGCATGTATTAAGAAGATCTAAAAATATCTATAATTTTTACCTCTATACATGTTACTACTAAATAATTTAACTTCTGAATGATTGCCTATAAAGATTTTAGACTAGGTACAATTTTGCACTCTATTTACCTCTTAATTCTCTCCACAAAGTCTCGAAACTTCTCCTGCAATACTCTCATTCCATCATCTCCAAGGTTTGTAAAGCCTCTGAGTTGCTCAGGAGCCACGCCTTCATGATGCATGAACGACAGGAAGCAGTCCATGTGGTGCCAATGCACAAGGTGAGATTCAATATCACAATCCACTCCAACAAATATTTGTATTAGCTTGGCCATTCGAATTGTACCCTAAACAACACCAACATCGACAATAATAATCACAACAATAAATAAATTTATTTATTTAGTTATTTATATATTTATTATTTATTTATTTATTATTTATTTTTATTAATAAACTTAGTTAAGTAGCTCAACTTTAACTCCAATAAAATAAATTCTGCTTGAACCATGTAGCTACAACTCATTAATTGGCTACTTCACATAACAACCAGTTATGTTGAGCACCCTAGTTAATACAATTATTCAGGGACCACATGAAGTTCCTGAACACAAGAGGAAGACTGACAAAACAAGAAATGAACTATCAAGCTAAACTCATATGCACCATCATTTCACTATTTTTAATCACCTTTCCAAACGATACTTCCTAATCTCCTCCCCTTCTAAAACCATTGAAGTAGTACCATCTCACCTAATGATTGTGAAATTGTTGTATGTTTACCCTCTATCAGTTCCATTACAATTGGCTTAGGCAGATCTGCCACAATGATAGAGTAACAAACTGAGAACTTTTATAGATCAGAACAATATCTTGTTCAAAGTGTAGCTACATTGTAGCTACATTGAACGTGCCACAGGTCTTCAAAAAGGGAGGGGGCGGAGACAGAGAAGATAGAAAAGTGGAGAGACAGAAAGAAGAATAGAGAAAGGGAAGCACAAATTATTCGGAGCATCCAGAAGTGTTCTTTCGACCAGGTAGTGTTCATATTTTACTAGTACATAGCTACTTAGTGCATATTCATTGTGGTGCAGAAACATGGAGTAGCATTGAATGTTGACAGACTATTATGTGGTTCAATACTTTGTCAGCTCTATTTGAATTGAAATTAAATATGCAGGATTTACTGACTTTGCTTTACTCAACTATCACATGCTTACTCTAGCAATTTTGCTGCCACATTCTCTGCATTTGCTCCTATTAGACCTTGCATACTCCACTACTAAGTCCTCTCTACACTCCTTCTTCTTTTTCTTCTTCTTTTTCTTGTCATCTCCACTTATCTCATTCTTTTTCTCCACCCCATCCTCTTTATCCCCATTTTGTCCTCTTTTCTCTTTCTTTGCCCCCTTCTCCTCCTCCCCTTTCTCCTCCTCCCTCTTCTTCTCCTCCTCCTCCTCCTCCTCCTCATCTCCACTTATTTCCTTCTTTTTCTTCTTTTTCTTTTTCTTCTTCTTTTTCTTCTTAACAATGCTAGCTCCTTCCTCACTCCAAATGTTCTTTCGTATCCTCTCCTGGTCTTCCCAGCGTAAATAAAGGAACCCTGCCATATCATTGCAGTCATTCACTATCCACTCCGTGAAGAAACAGTGGAAGTGGTACCAGTTGGGCTGCTTGCCATCAAAGTGGGGAGACTACAGTAAGTTGAAACATAAATATTGACAATAAAATTTTGTTTACTATAATAATAACAACAATAATAATAATAAAATACAGTAGTAATGTTAAATTGTAATTGTATGACTTGCCTGCACTTAATTTTCTTGAATTGAATGTATTTTTTGATATAATGTAGTATTGTTTAGATATTTTTAATGAGCAGCATCTTTGTATCCTTAAAGCCCCTCTCAATCTTCATTCTGAGCTTATGGCTATAATATATTTGCCTTGTATTACTTGTATGTGAATAAACAAACTTTTTATCTACTTATTGAACTCATCATTATGATACTCCTGAGATCCAACTACACTTAGATTAGGCTATATCCCTTGATAGGCTACATCCCTTGATAGGCTACATCCCTTGATAGGCTACATACAATTATACGCTATAATTTGCTCTTGTGGGCGTGGTCTGTGGCTTTTTGTTTACCTGGACCATTTTGGCAATCCTCAGGCTTCCTCTCTCGACAAGTTCCTTGCATTGGTTACAGGCTGAGCGACCAGATTTGGCATATTCAGCTCTGAACTCCTTGTCTTCGTGTGACATTTTAGACAGAGCCGCCGGTATACTACGCCTACAGTGGTTGCGCCCCGCCCTATGAAGGCATCAGCAACAAGCAAGAGAGAGAGAGAGGGGAAGGAGGCTATAGGAAACCCTTTACCAACTGCTGATAAATCTGTCTCCTTTTCAGGACTAAAACTAAATTTTAATACCAAGTAATAGCTTGAGCTTCAACAGTGCAGGCTACAATGCCAACACATACTAGTTCATATCTACAATATTATTTTTAAAAAAAATTAAATTAAAAATTAAAAAAAATAAAGAGCAAATAGCTAGCTATCAACAATAAAAATAAAAATAAATTACTGTCCGGCTAAGTTCTGAATTAAAAAGTGAATGACCATGATGACTGCAATATATAGATTCTTATTAAGTGAATTTTGAAATATAGAACAATTGCTTACAGTTCTACCATTTAAACTTGAAGTTCATTTTGAGAAGGTAGCACATACGAATTTGCCTGACATCATACACTATATATCTGATTCATATATACATTTAAGGAAAACAGAGCATGATTCTAGGTGAGGATTAACTTAACCCTCTTATACAAATAAACAAAAAGAAAACTGCAACCTACCGTAACTTACCAAACTGATTCAGTCATTCTTGGCTGAAATAATGATAAAAAGCATTTTTCTATGTTTTAATACAACAGCTAGCTATGATTTTTATTTATCAATGAATAATGAAGATTTCGGCTAGTATGCATAGCCAGAGACTTCAGCAAGAAGTCAAAACATCGGGTTAAATTCTATGGCTGTTCCAACTGAGAAAAAACTGCAATTACTAAACAGACAATGAGGCTTGAATGGTAGCTTATCAGTTCAAGGCAACAATCAACTTCATAGCATAAAATATACATGTAAGGCCTAGAACCTAGTTAAGAATAGCTATGATCACTTGAAAATAGCACAAATTGTTGATGCTGAATCAATAAGCCAACAATTAAATGCAAGAAAATTAAATCTATAGCTACTTGCATATTACACACACACACACACACACAAACAAACACATAAAACACATATTAAATCAGTCAGAAAAGATACTCGTTGTAATCCAAATGGTAACTGTGGGAAGCAGGGCTGGAAGTGGCATGCCCCATTGGGATAACCACACCCTCCTCAGTAGCATAGCTACCATTTGGATCAGGAAATGATTCTCCCAAGCCCTTGGTGCTATGTTTGCCTGGAGGTAGTGTCTCCACATACTCAGAATCCATCAGTTCATACCTGAAGAAATATACATAGGATTGAATATATTGTAAAGATGACATTTATCAGCTAGTTATGACCGAACATGACACCTTTGAGACATTTTAAAACTTTCATGTTTTAACTTACATGTCTCCCAGAGCCACCTCACAGAGGAGCATGAGACCTGTACTGTCAGATCTAGATGTCCTACAGTAGCTGGCACTCTTGGACACCATATCTGCAAAGTACACCCCTTTACCAAACATGTAACCAGTTACTGGTGCTTCAGGAGGGGCAATTCGAAGACCCTAGAAAAACATATTATACAAGATAAGTGCTGGACAAAACAAACTGAAAAAAGCTATAGCTAGATAACTACATACATTTAAAAGCTGTTATATACATACAGTCGAAGCGGACATCCCGAGAAGCGGATGTACTCTCTGGAATGGACAAAGCGCTAGTCACGGATTGAATATTCTATTTACTGTACATTTACAAACTCCCAGGAGCGACCATCTCTCAAATCCGGACAGCGGACAGTACTCTGGGTACCGAAATCGTTCAGCGACTTAAGTTCAGTCTCTATTAACGTACACTAACCACGCCCACTGCAGAATGCAGGTAGTAGTCAGCTCAATAAGATCGGCCACACTTTCAAGACCCTTTACCGAATACCTAAATTGTCAAACCGAACGGTGGTAGTATGGCTTCCCACAAAAAGCGAGTGTATCTTTCCCTGGAGAAGAAGGTGGAATTGATAAAATATTCTCGAAGTAATCCTGGCACTTCTCTAAAATCTCTTGAAATGGTATTTGGATGCGGTAAGACACAGATAAGTAAAATTTTGATGAATAAAGAGTCTATTTTAGCTGAATATCAATCTAATGCTTCTGGAGACAGGGTATACTCCAACAGTAAGGCTCGTAAATCTAAATATTCTGATGTCAATGATGCTCTCTATGAATGGTTTAAGTTAGCAACATCCAAGAATATTCCTGTTGGGGGACCACACCTAATTCAAAAAGGAAAGATGATTGCGGAAGCATTAGGGAAGTCCGATTTTAAAGGATCAGTGGGGTGGCTGGAAAAATGGAAGAAAAGATTTTCCATTAAGTATTTTAAGATTTGTGGTGAATCAGGTGATGTCCAGGGGGTAACTATAGATTCCTGGAAAGAGCGTCTGCCAGAATTGGTCTGGGGCTATTCAAAGAATGATATTTGGAACATGGACGAGACAGGTTTGTTTTTTCGTGCTCTACCTGATCATGGCTTTGCCCAAAAAAATCGTAGTTGCAAGGGAGGAAAGAAATCCAAGCGGAGGGTTACAATTGCTTTTTTTGTGTCTGCTTCAGGACATAAAGAAAAACCTGTTTTCATCTGGAAATCAGAAAATCCGCAGTGCTTGCGTGGCTTTGATAAATCTTCTTTACCTGTCATATACTACACCCAAATAAAGAACTAAACTTAATCGAAAATTGATCACGTCTAATCGAAATATTCTATTATTGATGGATAATGCTGGTTGCCATCCTCAAGAGTTAGTGTCAAAATTTTCAAATATTAAAATAATCTTTTTCCCACCAAACACAACCTCATGTTTGCAACCTCTGGACCTTGGAATTATTCAGACCTTTAAGGCTTATTATCGTAAACACTTTTTAACTTTTGTTTTATCAAAGATCGACTCTTGTGACCGTGCTACTGATGTGATTAAGTCTGTGAATGTTTTGGTTGTTCTTAGGTGGGTCGCCCTAGCATGGCAAGAAGTGAGCCCAGAAACTATTAGCAAGTGTTTAAAAAAGGCTGGTGTTCTCAACTATGAGCTTGATGTGGTCACTTTAGGTGCTACAGATGGTAGTGTTGACCCCTTTTCTGATATTGATGAGTTGCAGTGTCTGATCGAGCAAACCGGCTCAGAGAGTTGCACTGCACGAGAATTCATTACTGGGGATGATAATCTCCCTCTTTGTGCTGACATGGATGAGAATTGGGAGGAAACTTTTCTTAAAGAACTAACTGAAAATGAAGTTGAGAGTGCAATGGAGGTAGATGATGAAGAAGATGAATGTGATGAAGCAGCTATAGTGGTTCCAAAATTGAAAACATACAAGGAAATAATAAATGTTTTGGAAGACGTTTCCCAATTTTTGGAGTTTAAAGGCCATACTGGTGAAGCATTGTCTGTTGGTTCTTTTATTGATCTCATTGCTGTGATAGCGTACAGTACAGCAAAACAAACTACACTTGATCAATACTTTCATAAATAATATTGTATAGCTAAGAGCATGCAGTTGTATCATCTGCAAAAATGTTTTCATTAAACTTTATTTGAATTATAACTTTGCTGATATGTTTCTATTACTCTGTCAATGGTAAAAAGTGGATTATAAAATCAAACTCCCAACAGAGAACAATCTCTGAACAAAGGACAATTGCTGCTGCACGAAAGTGTCCTCTCTCGACTGTATAATACTTATTACATGAGTCAGAGTGTGATATGGCGAAATGAAATATTTCACGACCAGAGGCAGAGTGAAAATAAAGCCTGAGAGTGAAATATCTTGCATACTCTGACAAGTGTATAAGTGGTTTATTCCACGCTAGATATCTTCACTACTGTAGTTAGTACTAGAGGAAGAGTAACTCACAGCTAAAGTTGGTTGTAGGGGCTACCCACACCCCCAGCTGATATTTTAGCCAGCTGCTCTAACCCTATTGAGCAAGGTAAAGAGCAGGGTACACCAGAGGAAGGTAGCTGTAAAACCGAGAAAATTGAAAAGTTTGGCAGGTTGCTATAACTGCAGGGGTAATGTGCTTGCCAGTATAGCTGAAATATCTTGAGTGGGTCATGTACCTAAAAATATCATTGTGAAGATATCTAGGGATGAATAAATATAAATATATAATTTATTAAAGCTTAATGTGGTTTTTCAGCTTCTTGCCCAAGTTCTCCTTAGGAGTTACTAAGGACAAACTCTCCAGGGTGATATTTGAAAAAAAAAATGTGAGCAGCAATATAATTGGTGGCACATGCAGAGTTACTTCTAGGGCCTGCTGGATTATGCGCCAAATTTTTTCTTTTTTTTTTAATTAAAAAAATGTGTTATTAGCTATTTTACTCAATAATAGATGATTCACTATATTGCTAGCTATTCTTTCAGTGAAAACCTTAACATCCCCGTGAAAATGTTCAAAGAATAGAGAAAACAGGCTCTGTTACAGCTGAAAAAAGACTTCAGCAAGAATTCAAAATGTCACGATAACTTTTAAATGAAAATATATTGGCTGTATAACCGCAATAATAATATTATCATTATTTTGGCTGAGACTGACCGAGTCATTGAAAAATGTACAACTTAGTTGAACTAATTTGAGTCTAGAGATTTAAAATTTACAAGTGAAAGAGCAGAAGTTTATTACAATTATTGGCGAGCGAGCGAGACACTCTCACGGGTAACACAATTGAAAATCGGGGATATGAGTTTGTTTATATACATGTGTGGACGTACGTATGTCATTTTGTACTTTGACCCTCGTGTATTTTTGTGTTCGCTCCGTGTTCGACCCCATCCCAAACTTCACTAAACAGAATCCCCCAGTTTAGCGATCATTACCCGTATCACCTTAGAAATTGAATTGTTTACCGCTTTGAATTGTTTTGTGGGTGCAGTTAAAACTCAAAAACTTATGGGAGCTCCATTTCTATTCGAGTTAGAGGCGGTGGTACGTTAATACGCTATTTGTCAGATATAAGCCCTACGCAACAGTATTTACTTAAAATTTCATTGTCCACTAGACTAACCACGAAGGTAAGTCTTGCATAGGTATGTTCAGTTGTGTGAAAGTATTGTGAGTTACAAATACTACACAAACATGACTTGATTTTATTGCTTCTTTTTTTAGTAGCTTGAGTGTTAGTACATGTAGTTAGAATCAATCGTTTAACAATAGTGTGGTTTAAGGCTCGCTCGCCATTTGTGCTCAAGCACACCACTAGTATGTTTTTAACAGCTAGTTAAACTAAGCCCCTCCCACCTGAGATAGTATTCCACAGAAGTTGGTGGTCCTCGACCCATGCCAGAGTAGTTGTCTGTTGTGCATGGAGGAGAAGGACTTGAACCTGTCTCCCTCCCCATGTCTGTCAACCTTGAACACTTCCATCACCTCCAGCTCATACATACTGTGAGTCTCTCCATGAGTGTTCTTAACATACTCCACAAGACGCTGGAACTCATCACTGTCTTTAGGTAGTACCTGGAATAATATAGACATTCATGTGCTTCACTAAACATAATTAGTACAATAACTTCTTCATTTGTAGTATTTAGTATTTATTTAATACAATTTTTTTTTAAACCTGAAGACTATTTAAGGTCTAAATGTTGCTGAATGAAATTACTATGCTAATATGGCAAATTAGGTTATAAAATGAATATATATACAGTATGTGAGGCTGAAAGATCCTTCCTCTCAGCACACCCCCCCCCCTCTCTCTCCATATTTCTTGCTCAGTTTAAAGTCCACTCACTTCTAAATTAGTCTTGAGTTTATGATAATGAATGTCAATGGCATCTTTATACTCAGACTTCTCTCTTTTCTCTTTGAGCAGTGAGTAAGCTACTTCTATCTCTAGCAAGTTGTCCACCATCATGGTCTTCAGTTTGATCACCTCCTCAGTGTTCAAGGGTGGCGGTTTCTTCATGCCAAAGTCATGAGGGATGAGTGTGTAGAATCTGTTAGAGCCATCCATGATCTTGGCTGGGTTCTTCTCTCCCTGAATCTCCTTCAGAAGCTCACTCAGAACTTTGTATGCATTTTGCAACTGTTGCTTAGTTAATTTACCAAGTGGCATCTTTTTTAAGTCTATCTACAGAATATTGAGGTCATAGTAAAATTAAAATAAACCAAGTTACATTCATCAATTCCTGGATGAAAAACAAAAACAAAAGCAATGTATTCAATGTGAATCAAGCGTCAACAAGGTATACCTTAAAACAACAACTACTACAAAAGCAACCAACAGCGAGGATTCTTGAGAAAGATGAGTTGGACAATTTCCTATAACAGAGTGTCCATATTTACCTTACTCAACTTTTAATCTTATGTGTTTCAGTAGGCAAACATTAACAAATAGAATTTACAAGTATAATAAATGGGTTCAGCTATTGCATTGTAATCTTTTCTTAGACAAGCACGCAGTGTTTAGTACACACTAATAAGATACATCGTGACTTGGTTGCTCCGGTCGCAAGTTAGAGAAACCTAATGGTATATTATAAACTTGCCTTCAACAAGAAATCAGTCAACATACCTCAAACTCAGACATTGCCTTTAGCATTCTTTCTGTATCAAAGAGCATTCGAACTAACTCCTGTATCTCCTTTGGCAGTTTAGAGCCAGACCCCAACCCCAGCTCATCTCCTGTGCCTTCACTTTGACCATACTCTATATCCAGGGGATAGAATTTTCCAGGGACCTTCTTTGCCTTCACCCCCCACTTGTTGCCACTTTTATTTTTATAGAGTCCCTCAAAGGACTGCTTAGCATCCATCAGAGATGAGCCAAATGACTGAAATAATTAAGTTAATAATAGTCATACAATTCTAATATTTCCTTCCAAGAATGCAGATGTATTAAATTAGTAATAAACAAGGCCAGCATAAAATGACTCATCAAATAACTTCACATTTAAAAAAAATTATACGAGCAATCCTAACTCTAGAAGTAGATAATAGCACCTTAAAAATCAATTTATCCACAAATGTTAAATCATATTAAATTTTTTGTGTGCTTCACACTGTAATGCTCCTTGATGTCAATGATGACTGTACTATAATTACAAATAGGTTTCACCATGAGACAGTTTGCTATTTCTCAGATTTTATTGGTCTTCATCAAAATTAACTGCAAAATAATTACCTAGTTTTCTTCATTTTTAACTGTATTTGCAGAGGCCTTCCTAAAACATACCACAATATACATGTATTAGAATTTATAACTAGGCTGACACTATTTGCTATTGCTAGTATCAGCTATCTTGTGCCTTTTTGACCGTGCACTGGTGGCTAGTTAACATGACCCCCCTACATGTCATGATTACCTCTGTTTTGACCCCGCCTATGTTGGTTCCAACACGCCCCCATGACCTGAATACACAATAGTCATTGCCCACATCTTTCTCCAGCAGCTGCAACTTATAGTAAGAGTTGGT
>WLWD01002494.1_pt1 | contig 69961 bp, 68 predicted proteins | sample 6712731 | NCBI WGS metagenome assembly WLWD01 (sample SAMN12718690, study PRJNA576275) | sponge metagenome | isolation source: marine sponge | host: Mycale hentscheli | place: New Zealand: South Island, Marlborough, Capsize Point | collected 2014-11-01 | reverse complement strand
AAACGTATCATTTAGGATAAACGTAAAGGAAGGAAGAAAATTCCAAAAACTTCAATATAAACTTGGAAGAGAATCATGGAAGGGATTTCTGTCAAGGGATATATCTGCCAACCTGTACATAGTAAGACTTGAATCGAATGAGATGGAAAGACTCAGTCTTAGATTATCCACTGGGGATAAACCTATAGTATTAACATCTGTAAGCATACAACATTCAATTGGTGTTGAATTATTTCAACCTGAACAGGGATCCATTAATATTAATATGGACATATCAGTAATTAATAATACTTTTATAAATGTAAAGTTAGACTCACTGGTAAAACAACTCAGTATTTCCAACCAATTCACCATGGATATAAATACAACTTCCTAACATTTATATAAAGTATAAATTATACACACAATATGAATAATGATTTTGTCAATGAAAGAAACGTGGCAAAAATAACATCCAATTCAATTACTGATATAATATTTAATATTTTCTCAACCAAAACAACAAACAGACCTCTAACCACATTTCAAACAGTAATCATGGAGTATTTTCTAAACGAATCAAGTAGAAAGTTTACAATTCCTGCAACCATAACTAATGCTGCCAGAGGTGAAGTTACATTAAGACCAAATCAATTTACAAATTGGCCAAGATTTGAACCAACTCAAATAAGAAGAACCGGAACTGGTCAGTTAGTTTTCAATAATGGAACCAGTACACAATTCAATACACCTCCATTTCCACTGGAGATATTAAGATCATGATTATAGCATGTGTAGGGTGTAAAAAGGCAATAAATGCCAAATATGAGACCAGGAAGAGATTCTGCGGAGATTGTCTACTTGAAAGAAAACAACAACAATATAATGAAAAGAATATGTCGAGAAAGATAAAAAGAATATTTTCAAATATTAATGCCGTAAAATCACCTTATATGCAAAATGGTGCTTCATAATGGTTAATTTCAGCTCAGATCAAATCAGATGCAGCCTTGTTCAGAATGAACACAGAAGTTCAGAATTTGTAATGTCTACCATGGATGGAGAAGAGATAGATATAGGTCAAAACGAATATCCTCATAGATATCCCAAAGACAAAAAACACTTTACATGGAAGTTCATCGATCATACACCTGATATGAGAATAAAATCACAAGTAAGATCCATACAGGAAGCATTTAATTCAGTAGAGCAATTAACAAAACTAGACATAGATCATGAAAAAGATCCTAAAAAGAAAACAGATATAACCGTAGAATGGCTTGAAGATATTGAAGAATTTGACAATAAAAGATCTGTTCTGTCACATGTCTATCTTTATCACCCAGTTGGAAGAAAGAACGGAGTCATGGAGGTCAATGATAGTAATGAATCAAGATGGCATTTTACTCCACTTGGATGGCGTGTGGAAGCTTATAAAGTAGATGGTATAAACTATAGAAAAGGTCAAGTTAATCACCAGGGAGGACTGATCATGTTAAAAACCCAACCATTGGTTAAAATAGCAATGCATGAACTGGGCCATATATTGGGTCTAAGACATGATATAATTAACAAATCATCATTAATGTATCCATCCGTATCTAAAAGTTATGACTCTAATGGTAAAATAATCAAAGAATCATTTGAATGGGATGATATCACATCTGTGCCAAGATTAACAAGATTATATGGATCATCTAATATATTCGCAAGACATTTAAACAGATGGAGAAGCAGAAGAACTCAACAGTCCACTTATATGAGAAAATAATGTTTAAATACTAATTAATTTATGAAATATATAAATGAATAAAAAACTATTAACAGTTTACATTCTATCTGTAACTATTTTAACGTCTATGATTATGATATCTGATGCGTTTGCAAACCATGTTCATCCGCCTGGTATCCCTGTATATAATTCTCATAACGAGCACTATTATGAATTCTTGTATATCCCTCCCGGTACCACATGGGACAGCGCATCTACTTCAGCAGAAACATTTATCCATAATGGTGTTAGAGGACACCTGGCTACTATCACCAGCCAAACCGAAAATGATTTTATATCCACTTTAGTTCCAAGTGACACCAAAGCATGGATAGGACTGACTGATAAAGATAACGAAGGGGATTATATATGGGTGACAGGTGAAATGCTTACATATTCAAATTGGCATGATGGTACTATACCTCATATATATGACTCTAGTAAAAACTATGTTGAATTTGATGGCCATGATGACAGATGGCATATTAATAATAATACTAACGGTATTACATCCGGATATGTCATAGAATATGATAATACGGCTGTATATGAACCTGTTCTAAATCCTGCAAACGGACATTATTATCAACTAGTCATTCAACCTGGAATCTTGTGGACAGAGGCTGAACATATTGCAGAAGAATCTCAGTTTAACAGTATTGATGGAACACTAGTTACAATTACCAGCCAAGCTGAGAATGACTTTATATCTAATCTGCTTCCAGATGATTTTCGGGTATGGATAGGACTCTCTGATAAAGGCTCTGAAGGGGTTTACAGGTGGGTAACCGGCGAAACTTTTACCTATAAAAACTGGGACACTAACCAACCTGATAATCATAACAACGATGAAGATTATATTGAATTGTTGCAACACAGCGGCAAATGGAATGATCTTCCAAATGATTATGAACACGGTAATGGTTATATTGTAGAATATCATACTCCTCCAAACAGCGACATTGATCCTGTTTACAATACGGATAATGGACATTATTATGTTTATATTAATAACGGTGTACCTGGGCAAGACAATGATCCGTTGATAACATGGGATTATGCAAACGAGACAGCTGAATCACTTTGGTGGAATGGCACGCGAGGTCATTTAGTAACAATTACTGATGAAGAAGAAAATGACTTTGTAACTGGTTTAAAACCAGATGATCATGAGAGTGCAATGATCGGTCTATCTGATATAGAAACCGAAGGAGAGTTAAAATGGGTAACAGGTGAACCATTTGAATATGAAAACTTTATTAATGTTAATAGAGATCATAAGGACAATGTATATCTAGTTTATGATGGAAAATGGTTCATTGCTAATGGAGATAATGTTTCAAATGGTGGATTTTTAGGAATCATAGTAGAATTCTCCCCATGAACAAAAGAGGTAAAGGATCAGAAAATCTATTTATATAAGATAAACCAGTCAAATATACATGCCTATATTCCCATCTGATCAGATAAAATGCAGTCTGGTTAAAGATAATAATTCATTTAAATATGTTTTTAATCGTATGGACGGAACTACAATATCAAATATAGATATAGGGCAGGACGAATGGGAATGGAGTTGGCCTAAAGACAAGAAACTCTTCACATGGAAATTCATAGATCATACCACTGATATGAGAATTACTGAACAAATACGTGCATTTAGGGAGGCATTTGATTCAGTACAACAGATAACTGATATTACAATAGATTATGAGAAAGATACCAGTAAGAATTCTGATATTACAGTTGAATGGTTGGAAGATGTAAATAGGTTTGCGCATGGAGGTGTACTGGCATTTGCATATCTATATCACCCAAATTCTCAATTTAATGGAATAATGAAATTCAATGACTCTCCTGAATCAGGTTTTCATTTTACACCACTTGGATGGAATGTAGAATCATATCTATTTAACCGAGATCCAGTTGGGGAAGGATCAAGGGATTGTACAGGTGAATTACTTGTTAATGGATCAATTCCCACAGTGAATGTGGCCATGCATGAGTTAGGACATGTGTTGGGGTTGGTACATGATAATAGAAGTGGTGATTCTATAATGTTTCCAAGTTTACAAGGTCATTATGCACCTGGGTGTAAATTAATAAAGAAAAGATTTGCATGGGACACAATATCATCTATCCCAAGACTAACAAGTAGATATGGATCATCCGGTATTGAGCAACGCCATCTGGATAATTTTCTTACAAGAAGAACAATGTCAACTACTTATGCTAAACAATACAAATATGTATTTAACATTTTAAATACATGTTAAATGTAGGTATTAATATGTCAGCTACTAACAATGATATACTTGCAGATATTAAAAAAATAAACTATTCCGTATTAACAGGTGTTAATACTGCAGTAAGTTACCTTGAAGGACAGGATAAATCAACTAAGATACCTGTTACATATTCATTCCTAAACGGAAAATCATTGAAATCTGATGTAGAGAAATCTGGAAATATATGGAATACTGTTTTAACAGTAGATAATGTACCAGAAGGATCCAAGATATATTTCTGGATGCCATCTGCAGTAACAGCAGGTAACCATCTTGATGTTAGAATTGTAGGAACTGATAGTGAAATATGGTATACAAAAAATAATAATTTGGTAGGTACTGATAGAGATCCAATAGGAGATCTGTCTGGAAGTATTATAAAGACATCAGGGGGTACAGGACCTGTATCTATACAGGCAAGATGTGAATCTGATGGTTATTGGGCAGTAAGAGGTGACGATATATCAACAACGTGGCTCTGTTGTACCGATGCAAGCAATCCAATTATATTGACAGGTGCCCCACAATCACATGAAATTGGTGGTAAACACGAAATAACAAAATTAAAAATGTTCTATGCACCTGGAACTACAACTGATTACAATGCCGCCACAGTTATACATCATACTGCTATACAGAATGATAGATATTGGGAATATGTATCATGTGTAAATGAAGTTAATCATGTAAGGTCAGTAACAGGATTACAGGTTGGTTTTAACGAACCACCGGTATGGGTTAAAGGTACGGCAAAACCTGTATTATTCATAGTATATGAAGGTTTTACATTTTTATAAAACCCATAATATTAGAATACTATAAATACTTATAATCCTTATATACAAAAAGACAATAATAACCACATGACAGTAGAAGAAGAACTAGAAAATCTACTTATATGAGAAAATAATGTTTAAATATCAGTTAATTTATGAAGATATATAAATGAATAAATCATTATTATCAATTTCTATATTATCTACTCTATTATTATTTGCAATTACACCTTCCGTTTTTGCAGAACCTATTTATAATCCTGAAAACGGACATTACTATGAATACTGGAGTATTCCTGGTGGTACTACATGGGATACTTCAAATTTTGTAATGGAAATATTTGAGCATAATGGTATGTGGGGACACTTAGTCACTATTACCAGTCAAAGTGAGAACGACTTTGTAGCTAATTTAGTTCCAAATGATGCTCGTGTCTGGATTGGTTTAACTGATGAAGACACTGAAGGAGTATACAAGTGGGTGAATGGCGAACCGTTTTCTTATTCAAACTGGAATACTGGTGAGCCTAATAATAATTATAATCAAGACTATGTTGAATTCTGGGGACATAATGACAGATGGTATGACGATCAAAATGCTAGTGATATCAATAGTGGCTTCATCATAGAATATACTCCTCCCTCCCTACCTGGTGTCCCTATATATAATGCTCATAACGGGCATTACTATGAATACAAGAATATTCCTCCTGGTACCACGTGGAATAGTTGCAGTATTTCAGCAGAAAGATTTACACATAATGGTATACGGGGACATCTAGCTACAATAACAAGTGCAAGTGAAAACGCATTTGTTACTGCATTACTTCCACATGATTCTCGTGCATGGATAGGACTAACTGATAGAAACACTGAAGGAGACTTTAAATGGATAAATGGAGAATCATATAACTATACAAACTGGGATACTAGTCAGCCTGATAATCATAACAATGAAGAAGACTATGTTGAATTCATTGGAAGTAGTGGAAAATGGAATGATAAATCACCTCATAATGGTCACACATCTGCATGTGTCATAGAATATGATACTATTTCACATACTCCTATGTATAACCCTGAAAACGGGCATTACTATAGATTAATTGATTCTCCTTCCATTTCATGGACTGATGCACATAACATGGCAGAAAACTATGTTTTTAATGGATTAAATGGACACTTAGTCACTATTACCAGTCAAAGCGAGAATGATTTTGTATTTGGATTAGTTCCAGATGATTCTTTTATATGGATAGGTCTGTTTGATACAGATACTCAAACCCTTCCTGTTCCAAATTCAGATATTGTAATGGTTTATGAGTGGGTAACAGGAGAACCTGTTAACTATACAAACTGGAATGGTTCATTGCCAAATGGTTTTGACTATGTCGTAATGAATTGGCCTGACGGGAGCTGGCAGGACGTAGAAAATTATGATGGGTTTATCGATAACTATGTCATAGAATACAGTGATTGACAACATATAATAACTATAAAGTCATCTTAATAATATAAAATGTTTACTCATATACAACCAAATATATTTAAACAGAAGAACTAGGAAAAACACATATATTAGGTAATTAAAAAATAAAGCTTAAATATAAGTCATTATATGAAATTATATAAATGGATAAATTAATAGTTTTCGTATTATCTGTAACTCTTTTAACATTTATGATTACAATACATCCTGCATTTGCAGAACCTGTTAGAAACCCTGAAAACGGACATTATTATGAATACATTGATTCTTCTGATATTTCATGGTATGCAGCAGCATTTTATTCAGAAATCTCTGAGTTTGATGAAATTAGAGGACATTTAGCTACAATAACGAGTCAAGATGAGAATGATTATGTAAATTCATTAATTACAAATAACACCAAAGCATGGATAGGACTATATGATTCAGTTAATGAAGGAACCCATAAATGGGTAACAGATGAGATATATAGTTATACAAATTGGGACACTAACCAGCCTGAACAATTCCACAATGATGAAGATTATGGTTTTTTCCAAGGAAATAACAGTAAGTGGAGTGATGTTTCAAACGATCATTCACACCCCACTGGTTATATTATAGAGTATAGTATTTTCGAACCTTTTAATAGAGACCTTGTTTATAATCCTGATAACGGACATTATTATCTTTGGGTATATGATGGTCAAGTTGGTAGCATTAACGACCCGTTAATAACATGGGATTATGCAAATGAGGTTGCTGAATCATATTTTTATAAAGGAACGACAGGTCACTTAGTTACAATTACAGATGAAGATGAAAATGTTTTTGTAAAAGAATTAATACCATATTTTCATTTTTCAATGATTGGATTATCTGATATTGGAATTGAGGGAGAATATAAATGGGTAACAGATGAACCATTTAATTACTCTAATTTCTTACTTCATACTATTAATACTGATAGTAGTGATAATATATATTTACAAGACCCACCTCTTTGGGTTCGTGCAGAGGAATCCCAATTTTCAAATCATTGGAATTTAGGTTTTATAGTAGAATTCTCCCCATGACCAAAAGAGGACAACAAATACTAGAACACTTGGAAACAATCCTATATAATAATGAAGAATGTAAAATTCACTTGATATATTAGATAGTTATAGTAAAAAGAAGTAAAATTTATATTATATATTCACGTGATACTATTATGAGTTGTAACTGCATCGATCCATTGTTTGTATCAAACGACATTGATATAGAACCAGTATGCATAGAATGTGATGAGAATGAATGATAAATTTCTATTATCAGTTAAACATATGTTAAAAACCATTGAGATTAATGATGGAATAAAATCAAGCTTACTTTTCGATAAATTAAAAATAACACATAGAGAATATATAAAATATTTAGCATATCTAGAATTTCTAGAATTAATCAAGGTTATTGGAAAATATGATCAAATATTCATTACCGATGAAGGTGATTTAATCCTTGACACATTTAATAGTATGCAACCAAAAGACTTTAATTACCCATAAAACATAACCAATCAATGGGAAAACTATCTGATCTTTGGGCAGAATTAAAAACTACTCAGAACGATGTTAGAAAGAGAGATCTTCAAAAAGAGATAACAAGAATAGAAAAATGGATGATAGGTAATAAACTTAAAGAACCTGGAACAGAGACAAATTGGAGTAAAAGTAGAAAAGAACCAAATATTGGAAAATGTATACATTCATTATTAGACAAGAAAATTTGCTATTTTTGTAAAGGTGACGCGTTCTCAAATGTTGTTTTAGCTGATAGATGTAAGGTTTCATCTTGTGGTAAATGCCTAATAGAAATAGAGAATGGTAGAGAGATGGCTAAAGAAAGAGGATTTTACAAACCTATTTAACAATAAATACTTTTATTCTATATTACATAAATATTACTATGTATAAGCCATCTATATATAGTAATAATTTAGTTAAACTAAACCAAGATCTTGACAAACATTTAAAATCCATTAAAAAAGGTGTAAGAATGCCATTACTCCCAGATGACTTTGTAGAATTTAACAGAATGGTTTACCCACCAGTTCATCCTGAAACTAAGAAACCAACAGATATGTATGATTATCAGGTAACTTATTTTAATACAGTACAAACATTCCACAAGGTAATACTAAACAAGTCCAGAAAAATTGGAGCTACAGAAACAGCATTACGTATCATTCTATACAATACACTAAAGGATAAATATTCTGGACAAAAAGTCATGATAGTTGCAGGTAATAACCAAAGAATGGCAAATAAATTCATCAAGCGGTTGAGAAATATGATATTAAAACCATTCCTGGATTTAAACGACAGGAAATGGTCATCAACTGATCTAATAGTAAATGAATCTGCAAGCTATTTGGAGATTATTAATGGCACCCAGATAGAGGCATATCCTGCAGATGAGGCAGTAAGAGGAGAGGAAAACGTAGTATGTGTATTTATGTCTGAAGCTGCATTTATAAATAAATTGGATGATACTCCAGTATATAATGCAATAAAACCAAATGTAATTAACATACCTCATGCAGACTTTATATTGGAATCCACACCAAATGGTAAAAGAGGATTTTTCCATAGATTGGCAGAAGAGGCCAGAAAAGGATTAAATGAGTTTAAACTGTTGGAATTACCATATACCGTAGCATTAGACAAGCTTTTACCAGAAAAAACCATAGAGCTAGAAAAAAACAACCCAACCATTGATTTTGAACAGGAATATAACTGTCGTTTTACCACCTCTCTTAATTCAGCATTTAGAGAAGATGATATAGAAAAACAATTCATCCCAGAAAAAGTAAATTCATGGGACGATATATTATAAGAGAGAGATTATTTCTCTTTCTCTAATAATTCAATCAGTTTGTCACCAATAGATTTGTAAGCTGCTGACGCTGCTGACCTTGCTGCTGACCTTGCTGCTGACTCTTCTGACCTTGCTGCTGACTCTTCTGACCATGCTGACCATGCTGACCATATTGCTGACCCTGCTGACCAGGCTACTAACCATGCGGCCGACCTTGCTGACCATACTTCTGACTCTGCTGACCATGCGGCTGACTCTGCGGCTGACCTTGCTGACCACGCTGCTGATTTTGCTGACCATATTGCTGACCCTGCTGACTCTGCCGCTGACTCTGCCGCCGACCTTGCTGACCATGCGGCTGACTCTGCTGCTGACCTTGCTGCTGACTTTACTGCTGACCTTGCTGCTGACTCTGTTGCTGAATCTGCTGCTGACTCTGCTACTGACCATGCTGCTGACCATAATTTCTTATTTTTTGATTCTTGTTTGTGAAGTTCTATTACATCATAAAAGGCCTTCTTTACTAATTCATGATCTATGTTTTTACATTCTTTTTCAAGAATGTGAATATATAATTGATGGTATACATGTTGCCAGTTTGAAAACCCTACTGGAATTGCCTTGATTAGACGTGATGGAAATTCCTTAGAATCTGCGTTTTTCATACCTTCAAACAATCTATCTTCCAATCTTGCAATCCATTCAGGAATACCCAATTTTGACTCATATTTATTATGTTTGTCTGAATGAATTGTGCATCCTATAGCACATCCCTTACCTTTCTCCCAATATTCGCCTTTGATTATTTCATCCTGGTCGTAATGATCTTGGAGTTGTTTCAAAAGTCCTTCCTTCTCATCTACTTTTCCATGGAAAGCTACTAATTTTTGCTTTTTCATATTTGTATAAAGTAATACTGTTATAAATATCTAACTAGATAAAAATAAATACTAATTAATTATGTAATAAGTATGTACTTAATATTAACAAAGTTCCTAGATTGGTTTGACAGGCATACTACAGGTAACATCATAATATCCTTAATAATAACATATTTGCAAATACCACATTTTATATGGGCAGGAGATGCATATTTAAGACTGGGCATAGTATCACATGTTCATCCTGTTTTAGATTTCTTTCTATATGGAATAGACCTTATAGAAATAATACCTATGATCTCATTGACTCTTGTAGCAATTGCAAAGATAAAAAAGAGAAAAAAATAGAATGGCAGTATTAAATTTTGGAGGATTGGATATTGCTCAAAGAGTAGATAATGCATCATTTTTAATGCTTGAGAGACATGAAGATGGAATATTTGAAGAGAAAGGTCTCAAGGTATGGCCTCATATCAACTTTAATCAGGTGGGAGAAGAATTGGGAAAGATATGGCAAAAAGAAAGAATGGCAGTAATAGGATACGATAGATTAGGAATTGGAGAAACTGCACAACAGATATTACCTCCTTATCTACCATTACATCCAATAGTATCATCACAGCCAGCAAAGCATAGAATGATAAACATGGTAGCAGCAATGTTTCATTCTGGAAAACTAATAATACATTCTCAAGAATTGTTTGAGGAAATAATGGAGCAGGAAAAGAAAATCACAGATGCTGGTAATATCATATATAACCATCCTGCAGGACACCATGATGACAGATTTTGGTCACTTTGTTATGCATGTGAGGTAGCAAGTAGTTATATACAGGGAAGAATTAGAAGTATATCAGGTAGTGAAATGGCTCGTAACGGATCACCAATTGATGATATAATAGGTTCTGATATTAAAAAAGGATTAGAATATAATAATTTGTAATATTTATATAGTTTTTACATGATTATATAGGTGTATGCCTGCAAAACGATCAGTATTACCAAGAGGTGGAGGTGTACATTTATCAAAACGTAGATTAGAATCTTCTAAAAGAGAATTAAAAGGTCAAGAAAATAAAGAATTATCTGATGTTATGGGTATTAGAGCATGGGAAGCATTGGATCCATATACATCACAAGATAGAGAAGATTTTAGATTGGCTATGAGTAATGTGTATGTAAGAAGAGTTTGTAAAATCCAGACTAATCTAGTAGTTGGACAGGGATATACCACTGAAATTATACCAAGAAAAGAGGAAGAGATACCAGAAGAGCAAAAGGATACATTCGAGAAAACACCTGTTTATGTGCCATATTTTGACAAAGAATTAACACCTGAACAAATAAAAGACAGAATTGACCAGATGATGATTGAAATGGATTTGACAACAAATCTCGCAAATGCATATATCACTTCATTAGAGCAAGGCAGATGTGTTCTGGCAATGACTCCTCTGCTTAGAAATGAGGAAAATGGAGAGTTTAAACTTCCAGAACAGTTTAGAATTATAAGACAGGAACACACATTAAGACCAGTAGTTGACCAAAACACTGGAGAACTACAAGGTGTCAGATTAATAGGAATAGAATCAGATCAAAGGGATAATATTCTTGATATAGAAAGAGCAGTATATATTATGCAGGGATACAATAATGAGTTATTCTCTGATTTTTACGGAGAATCAAAAATAGCAAACGTAGTAGATATAGCAAGTAATCTTAACATAGTATTAAATGAGGATTATGAACAGGCATCATTACATAGTTGGTTTACACCACCAATATTTGCAGTACCTGTACCACCTCAGGAATATGGAAACGAGGAAGGTGTAATTAATACATTCTTAAATGGTGTATCCAGATCAAAAGGCCAGATTACTGCAGTAACCACATCATCTAAAATGGATGAAAAAGGGGTTGAATTATTAAATAACAGTACTAATTCTGGTGATATTGCAGGATTGGATAACATACGATTAGGGTTAATCAAGGCAATTATAGCACATTTTGGAATTCCAGGTTTTATGATATCAGAAGGAGATGTTGGACAATTAGGTGGAAACACAAACATATCAGAGTTAGACAACTATTTACAGACTGAAATAGCACCTGAAAGAAAATACATGGAATCAGTAGTGAGTAAACAGGTATATGATAGAATTCTATCTTTGTTATGGTGTACTGAGGATATATCTACAGTCCCATTAAAATTAATGCATAAAATTAACAAACCTAAACTAATCACTATCATTCCAAAGGATCTTTATGAAACATATATTGATATGCTTGAGAGAGGATTAATTGAAGTGGATGGATTTAGAGAATTAACCGGAATGGCAGAGTTTTCAGCAGATACCATGGGTAAAAGAGGTGCAGATCCTACACCAGGTAATAATACAGCTTCTAATTGGTCCAAACCTTGGTCTAAACCAGTTCAAGTGGATGTTTGGCCAGAAGGAAAACCGACATGGAAAACAGCAATAGGTGGAAATAAATGGACATAGAAGATATAAATTATTTGGATAAGAAATTCGATCATCTTAAACAAAGATTAGCAACACTTGACTCAAAATTATTATTTTTAGATAAGAGGGTTGACAAATTAAGTGATAATATATCCAAAATTCATTCAAAAATAGAAAATGCCAGACAGGACACCATAACAAGAATGACAAGACTAGAGACAGAACACTCTATACATGTTGAGGAAGAGAGAGCCAAGTCAAAAAACAATTATAAAATAATATCATTGGCAGTGGTAATTGGAGCAACTATTATAAGCATGTTTCAAATTATATTACAATAAACTTAAATAACATGTAATATTATAATATTTTATGCCTGAAGATGATATTTCTCTAGGAGAAGAAGTAGATATCAATGATAAAAAAACATCATTCCTTGAAACTTCACTTAAAATAATCAAATATGGTGTATTAACAGTAGGATCAGTATGGGCAGCCGCAGGAGTAGGTAAAGTAGCAATTGATGTAGCATATGGTGGAGACGTAGATACTACATTCCTTGAACAGGCTTGGACATCATTAACTCCAGTATTTACAGGATTCATATCAGCACTGATTGGATTCTTTATAGGAAGCCAAACAAAGTAACAATTTATATAAAAGAACATATATATTTAAATATATGGTATGGAGTATAATTACAAATGCAGTAGTTTCCACAGCCACTAGATTTGGTGGAGACGTAATGAATAAGATTAATAATATGTTTAATGGTGATGATGTAAGTGACAACGTAACAATCCACCCTAACGTAAAATGGACACATAAATCTGGTATAAATCTAGGTGATTCCGCGATAGCACCGACATCCCCTATAAACGGAGATATTTTTTTCGATTCAACTCGTAGTGAATTCAGAGGAAGAATCAACAATGAGTGGATAGATTTAGGTGGCATTGTCTCACACAGTTCATGGCCAATGTCAGATGAAACGTCTAAACTCATAGCAGGCAAACTATATACTACTGAGACGGCACCATATACTATTACAATTGAGGCTGTTGAGCTTACGGTGACCACTGCCGGTACGGGACCCCTGTTGACGGCAGATATTCATAAGGAAACCGCTACCAATTCAAATGTATTCTCAACCATATTTTCAACCAAGCCGACCATGAATAGCAATGAATTTACAAGTCAGACTGCAAGCACACAGCCCGTATTATTGACCAATGTCTGGGAGAGAGGTAGAAGATTACAATTAATATTGGATAGTACTGATGGTAACGGTCTATCACGAGGGCTGAAGATCACCATAAGGGGACATCATTTGGTGAGATAGAAATATAATGGGTTCTTTTAATGGAAATGTTTTTATAACATACAAACCACAAGACAGTAGTAGTAGAATGTCTGACATTGAATATTTATTAACGCAGGAATTCAACGGTAATCTAATAAGACTTGAAGGTGAAATAAATGCAATGGGAGAGACCTTAGCGCATATTATTCCTGCAGGAAAGGATGCATATATTCTTGTTGCAAAAATAATCCCTTCTAAATTTACTCCAGCTGCAGCTTCTTTAAGTGGAAACAGACGAGACGAAGGAAATAATCATACGGAAGCGAGTATCAGCAGAGGCGGACCAACAGGTTTTTTAACCGAGTTGGACAGAGTGACAGTTGGAATGTCAACCACAACTCGTGCTGTTCGGGCCGCAAATAACGGGCCAGGTGAGGGAACAGGCGGTTCTGGATATGGTTCCATGACTGACGGCATATTTCATGCCGCAGTCGGTGCAAAAGCTACCGCAACTCAACGACTTGAAATTAAGAACACCTTTGATCACGGAGATTGCAGAGCCCAGATGGTTATTTTGCAAATTGATGCTGGCACTTCCCCAAGAATCTGACTACTCACTAAAAACAAAACATTTACAAATATTTATATATAATAAAAATTATGTATTAAACATGGTAGCAGTATTAAAATTATACAAAGACACAGCAGGATCATCTGGGGACAGTGATAGTACAGATGTATCAGGTCTATCTCCTTCAAACGTAAGATTTAAAACAAACGATAATATAGACATAGATTCAAACGATCCAGTACCTATTCCATCTTCAGGATCGGCAGCAAACAACAGTTATGTAAATTCACTTTTAATCAAATGTTCAACCGCACCATCACAGACGGTAGACAACTTTAGATTTTACACTGATGGTGAAGGATTTGGAACAGGTATTACAATTAATATCGGAGATCAATATCCACCCCACACTGCAGCAACTGAGGATGCCTCTGGTTATAGAGTAGCAACTGGAACAGCAGGAACTAGTGGAAACCTGATGACTGCAGTATATTCTACAATTACAGGTGTAACAGATCTATTCACATATACTGACGGCAGTCAACTAAACCCTGGAAATTCCAATTTCATTTCAGAAACAGGTAATGAAATAAATGCTGTCGGTGAAACAACAAATTACTTTGTTCTACAAGCAAGTGTTGCATCAAATGCAACACCTGGAACAAAAACATCTGAAACAATCACAATTCTATACGACGAAATTTAAACAGTAACCTATTTATAATACATATATATTATAATACATATGGAATTAGAATGGGTTTGCACATATAATGACGGAACAGAGTTATCTAGATACAATGACAATGGAACCGAGAACAAATACTCTGATATAGACAGAACAAGAATTGTCAGTTTTTCAATAGCAATACCACAATTAGATAAAAACAATAAAAAAACACTGTTAAAAGTAAAAAAATTAGATTTAAAACATGGAGATCTCTTTTTCTATAGAAGAGAAACTGCAATGATATTAATGACCAATGACCCCACAAAGACAACCGGACTAAACCATTTCTATGTTTTTGGAAAGGATCAAAATGATAAAATTATACTGGATTCTGAAGGCCATACTACAAGTCACCCTCAGATAGAGAAAAGTGATATAGTTATAAAGGATTTTGAGACAACTATAGAACAAACTACAAATTAATATCACTACATTTAAGTCTTTATATAAAGCATTGGTGATAATAGTGATATGGTGAATGTTAACTATTTAACTGAAAATTATAACGATATTAATTATTTTACAGAAGGTTCAGACATAAAACCATCATTTGACATATTATTAATTAAAAAAGACAACCAGTTATCCATAAAAACAGACCTAGTTTTAATCAAGAGTACACCTTTAAATATAGTAATCGATGTATTATTACCACCTTCAGGATTAGAAATATTATGTGATTCAATATTAATTAAAAAAGACAACCAGTTACCCATAAAAACATACCTAGTTTTAATCAAGAGTACACCTTTAAATATAGTAATCGATGTATTATTACCACCTTCAGGATTAGAAATATTATGTGATTCAATATTAAAAAGAAATGATAACCAATTACCACAGAAAATAGATGTTAAATTAGTTAATGATAATGATACTGAATTCACTATAGATTTATCATTAGTAAATAAGGTGTCAAATGAGTTTAAAACAGATATCGTTATAAAAAGGATACCGATATTACCATTTAAGATAGATATAGTAAACAGAAAACCAAATACAATCCAAACTTTCATCATTGATTTTGCTCCTGCATTTTCAATTATTAACAGAGAAAGTGCATATATTAGAAGATTAACAGAGAGTTCATCAAATATACGAAGATTGTTAGGTGGAATTTCCAATATAAGGTTATCTTTAGAGAGTAGACCAAATATTAGGAGAAGTTTAAGTGATAAAGTGTATATAAGAAGGATTAAATCAGATAGGTCATATATTCAGCCATAACATAACTAATTATTTATATATTAAAACCATGTTATAGTTTATATGGTGCAAGATTTTGGATTACCGAGTGTGGGAGATACAGGACATACTGCAATTATTGAGGTATGGGAAACCAATTCAGGAGGAAATGAAACAACTATTTTAGACTTTACAGATTCAACCCTTGATTCTCAACAGATTATAGTGAGAGACCCTAATGGTACTGAGGTTACTGGAAGCCCATTTACATCAGTTTTTACTACAGATGGCTCTGATGGTAAGATACAGGTAGTACTTGGAGATGTATTTACAATTCCTGGTCTTTACACAAAACAGGGAAGATTGATATTTACTGGTGGAAGAGGTCCATTCCATAGTAACATGGTATCATTTCAGGTGTTAAGTTGAAAAAAGCAATAGAAGAAATAGATCCATTAAGAGAACAAGAAACTGACTTGTCATTGGATGTTCTAAAGTCACAGGTACGTGTAATGAAGAACAAATATCCAAACCATAGTAATGATTTATTGGATTTAAGATACCAATTAGAGCAAGGTATTGAGAAATTCCCTGAAAATAAGGCAATGATAAGAGTGTTAGAGGCTGTAAACAAGGAATTATATGAGATAAGCTCAGATACATTAACTGATAATCTGCCTGAAGGTAGTCCACTTTTAGAAGAACATAGTCACGTAATTCATTGGTCACAAATAGGAGATTCAAATAAACTTGGAAATGTCAAAGAAGCACAAGTCTTTGATGATGAAGATGGTAAAAAATATGCAAAAATATGGCTATTAGAAGCAGAAAATGTAAATGGTAATGGTTGGGGCGTAGCTTCATCAACACTTGATAAAAATATTATGACATTTATAGGAAAACCATATGTAATAACATCTGATGAATTTTTAGATAAACCATCAGTGTATGGTGATGAGTTTGTACATCCTAGTATTCCTACGGATAACATTCAAAGTGTATTGGAACACCAGGAACAATTCAGGGTTGGAACCATAGTAGATGTATTAAAAGAAGGAAAAGATTATTATGCAATGATTGAAATCATGCCAAAATATAGAGGTAAATCACTTCCTCCATTTTGTTCTCCTGCAGTATACCAATTAAATCCAAGGGAAGATCCAAAGAACTTTTCAGAGTGGGTAGGACTACATTTGGCAGGATTGATGGAAAAACCAGCATATGGTGCACGTTTAGCAATATTAAAAGGAACATGTATAGGAACACAAAATGAATGTAAGGTTCAACTTAGAAATGCTCAATTAGAAATAAAAACATTATGTAAAAACAGACTACTAGAAAAGAAGAAAACCGAAACTAAACTAAAACTTTTAGAATAACACTCTAATAATATTACTAGTTTAAATATATATATATAATGAAATAATATAAAGTTTAATAACATGAACGCACAACAAATCAAGACTTTTAAAGACATTCGAGGCAAATTAGTTAAAATTGCACAGGATGAATTACAATTAACTGAAAAAATGCAGTCATCCCCTCAAGAGGCAGGTCCTCAAGAAGTAGTTGATGCCGTTGCAGAAATTGCAAAGGAAGTTGAAGCAGTTATTGAAATGATTCCCGCAGAACCAGAAATGATGAAAGAAGATATTACCGAAGAGGTAGTAGAGGATTCTCCAATGGAACAAGCCATGGATAATAAAGGCGAGGATTACGAAGAAAAAATGAAACTATCGGAGAAGGTAGCAGAATTAGAAAAAATCATTGATGAACAATCGAAAGAAAAAGTAGCTTCTGAGATTGCTGATCATTATGGTCAATCTGAGGCTAAATTCGCTGAAATCATGAAATCTGACAAACCAAGCACTTACTGGGCAGCACAATTAGACACTATTAAAGATTTCGCTTCAAAAATGAACAAAAGTCAAAGACAAGCACAAAACATTTCTTCATACGTCAAAGTTGCACAACAAACTGAGACACGGAGAAAAATGATTTAGGTGATATGAGATGGCAGCACAATTAACTCAAGCCGGAACTATCACTCGTGAGCAAACGTTCTTGCCTATACGAAGATTCGATGTAGCAGCTAATACAACGGTTGTAAAAGGTAATGCATTGTATATTAATGCTAGCGGACAAGTAGCTTTACCAACAACATCTGGAACTGCAGACGCATATAGAGTTAAAGTTGTAGCTTTAGGATCCGCTGACAATGGTAACGGAGACAATGGAGGAGAACTTGATGTTCCTTGCGCAGTAAGAGGTCACTTTGTGACCGTAGTAGCAGGAGGAGTAATCAGATCCGGGCAAAAAATACAATTGGAAACTGATGCTACCGCTAACTTAGGTAAAGTAGTAGCCGCAGCAGCAGGTGATGCAGATGCAGCAGATGCATTTGGAATCTATTGGGCAAAAGAAAGTGGTACAATCGGAGGTTCCGACGAGTTGGAACAATTCGTTGATACCGAAAACTGGGATCAAGGACCTACAGCAGACAACGACATCATTGAGGTACAACTCTTTTAGGTGATTATGATGGCAGGATATACAGTAAAATCTGACAAAGTAAATACCTTTGGAGAGACAAAAAACCCAATGATTTGGAGAAATCCAACAGACAATGTCTTATATGCTTCATATAAAACCCCAAAACATGGTTTTAAAGAAGCAGATGCATGGCCAATCTATGACCTTGACGCACACCTAGGAAATGTCAAACTTGCACAAGAAGGCAAACAATTCGATGATAATGCATTTCTCGATTCTGAAATTGAGAACATTACAAACGAATACATTTCTAACGTACAACAACCAGGAAGAGTACGTGAAGCAGCTTTAAGAAGCAACACAAACTCTGCAGTTGAAATTATCAACATCTGGACTGAAGTACTAGGTAAAAGGGACAGACAATACGCAGCAAAGAATTTGACCAAAGAAATACCAATTCCTAACTTAGTAATTGATATTGACACGGTAACCAAATTCGGCGGTATGACTAGAATTGACGAAGGTCTAACTGGTGGAATTGCAAAAGAGTTGACATATACAAGAAGTCACTTTGAAGCAAAGAAATACGGTCTTAAATTCATCATCCATGAAGAAGCAAGACTAAAGAACCATCATAACATCCTACAAGATTCAATTCAAGTGGCAAGTACGAAAATCGAACAAAGACAATCCTACGACACTGTTAATGCTTTGGGTAGTTTAACACCTCAAGTAACAACCAAAGTATGGGATAGTTACGAAAGTAGCGTAGAGAGAAGTGCAAATAATCCTCTACAGGAGATTGCAATAGCTCAACTCAACATTGAAGGCGCCTTAGTAGGTGGTAAAATGTCTAGAATCGGTATGCACCCACTCACTTACATGAAGTTCAATGCAAACACTTTCCTTAGAGGTCTAGCCTCAACAACTCCAGTACCTTACAACTTTGAACCAGGTACTACAACCGTTAAAGGCTTAGACGGAATAGGATTAGTATTGGATCCATCATTTAACCAATTGAACGTTGCATGTGTTGCAACCGAAGTTGAGCCAACCTTAGCATTCTTCCAAGGTCCTCAAAGAATTGGTAGTGAGCACGATCAAGAATCTGGAGATGACAAATACTTTATTGTTGACTACCACAGCGTGGATGTCATTCAAAAAGAAACAGGTAGAAACATCACAGGTGTCGTAACAGCAACAGACTGGCAATAACTAAATCAAAAAACCCCATTTTTTATTTTTTTTATTTTAAACTAACAACAACTCTATAAACCTTTAAATATAATATTATTTCAGTAATATCATGACTGTTTTTAAAATAGATACCAGTAAATATTGGGCATCTCTAGTAATGAGAGTTCAAAAAGCTGGAAAAGACTACATAGCAGCAACCATCATGCCGTCATATGAACCTGACTTTATGGATGTTTCATGTACAACAGGAGATATTCTTATTATTGGACAAACAAAAGAACAATTGGTTAGAAAGATGTTTGATCAAGACGCATCGTCTCCAACATTTGGACAAAGAATAAATGATCCAAACTCTTCAACAGGAAGATGGATTTGGACATTTGATCAAGAAATGACAAAGGAAGCTATAAAAGAGATAGAATCAATGTGTGGCGTTTCAAATCCTCATGGAGAAACACAATACGTCTGGATGCAAAGAGGTAAAGATTCACAGGCGGCTTCTAGTTTGAAACAACTAACCACTGCAAATTCACCAGATGAAATAATGGCTTGGTGGAAAGAAAAAGAAGAAGGTGTAAAGAAAACTGACTAAAAGAATCTGTATTACTGTCCCTGATAGAATCAAGGATAAAATGGATCTTTATGTTAAAACGTCTGCTATAGGAGGTAAAAAACCCAACATATCCAAGTTTATATCTGATTTAATCGACGAAAATGTCGGTGAAATAGATATAGATTAATTTTTTCTTTTTATACATGTTTAACCAAATAATAATATCAAAATGGCCAGAACTGCATCTGAAATTACCAAAATACTTAAAACTGGATCATATTCCTCACAATTACCATTGGAGCATATTATAGATTATGAGGAAATTAAAAATAGAAGATTATACCCAAGTATAGAGGTTGTTTCAAACTCTGAATCACTTAGGGCTGACAGAAAAAGAGAAGAAGGTTCACAGGAATTTGAAGTTAGAATATATGTAAAAAGACTAGGTATAATGAGTGATGAGATTGAAAGGTTGGAAAGTTATGAGGATGAAGTATTTAATTTGCTATCAAATTCATCTCTAGGAGACCATAGAATTATTCTACAAACCATGGATTGGAAGAGAACCAATGTTAACACATCACCAGTGCATATAATGTCAACTCTTAGAATTAAGGTGAATAGAATTCAGGTTGCAAAGATTCTAAATCAGGATGGATTTCTTATATTTGATGTTAGTCATTCTGATTCAGATAATAAACCTCCTGAAGATTATAGATATGTATCCGTGTTTGATACTGACATAGGGGACGGATATGACAGTATAGATGTACCAGTTACTAGTAACACATCTGATGTACCACTACACTTTTCAGGTACGTTTGGAGGAACATTTGTAACTCATTGCATGGTTACCCCCACTGATTTAGGATCAACTGGTGATAAACTAAACCAATTAAGACTGTTAAATAATAGTGGGGAAAAGGCAGAAGTATCATTCATATATAATGATCTGGATAACACAATAAATCCAGATAAAATACTGGACTGCCCCCTTGTTGAAATAGACCAAATATTAAGACTATATAGAACAAATGATGGTGTGGTATTTAGAATTATAGGTAGGGTATCAAAGCCAGGTAATATAGTAATCTCTTGATTACTTATATATCAGAAATCACTAAAATAATATATGCCAAATATAGGTTTAATAGCTAATAAGGTAAACTCTAAAAAATTTAATATATATGCAAAATCTACTGCTAATGAGATATTATTTCTTCAAAATGCAAGAATGTCCATTCTTCATACTGAAGAAGCAGTAGACACCACCTCTGGAGGAACATTGTATTTCTCAGGTGGAGAAAGAAATGTGTTGGAAGCAACCATAGTTTACACTGAAGGTTTATACAAAGATGATATTACTGCAGGAGGACTTGATATAAATACATTATTAACTCGAACCAATGGTGAGGTAGCAGAAGATACATGGTTGGTAACACTTACTGGTAAAGGTGGCAGTACAGAAACATATACATTAAAGGCAAAATTAGAGGAATTCATACCAAACATGGATGTACCTGGAGGTGCAGCAACTGATATAAGACTAGTTATAACTGAAATATCTGTGACTTGATGATGTCTCATGTCTTTAAACATAACTAAAGAGAGAATTAAAAGTTCCAAGACAAGAATAGAACAATATATAGATAAAAATTTATTAAGATGGGCTGAAGATACTGCCTTACAAAAGGTTAAATCAAATGGATTTTCCAAGGGATTGTCATCAAACTCTGTAGATGCAATTACAGTTAAAAAAACTGGGTTTATGGCAGTATCAATAGTATGGGATCTTAAAACAGACGATGGTAAACCACTTGATATGATTCTAGAAGAAGGTACCAACCCCCATGAGATAGAGGCTAGATTTGCCAAATTCTTAAGATTTTTTGATCAGCAAGGTAACCCAATATTTAGAAAAAAAGTAAACCACCCTGGAACAGCAGCCTTGAATATATTTAAAGATAGTAAAGAAACAGTAGAAAGTATAATGGATGAGAAGATTTCAAACGAAGTTACAAATTACCTTGATACAATGAGGATTCAATAATGGTAATAGAAATTCCAATAGAAGTAAGGGTAAAGGAAAGAGAGGAAATTAAGAAGATTATTAAAGATATTGAGAGATCAGAAAACAAACTACAAAGACAAAAACCAGGTAGTAATAAAAAAGACTTGTCTTCTTCACAGGCAGTTCCTACACTAAATACTCAGTCACAAGCTGACATTACTCAATTTCTTAAAAAAGGAGGAAGAACAGACCCACTAGGACTAAAACCTGAGCCTAAACAAGTGGTAACTACTGCTAATTTTGAGAAAATATTTAGGGATAAATTAGCAACTGGTAATAAACTTACCGATATTATATCTGGAAAATCTGGACCTGGTGGTGCATTAGATTTATTACCAAAAGGTGGAAAACTTGGAAAGATAGGTTCATTTGCAGCAAGATTAGCTCCACCAATGGCAGTGGCATTAATAGCAATAGGGTTTGTTAAAAAAATAATAGATATAATATTCGGTCCTGGAGGTCCATTAGATAAAAGATTTAATGAATTTGAGGGAAGAGTAAATAAACTATTCAGTACTATAGAAGAAGCTGAAAAGAAACAAGGTAATAAAATTGTAAGAATAACATCATATTATGGTTCAAGGGGAGGTGAAAATACAACATTTAACACTTTAGATCCTTTAAGTAGGGGTGAGAATTTATTTAGTAGAGATATAAACCTTTTAAGTAAAGGAGTGATTTAAATAATATGGCAGGACAATCTGTTATATTTAGAGTAACTAATACAAATGATACTGAAACAGTAACTGATAAAATAGAATTTAATGGTGGATTAGTACCAGATGATGCAAGTTCTTTAACCACAAATGAATTTGAATTAAGACGTGCATTAGGAGTACAAACAAGAATAAAGACTCCTCAATCTCACAAGATTAAAGATACTGGTTTCCAAGGTTTGTCACCAGTAATAACAGGTGTAATAAGATCAAAAAGTACTAAATTGGCAGGACATAAATGGAAGACTTGGCTAATTGAAGATCAAGATAGTGCATTATTTCCATTTGGCAGATTTGGATTAAGACTGGATGATACCCCAGAATTTAATATGGTACCAAAAAACAACAGAGGATATTATATAGAAAATGTAGTAATAAGAAGACCTGAAGGATTTCCAGGTAGGATTGAATTTACTGCAAGATTAAGATTTGATGGTAACGTAGGTACGCCTAATACTAACGGTCAATATGTGTGGAATTAACATATGGCAGAGACTATTACATATGAGATAACTCATTATATAAGATCAGGTGGTTTTTCAACAACACAAAGACTTGATAATGATCTTATAGGAATTCCATTATTCACTGATACTGGTACAGGTATATTCAATTCTTCTGTCATGGTTATAGACACACCCGATGGAAAATATATTACTTCCGGAACAAAAATAGAAGACAGAGATAGAATAAGAATAAAGGTAACAAATACTATAACTAGTAATATATATAATAGATTATATGATGTTGTAAAAAGAACCATTAAACTTGATACTGTTAAGGGAGGATATATGGAGTTGACCTTACTAGGGTTGGAACATTGGATTGATAAATTCAATTACTCTCAAAAAGGATTCTTTAAATCAGCTTTTGATATGGGTGAAAAAATGATAAAACAATATTCTGATTCCAAGGGTGATGATACTCCTTCTTTAACATCTTCTGTAAATAGTACAAGTACCAATAAACTTCCTAATTTTACAAACAACATATATGATTACGGTATTGGACCTGACAAAATATATCAAAGGTTGTTAGATCTTGCGGATAGGCAGGGAGGATCTGTAGAAAATGGAGGAGTGTTAGACTATTATGATATTAGAGTTGATACTGACGACACTGATGCAAAACTGATGAATATTAGCATATTTAGCAGTGGAGATCCTGATAACACTGAGGGTAAGGAAGTCACAATTAAAGACACACTCAATGACCCTGTAGGGGAAATAAGAGGTGCAATAGACACTGAAGAGGCAAATATCATTAATAATTTTGGTGGAGATACATCAGGATCACTGCCTAGAGAATACACTGTGTTTAAATCAGGTGAGGAAAGATGGAATTTCACACCCGAATGGAATTCTGGATCCATATTTTATCCTAAAGATGCAAGGGTTACTCTATTAGGGGTTCACTATAAATGCCTGGTCAATCATACATCAAGTGCCCTTAATAGACCTCCTAATGTGATTAACTGGCAAGTTGTAACTGCAGCACAAGAATATGGAAATGTTAATAAATATAGTCCTTATACAAAGGATAAGGCTGTATCAATTTGGAAAAACGGAAATGCAAACCCAGGTGGCACAAAAGGCACATTTTCAGAAGATGCACAGATTGACGGAAATGTAGTTATATGGGATGAGGATTTCTTTAGAATACCTGTAGATGTGAGGGCAATAAACCCTGTAAACATACCAAATGAATTTAAATATCATGAAAATGTAAATGGTTATTACAGGGGTCTTACAGTACTTGTTGATACAGCTTTAGGTCCTGTATCAGGTGATTTTATAGGTAGTGATGAAAATGGAAGAGTATTTGCAAATTCCATAGTAACATATGATAATGAAAACAAGAGATGGTTAGTAAAATACGAGAAAACAAACGGTCTATATGCTGCAGTACATGACGAGGCAGATGTTTACAGATATAATAGTGCAACATCGGCATGGGTTAATGAGACTGATCAAAATTTGTTAAGTTCTGGTAAGGCAGATTGTTATCATGGACCTACAAGCGTTGGACAGACAGAAGGTATTATAGAAGGATTTACTGAAAATAATAATAGTGCAGTATTTGCTCAATATGATTATGAACCATTAAGAGCAAACGGTGCGAACAGAAACAAGGCAGAATATTATAAACAGGGAGCATGGTTAACAATGAGATTCCCATTACCAACCACTAGTTATAATGAGATAGATGAAGATGTGGGTGATATATTTGGAGGAGGTACATTAACAACAACTCCTGGATCTGCAGATGATCTAAAAGAACCTGCAGCACTTGATATTCAAAACAATGAGTGGATCCCAAACGGGAAAAGAGGATGGAATAATGGTATTGATACTGAGAATTTAGGACAGATATCATCAATAGAGTTCTTTATGAAAATTAAAGATCAATTTAATACATCAACGGGTGGAGGATATCAAACAGTACCATTAGGAGCAAATTATAAAGTGAGGGGTGTTGCTATAGATTTAAATGATAATGTAGCAATTCAGGATTTTAACCTAGATTTCGTAGATAAATGGCAGCCAGTAGAATTACCGGTATCAGGTTTTTCAGTAATAAGAAATAGAAGACCTAAGGAAATTACAGATATTGTTATACCTCCAAAAGAATTAAATGTGGTTAATAATTTTGAATGGAGACATGTAAAACAAATAACATTCCAAACACAGGAATCATATGATGATCAAGGTAGATATGATCCTATTATTGGAAGGTATGGAACTTTAAATTTTTTGTCATTGTTTTCAAGAAGAGTAACAATGGTTATAGATGGATTTAGATTTACAAAACCACTATTGGCAAACACTGGTAAAGTAACAACCTTACCAATAGAACATGAGATATTAGAGAGTCCAGATATACATAATTACTATCAATTATTAGGTAATGCTTTGTCTGAAAAGGAGAGAATTGGACACAAGTTCGTAGAATATACCATTATTACTAATGCAGATTTTGATATAAAACACGGAGAGTTCTTTTTCTATGAAAACACCAAATTAGTACCATTTTCTGATAATAATAATACAGCTGGAACAGTTAAATTGGTTGCACGTCATATAGAATACAGTATGACTGAAGACGGATTGATTAGAACCTTGGTAGGTATAAGGAGGTTTGAATGACCCAAAAAGCACAGTCAGGTAAGACAGAAGTAGATGTAACTAAAAGAACAAAGTCAGAATTAAAGAAAACAAACAATATGAGAAGAGAGAATCTTTCCTTATTAAATTCTAGAACTGCAACACCCAGATCAGGTTCTTTTGGGACAGTAGAACGTGTATTTAAAACACCTGATTTAGGAGATATTTCAGGTGAATTTAATGTAGATTTTGACGCTTATAATGAAAGACAGTTGTTTGGAAATCAAGTTGGAGCAACTGCCGTAATTACGTTTTCAAATGTTCCAGATACCCTTTCACTTAATTTAAAACTATACATGACATCTGCAATACGTACATCATTAACTGTGGCTGGAACTTTAATATTCAATGCAATTTCAGACCCTTATACTTTAAAACCTATCAGATTAAATGATTTCTTATCTATAGAGTTAGAGAGTTCTACCGGATCTACTTCTGTTAGTATCACCAGTGTAAAAAAAAACGATGAATCTGAGGCAGCAGATGTAGCTCCTAACAAACCTGGTAATACATATGCTATATCAAATACAAACAGTACAGTAGATTTGTCATGGGATCAGCCTACAATAGGAACTTTACCTATAACTTATAATATAGCATGGAGTACAAGTTCGGCAGGTGATTCTACAAATGGTCCTACTACACCTGCTCCTAACTCACCAATCACTGGAGTTACAGAAAACCTGAAAAAAATAGAAGATTTGTTAGCAGCAACTACATATTATTTTTGGATTCAAGGTGTTAACTCTGTAGGGAGCGGTGAATATGCAGGACCACAACAGACAAACACAGAAGGTACAACAAATCCTGGAAATGTTAGTTTCTCTGCATCTGACACAGATTTTAGAACCAACACTATAATATGGAGTAACTCTGGAACGGAATCGCTGCTTTTCACATTATTCAGAACAGATGCAGATGGAAGTAATAGAGTAACATTTCAAACCAGAAGTACCAACACTGGTACATGGGTTGATACATACCAACTTAATCCAAGCACTTTATACAGATATACCATACAAGTATATAATGAGTATAATACACAGTTAGGAGCAATAACTGCAAATGCAACAACTCGTGTAATACCTGCACCAACATTTGATTTAACAGTGGTTAATGGAAGAAGATTGAATTTTGAAATCACATTTCCTGCATATACATCTCTTGTAGAAATAGATTATTCTTTAAATTCCTTATTTCCAGTCGGTGAATTCACACGTAGAAGATATGCAAGACCTATAGGTGATTGGACTATTCCATCCACCCCTACTGATTATCAAAGCAGTGATTTAAATCGAGGTGTAACATATTATGCCAGAGCAAGAATAATTAAAGATGGACAAAACGGTACATATTCTTCCACAGAAAATACAACAACACGCATTCCACCAATACCAATGAGAATAAGAAGTGTTACATCTGTAGATGCTCCTAGTGGGCTTTTGAGAATAAATGCAACATTTAGAGACAGCGTATCTGTTAATGAAAGTGCGGTTCTCACATTTAGAGATTCTGGTAGTGTACAAAGATATTATGCATACCCTGGTTTCGTATGGAGTAGAGATAATCCACCTGAAGATGATTTAGATCCTACTGATGAAGATACAATACAATGTGTAAGAGGTGGTGGTGGGTATGGGGCATCTGGGACTATTACGGCTTCTGGAGAAGTAATAACAGGTGTAAACATAATCAATGGTGGTAGTGGTTATACAAGTAACGAACCGATAAGAATATATGATGATGTAGATAGTTTAAATGGTACTTTTAGAGGAACCGCATCAGGTGTAAGCGATGGTAGATTGACTAGTATAAGTATACAAAGTGGTGGGTCAGGTTGGACCAATGGACGTTCTGTATATTTTGTAGGGTATGCAAATGAACCTGCAGATCCTAATGATGACGATATACCACCTTGGAGATCTGGAAATCGAGTGAATTGTCGTGTTGTCGTAATAAATGATGTGGGTGAATCACCAGAAGATACAAGTAGTAACTTTGATATTCCTTCTGATTAAAATAGAACTTTTTAAATAAGATAAATATAATATTATCTATATGTCAGATTTTGAACTATCAAACATAAAAGGTTTATCCATGATGGGTAAGGGTGAATTCTCAAAAAGACTAAAAGAATTGAACATTACAAACGTATATGATTTAGTATGTAGGAGTACAGAAGAATTGGTAACAACTACAAAAATTAAACAAGAATCTATTGAAAAGATAAAATTAAGGGCAATGGAATATCTAAAAAGCAAGGATTTATTAACAAATATGGAAATGACTCCAAGGGAACAGTTGGAATATGATAGATTAATTGAGAAAACAACCATATCAATTGGGGTAAACTCTATAGATACCATGTTAAAAGGTGGTATAAAGAAGGGTAAATTCTATACAATATATGGACCTGAAGGTTGTGGCAAGACCCAATTCTGTCATAATGCAGTTGTTCAGGCATTAAACCAAACAGATGGTGATGTTTTCTGGCTTGAGGTTGAAAATACGTTTGATCCTGAGAGGATAATTCAAATATGTGTTCAAAAATTGGGAATAAGTGAGGATAAAGCATTAGAGTATTTGGATAGAATAAATATACAAAGATGTCCAGACTCACTACTTATAATGAAGGCAATAGATAATTTAACCAACTCTATAATTGATAATAATATAGGGTTAATAATTATAGATGGCGCTCCAGGTCAATTTAGGTTAGATTTTGTAGGTATGGGTGATCTCTCTAACAGACAAAAAGAATTAAAAACGTTTGTAAACAGACTTAAGAGAATAACAAGCTTCTTTGATATTCCTTTTATTATGAGTAATCAGGTATACGAATCACCTAACCCAATGGGGATTACCATGTATAAACAGGTAGGTGGTAGGATAGTAGGGCACGTCAGTACACATACTTTCCAAATTGGTAAAAAAGGTACCAATAGATTATTAAAATATAAAAAGGGACCAAGTGAGGAAACTGAGGTTGAATTCAAGATCACTGATAAAGGTCTTGAAGATGTAGTAAAACGAGAAAAGAAGAATGAAGAAGACAAGTAACATGCGCAAGTGGTATGGAAAGAAAGATTACACAAAATCAGAATTAAGACTATATAAAGAACTTAGAGAAAATTGGTTTAAAGATTTACCTATTGAAGAAGTTGTAGATAATCTAAAAACTCAATATACTGTATATATGAATGGTAAAAAGTTAGCAATACTGGACATTTGTATACCTTCTGCTAAAATAGCTGTACGTGTGAATGGTGGTGTTCATGGAGTTAGTTTCGCTCCAACTTGGCGAGATGAACTTCAAAAAGATAGATTGGAGAAATTAGGATACTCAGTTGTAGATATTTATGAGGATGAAAGACCTGATCTTTGGGAATAGTTAAATTTATATTATGTATATATTATTACATCATAATGCCAGCCATGAAAAAACCAGAACTATCTCAAAGAATAGACGACCTGAAAGAAGGAACTATCTTGAGAATCATTAGTATTGGTGAAACAGAAAAAACCGAAAGTGGTTTTGACAAAATCACTGTAACACTTGACGATGAATCACAAATCATTGGAATGGGTGTAGCAGTAAGAAAATCATTAGAGGAATGCAGAGATGATGAATCGTATGTATTTTCAGTAGTAGATCCAATCATTGCTACCGTTGGAAAATATCAAAGTCACGGTAAAACCTGCACATGCCTTAATTAGGCATAATCCTCTTTATTTTTATTTTTAACTAAATCTACTTATTCATAAACAAATGTTAAACAAATAATGTGTAAACTGAACGTTTGTTTACCCTATATTTCACAATAATACTATTTTTTTGATAAAATAGGCAGGAGGAGGGTACTATTATGGTATAGGATCTACAAAGAAATACTCAAAAACTAAACATATGTTCAGTTAGGCACGATGGTAATACATAAATAATATGAACATATGTTTAGTATATTTAAAAAATAGGGTTTCAGCCGAGTCATATTTACATACTCCTCCTGCTCAAAAAGTGTAAAAAAGACCAAAAAGTGTAAAACTCAAATGAACAAATGTAAAGCAAAACCTCTAAAAATCAAATAACTATATCTCTTAAAAAAAATAAAAAATTGGGAAATTCTTTTTTTTATTATTATTATTATATTATAATATATTAGTAACATTTATATTGAAACTCCATTAGTTTAAACCTAATGAATAGATGCTATTACCTAGAAAGGCAAAAAAAAGGAAACCTAGAAAAGGTGAAAGGAGTATGTTATCATTCCCAATCACTTCATCATGAGGGAGTATGTTGGAACACAACAACCAACAAAGAAGGAAAATTGATAGAATGTCAATGTGCTCACCATAAGGGAAATGTTAAACCATTCTCTATAACAAACGAGATGAAAGTGGAAGTAAATGATTTTATGATCCACAAGGAATGTAAAGCATGTGAAACTCTATTATTAATTAGAGTTGATAGTAAAAAATGTAATCTTTGTAACTATCAACTCTAGTTGTTTTTTATTAGTAACATTTATATTATAAATTACATGTATTTTTTTCATGAAATATACAGATTTCCAAGAACTTGGTTTTTTTGTATTTCCTATAAAAAATAATACAAAAATACCTGACGTTCCAAAAGGTTACATGAAGGACAGATATGATGGGAAAATAGGAGATTTACCAATTACAGGTAGAAATTACGGAATTATTATGGGAAAGAATAGAGCAGTAATTGATTTTGATAATGTTGATCTTATTAATGAATTCACATCAGATCTTGACAATTTAAAAAGAAATACCCCTATAACTGAAACAGGTAGAGGAAACCATGTATTCATAGAGTGTGAAGGAATAGATGCAGGTATAAAAGCAAAAAGAGACTCAGACGGTGCTGAAATAGATATAAAAGGACCTAGAAGTTATGTAGTAGGACCAGGTAGTTTCTATATACCTTCACACGAGGAACAAAACAAATACCCTGAACATAAGAAAAACGGCTTTGAATATAAGACAATATCAAACACAAAAGGTATATTAAAAATGGATTTTAAATCACTTATAAACATATTAAAAGAAAGGGGTTTTATCGTAAGCGGAAAAAGAGGAGTAAAAACAATTGCCAAAACAGGAATTGTATCTGGAAATAGAAATAATGAATTGTTTAAACTTTTAGCACATGCAAGATCTAGTTATTCATTCTCTGATGAAATGATAGAAGATTTGGCAACAGTATTCAATGAACATAGAATAATCCCACCATTAAATAATTATGAAATACAAAGCATTATTAAGAGTGTATGTTATAGAATAGAAATGGGAGAAAACCTGTTAAAAACAAGGAGACAAAAATATGGACGATAAACAATTTGAACAAGAATTAGAATCTGCCATAAAAAAAGCAACCACTACAGAAGGAGGTCTAACAGGACAGGCAAATAAAGAGGATAGACGAGATTTAATAGCAGAGTTATCTTCAAGATTCATAGATGCATATTCAGTAGAAGTTGATAAGAATGACTTTAAAATTCAAATATATGAAAATGGATATTATAAATTATTCACAAAAGAACAATTAACCATAAAACTAACAGAAATATACTCAATTCTACACGGTGATGCATCAGAAGTATCACATTGGGTATTAGCAATGGCAGACCAAATTAAGAGCAGAGTTTGTGGTCCATATATTAGGTTTAACAATGGATTGTATAACTTTGAGGATAAAAGAATGGAGGAATTTCACAAGGATAAATATACAACTGTAGCATATGATTTTAACATGATAGAAGAACCAGAACCTGAAGAATTCTTGAATGCAATGAGGGAGTGGTTCCCAGATGAGACACATAGACAAATATCATATAAATCCATATATGAGTCACTTTTACCAAAAAAATCACTAAAATTCCACCAATTATTAGGAGACGGTGGAAACGGAAAGACTCAGTTCAGACAGATGATTTCAGAACTAATACCATTCTATTCAATAACAACAAAACTGGATTTACTTGTAAATGATACATTCTCAAGTACAGTATTGGATGGGCATACAGTAGTGTTATGTTCAGAAACACCTGACAATATAGACCAATTCGATATGATTAAAAGAATGACAGGAGACGATATACTCTCAATTAGAGGAATGAGACAGGCACCAAAACAAATCACAAATATGACTACATTATTCTTAGACTCTAACCAATCAGTAAACTTTGATGATTCATTATCCATGAAGGATAGAATACATGTAATACCATTCCTAAACAGAATAAGAAAAACAGATAAGGAAGTAGAGGACTTTGGACGAAAACTTGCACAGAAAGAAAGGAAAGAGATTATTTGTTGGTTACTTCAAAACGAACACTTTTGTAAAATAGAATGGTTAAAATCTGAAGATTGTGAACATTGGATTAAACAGTTCGGAGATGGTGTGGAAAAATTTATTATATATGGTTATGATATTACAAATGATGAAAATGACTCTGTAAAGGGTAAACAATTATACATAGAATATAAAAGATGGTGTAAAAAACTAGGTAAATCTGACACAACCAGGACAAAATTCTACAATGCATTGGATGCTCTAGATCTTGAATCAGAATATGGATTAAAAGGTACAATAAAATATGTAGGATTAAAATCCAAAGAAAAAATTCAAAATACATTAAAGAGTAAAATGTAAATAGATACATTTTTATATAACATAATTAATAAACAGTAATGATTGATTTAATCGAAGAATTTGCAAGAATGAAAGATTATAAATTACAATATAGATTTAATCACTGTAAAATATGTGAAGATGAAGGAAATGATCCAAATGTAACAACATATATGTATGTACATGATTTTGGAGACGGTCACAATATAAATCAATATCATGGTAGATTAGGACTACCTGAATGTCATATGGAAAAACCCATTAAAATTTGTACTTTTTGTAAAATAGAATATACTCATGAACATGATGACTGTCAATATTGTAGAGAAAGAGTAGAGTTACTAGTAAAGAAAAAACTACAAAATGAATAAAAAAGAAGATATTAAAGTATGCCCTAGATGTAAAGGTAAAGGCCATATTAAAAAATCACCATATAAAAAAGGTACAAACTATGAATATAAAGTAAAATCCAAACTTGAATTGAAAGGATATAAAGTATACAGATCATATGCAAGTAAAGGAACATTTGACCTAATAGCCATAAAAAAAGATAAAATTATAGGTGTCCAGGTTAAGAGGTTAACAAGTGAAAATCCATCATATTTAACACCAAAAGACAGAAAATCATTAAACCTAGAACTAGAAAGAGGAGACAAACCATACATATTACACACTTGGAACATGAAGATACGAGGGGTAACGGTAAAGGAATTTACTGGTAATATTGAAATCATCCACGCATATAAATCAAAAATAACTACAAAATGGCGTAAACTAATATCCAAAGACCGATGGATACCCTGGAAACCTTAATAAATAATAGTTATATATATATAACATGATTCATTATGGTCGCCTACAGGAAGTAAAAGACGCAATAGGTGAAAGAGGAGACACTAATAACAAAAAAATTCATCTCTATATGAATATGGCAGATGACTATATTAATTCCAAACTGATCAATGTAAACAGTATAACAGTACCAATAAACCCACCTAGTCAAGTACTTGTTAATTTAGCCACTTCATTATCAATCAGTTATTTTTACAAGTTCGAATCAGGTGACGAAAAACTATCAGAAACTTCTGAAAGAAATATTGATACATGGTTTGATTCATCCTTCATAAGGCCAAAATTTACGGCAGCAAGTGGAGATGTTATTAACAGATGGTACTAATAAATTTCAAAATAACAAGAATAAACGGATCTGTTAATCCTGATATTCAGTTAAGACAAGACTTCAACGAAGGACAAATACCTGTTGTAGGCAACGTAATAAGCATACAGAAAAACCTATATGACGTTGTAGGCAAGGAAAATGATACAACTCTAATAATTAATAGAAAAAATCCAAACTATCCATACATTAGAAAAACATCAAAAGTATTTAGACCATTTGGAAGATATAAAACAAGATCCCCATAATAAGCAAAGTTTATATTATCATATTACATTACACATTACATGTTCAGTAAAAACATTATTATTGAACTAGATAAAAAAGATACTCTAGTAAATTGGGAGTGTGTCAGTGATTTCCATGCTGGAAACAGCAACTGGAATGAGAGATTAGCAAATAGTGTTAAAAAGAGAATTTTAGATGATCCATATAGGTTTACAAGTTTTGGTGGGGACCAATTGGATTTAATTCTACCTGGTGACCCAAGATGGAAATCAGAATCAGTAGAATCATTAATGTCAACAAAGGCAGAACAGATGAACTTCTTTGATGATTTTTGGAAAGAATTATTTGAAGAGCAAATTAGATATAAAAAATCATTTGGGATGGAAAAAATCTGGTATGAACAATGGGGTAATCACGAATATAAATCAAGAGTAATGGAAGAAGGTGAAATGAAGAGATGGTGTAATCAACATCATACTACATTCTTAGGCTCAAAAGCATTTGTAGGACTAGATATAAGATACAAGAATAAATCATTCATGAAGAAGACTCTATTTGTAAACCATGGATTTGGTTCAGGAGATGCAAAAAAAGCATTGGAAAACCTAACTGTTAATGTGGAAGCAGATGTTTATGCAATGGGTCACCTACACCAGCCAATGGGAATAGAGTCTGAAATATTATTCTTTGATAATAAAACAAAACATTGGAATTCAAAACCACAACTACTAATAAACACTGGATGCTTCACATCAGGTATAAGAAACGGTACTGACCAATGGTTTGATCAAAGAAACAAACTAAAGACATCAAAACCAGGTACAGTCACAGTTGAGTTTAACGCCTATGAAGATAAGATGAATTATCATATGTAGAATAAAAATATTTATATATTAACATAATTTACATATTTTATTGAAAATACAAAAACTTGGGATTGTAGCATTTTTATCTATATTATTTTCAGTTGGAATGGTTTTTAATGCTTATGCAGAAGAAAACCTTGTACAAAATGGAAGTTTTGAAGAACCTATTGTAAACGAAGATAAGATCCTCCTTGACGGTGAATTGTCTAATTGGGACATAAATTACGACCAAGAATTATGTTCTGAACATAACGTAATTTTGTCAGGTAATATGACTGATCCACATCATGGAGATCAATTTGTAGCTTTAGATTCACAATGTAACATATCAATCTCTCAAACCATAAACACAGTGATGGGAGAATATTATAACATTTCTTACTCAGATAGAACTAATGAGAATATTGATAAAATGTTATCATTAAAGATTAATGGCGAAGAATTATATTTAACTCATTCATATGATTATGGATGGGGTACTGAAGATAGACATTTTTTCTACGCATTCGGTCCAACTACTATTGAATTCACGAATTTATCCACAAACAGTTCTAACTATCTATATTTAGATGATATTAAAGTTATAAAAATAGATGATTATGCAGAAGAGTCACCTTTAGTACACTCAGGTGATTTTGAAAGTGGATTTTCATGTGGTGGAGGTTCCAAACATTGGATTACTGAAAACCAATATGATGATGACATTGAATGTTTATCTGGTTTAGAAACCCAACACACCAGTATATTTGGATCTTTCCATGGGGAAAGATATGCTGAATTAGATTCAGCCTGTTCACAAACCATATCTCAAATAATTTATCTTCTTCCGGGAGAAACATATGAACTCAGTTATGCATCTAAAGCCAGACCAATTTCAACACCAGAAACAAACGGATTATTGGTAAAAATTAACGGACATGAAATTAACAGAATAGAAACAATGTCTAACGATTGGTCTGTTGATACACACATATTTAATTCAACAGGACCAACAATGATTGAATTTTCAGATATAGGAGAATCTGACGGTAAAGGAACTTTAATAGATACCATTAAAGTTATAAAAACAGATACACCAATACAAAATGCCACCACATATAATTCCGTAATAGGACCAATAGATGATTCGGTTATAGAAGATGGTAACCTAATATTTAACGGTGGTTTTGAATCACCCAAAATGTATATAGATTGGAGTGGAACTCCTCACAGTATTACATTTCCTCCATATTGGGAATCAATTATGAAACTTGGTTACAATCTACATTTTTTTTATAGTTATATACATGCTTCTGAAGAAATAAATGATGATGGTGATAGAAATCAATATATTCAATTAAGATCACATGATGATAACACATTCTCCCAAACAATTAAAACAACACCAGGAGAAACATATGAATTGAGTTTTTCACAAAGAATGACTTATCATGATGCAGAAGTAGATTACCTAAAAATAATAATTGATAATGATACAGTTGGTGAAACAAAACCAACATCTGAGGATTGGGAAACATATTCAACCACATTCAATGCAATTGGATCAACAACAAAGATACATTTTGCATATTCATCACAGTTCTATGAGGACTATGATGGAATACATTTAGATAATATTAGAGTTATAGAACTAGATTAATTACTTTAACATATATAAAAATAAAATGAAGGACAAAATAATCAAATGCAGAATGTGTGGATTAAATATAAACAGGCCTCATTCTTGCTTTAAAAAGGTTTATTTAGAAGATATGGATCATATTATACATGACTAAAAAAACTCACAAATGTAAAGATTGCTCATGTGAAAACTGTAACTGTACAGGCAAAGTAAACTGTCCTAAATGTAATGTATAACACTTATTAATAAGAAAATATTTAATATATTAGCAATATTGACGTTCCTCCAGGTCGGAGGCAGTGTAAACACGTAAGGTTTACACCTTATAAGTTTATAATAATAGAAACAGTTATATAATCAATTAACAATATAGTTTCAATGAAATCAAAGAAAAGTAAACAAAAGGTAGAAAAATTAGGAATTCATGAATTAGTTGATAACTAATTCTCATGTTTTATAATAATTAAATAATAATAATGCAAACAATTATATGTGATTATTAGTAGTATAATACTAATGAACCATACATGTGAATACTGCTTCAACCCCATAAAATTTGGGAGATACTGTGATGACATATGTGCAAATCTAACCTTCACTAGAAAGTAAGATAATTAAATATCTTAGAAGGTTAGATTTTGTCATTTTTTTAAATACCAATTTAAATACAAGTAATGTTTAAATAATACTATGCCAGAAAATCTAAGACGTTCTGAGTTAATAGAAGAAGCATGTTATGAGTTTTACAAAGATTATAGGACCATTGCATTTACTGCAGATAAGATGGGTGTAGGACAGTCTACAGTACAGAGATATTTCGCAAAGTTTTCCAAATTAGCAATAGAGGAAAACAATAAAGAATTCATAAGAAGACAAAAAATAACAAAAGATAGAGTACTATACAAGCTGGACTGTCTAATGTATAAGGCAGAGAAACAATTAAAAAGACTAAACAAATTATTAGGGTATAACGAAGACGATTCATCAGAAGATGAAATTGATATATTTGAACTGGATGACATATCAGACAGAGTAAGAGTAGAAGGATTGATAAATAAAATACAAGGGGATCTAATAACCTGGAACCAGCAAAAGGCATCAATTGAGGATACACCAACCATGGATGTAAACATAGAATTGGCAGTACAGGACAGATTGGAAGACCTGGATAAGAGAGAGCAAATCATAATGGAAAAAGAGAAAAAACTAAAAAAGATAACAAATAAATAGACAATAGTATGACTTATATAATAGAAATCCATACATATACCATGGGTATTTTTAAGCCTGAATTCGGTCCAACTGGCAGGTAGTGTCATGGTAGGTTTGAATTAAACCATACTTATTTTTTAAATATCTATATAGTAGAAATTCATATATATACCATGGGTATTTTTAAGCCTGAATTTGGTCCAAATGGCAATATGATATATATAGATTCAATATGGTCACAAGACTTTAGAATATCTAATGCACAGGATAGGTGCAGGGGAGTATGCTATGATGAATCACATAAATCATATGTATACCTGGATCAACACGAAACAGTCGCAGAATTAATAGATACATGTGTACACGAATCAATACACATGGCAATAGGAATATTCGATGCAGATGATGATTTCAACATAGAAGAAGAGCATGAAACCATTAGAAGATTACTTATGGCAGACTATACACTATAATAAATAATATAATTCTATACATTAATATGTGGTAGAACATATATAATTTCATGAAAGAATGTCCAACATGTAACACACAATACCCAAAAAATGACGTATTCTGCACTACTTGTGCAAAAAAGTCCAACCAATACGTTCAAAACAATTATATCCACACCTGAGCAGTAGCATTTGCTACAAAGTCCTTTCACGATGATCTACTTTCCCTTTTCTTCTCTTTCTTTGCGATCTCCTTCTTGAGAATTAGAAACTGTTTTGAGATTATGCCTGTTGTTTTTAAAGATACGTCATTTCACAGTTAATTAGATTTTAATATGACAAATAACTCTTGTATATTGATTACCGATGTCTGAATCTGCTGAAAAAAAAATAGACGCAACTGGACTGTTCTGTCCTGAACCTGTGTTTCGAACAAAAATTGAAATTGAAAGAATGCAGGTGGGTGAAATCATTACTGTGTCTGCTGATGATCCTGCAGCTGAAGAAGATATTTCTAGATGGGTCACGCGAAACGGACATGAATTATTGGATCTGTCCAAAGATGGTGACAAAATAACATTTCAGATTAAAAAGGTGAAGTAGCCTAAACCACTCCAAGCCTGACACGTATTATTCTCCAAACCAATACGTTCAAAACAATTATATACAGCAATCAATAAACCAATATATGTATATGGGAATTTGCATAGCATGTGAATCAGAATGCAGGGATAGTAATATTAAACCATTACATTCAAAAACCATGGAAAATAAATATAAAATATATGGATTATGTGACTCTCATTATTCCATTCCTGAAGAAAGATTCAACAGAACAGAGCGAAAATTATCAAAGTTAACAGGAGTAATACTTGACCGCAAATAGTACACTAAATGACTGGCTTATATACGCATTTAAAACAGCAATATTGACAAAGGATGATAATTTAGAAAGAGAATTATTATTTATAAATACATACAAACAGAAATTACATGCTAGTAAGATTAATATTACCAAAAAGTAATACTATATCATAGTCAGGGGGATTTACAATCGTCATACTGTTATTAATGGGTTCCCAGTCTATAATCTATTTATATACAATCAATACAATATGATGTTATATGGGAATAAATAAATCCAGAATATTCATACCAAAGAACTCTGAGAACCTGGTATTCTATTCAGCAACAATAGTAAATTTGAATGGGGAGGCAGGGCAATTCTCATTCAGAATTAACCTTGAAAATGGTAAAACCTTTAAAAAATTGGAATATTCACTGGGATTGGGAGATTGGGTAGACATAAACAACAGAGAAAGGGCAGCAAATCTATACACTATAAATATTCCCGAGGGATCAACCCGATTAATATTAAGAATTAGAGTATCCACCAATTATGAGCCAAGAATAATAAGATATTTTAACCTCCAACCTGGAGTAAACATTGAGGTAATGGACGGAATGACACTGGAATCAATTCCAGGAGTATTTGCTCATTATGAAGCAAACAATGTACTTTTAAATGATGATGGTAATGTCCAGTTCATGTTTGATAAATCAGGTAATAATAATAGAATGGAACAATCACAACCAAACCTATCTCCTGGATATATAGCAGAAGATACTGATTTCAATAATCACCCATCAGTATCATTTAATGGAACTGATCAGAGAATGGAAATATATCAATTTGAAAATAATGGAGTTAAAGAAATTGGATTTAAGGCAGCCCAGCCTCAACCTAACACATATGTAATGGTATTTAAAGACGTCAACCTTGAAAGAGGCATAATGTTTGACGGTGTAACAGCAACTCAAAGAAATGCTGTAGGAATCGTATCACCTGACGGACAACTAAAGTTATTTCAAATGAGAGGATGGGTAGGTGAACAGAATATATCTGGACCACTAGCAACCACTGATACTCACTTGGGCATATTCAGGTTCAACAATGATGACTCTGATGGATATATTGATGGATCAACCCCCGTATTTGAAGGAGGTTATCCTAACGGATCACCAATGGATGGAATAACATTAGGAACTGATTATACCCGTACTCAATATAAGGAGGTAAAAATAGCAGAATTTATCATGTGGAACAGACGACTAGATAATGTAGAGGTAAACTTTATAGGTAACATATTAAGTCAAAAGTATGGAATTATCTGGACAGACATGGATGTAACTTAATATTTAAATAGAAACCATTATATATAGAATCATATGCCTAACATGAATAAGAGACGTATTTTAATACCAAGGAGAACCCAAAACAAAGTAATATTCTCTGCAATGGTAACAAACTCAGACCAAACCAATGAAGGTGAATTCTCATTTAGAATGAATGTAGACAATGGAGATTCATTCCAAAACCTAGAATATTCACTAGGAATAACAGGATGGAATGCAATAAACAAAAGAGATACTGCAGCCAATTTATATACTATTATGTTACCACCAAACACCATTAACCAACCAATAAGAATAAGATTATCAAACAATCATAGACTTGATTCCATAATCATTAAATATATAAACCTGCAATTATCTTCAACAGTAGACGTACACCCATTTAGTTTCGCACCATCAGATATTTCAAACCTGTTTGTACATTTTGACTCCAGGGACATTGAGGTTACTGGTACCAATGTAACTCAATTAAATGATTTGTCTACAAACTCTCATAATGCGGTACAGGCAACGGTTGCAGACCAGCCTTCATTGGTTGCATCAGATAGTGATTTCAATGGAATGCCATCAGTGTCATTTGACGGAGTTGACAGTGTAATGGCAACTGCAGCATTCTCAGAAGAACAAGCACAGCCTAACACATATATAATGGTTTTCAAGGCAGCCAATAACCAATATGGTCTATTCTTTGACGGTATTGTAACACTGAAGAAAAACACATTCTTTTCCGATCTTGATTCAAGCGCACCAATCAACCCGTTGACAATTCAGGCTGAAGGCGGAAAGGCCGTAAAAAGTACTGCCGCAACAGACACAGATGTACACATAGTAGTATTAAGATTCAACACATCATCATCTACAGGATACCTTGATGGAAACATCATATTAAATAATGTTGATCCAGGAGACGATGAAATCACAGGATTAACATTAGGAGCACAGGACGATGATACTCTTCACAAAGCATTCAAGATGCCAAGTTTCTTAATGTATAACAGACTTCTTACCGATCCTGAGATAAACTTTATAGGAAACTATCTAAGTGACCTCTATGGTACTACTTGGACTGATATATAAACATATCATATTTAAATAGATAATAAACAATGAATAGACATGCATAAAAAAGGAAGGATACTAATACCTTCAAATTCAGTTAACCTACAATTTATTACAGTATTTGCAGAAAATCCATCAAGTATTGATGGCAATGTGTCGTTCAGAATGAATATATCTAATAGAGATGAGTTTCATAATCTTCAATATAAATTAGGGGATGAGGATTGGAAAGGATTCATCCCAAGAGATATATCTGCAAATCTATATATAGTTAGACTTAAACCATTTAGGAGAGGAAAAATTTCACTTAGGATTTCTTCAGGTCAAAGGGCACAATCTATTATAATACCATCAATAGACATGCAGGAATCAGGAAACGTGGGAATGTTTATAATGGAACCGGTACCAATCCAACTCACATTTGATATGATCATAAAAAAACAATTATCCATTACACCGTCCATTGATATAATACCAATGATGAAAAACCTCTCAATAACCTTGTCAATGGACATGATGGTACAAAGAATGTTTTTAATGAGAACCGACATGATATTGGAATCAGCAATGCCTTCTGGAGCATATTTTCACCTGGACTCAAATCATGTCATGCTTTCTCAGGGTAGAGTAAGTAGGATGGAAGATCAGACTGCAAATAATCGTGACGGAACTTTTATAAGTAGTAACCTAGGCACATACATATTGTCCGATCCTGATTTCAATAATAATCCGTCTGTGGAAATCCCCAGTGCCATCGAAGACCGTGACCAGATGAGTGTAAGTAATTTTGGAGAGTCAAGTGGTATTTTTACTTTTTTAATGGTGACTAAAGGTATAACAGGTTTTACTCACAACTATATTGATAATACTGTTCCCTCCTCGAATGGATTATTTCTTGAAGGTAGCACTGGAGATTATAGGTTTGGTCTTAATGGTACCCTCAATGCATTACGTGGAGGTTTAGGAGACAAAGATTTACACGTTATTGTGGGTTTACTCAATCAAGAGTATACTCGATTATGGATTGACGGACAGATAGTGATTGCAGGTGACATTGGCTTGGGGAGTGCCAGGCTTGAATCTTTTATTATGAAAACAGGTTTTAAATTTGCAAGGGTTATTTTATATAACAAAAAACTTACTGTCGGAGAAATTAATACTACTGCACGATCACTGGCATCACAGTACGGATCAACATGGAATGACATATGTGAACCTGGATAACACTTAAATAAACAAGTAAATATTACATATTTAAACCCTGATTGGCACTAATTAACTTCATATGAATCATAATTAATCCTTATATAAAATAGGTAGTAATATTAATATAGAATGGGGCTTACTAATAAAAGAAGAATATTCATACCTAAAAATACCAATAATATAAGGGTATATTCCGCATTTGTAACCAATTCAAATAAACGTTTTTCAGAAGAATTTGCATTTAGAATTAATTTAGACAATGGAAAGATGTTCAGATCACTCCAATATAACCTAGACAAGAAGGGATGGACAAGCTTCCTGCCAAGAGACATGGCTGCAAACCTATTCAATGTAATGATATCTGCAGATTCTACCATGGAATTACAAATAAGAATGTCTACAGGAGCAGAAGATGTTACAGTTAAATATATAAACCTACAGTTAGACTCCAGTTTAACCGTTTCATCCACCATTGAGAACCCAGACAACATACCAGGACTATATATATATTATGAGGCAAGTGATTCCATTAAAAACGGCACAAATATATCTCAATTAACAGATAAATCAGGTAATAATATTCATGCAGTACAGGCATTTGCAGCCGATCAACCAGCATTTACAGAAACTGACAGTGATTTCAATGGAAAAGCATCAATTACATTTGATGGTACAAGTGATTTTCTTCAAACAGACTCATTTCCAACAGCATTAAGCCAACCTAATACCATAATAATGGTATATAAAAACACTACTGACGGTTCAGGAGCATATTTTGACGGGTTATCCAGTAATGGAAGACAGATATTGACATATGACAATTCCAATTCCAGGTTTGTGTTTTTTGCAGGAGATAATAAATTTTTAACGGGAGGAACTGCAAACACCAATACGAATATGTTTGTGGCCAGGTTCAATGGTGACACCAGTGACTTGTATAGAAACGGCGGTTCACCAATAATATCAGGTGAATTAGGTGATAACGCAATGGATGGACTTACCATAGGAACTGATTTTCCAGAAAATGACTTCAAAGACATGAAGATGGGAACATTCCTTATATATGACAGATTATTAGATGATGATGAAATAAACCGAATAGGTACATTATTTGCTACAGAATATGGAGTATCATATCAAAATTTAATACCACCAGTTCAGCCAATAGAGAAGACAATTGATTTCACCATGGATATATCCACATATGTAGTACCAGTACAGAAAACATTAAGCAGTACATTTGATTTAGTAGTAATTACTGCACCAGTGCAACCAATAGTAAGAACAGAAGAATTTACTGCAAATATTGTAATAGCACCTACACCGTCAACTGAAAGAACTACAAGTTTCACATCTGATATAACTACGGGCGAAGCCCCATATAATCCAGGCACGATATCTGGATTATATATAAGATATGGAGCTGATGATGTAGAAGTTTCCAACACTCTCGTATCAAGCTTTAATGATAAAATAGCAAGCCGTGATGCCACTCAAGCAGCACTAGCACGAAGACCCGTACTTATACCATCAGACCCTGATTTTAACAACAAACCATCAGTATTTTTCAATGGTAATACTGATTTTGTACGTACTGCCGCATTTACTGCACAATCACAACCTAATACCATCGTGTTGATATTCAAGAGGCAGATTTCCTCCCCACGTACCGCATTCTTTTACGCAGGAATAGCCAGAAACAATAGAAACAGACTTGGTGTCAGGTCCAATGGTAGTGATGGAGGAACAGAATATACGATAAACAGTGGAATGACTCAGAGTGGAGGACTTGTGGATACAAATACGCATATATCAGTAATAAGATACAACAGTCCCAACACTACATCATATATAGATGGAGGTACATCACATATTTTAGGTGGAAACACCGGTACAGAAACAGTGACTGGTTTTACCATAGGAGGAAACTGGAATGATAGGGGTAATTCCATTATTAAAATAGCTGAATTCTACATGTGGAATAGACAATTAACTGATGCTGAGGTAAACCAAATAGGTAATGGTCTGGCAACAACCTATGGTACAACCTGGACTGACATATAAATAGGAGCTTGGTGTAATAGATTCATGGTAAACTTTAATAAGAGTAGAATATTTATCCCTAAATTCACCATTGATACAATTTTCTATAATGCCAGAGTAATAAACACATCTGAAACAAATATAGAACAAGTATCATTTAGAATGAGTATACAGAACAATACTCAGTTACAGGATGTATTTTATTCATTGGGTGGAGAAGGTTGGACCAAGATAGGTTCAAGAGATATTGCTGCAAACCTATACACTGTAGAAATACCACCAAATACAAATAACAGATTAAGATTGAGAACCACTACCGGATCTGATGATATTTTAATATTATATATTAATCTACAATTATCACCGCAAGTAACTGTAGAGGATTACTCGTTTGACCCAGAAGACATATCTGGTCTTCATATACATTATGATGCAAAAGATGTAGTTACAGATGGAATTACAGTATCTCAGCTTACAGATCAAACAGACAACAAGATAGATGCGATTCAGAGTACAATGTCAAACCAACCTGGTTATATAGAGAATGATCCTGATTTTAATGGTAATCCTTCAGTATATTTCAATGACACTCCACATAACATACAGACTGATAATTTCCCAGAAGATCTGGAACAACCCAATACTATATTAATGGTATTTAAAGATCAATCCACAGACCCAGGTATACATTTTGACGGATTAAGTAACACTAAGAGACATTTGTTTGGAAATATAAATATATTTATTATGGAAGCAGAAGAGATCATAGGTGGAGGATCATCTGATACTGCTACACATGTAACAGCATTAAGATTCAATAAAGCAGATGCAAATGGATACCTTGATGGCGATGATATACCTTTCGTGGGGGCCAGTGGTGTCGGTGATATACCTCTAAACGGGTTAATATTCGGGACAAACAATGAGAAAAACAATTATAAAGACTTTAAGATGGCAGAATTCCTATTATATGATAGATTATTATCAGATACAGAGATTGACGAGTTAGCTACATATCTAGCTAATAAATATGGAACATCATGGGTTCCTGTATAAATTTATATATATAATTAATAACAATTAATGCAATATGGTAAACACATATAATATTTTATTGAACACCAATTCTTATAATATTCTACTAAATACAAAATCTTACAACTTGATAGTTCCAGTGGAATGATTTATATATAGTATAACTATTACTACCTTTGATGACTGATTTCATAAACAAAAGAAATGTAGTAAAAATAACATCCAGTTCAATTGTTGATACCATATTTAATGTATTCTCAACTAAAACAACTAATAGGCCACTAACTGATTTTCAGACCGTAATAATGGAGTATTTTCTGGACGAATCAAGTAGAAAGTTTACAATTCCTGCAACAATAACCAATGCAGTTAATGGTGAAATAACAGTAAGACCAAATCAATTCACACACTGGCCAAGATTCGAGTCAACCCAGACAAGAAGAACCGGAACTGGTCAGTTAGTTTTCAATAATGGAACCAGTACACAATTCAATACACCTCCATTTCCACTGGAGATATTAAGATCATGATTATAGCATGCATAGGATGTAAAAAGGCAATAAATGCCAAATATGAGACCAGGAAGAGATTCTGCGGAGACTGTCTACTTGAAAGGAAAACCAAGCAATATGATAAAAAGAATACAGCAAGAAAGATAAAAAGGATATTTTCAAATATTAATGCCGTAAAATCACCTTATATGCAAAATGGTGCTTCATAATGGTTAATTTCAGTTCAGATCAAATCAGATGCAGTTTGGTCCAAGACCACACAAAAAATGATTCCATCAGTTACATGTTTTCAAGACTAGATGGAACACTAGTAGATGAAATTGGCCAGGAGGATTGGCCATACAAATATCCTAAAAGCAAAAAATTCTTCAATTGGAAGTTTATCGATCACACACCAGACATGAGAATAAAAACACAGATTAGAGCATTCCAGGAAGCATTCAATTCAATAGAACAAATAACCAAACTAAAGATTGACTATAAAAAAGATACAAAAGAAAAGACAGATTTTACCATAGAATGGAAGGAAGATATTGAAACATTTAATGATAGGTTGGGTGTTCTGGCTCACGCCTATCTATATCATCCATCAGGATATAACAATGGTGTAATTGAATTTAATGATTCTCCAGAATCCAAATGGTTCTTCACACCATTAGGCTGGCCAGTTGAAGCTTATTTGGTAGACAATAAAAACTATACAAAAGGTCAGAAAGATTCAAACGGTAATCTTATAATGTTAGCATCTCAACCTACTGTTAAAATAGCAATGCATGAGTTGGGTCACACATTGGGATTACGACATGATGTAATTAATAAAGAATCATTAATGTACCCTTCATTATCTCGCAGTTATAAATCAAACAATATTATCAAAGACTCATTTGAATGGGATAATATCACATCCATACCAAGATTAACAAAGTCATATGGATCATCCAATATATTCTCAAGACATTTAAACAGATGGAGAAACAGAAGAACTAGAGAATATACTTATATAAGAAAATAACACTTAAATAGAATGTTATAACATATATTATAAATGAATATAAAAATATCAGTAGTTTCTATATTAATAATTTTTGCATTAATTATTACAATATCTCCTGTATTTGCAGATACTGTTCCAGATCCTGTTTACAATCCTGAAAACGGGCATTATTATCAGTTTTGGGATATTGAATATAGTTGGACTACAACAAATGAGGTAATTGACATACTTTTTGATTATAAAGGCTTTGACGGACACCTAGTAACTATAACGAGTCAGAGTGAAAACGACTTTGTATCTAATTTAATACCAGATGATGCTTTTATCTGGATTGGTCTATCTGATGTAACTACTGAAGGAGACTACCAGTGGGTAACTGGCGAGCCATTTTCCTATTCAAACTGGGACACTAACCAGCCTGATAATTATAACAATGAAGACTATATTGAATTTTATGGATCTAACAACAAATGGAATGATAATAGAAATAACAATGGTCATAACACTAGTTTTGTTGTAGAATATGCCCCTCCATTTGCTTATGGTCCTGTATACAACCCTGAAAACGGACATTATTATGAGTACGTTGCATTTACTGAAGGGCTTTCTTCTGGTGGTACTGATTGGTGGTCAATTTATGCTTCATGGTTGTGGCATCAATCTAATTCACAAAAACATTGGTTTGATGGCAACAGGGGACATCTAGCTACAATAACAAGTGCAAGTGAAAACGCATTTGTTACTGCATTACTTCCACATGATTCTCGTGCCTGGATAGGACTATCTGATAAAAACTCTGAAGGAGAATATTACTGGACAAATGGCGAGCCATTTGAATACTCAAACTGGAATCCTAACCAGCCTGATAATCATAACAATAATGAAGACTATGTTGAATTGTTGCAATACAGCGGCAAATGGAATGACAATACAGGTAATCCTACTGGTATTACTGGTTATGTCATAGAATACACTCCTCGAGTTTCAGATCCTGTTTACAACCCTGATAACGGACATTTCTATGAATTAGTTTACTCTTCTAATACTCAATGGGCAGGTGCAAGGGATATAGCAGCAGAATCTGTGTATAACGGCATTTATGGACATCTAGTTACAATAACTAGCCAAAGTGAAAATGACTTTGTAGCTTCCCTATCTGATGATGATTTTCGTCCCTGGATAGGACTAACTGATTCATGGACTGAAGGGGAATACAAGTGGGTAACAGGTGAACCATTTGAATATTCAAACTGGAGTCCTGGTGAGCCTTCTGCTGGCACTGATGAAGACGATATTGAATTCTTTGCAAGTAACGACAAATGGAATGACATTTACACTTTTAATGATTATACCGATAGCTATGTTGTAGAATACAATCCTTATCCTCGTTACAACCCTAATAACGGACATTATTATCAATTAGTTCATGCTCCTGATATTTCATGGACTGATGCAAAAGCAGCTGCTGAAAACTCTGTGTATAACGGCATTAATGGACATCTAGTTACGATAACAAGTAAAAGTGAAAATGACTTTGTTGGTTTTTTGGGTCCGTATATTGCTCATAACTGGATTGGTTTAACTGATAGAAACACTGAAGGAGAATACAAGTGGGTAACTGGTGAGCCATTTACCTATTCAAACTGGTATAGTGGCCAGCCTGACAATTCTAACAATGAAGACTATGTTGAATTCTTGGGATTCAACAAATGGAATGACACTACAAATAATTATGATAAAATCACTGGTTATGTCATAGAATACAGCGATTGACAACATATAATAACCATAAACACATCTTAATAATATAAAATGTTCACTTATGTACAACCAAATATATTTAAACAGAAGGACTAGACCATCTACTTATATGAGAAAGGAATGTTTAAATACTAATTAATTTATGAAATATATAAATGAATAAAAGATTATTATTATTATTATTATTACCTATATTTTTATCACTATTAATTCTATTTTTAACTGTTAGTCCTACATTTACAGATAATGATTCAATTGACCCATTATACAATCCTGAAAATAGAAATTATTATCAATTTGTACAAGATACTGGAATATCATGGAATAATGCAGAAATTAGTGCAAAAGAATTATCTCATGGTGTGTTTACCGGACAGTTAGCAGTAATTACAACTCAAGATGAGAATGACTTTATAACTGATTTACTTCCAGATGAATCATCCGCCTGGATAGGATTAAAAGCCTCTGATGGAGGTTTTAAATGGATAAATGAAGAGACATTTGACTATTCTAACTGGTCTAGTTATCAACCTACAAACGGTGATTATGAAGACTATGTAGAGTTATTTGAATATAACGGAAAATGGAATGACATTGTAAATGGTAATCATGATATAACAGGATATGTAGTAGAATACATTCTGACAAACCCAGACCCTACCTGTAACTCTGGAAACAGTCCTAATATAAATCCTGTAGAACATAATGGACATTATTATCTTTACATACATAATGGAGTAGAAGGGCAAGACAATGATCCAGCAATTACATGGGATTATGTAAACGAGATAGCTGAATCACTTTGTTATGAAGGCAGGCAAGGTCATTTAGTAACATTCACTGATGAAGAAGAAAATGACTTTGTAACTGGTTTAATTTCAGGAGGTGATTTCGCAATAATTGGTTTGCATTTTGCACATTCCGAAGAAGAGTTAAAATGGGTAACAGGTGAACCATTTGAATATTCAAACTTTGCTTCCTCTGCCCAGATTGATGAGGGAGATGATATTATAGTAATGATTCATCATGGACCATGGACTTATCTTAACGGATATGGTGTATCATTAGATTACCGTACAGCTTTTGTAGTAGAATTCTCTCCATGACCAAAAGAGGACAACAAATACTAGAACACTTGGAAACAATCCTATATAATAATGAAGAATGTAAATTTCACTTGATACATTAGATAGTTATAGTAAAAAGAAGTAAAATTTATATTATATATTCACGTAATACTATTATGAGTTGTAACTGCATCGATCCATTATTTGTCACAAACGACATTGATACAGAACCAGTATGCATAGAATGTGATGGTGTAGAATAGATTGTGTGATAAATTTCTATTATCAATTAAACATATGTTAAATACAATTAATATTAATGATGGAATAAAATCAACCCTGCTTTTCGATAAATTAAAAATAACACATGTAAAATATATAAAATATTTAGCATATCTAGAATTCCTAGAATTAATCAAGATTGTTGGAAAATATGACCAGGTAATCATCACAGAAGAAGGTGAAGTAATGCTTGACGCATTTGAATGTGAAGAACCAAAAGACTTTAATTAGCCATAAAGTATAACCAATCAATGGGAAAACTATCTGATCTTTGGGCAGAATTAAAAACTACTCAGAACGATGTTAGAAGGAGAGATATTCAAAAAGAGATAACAAGAATAGAAAAATGGATGATAGGCAGAGATATTAAAGAGAAAGGAACCGAGACTAACTGGAGTAAAAAGATAAAATTCAAGAGTTCTGGAAAATGTATACACTCAAAACTGGATAAAAACAAATGTTATTTCTGTGGATTGATATCTTCATCAGGTGTTATACTTGCAGATAAATGTACAGTTTCATCATGTGGTAAATGTCTAATAGTGATAGATAATGGAAGAAAATTGGCTAAAGAAAGGGGATTTTACTAACTAATAAATACTTTTATTCTATATTACATCAATATTACTGTGTATAAGCCATCTATATATAGTAATAATTTAGTTAAACTAAACCAAGATCTTGACAAACATTTAAAATCCATTAAAAAAGGTGTAAGAATGCCCTTACTCCCAGATGACTTTGTAGAATTTAACAGAATGGTTTACCCACCAATCCACCCTGAAACTAAGAAACCAACATATATGTATGATTATCAGGTAACTTATTTTAATACAATACAAACATTCCACAAGGTAATACTAAACAAGTCCAGAAAAATTGGAGCTACAGAAACAGCATTACGTATCATTCTATACAATACACTAAAGGATAAATATTCTGGACAAAAAGTCATGATAGTTGCAGGTAATAACCAAAGAATGGCAAATAAATTCATCAAGCGGTTGAGAAATATGATATTAAAACCATTCCTGGATTTAAACGACAGGAAATGGTCATCAACTGATCTAATAGTAAATGAATCTGCAAGCTATTTGGAGATTATTAATGGCACCCAGATAGAGGCATATCCTGCAGATGAGGCAGTAAGAGGAGAGGAAAACGTAGTATGTGTATTTATGTCTGAAGCTGCATTTATAAATAAATTGGATGATACTCCAGTATATAATGCAATAAAACCAAATGTAATTAACATACCTCATGCAGACTTTATATTGGAATCCACACCAAATGGTAAAAGAGGATTTTTCCATAGATTGGCAGAAGAGGCCAGAAAAGGATTAAATGAGTTTAAACTGTTGGAATTACCATATACCGTAGCATTAGACAAGCTTTTACCAGAAAAAACCATAGAGCTAGAAAAAAACAACCCAACCATTGATTTTGAACAGGAATATAACTGTCGTTTTACCACCTCTCTTAATTCAGCATTTAGAGAAGATGATATAGAAAAACAATTCATCCCAGAAAAAGTAAATTCATGGGACGATATATTATAAGAGAGAGATTATTTCTCTTTCTCTAATAATTCAATCAGTTTGTCACCAATAGATTTGTAAGCTGCCGACGCTGCTGACTTTGCAGCTGACCTTGCTTCGGACTCTGCTGACTTTTCTGACTTCACTGCGGACTCTGCAGCTGACCTTGCTAACATTTTTGACCATATTGATGACCTTTCTGACCACACTGTTAACCATTCCACTGCTTCTCCCACTGACCATGCTAACCATTCGGCCGACCTTGCTGACCACACTTCTGCTTCTGCTGACCATGCGGCTGACTCTGCGGCCGACCTTGCTGACCACGCTGCTGATTTTGCTGACCATATTGCTGACCCTGCTGACTCTGCTGCTGACTCTGCGGCCGACCTTGCTGACCACGAGGCTGACTCTGCTACTGACCTTGCTACTGACTTTACTGCTGACCTTGAGGCTGACTCTGCTGCTGACTCTGCTGCTGACTCTGCTACTGACCATGCTGCTGACCATAATTTCTTATTTTTTGATTCTTGTTTATGAAGTTCTATTACATCATAAAAGGTCTTCTTTACTAATTTATGGTCTATGTTTTTACATTCTTTTTCAAGGATGTGAATATATAATTGATGGTATACATGTTGCCAGTTTGAAAACCCTACTGGAATTGCCTTGATTAGACGTGATGGAAATTCCTTAGAATCTGCGTTTTCCATACCTTCAAACAATCTATCTTCCAATCTTGCCACCCATTCAGGAATACCCAATCTTGACTCATATTTATTATGTTTGTCTGAATGAATTGTACATCCTACAGCACATCCCTTACCTTTCTCCCAGTATTCGCCTTTGATTATTTCATCCTGGTCGTAATGATCTTGGAGTTGTTTCAAAAGTCTTTCCTTCTCATATACTTTTCCATGGAAAGCTACTAATTTTTGCTTTTTCATATTTGTATATAGTAATACCGTTATAAATATCTAACTAGATAAAAATAAATACTAATTAATTATACAATAAATATGGCCTTAATATTAACAAAGTTCCTAGATTGGTTTGACAGGCATACTACAGGTAACATCATAACATCCTTAATAATAACATATTTGCAAATACCACATTTTATATGGGCAGGAGATGCATATTTAAGACTGGGCATAATATCACATGTTCATCCTGTTTTAGATTTCTTTCTATATGGAATAGACCTTATAGAAATAATACCTATGATCTCATTGACTCTTGTAGCAATTGCAAAGATAAAAAAGAGAAAAAAATAGAATGGCAGTATTAAATTTTGGAGGATTGGATATTGCACAAAGAGTAGACAATGCATCATTTCTAATGCTTGAAAGACATGAAGATGGAATATTTGAAGAGAAAGGTCTCAAGGTATGGCCTCATATCAACTTTAACCAGGTGGGAGAAGAATTGGGAAAGATATGGCAAAAAGAAAGAATTGCAGTAATAGGATACGATAGATTAGGAATTGGAGAAACTGCACAACAGATATTACCTCCTTATCTACCATTACATCCAATAGTATCATCACAGCCAGCAAAGCATAGAATGATAAACATGGTAGCAGCAATGTTTCATTCTGGAAAACTAATAATACATTCTCAAGAATTGTTTGAGGAAATAATGGAACAGGAAAAGAAAATCACAGATGCTGGAAATATCATATATAACCATCCTGCAGGACACCATGATGACAGATTTTGGTCACTTTGTTATGCATGTGAGGTAGCAAGTAGTTATATACAGGGAAGAATTAGAAGCATATCAGGTAGTGAAATGGCTCGTAACGGATCACCAATTGATGATATAATAGGTTCTGATATTAAAAAAGGGTTAGAATAGGATAATCTGTAATATTTATATAGTTTTTACATGATTATATCTGTATATGCCTGCAAAACGATCAGTATTACCAAGAGGTGGAGGTGTACATTTATCAAAACGTAGATTAGAATCTTCTAAAAGAGAATTAAAAGGTCAAGAAAATAAAGAATTATCTGATGTGATGGGTATTAGAGCATGGGAGGCATTAGATCCATATACATCACAAGATAGGGAAGATTTTAGATTGGCTATGAGTAATGTGTATGTAAGAAGAGTTTGTAAAATTCAGACTAATCTAGTAGTTGGACAGGGATACACCACTGAAATAGTGCCAAGAAGAGAGGAAGAGATACCAGAAGAGCAAAAGGATACATTCGAGAAAACACCTGTTTATGTACCATACTTTGACAAGGAATTAACACCTGAACAAATTAAAGACAGAATTGACCAGATGATGATTGAAATGGATTTGACAACAAATCTCGCAAATGCATATATCACTTCATTAGAGCAAGGCAGATGTGTTCTGGCAATGACTCCTCTGCTTAGAAATGAGGAAAATGGAGAGTTTAAACTTCCAGAACAGTTTAGAATTATAAGACAGGAACACACATTAAGACCAGTAGTTGACCAAAACACTGGAGAACTACAAGGTGTCAGATTAATAGGAATAGAATCAGATCAAAGGGATAATATTTTGGATATAGAAAGAGCAGTATATATTATGCAGGGATACAATAATGAGTTATTCTCTGATTTTTACGGAGAATCAAAAATAGCAAACGTAGTAGATATAGCAAGTAATCTTAACATAGTATTAAATGAGGATTATGAACAGGCATCATTACATAGTTGGTTTACACCACCAATATTTGCAGTACCTGTACCACCTCAGGAATATGGAAACGAGGAAGGTGTAATTAATACATTCTTAAATGGTGTATCCAGATCAAAAGGCCAGATTACTGCAGTAACCACATCATCTAAAATGGATGAAAAAGGGGTTGAATTATTAAATAACAGTACTAATTCTGGTGATATTGCAGGATTGGATAACATACGATTAGGGTTAATCAAGGCAATTATAGCACATTTTGGAATTCCAGGTTTTATGATATCAGAAGGAGATGTTGGACAATTAGGTGGAAACACAAACATATCAGAGTTAGACAACTATTTACAGACTGAAATAGCACCTGAAAGAAAATACATGGAATCAGTAGTGAGTAAACAGGTATATGATAGAATTCTATCTTTGTTATGGTGTACTGAGGATATATCTACAGTCCCATTAAAATTAATGCATAAAATTAACAAACCTAAACTAATCACTATCATTCCAAAGGATCTTTATGAAACATATATTGATATGCTTGAGAGAGGATTAATTGAAGTGGATGGATTTAGAGAATTAACCGGAATGGCAGAGTTTTCAGCAGATACCATGGGTAAAAGAGGTGCAGATCCTACACCAGGTAATAATACAGCTTCTAATTGGTCCAAACCTTGGTCTAAACCAGTTCAAGTGGATGTTTGGCCAGAAGGAAAACCGACATGGAAAACAGCAATAGGTGGAAATAAATGGACATAGAAGATATAAATTATTTGGATAAGAAATTCGATCATCTTAAACAAAGATTAGCAACACTTGACTCAAAATTATTATTTTTAGATAAGAGGGTTGACAAATTAAGTGATAATATATCCAAAATTCATTCAAAAATAGAAAATGCCAGACAGGACACCATAACAAGAATGACAAGACTAGAGACAGAACACTCTATACATGTTGAGGAAGAGAGAGCCAAGTCAAAAAACAATTATAAAATAATATCATTGGCAGTGGTAATTGGAGCAACTATTATAAGCATGTTTCAAATTATATTACAATAAACTTAAATAACATGTAATATTATAATATTTTATGCCTGAAGATGATATTTCTCTAGGAGAAGAAGTAGATATCAATGATAAAAAAACATCATTCCTTGAAACTTCACTTAAAATAATCAAATATGGTGTATTAATAGTAGGATCAGTATGGGCAGCCGCAGGAGTAGGTAAAGTAGCAATTAATGTAGCATATGGTGGAGACGTAGATACTACATTCCTTGAACAAGCTTGGATATCATTAACTCCAGTATTTACAGGATTTATATCAGCACTGATTGGATTCTTTATAGGAAGCCAAACAAAGTAATAATTTATATAAAAGAATATATATATAAATTGCATGGTATGGAGTATAATTGGAGGTGCCTTAGCTTCCACAACCAGTAGATTTGGTGGAGACGTAATGAATAAGATTAATAATATGTTTAGTGGTGTTGATGTAAGTGATAACGTAACAATCCATCCTAACGTAAAATGGACATACAAATCTGGTATAAATCTAGGTGATTCCATGACAGGACCGACATCCCCGATAAACGGAGATATTTTTTATGATTCAACTCGTGGTCAATTCAGAGGAAGAATCAACAATGAGTGGATAGATTTAGCTAGCATTGTCTCACACAGTTCATATCCAATGTCAGATGAAACGTCTGGAATCGGAATAGGCACACTATATACTACTGATGCGGCACCATATACTACTACAATTGATGGTGTTGAGCTTACGTTGACCGTTGCCGGTACGGGATCCCGGTTGACGGCAGATATTCATAAGGAAACCGGTATCAATTCAAATGTATTCTCAACCATATTTTCAACCAAGCCGACCATGGATAGCAATGAATTTACAAGTCAGACTGCAAGCACACAGCCCGTATTATTGACCAATGTCTGGGAGAAAGGCAGAAGATTACAATTAATATTGGATAGTACTGATGGTAACGGTCTATCACGAGGGCTGAAGATCACCATAAGGGGAAATCATTCTGTGAGATAGAAATATAATGGGTTCTTTTAATGGAAATGTTTTTATAACATACAATCAACAAAACAATGTGTCTGACATTGAATATTTGGTAACGCAGGAATTCAACAATAATATAATAAGACTTGAAGGTGTTATGAATCAGGTGGGAGGCAAATTAACTCATTCTGTTCCTGCAGGAAAGGATGCATACATTCTTGTTGCAAAAATAATCCCTGCTGGATTCACTCAAGCTGCAGCTTCTGCATCTGGAAACCGTCAAAACGCATCAAATAATCACACGGAAGCGAAAATCAGCAGAGGCCCACAAGGTACTTTAGTCGAGTTGGACAGAGTGACCGTTGGAATGGGAACCACAACTCGTGCTGTTCAGGGCTCAATTAACGGGCTAGGTGAGGGAACAGGCGGTTCTGGATATGGTTCCATGACTGACGGCATATTCCATGCCGCAATCGGTGCAAAAGCTATCGCAAATCAACGGCTTGAAATTGAGAACACACTTGCTAACGGAAATTGCAGAGCCCAGATGGTTATTTTGCAAGTTGATGCTGGTGCTTCCCCAAGAATCTGACCACTCACTAAAAACAAAACATTTACAAATATTTATATATAATAAAAATTATGTATTAAATATGGTAGCAGTATTAAAATTATACAAAGACACAGCAGGAACATCTGGGAACAGTACTAGTACAGATGTATCAGAGCTAACTCCTTCAAACGTAAGATTTAAAACAGCCGATGATATAAACATAGATTCAAACAATCCAGTACCTATTCCATCAGCAGGATCGGCAGCAAACAACAGTTATGTAAATTCACTTTTAATCAAATGTTCAACCGCACCATCAACCATGGTAGACAATTTTAGATTTTACACTGATGGTACAAACTTCGGAACAGGTATTACACTTAATATCGGAGATCAATATCCACCCCACACTGAATCAACTGAGGATACCTCTGGTTATAGAGTAGCAACTGGAACAGTAGGAACTAGTGGAAACCTGATGACTGACGTATATTCTACAATTACAAGTGTAACAGATATATTCACATATACTAACGGCAGTCAACTAAACCCTGGAAATTCCAATTTCATTTCAGAAACAGGTAATGAAATAAATGCTGTCGGTGAAACAACAAATTACTTTGTTCTACAAGCAAGTGTTGCATCAAATGCAACACCTGGAACAAAACCATCTGAAACAATCACAATTCTATACGACGAAATTTAAACAGTAACCTATTTATAATACATATATATTATAATACATATGGAATTAGAATGGGTTTGCACATATAATGACGGAACTGAGTTATCTAGATATAATGATAATGGAACCGAGAACAAATACTCTGATATAGACAGAACAAGAATTGTCAGTTTCTCAATAGCAATACCACAATTAGATAAAAACAATAAAAAAACACTGTTAAAAGTAAAAAAATTAGATTTAAAATATGGAGATCTCTTTTTCTATAGAAGAGTAACTGCAATGATATTAATGACCAATGACCCCACAAAGACAACCGGACTAAGTTATTTCTATGTTTTTGGAAAGGACCAAAATGATAAAATTATACTGGATTCTGAAGGCCATACTACAAGTCACCCTCAGATAGAGAAAAGTGATATAGTTATAAAAGATTATGAGACACCTGTAAAATACACAACCAATTAATATTACTATATTTAAGTCTTTATATAAAACATTGGTGATAATAGTGATATGGTGAATGACGGCAGTACAATTATTAAAAGAAGGGCACCATTAAGGCAAAATTTTGCAGTTTATGGAACCAAAGTTTTTAGCAGTGGAGAACACAATTCTATTAAATTACGTGTAATTGCTTTACCACTAACAAATGAAAGGATTTTTTTTGGTGTATTTGGTGGTAATAAACCAGATAATATAGGAAACGATAGATGGCAAAATGCAATTGGTTTTGATAGTACAAGTATACGTATATCTGAAAATGGGTCTATAATAGAAACTGGTATAAATGTATCGGTAGGTGACATAATAGAAGTACTAATACTTCCAACTAATGTAGTAACATATAGACATAATGATGTCTTAATAAGAACAGCACCTAATCAAATAGTATTTGACAGTTCGACTACAGGTGTTTTTATATCACAATTTGGAGCAGAAGCACAAGTATCACTTAATGATGAACCAGTTGTACCATCAAAGAATGTTGGTGCAGATATATCATATACACAAACTATAAAATCAGATATAATACTATCAAAAGCAATACCAAATACCCTTATAGATATAATACTATTAAAAGCAACACCAAACACCTTTACTACAGATATAATACTATTTATAAATGAACCTGATTATTTTCCTATAAATTATAACGATATTAATTATTTTACAGAAAATCCAGACATAAAACCATCATTTGACATATTATTAATTAAAAAAGACAACCAGTTATCCATAAAAACAGACCTAGTTTTAATCAAGAGTACGCCTTTAAATGTAGTAATCGATATATTATTACCACCTTCAGAATTAGAAATATTATGTGATTCCATATTAATTAAAAAAGACAACCAATTACCACAGAAAATAGATGTTAAATTAGTTAATGTTAATGATACTGAATTCACTATAGATTTATCATTATCAAATAAGGTGTTAAATGAGTTTAAAACAGATATCGTTACAAAAAGTACACCGATATTACCATTTAAGATAGATATAGTAACCAAAAAACCAAATACAATCCAAACTTTCATCATTGATTTTGCTCCTACACTTGCAATTATTAACAGAGATAGTGCATATATTAGAAGATTAACAGAAAATTCATCAAATATACGAAGATTGTTAGATGGAATTTCCAATATAAGGTTATCTTTAGAGAGTAGACCAAATATTAGGAGAAGTTTAAGTGATAGAGTGTATATACGAAGGATTAAATCAGATAGGGCATATATTCAGCCATAACATAACTAATTATTTATATATTAAAACCATGTTATAGTTTATATGGTACAAGATTTTGGATTACCAAGTGTAGGAGATACAGGACATACTGCAATTATTGAGGTATGGGAAACCAATTCAGGAGGAAATGAAACAACTATTTTAGACTTTACAGATTCAACCCTTGATTCTCAACAGATTATAGTGAGAGACCCTAATGGTACTGAGGTTACTGGAAGTCCATTTACATCAGTTTTTACTACAGATGGCTCTGATGGTAAGATACAGGTAGTGCTTGGAGATGTATTTACAATTCCTGGTCTTTATACAAAACAGGGAAGATTGATATTTACTGGTGGAAGAGGCCCATTCCATAGTAACATGGTACCATTTCAGGTGTTAAGTTGAAAAAAGCAATAGAAGAAATAGATCCATTAAGAGAACAAGAAACTGACCTATCCTTGGATGTTCTAAAGTCACAGGTGCGCGTAATGAAGAACAAATATCCAAACCATAGTAATGATTTATTGGATTTAAGATACCAATTAGAGCAAGGTATTGAGAAATTTCCTGAAAATAAGGCAATGATAAGAGTGTTAGAGGCTGTAAACAAGGAATTATATGAGATAAGCTCAGGTACATTAACTGATAATCTGCCTGAAGGTAGTCCACTTTTAGAAGAACATAGTCACGTAATTCATTGGTCACAAATAGGAGATTCAAATAAATTTGGAAATGTCAAAGAAGCACAAGTATTTGATGATGAAGATGGTAAAAAATATGCAAAAATATGGCTATTAGAAGCAGAAAATGTAAATGGTAACGGTTGGGGCGTAGCTTCATCAACACTTGATAAAAATATTATGACATTTATAGGAAAACCATATGTAATAACATCTGATGAATTTTTAGGTAAACCATCAGTATATGCTGATGAATTTGTACACCCTAGTATTCCTACGGATAACATTCAAAGTGTATTGGATCACCAGGAACAATTTAGAGTTGGAACCATAGTAGATGTATTAAAAGAAGGAAAAGATTACTATGCAATGATTGAAATCATGCCAAAATATAGAGGTAAATCACTTCCTCCATTTTGTTCTCCTGCAGTATACCAATTAAATCCAAGGGAAGATCCAAAGAACTTTTCAGAGTGGGTAGGACTACATTTGGCAGGATTGATGGAAAAACCAGCATATGGTGCACGTTTAGCAATATTAAAAGGAACATGTATAGGAACACAAAATGAATGTAAGGTTCAACTTAGAAATGCTCAATTAGAAATAAAAACATTATGTAAAAACGGACTACTAGAAAAGAAGAAAACCGAAACTAAACTAAAACTTTTAGAATAATACTCTAATAATATTACTAGTTTAAATATATATATATAATGAAATAATATAAAGTTTAATAACATGAACGCACAACAAATCAAGACTTTTAAAGACATTCGAGGCAAATTAGTTAAAATTGCACAGGATGAATTACAATTGACTGAAAAAATGCAGTCAGCTCCTCAAGAGGCTGGTCCTCAACAAGTAGTTGACGCCGTTGCAGAAATTGCAAAGGAAGTTGAGGCAGTTATTGAAATGATTCCCGCAGAACCAGAAATGATGAAAGAAGATATTACCGAAGAGGTAGTAGAGGATTCTCCAATGGAGCAAGCCATACATCATAAAGGTGAGGATTACGAAGAAAAAATGAAACTATCGGAGAAGGTAGCAGAATTAGAAAAAATCATTGATGAACAATCGAAAGAAAAAGTAGCTTCTGAGATTGCTGATCATTATGGTCAATCTGAGGCTAAATTCGCTGAAATCATGAAATCTGACAAACCAAGCACTTACTGGGCAGCACAATTAGACACTATTAAAGATTTCGCTTCAAAAATGAACAAAAGTCAAAGACAAGCACAAAACATTTCTTCATACGTCAAAGTTGCACAACAAACTGAGACACGGAGAAAAATGATTTAGGTGATATGAGATGGCAGCACAATTAACCCAAGCCGGAACTATCACTCGTGAGCAAACGTTCTTGCCTATACGAAGATTCCCAGTAGCAGCATCTACAACTATTGCAAAGGGAGACCTATTGTACATTGACACCAACGGAAATGCAAATAAATCCACAACTGCAACTGACTTTGATTATGTCACAAAAGTTGTTGCCTTAGGAGCTGCTGACAATGGTAGCGGAATAGCCAGAGCTATTGATGTTCCTTGCGCAGTTCGAAATCATTTCGTAACTGTAGTAGCAGGAGGAGCAATTAAATCAGGTCAAAGAGTAAAGGCTGCTGGTTCCGGAAAAGAAGGTGAAGTAATAGCATCTTTAGGAACTTCTGCAGACGCCAACAGAGAAATAGGTATTTATTGGGCAAAAGAAGGTGGTACAATCGCAAAAGGCGCATCTTCTCCATTCTTGGAATCATTCACTGATACCGAAAACTGGAGCCAAGCAGATGCAGCAGACAACGACATCATTGAGGTACAACTCTTTTAGGTGATTATGATGGCAGGATATACAGTAAAATCTGACAAAGTAAATACCTTTGGAGAGACAAAAAACCCAATGATTTGGAGAAATCCAACAGACAATGTCTTATATGCTTCATATAAAACCCCAAAACATGGTTTTAAAGAAGCAGATGCATGGCCAATCTATGACCTTGATGCACACCTAGGAAATGTCAAACTTGCACAAGAAGGCAAACAATTCGATGATAATGCATTTCTCGATTCTGAAATTGAGAACATTACAAACGAATACATTTCTAACGTACAACAACCAGGAAGAGTACGTGAAGCAGCTTTAAGAAGCAACACAAACTCTGCAGTTGAAATTATCAACATCTGGACTGAAGTACTAGGTAAAAGGGACAGACAATACGCAGCAAAGAATTTGACCAAAGAAATACCAATTCCTAACTTAGTAATTGATATTGACACGGTAACCAAATTCGGCGGTATGACTAGAATTGACGAAGGTCTAACTGGTGGAATTGCAAAAGAGTTGACATATACAAGAAGTCACTTTGAAGCAAAGAAATACGGTCTTAAATTCATCATCCATGAAGAAGCAAGACTAAAGAACCATCATAACATCCTACAAGATTCAATTCAAGTGGCAAGTACGAAAATCGAACAAAGACAATCCTACGACACTGTTAATGCTTTGGGTAGTTTAACACCTCAAGTAACAACCAAAGTATGGGATAGTTACGAAAGTAGCGTAGAGAGAAGTGCAAATAATCCTCTACAGGAGATTGCAATAGCTCAACTCAACATTGAAGGCGCCTTAGTAGGTGGTAAAATGTCTAGAATCGGTATGCACCCACTCACTTACATGAAGTTCAATGCAAACACTTTCCTTAGAGGTCTAGCCTCAACAACTCCAGTACCTTACAACTTTGAACCAGGTACTACAACCGTTAAAGGCTTAGACGGAATAGGATTAGTATTGGATCCATCATTTAACCAATTGAACGTTGCATGTGTTGCAACCGAAGTTGAGCCAACCTTAGCATTCTTCCAAGGTCCTCAAAGAATTGGTAGTGAGCACGATCAAGAATCTGGAGATGACAAATACTTTATTGTTGACTACCACAGCGTGGATGTCATTCAAAAAGAAACAGGTAGAAACATCACAGGTGTCGTAACAGCAACAGACTGGCAATAACTAAATCAAAAAACCCCATTTTTTATTTTTTTTATTTTAAACTAACAACAACTCTATAAACCTTTAAATATAATATTATTTCAGTAATATCATGACTGTTTTTAAAATAGATACCAGTAAATATTGGGCATCTCTAGTAATGAGAGTTCAAAAAGCTGGAAAAGACTACATAGCAGCAACCATCATGCCGTCATATGAACCTGACTTTATGGATGTTTCATGTACAACAGGAGATATTCTTATTATTGGACAAACAAAAGAACAATTGGTTAGAAAGATGTTTGATCAAGACGCATCGTCTCCAACATTTGGACAAAGAATAAATGATCCAAACTCTTCAACAGGAAGATGGATTTGGACATTTGATCAAGAAATGACAAAGGAAGCTATAAAAGAGATAGAATCAATGTGTGGCGTTTCAAATCCTCATGGAGAAACACAATACGTCTGGATGCAAAGAGGTAAAGATTCACAGGCGGCTTCTAGTTTGAAACAACTAACCACTGCAAATTCACCAGATGAAATAATGGCTTGGTGGAAAGAAAAAGAAGAAGGTGTAAAGAAAACTGACTAAAAGAATCTGTATTACTGTCCCTGATAGAATCAAGGATAAAATGGATCTTTATGTTAAAACGTCTGCTATAGGAGGTAAAAAACCCAACATATCCAAGTTTATATCTGATTTAATCGACGAAAATGTCGGTGAAATAGATATAGATTAATTTTTTCTTTTTATACATGTTTAACCAAATAATAATATCAAAATGGCCAGAACTGCATCTGAAATTACCAAAATACTTAAAACTGGATCATATTCCTCACAATTACCATTGGAGCATATTATAGATTATGAGGAAATTAAAAATAGAAGATTATACCCAAGTATAGAGGTTGTTTCAAACTCTGAATCACTTAGGGCTGACAGAAAAAGAGAAGAAGGTTCACAGGAATTTGAAGTTAGAATATATGTAAAAAGACTAGGTATAATGAGTGATGAGATTGAAAGGTTGGAAAGTTATGAGGATGAAGTATTTAATTTGCTATCAAATTCATCTCTAGGAGACCATAGAATTATTCTACAAACCATGGATTGGAAGAGAACCAATGTTAACACATCACCAGTGCATATAATGTCAACTCTTAGAATTAAGGTGAATAGAATTCAGGTTGCAAAGATTCTAAATCAGGATGGATTTCTTATATTTGATGTTAGTCATTCTGATTCAGATAATAAACCTCCTGAAGATTATAGATATGTATCCGTGTTTGATACTGACATAGGGGACGGATATGACAGTATAGATGTACCAGTTACTAGTAACACATCTGATGTACCACTACACTTTTCAGGTACGTTTGGAGGAACATTTGTAACTCATTGCATGGTTACCCCCACTGATTTAGGATCAACTGGTGATAAACTAAACCAATTAAGACTGTTAAATAATAGTGGGGAAAAGGCAGAAGTATCATTCATATATAATGATCTGGATAACACAATAAATCCAGATAAAATACTGGACTGCCCCCTTGTTGAAATAGACCAAATATTAAGACTATATAGAACAAATGATGGTGTGGTATTTAGAATTATAGGTAGGGTATCAAAGCCAGGTAATATAGTAATCTCTTGATTACTTATATATCAGAAATCACTAAAATAATATATGCCAAATATAGGTTTAATAGCTAATAAGGTAAACTCTAAAAAATTTAATATATATGCAAAATCTACTGCTAATGAGATATTATTTCTTCAAAATGCAAGAATGTCCATTCTTCATACTGAAGAAGCAGTAGACACCACCTCTGGAGGAACATTGTATTTCTCAGGTGGAGAAAGAAATGTGTTGGAAGCAACCATAGTTTACACTGAAGGTTTATACAAAGATGATATTACTGCAGGAGGACTTGATATAAATACATTATTAACTCGAACCAATGGTGAGGTAGCAGAAGATACATGGTTGGTAACACTTACTGGTAAAGGTGGCAGTACAGAAACATATACATTAAAGGCAAAATTAGAGGAATTCATACCAAACATGGATGTACCTGGAGGTGCAGCAACTGATATAAGACTAGTTATAACTGAAATATCTGTGACTTGATGATGTCTCATGTCTTTAAACATAACTAAAGAGAGAATTAAAAGTTCCAAGACAAGAATAGAACAATATATAGATAAAAATTTATTAAGATGGGCTGAAGATACTGCCTTACAAAAGGTTAAATCAAATGGATTTTCCAAGGGATTGTCATCAAACTCTGTAGATGCAATTACAGTTAAAAAAACTGGGTTTATGGCAGTATCAATAGTATGGGATCTTAAAACAGACGATGGTAAACCACTTGATATGATTCTAGAAGAAGGTACCAACCCCCATGAGATAGAGGCTAGATTTGCCAAATTCTTAAGATTTTTTGATCAGCAAGGTAACCCAATATTTAGAAAAAAAGTAAACCACCCTGGAACAGCAGCCTTGAATATATTTAAAGATAGTAAAGAAACAGTAGAAAGTATAATGGATGAGAAGATTTCAAACGAAGTTACAAATTACCTTGATACAATGAGGATTCAATAATGGTAATAGAAATTCCAATAGAAGTAAGGGTAAAGGAAAGAGAGGAAATTAAGAAGATTATTAAAGATATTGAGAGATCAGAAAACAAACTACAAAGACAAAAACCAGGTAGTAATAAAAAAGACTTGTCTTCTTCACAGGCAGTTCCTACACTAAATACTCAGTCACAAGCTGACATTACTCAATTTCTTAAAAAAGGAGGAAGAACAGACCCACTAGGACTAAAACCTGAGCCTAAACAAGTGGTAACTACTGCTAATTTTGAGAAAATATTTAGGGATAAATTAGCAACTGGTAATAAACTTACCGATATTATATCTGGAAAATCTGGACCTGGTGGTGCATTAGATTTATTACCAAAAGGTGGAAAACTTGGAAAGATAGGTTCATTTGCAGCAAGATTAGCTCCACCAATGGCAGTGGCATTAATAGCAATAGGGTTTGTTAAAAAAATAATAGATATAATATTCGGTCCTGGAGGTCCATTAGATAAAAGATTTAATGAATTTGAGGGAAGAGTAAATAAACTATTCAGTACTATAGAAGAAGCTGAAAAGAAACAAGGTAATAAAATTGTAAGAATAACATCATATTATGGTTCAAGGGGAGGTGAAAATACAACATTTAACACTTTAGATCCTTTAAGTAGGGGTGAGAATTTATTTAGTAGAGATATAAACCTTTTAAGTAAAGGAGTGATTTAAATAATATGGCAGGACAATCTGTTATATTTAGAGTAACTAATACAAATGATACTGAAACAGTAACTGATAAAATAGAATTTAATGGTGGATTAGTACCAGATGATGCAAGTTCTTTAACCACAAATGAATTTGAATTAAGACGTGCATTAGGAGTACAAACAAGAATAAAGACTCCTCAATCTCACAAGATTAAAGATACTGGTTTCCAAGGTTTGTCACCAGTAATAACAGGTGTAATAAGATCAAAAAGTACTAAATTGGCAGGACATAAATGGAAGACTTGGCTAATTGAAGATCAAGATAGTGCATTATTTCCATTTGGCAGATTTGGATTAAGACTGGATGATACCCCAGAATTTAATATGGTACCAAAAAACAACAGAGGATATTATATAGAAAATGTAGTAATAAGAAGACCTGAAGGATTTCCAGGTAGGATTGAATTTACTGCAAGATTAAGATTTGATGGTAACGTAGGTACGCCTAATACTAACGGTCAATATGTGTGGAATTAACATATGGCAGAGACTATTACATATGAGATAACTCATTATATAAGATCAGGTGGTTTTTCAACAACACAAAGACTTGATAATGATCTTATAGGAATTCCATTATTCACTGATACTGGTACAGGTATATTCAATTCTTCTGTCATGGTTATAGACACACCCGATGGAAAATATATTACTTCCGGAACAAAAATAGAAGACAGAGATAGAATAAGAATAAAGGTAACAAATACTATAACTAGTAATATATATAATAGATTATATGATGTTGTAAAAAGAACCATTAAACTTGATACTGTTAAGGGAGGATATATGGAGTTGACCTTACTAGGGTTGGAACATTGGATTGATAAATTCAATTACTCTCAAAAAGGATTCTTTAAATCAGCTTTTGATATGGGTGAAAAAATGATAAAACAATATTCTGATTCCAAGGGTGATGATACTCCTTCTTTAACATCTTCTGTAAATAGTACAAGTACCAATAAACTTCCTAATTTTACAAACAACATATATGATTACGGTATTGGACCTGACAAAATATATCAAAGGTTGTTAGATCTTGCGGATAGGCAGGGAGGATCTGTAGAAAATGGAGGAGTGTTAGACTATTATGATATTAGAGTTGATACTGACGACACTGATGCAAAACTGATGAATATTAGCATATTTAGCAGTGGAGATCCTGATAACACTGAGGGTAAGGAAGTCACAATTAAAGACACACTCAATGACCCTGTAGGGGAAATAAGAGGTGCAATAGACACTGAAGAGGCAAATATCATTAATAATTTTGGTGGAGATACATCAGGATCACTGCCTAGAGAATACACTGTGTTTAAATCAGGTGAGGAAAGATGGAATTTCACACCCGAATGGAATTCTGGATCCATATTTTATCCTAAAGATGCAAGGGTTACTCTATTAGGGGTTCACTATAAATGCCTGGTCAATCATACATCAAGTGCCCTTAATAGACCTCCTAATGTGATTAACTGGCAAGTTGTAACTGCAGCACAAGAATATGGAAATGTTAATAAATATAGTCCTTATACAAAGGATAAGGCTGTATCAATTTGGAAAAACGGAAATGCAAACCCAGGTGGCACAAAAGGCACATTTTCAGAAGATGCACAGATTGACGGAAATGTAGTTATATGGGATGAGGATTTCTTTAGAATACCTGTAGATGTGAGGGCAATAAACCCTGTAAACATACCAAATGAATTTAAATATCATGAAAATGTAAATGGTTATTACAGGGGTCTTACAGTACTTGTTGATACAGCTTTAGGTCCTGTATCAGGTGATTTTATAGGTAGTGATGAAAATGGAAGAGTATTTGCAAATTCCATAGTAACATATGATAATGAAAACAAGAGATGGTTAGTAAAATACGAGAAAACAAACGGTCTATATGCTGCAGTACATGACGAGGCAGATGTTTACAGATATAATAGTGCAACATCGGCATGGGTTAATGAGACTGATCAAAATTTGTTAAGTTCTGGTAAGGCAGATTGTTATCATGGACCTACAAGCGTTGGACAGACAGAAGGTATTATAGAAGGATTTACTGAAAATAATAATAGTGCAGTATTTGCTCAATATGATTATGAACCATTAAGAGCAAACGGTGCGAACAGAAACAAGGCAGAATATTATAAACAGGGAGCATGGTTAACAATGAGATTCCCATTACCAACCACTAGTTATAATGAGATAGATGAAGATGTGGGTGATATATTTGGAGGAGGTACATTAACAACAACTCCTGGATCTGCAGATGATCTAAAAGAACCTGCAGCACTTGATATTCAAAACAATGAGTGGATCCCAAACGGGAAAAGAGGATGGAATAATGGTATTGATACTGAGAATTTAGGACAGATATCATCAATAGAGTTCTTTATGAAAATTAAAGATCAATTTAATACATCAACGGGTGGAGGATATCAAACAGTACCATTAGGAGCAAATTATAAAGTGAGGGGTGTTGCTATAGATTTAAATGATAATGTAGCAATTCAGGATTTTAACCTAGATTTCGTAGATAAATGGCAGCCAGTAGAATTACCGGTATCAGGTTTTTCAGTAATAAGAAATAGAAGACCTAAGGAAATTACAGATATTGTTATACCTCCAAAAGAATTAAATGTGGTTAATAATTTTGAATGGAGACATGTAAAACAAATAACATTCCAAACACAGGAATCATATGATGATCAAGGTAGATATGATCCTATTATTGGAAGGTATGGAACTTTAAATTTTTTGTCATTGTTTTCAAGAAGAGTAACAATGGTTATAGATGGATTTAGATTTACAAAACCACTATTGGCAAACACTGGTAAAGTAACAACCTTACCAATAGAACATGAGATATTAGAGAGTCCAGATATACATAATTACTATCAATTATTAG
>WLWD01000431.1_pt1 | contig 69968 bp, 43 predicted proteins | sample 6712731 | NCBI WGS metagenome assembly WLWD01 (sample SAMN12718690, study PRJNA576275) | sponge metagenome | isolation source: marine sponge | host: Mycale hentscheli | place: New Zealand: South Island, Marlborough, Capsize Point | collected 2014-11-01 | reverse complement strand
TGCATTAACCTCTAGATAATGTTGCGTCCTATGTATTGTATTCGTAGAAATATAATTTTTTTTGTTGTTGCTCAGGGTTATCCGGTTGTGTATGCCTGTATAAACCTCATTGGTTATTCCAAACTGCTGCATTAGAACACAACAGAGTACAGGTCAAAAAGGTCACCAGTTTCTCTTGTGGGATCTTCAACATTGTGGTTATCCTAATTTGAAAAATCACCCTATGATGTAAACTTTGCTCTAATTATCTCTGCCTAATAGAGAAATATCTGATAAGTTAGTGATAAGATCCAATTATAATAGCAGTAAATTAGGACAGCAAAATTTGATGTGTACACTTTTTTATCCACTTATTTGGACAGAACTGAAGCTATGGCCAAGGATGAGTCTGCATGGTGGTTACTGGGGGATGGCTGTTGAAATATGCTAACTCTGACATTTTGTCATTCCACACCTTAACTTTGTAAGGGCTAAGCCTCTTATATATATATGGATACCAGCCCATTTCCTTTTGAGTTCTATCTCACTGAGTTTGAATTGTACTCTTCTTGTGCATCTTTATGTATTAAGTTTTACCAAAAGTCAGACTGAAAGTTTGCGCAACACTGCCTAAAATAATTATCCTGGTGGCAGTGTTACTACTCATCTGTGGGAGTCATCGGAGTTTAGCTATTCGATCCTTCTCCTTTATCGATATCTCCCATACCACCCCAACAATTGACATTAAATTAGTAAATAAATGCAATAGAATTTATTCCAAAATTTAATGAGAGCACCTATATATTATATGAGCATGTCATATCCTCTGAACATACTTTGGTAAGCTATGCATTAACACTGGAAAAGGTAACAATCTAAAATATAGTCTTATAAAAAATATTTGCAATAGGTTCTGTGCTTTAGAAAGCAAAATCATTGCCTGAAATTGTACTTTGTACTGCTTCATTTGTGTTATGATACAATGCCTCATACAACTCATAACTAAAGAGTTAAAATGTTCCATTTTCTTTGAAGCAGGTGTTGACAAGTTGGAAGAACAAAGTGTCTCCTACCATTAAATCCATACTTTAATTTTGTACTGCAACTTCACTTTCTTGCCATAAATGTCTGTGGGTCTAGTTGTCAACATTAGCTCTAGTTTTTCCTTTGTTGTTTAGCTCTAGCTATACTAGTAATGTATTTGCCAAATAGTTTCATAATGTTAGCTCATTAAGTTACTAATATATTCTCAAAAAACTGTTGTTCATATATAATTAGCTATGACAAAACAACAACAACAACAAACAAACAAACAAAAAGGGAAAAAAAACAGCTGTCTTAGCAGTGTATTGAATTATGGGTGGCCCTAGTACATTTTAGACCATTCTTGACCTGATGATTCAGAAAATGGGCCTTACATTACCAAATAGTAAATTAGTCCTCTTGTACCCTCCCGAACTGGTGATACACAAGTTTAATATCTTGCACGATTAGTATTTTCAGGTATCATGCTATAACAATATTTTATCTAGCATAAAAACTCTATGTCATCCTCAGTATTGAAACTATCTGTATTATAGCGACAGCTGCTTCTCTTAGTCATTCCTAAAAATAGACATTTGTTGATCTAAGGATCAAATTAGCCATTGGCAAACTAATCACATTATATTCTAATATATAGCAATAACTAAGTCCTTATACCTTTATGCAGCCTATGATATTATATGCTGGAAAATTTTCTTAATTTTTTAAAGTCTTAACTATAGAAATAAAAAATATCAATGCTGCTGCAGCCAGGTCTCTCACTCATGCATTATCAACTATTAAAATATTACTATATTAAATATAATAATACTACAAAAGATAAAAATGAAGTTTAAAATGAACATATTAATTTGCTAATATAATACAGCATGTCAATATTGGTATATAAAACATCATACTACTGAAGAATTATCTACAGCAGCTACCCATCAGCTTGTATATAAGCTCACTGCTAGCTGGATTCACAAAACTATTGCTGCATGTTTTATGTATAGGTTATACCACAATTTGGAGGTCATTAAGGGATTTACACTACGAGGGAGAAAGGCCTGAGCATAGTATAAATCCCATACCGACCAAGCACGGAGTAGTGCAACCGACTTGTACCATGGCTCTAGGCTATAGGAAATGCACAGAAACTTAATTTTGATTGGACGGTTTACTTATTCACCTCCTAGGAGGTGGGTGTGAAATATATTCATCATTAATTGAACAATCTGATTGGACCGTTTGAACGTACCATGGTACAAGTTTACATGTTTGCTGTAAAAGCCAATTTAGTCACCACAACAATATTCTACCTCGATGGCACGAGCAATTAATACTCATAGTAGGAGACAGAATTTTCTTCAGAATTCTAGGAACCTGGGAAATATACCTCCCACATATGCAGCACTCAAACTTCAAGCATACTGTTAAAACCAGGCATTGGTTCCTAATCCTGATATAATATTCCAAGTCTGACAGATGACTGGGAGAAAGATTTTTTAGGATTGTGGACCTTTTAGACCATGCTGCCTTAGTTGAGGTGTTAATGCTTATCCACTATGTGGTACTAGTGGAAATAACATTCTTTGCTCCATATACTTTTATTTATCATTTCATTGATAGATGAACATTTTTTCCAGTTAAATAAAGACAACATTTTTTAACTTGTTCATCATACATAAAAACGAGCTCCAAAATTCGTACTAAAGGACAAATGAACACATTTATTGTAACTAGTTAATTCATAAAAAAATAATAAATGGAACTACTTCACATAGTCACATTTCCAACTGTGATAAGTACAATAAATATTGCCACTATTATTCCTCCTACTGTAACAGCTGCAATGTTCCAGCCTTTGGCTTTGCGAGCATAATCATGAGAGCTCTGCTGGTCACCAACTTCCCATGAGTATTTGGCCTAAAATACAGCAATACGTCAGGACTACTAAATCACAATAGCTTTGTAGGCAAACATATCAATCAAACATGCTTGCATGACACTCCTGCATCACTCAAACAATTTTGTCAGATGTTTGCATTATAATATTATTACCATTTTGGAGTAGTATACTGCCACCCATCCGACACAGAGGCAAGATAGCATACTCAAAATAGAGAATATTAGCAGATTGGTGTAAGGATATGGACTAATTTGGCGTATTTGCTGGGACTGATTGAGTGTCTAAACAAATAAAATCAACACCAATAATAATATAAGTCAATGAGCCATTGTTATGGATTTTGCCTTATAATACAGTCATGGTTGTTTGACAAGCATTTACTCACTGCTGGGTGATACTCTGTTAGTGAAGTGAAGTTAGCCTGGGTATGTACAGGAATAGGCTGTTGTTGGGAATAGAAATTGTGGCTTGGTTGCTGTTGCTGCAGCTGTGTTCCAGAGTAGAAACCTTGGCTTGGCTGCTGATTCTGCTTTGTCCCAGAGTATTCAGTGAGGTTGGGCTGTTGTTGTTGTTGTTGTTGTTGTTGTTGTTGTTGTTGTTGTTGTTGTCGTTGCTGCTGTTTTCCAGAGTATTCAGTGAGGTTAGACTGTTGTTCGGGCTGTGCCCCAGGGTGCAAAGTTTGACTCTGCTGCTGAGTCTCAGAGTATGGGTTTTGGCTTGACTGCTGATCCTGCAGCTGCTTTTCAGGATGTTGGGGCAGATCTTTGAGCATGTGAAATAGCAAATTGCCCATACATATTACATAGAACTATTAATAATACTGTATGTACTTTAATTTATGGCTACCAACCAAAAAGTGAATTAAAAGTACATTTTTAGCCATATGATTTTGATTTTACAAGAATATAGCTAGCTATACAAATGTGTGAAATGACAATTGTGGAGCAAAAATTAGCATGCCATATTGTTTAAGCCAGCTGTAACTATCAGTTTATGCGCATTAAAATTCCATACAATATGGAGAAATTATATGATGAGCTACAAAAAAACTTACTTGTGGAATTTTCTTCTGTAGACATTCCCAAAGAATATTATTTTAAATCAGACTAGAATGAAAGAAGAACGATAGCCTGTTGTATTTATACAGTTCTATATTAGTATACTACTGTATTAAAATGTAAAGTAGATGAAGCCATGTTCAATTTTGGCTACACCTAGATACCTGTAACCATGGAATGTGTAAACATTACTATTATGATTTTTCTATCTAATAAAAGAAGTCCCGGCTGGCCATAAATTAATAGCTACTGGTGTCTAAGCCAACATTCAAAAGTTGCAATTTATTGACAAACAACAGCATTTAGAATATTAGAAAAATTAGTAAATTTTGTATAGTAATGGATCCCCACACTATGCTAAACATTTCTGGATCTCTTTTTTAATTTCCACTGAAATTAATTAATTATAAGCTTAAAGAATTTATTTTGAATTTAATCTTTAGTAGACCAACAATGCTTTATATGCATAGGGTACCATCAGCTAAAAAGTAGTTAAGTAAACCTTGTTAGGTATAATTGAATCTTTGAGCATTGTGAGGCCAGAAAACGGCTGGTCACAATGATCTTAAATAGACCAGAGGTGCACGCCCTTCCCATTCAGATGTATTAAACTAATGTTGTCTATACAAAACAAATAGGTGGAAATACAGTAGCTAAGCTATGAGTAATGTAAAGTGAATAGCAGGCATAATTAAGGCAAATCACAGACTATTGGGTATTAGCTATTTATCAAATAACGCAATGTTGAAGAGCCAGGATATAAATTTATGGCCTTCACTTACTTAAAGTTGTGGTGGTGTGATATGATCTCAGTTGACTTAAGAGGTTTACACAGGAAACCATTAAATGGATATTCAAGTGACAATAAAATACAGTTGCATTATTGCTTAGGACGCAACACTAGCTAGAAGGTAATGCACTTACAGACACAACTTTAGGTATTTGTAATAGGGGGAATTCTTAATACCCTTTAATCGTAGTTGGTGTTAAATGTGGTATTTTAATAGGTGCTGGAGTTATAAAAGAAGACATAGCAGCAAGGCAACCATAAGTAAATTATCTCAGCTAATAATAGCTGTGTAAATATAGCTAGTAACAAATGGTTAATATTTGTCCCTTGCTTTCTTGACTTTCTATCAAACATATGATTTAACTTGCACGATAACTCAAGATAGAGAAATGTAGCTACTAGACACAATATGTAGTCAATAAATAATAACAGCATAAATTTTAGTAAGGGGATCGCAGGAAATGTTTCTTTAACATATTTTATGAAAAGTACAATATATTTGAAAGTAATATCTTATAATATTACCTAGTCACTGGAGATTATTCAGAATAAGCAGTTAATAGTAAAGCATTGTTCATATTCAAAAGTTTTAGGACTAAATTCCTATTTTGTCTAATGCTAACTACAGTACCATCACAGAAAGGCTCAGGTAAACTGGCACAAGAATCAGCACTCTAACTCCTAGAGACCAGAGACTTGCAGCTCCTGAACTAGAAGTTGTTGTATTCCTCTTGAATGCACTAATGCAGGTGACCAGCTAAATTGCTAAAATAAAATTCCCTTTTCCTTGTAAGTTGGTATGTATATTTTAGAGGGTGGTTGACTTGTCTAAGGTTCCCCCTTCCAGTCTCCCCCCACCACCCCCTAACAAAAATTTCCAGATAGAACCTTGTAATGTTAATTAAATTCATTGTAGCAGTTTTTTGTTGTGTATAGGTATTCAAGTTGTTATTGTTGTTGTTTACCTCGTGAGTTAGCTACATTCACTGAACCAACAAATGACAGGCTTAAGCATGGTTTCAAATTAGTTTGCCTTGCTATAGCTTTTTCTTGTACAGTACCAAATGAAAAAGTAGCTATGTGCTGCACTCTGTTTGGAGTAAGCTCACTATTTAATTTCCGTGTTAAATTTTAGACTGTAGTGATGTATGAGTTAGAGTAGCTAAGCTGTTCTGCACACTGCATTTTGTATGAACATGGTCAAGCAATCATGTACTTTGTGATTATTAATAAGAACTATCTGATTATAAGAACTATTTGATCATAAGAACTATTTGATTATAAGAACTATTTGATTATAAGAACTATTTGATTATAAGGCCCATAAATAAGTTTATAAGTACTGCTTTAGTGAAATAGTCAGTGTAAATGGTAGCTACATGTAGGTAACTAGTTCCATTCTGACTTGGTGTCATGATGTTATTCGATGTGTTATTCTACTAGAAAAGTTTAAATATATGTAGTTAAATCTATATACCCTAATCCAGCACTTATGCATTACTGTTATTGTCACATGGACTTTACATCCATAGAGTTACCATAACACTACTTCTCTAATCACCTTCTGCCATATTCTGGACCACACACACTCAGCTTTAAGTGTTACAAACTCAACATTCTTCACATTTTCATTGCTCACTTTGAAGGATGATAGCTCAAAAGACAATTATTTAGTTAAAATGAATCCCTGTGTTGTTTTTGTTATGAATAATTGGACTGAGGTTTCTCAAGTCATTATTATGTCATCATTACATCACCTATTTTATCATTCTATTTATGTAATGTTGTGCAATTTTTCTTTCACTGAATTAATCTCTATGACTTGGTGTTGTTAAGATTCAATTAATGAATACAACAAATGTTTAAATAGTATAACTAAGATCAATTTTAATCAACTTAGCTTATGACAAATATATATAAATATGCAAGTTTTCAGTGTTAATAGCGCTACAAATCTATCATCATATACAGAGGAAACTAGCTTCACAAAACTAGAGGTAAAAATACAGTAAGGTGATTCCAACATGTGATCAAAATGCTGTACTATCACCTCGCATCGAATTGGACTGTGCAATTCTATTCGCAATAACAGGATAAAATATTATGTCAGCAATGACAAAGGCTATTGTCAAAATGCCCACTACTAGTGTTACTACATTCCAGATCTTTGCTCGCTTGGCATAATAGTGTGCAGCTTCGTCATTGCCTTTTGCCCCTTGTACATTTGCCTGATAGGTAAAAATTAAAAAGAGCAGAACTAGTAATTCATGATTGAATCCAGCACTACTTTACTTACCTGTATTGAGTAATAAACAGCTACTGAACCACAACATATGTAGCAGAGCAATGCATTGAAGACTGAGAGAGGAATTAGGTATATGTATTGTAAACAACTTCTGTATCCCATTTGAGACCAATTGACCTGCATTTCATAAACTTTGTTTTGAACAATCTGCAGTTTAATTGATGGAATATGCCTATACCCTTTGCTGTTGGTGTGTCGTCTTTTCTCTTCTTTGGGGCTGAATAGAACATGAAGTTTCTGTCTGGTGCTGATTATCTGGTGTAGCTGAATGCTGTAGATGAAACTGTGTTGGTTCTTTGAATATGCGTGAAGACATAAATGGAAGCAACACACAGCAATCATGAAATTAAAATACGAACTACAAATAGTTAGTAACATGCAATTTAAGTGACAGTTTAGCTACAATGGGAAGATTTGAGAATGCAAATTCTACAAACTATTCTGTACAAAACCTCTCACTTAGTTCTATTTCCATAGCTGTTCCAAGATACTAAAGACTTATTGAAACACCACAGCTGCTGCCTTTCCTGCTGTTTTCTTCTTCCCTTGAACAGATCCTTTTAGTCATGCAATTAACAAATCATTGTACCTTTTAAGAAATCAATATTGTTATCCGAGGATTGACTCCCAATTCCTCTAATAATAACTGACAGGTATCATAAGAGAATCCTGACATCTTTCTGGGAAATTTTGTTTTCCTCGATTAAAGGATGAAAAAACAATCAATTATCCCATGACCTATAAATACTCAACATTGCCTACAATTGGGTACCATGTGAAATTGGACAAAGATCAAGGATCAGTGCAATGTCTTGGTATCAATGGCTAGAATGCAACAAATAGATATGAATTGTGTTATAGGTATGTATAATTTAAACTGCTTGTAGTTTCACTCTATAAATATATATTTTTGTATATTCACTTGCATGACAGTTTGATCACTGGTAAACAAAAATGAAATATTTTCATTTGATAGAAAATTAACTATATATTTAGCTATATATTAAAACTGTGATTGACGTCAGAGTCTGGACGCAAGAGCTAGCAGCCATATCCACCTGTGACTTTCTTTGTGTAGAAGGTGACATGATAACAAATTAGCTACTATTAAAAAGATGGCTAAGCAGTAAGCTCAGCAACTACTATGATACAATCCTCCTGAAGTAGTTTATATCCACAACAAATACCTTCATCAAATGACTGCATACGATTGCTATATGGTGCACTGTGACCTAAAAAAAGAATTAATAGCTACAGGTGCTATATTTAAGACTCAAATGCGTAGCTGTTGCTGGTATTCTGCTGAAATGAGGTTAGTCCAGTCAATTTATGAAAAAAAAAACCCTAACCCCCAAAAAATTGCTACAAAAGGTTTTTTGATGGTTTTTAGTCCTATTCAATATCACGTGCAACATACTAAAAATCTAATAAAATCTGAGTACTGGAAAGGTGTTATTAAGGGTGTATGTGTTCATAAGCTCATTAATATTCATGAGATATACATATATGGCCATAACTTTGGTTTCTTGCATTTATGACAAGATATATTGATAACATTAGATTCTTCAGCATATAAGCTATCCAATGATATATAAAACTACAGGTTTTAGGAGTCATAAATAGAAATTAATAATTTCATAACTATAACCATTTCAAAATTCCTCTGTCTCCCTATAGTTACGTCTCCCATGTAGCCCACACATGTTCAAATGTGACCACTGGAAGGCTATGTCTACCAATGCACTAAAATAATGGAAGTTTAATGCCCTTTAGCTGTCAAATACCATTCAAGAATAATCAAACAACAAGAATAATCAAGCAACAACAAAAACAAAAATCCAATCAATAATTTTTCTTCAGTTAATCATCGTCATCTTCGCTGTCATGTTGGTTATATGGATTACTGCATAGTTCCACTTAGCATTGTCCACAGACTGTATGACGCGGTAGGCCATATCGCCTACAGCTACAACGAAGTGTTGTGCAACCTGTTGTACAGTTGCAGTGTATCATTTTTAACAGGTTATCCGGGGCAACATTTGTTTCTGACATTATTGGCACTAATACATTTTCTTCCACTCTCCATCCCCAATTTGCCGCATCCATGTTACCTCCCTGTTCAGTCCAGACCATGATCTGGTAGTACACTCTCTGACAGTGAAATTTGGTTGAGGATGCAGTAGGGGGCAGACGTTCTGGTGTCACAAATGATTTTGCTGAAGATAGTTTCTTTACAAACATTTTGTAGCGTAAAGATGGTAATGGTTCTGTGCACTTTGCCCCAAACAAAACAGCCATTGCTTTGCTACCAAGGTGTTCAATGGTAGTTCTTGTCTTATTTGGAGTAATAAACTCATTTGAACAGGACTGCAGTAATTGATCACCTTTTACAAGCTTCTGGAAGGCTGCCTTCTTGCCAACACCGAAAATTCTGGAGGTCGTATCGCAGCCAGTAATGGCATGAACAAAAAGCAGTTGTGAACACAAATGATCGCCTAGGATTAATTTTAGGTGATTGATGTCGTATACTTTCGTAGTTTTAGCCTTATCTGAACGAAAATACAGATCCTTGCATTCTGTATGGGCATGGTAGAGGAGTAAAATAAACAGGTCGGTGTCTTCCCCAATCAAAGTGGTGGAGTGCAGACGAGAGGTTTCGACAGCAGCTTTAACAACGTCTACATCGGCATCCCCAGAAGCTTGGATGACGTTACAACCACATTTCCTGAGTCTATCACTAATCAGAAAAATCAGTTCTTGCTTATTGATATTGTGGGACAAAAAATCACCTTTCTTGCGTGAAAACTCTGTTTCTTCAGTAAAAATAACAACTGGGTGGATGTTGTGTCCTCGTCAAGACCTTCACCTTCTGCTATATAAATAGATTCTCCGTATTGTTCCTTCAGCTTCACTTTGAGGTAACAATTGCCATATGGATGAGAATCTTTATCAGTTAAAAACTCATTCATTTTACCTCTGAGGTCTGAAATGGTAAGCTTTTCTTCATCATGATTTTCCAAGAAATGACACATTTTAAAAAATGCTTGATTTTGATCATGATTTCTGGGTCGTCCAAGTTTCCTACGTTTTTTTTCTGGACCATCTCGAAATTGGAGGGGTATATCAAGGCCAGACCTAAATTTCCCACTACAGGAATGGTGATACAGGCAGTCTGCAGCATGCAGATCACCACGGGAGTACTCAATGCGACCTTTCACAACAAGAGACCAATTGTCAAAACAACTGTCACAGCATCCCAATATTGTGTTTACAAAAGTATCAGTTCTTACACAACTGTAATCTGAACATCCTGGTACTGCAGTAATCCCACAAAACAAGCAATCAGTCTTGCTGTTGAAAGGAGCTACAGATGTTCTGGAACTTCTTTTAAGTGGTGGTATGGAGGGTTGCTTTGTTTTACTCTGTTGAGTCTTTATTTCAATTGGGTTTGTGTAATGTTTACGACAGTTCAAGTGCACTTTACTACCAGCCTTAACGACAATGGTGTTACCTCTCTGAAGACTTGCAGTATTAATACCATCTGCACCTTTTTGACGAATTTGACATACAGCTGCTCCATCTTCCAATTTCTCCTTACACAAGGGACAAATTTCACAGTCAGCACTTCCACTCATTGTGTAATGTCTTGTAGCCTTTTCAAGTTCAAATAGTCAACCATGTGCTTGTACAAAAAAGAAGCAACTGTCTTGTGTGTCAGCTCATGTGATGCTAAAAAAAAGCTAGGTGGTAAAAAAAAAGCTAGGTGATAAAAAAAAAGGTTGTAAAAAGGTATAAATTAGGCCAATGAACTAAAATTGACTTCTTTGTCTAGCTATTATGGAAATGTTAGTATTATTTGCCAAAAAGTTCAAAAGTTTGATATCATTGGAAAGCTTATAAGCTAAGTAATCTAATGCTACCAATTGCCTTCATTAGAAATGAAATAAACAAAAGATATGGCTATCTAAGTATATCTCATGAATATTAATGAGTTTGTAGAGAGCTACACCCTCAAAAACACCATTCCATAGGTTAGATTTTATTAGATTTTTAGTATGTTGTCCGTCATATCAAATAGTACTAAAAACTAACAAAAAACCTTTTGTAGCAATTTTTTGGGGGTCAAACCATATATTGACTAGACTAGGTGGTGTCTGCACAGCTCAAACTACTATAGACATTGGTTGGAAGTGGTGAGCAGGGACAATAAACGAAGTTGTGAATATTGAATGGCCAGTAGCTAATAGCTAGGGATTATTATGCAAATGAAGGATTTAGGGAATAATTTATTCCACATAGTTTGTGTTATAAAACTCTTCATGTTTAGAATGTCTTGTAAGAGACTCCCAACCTATTGACACTTCCAGCTAAAGACTTTCTAAAGCTACTAACAGTTTCATGTTTTGCTTGTTTAGGGCTAAGTCAAAATGTATGGGTCAGATTAAACTTGTGCATAACACACATATAAATATCTATTTATATAGATCAAACATGACATCAGTCAGTAGAAAGCCATAAAAATTTTCAGAATACATCGTGCAAATTTTATCAAGGTTATATATTCTAAAGGCTTGCAATTGCTCCCCCCCCCCCCCCCCCCCCCCCCCCCCCTCCCCCCAACCCCAGGTAAATTTTGGTTCCTTCCATCTATGCATTCCAATTTAGCACTTTCAGTAAAGCAAGCATAACCAAAACATGAAACTAATAGTAGCTTTAGAAAGTCTTTTGCAGGGAGGTATCAGTAGGTTGGGAATCCCTTAAAAGACATTCTAAACATAGAGTTCTATAACACAAACAGAGTGGAATAAATATTTCTTAAATTCTTCGTTTGCATAAACAATAATTCATAGCAATTAGGCACTGGTCATTTAAATTTCCCAGCTACATTTATAGCAAAAAAATAAGGAAATGTACTATATATATCCTCGTTAATTCTTCAGTAAATCAGGAATTAAAGTTTGCTAGCTTACAAGTTCGTGTTTATTACTGTTGGCTAGATTAATAATGGATGAAGATCCTCTTGTAACAAGTAAGCTCCAGAATTTCGTATTTTATAGTGCTCCTGTGTTAACAACTAGTTTGAGTTGTAACAATTTGCCTGACAAAATTTGAACCTTAATTAAAACTAGCCGTGAAGTTTTCTTAAATATCTCACCACAGCCAGTAACATTATAGCTTACTTAAAAATAAAAGAAATATTCTTACATTTATAGTAACACTTTCTGTTTTAAAGGCTCAATCCAGATTGCTCCTACATATCCAAAGAAATCAACAATATCAGTGGCAACCTGCAGCAAAACCCTGCCCCCACTTCAGCCACATATCCATGGTGGTTCAAGTTTGAAGTCGCCACCTGTTTTAGTAAACTAGAAAACTGTTGTTATAAATTGTTTAATGTAGCTAATACCTTTATTTATTCTATTTAGGTCACAGTGCACCCTCCAGCAAATCGCTGGCAGTCAATTCATCGAGATGATGGATGTGATTATGTATGCTGCATCAAATGTCTTAGTGTAACATCATGTATACTCTTTATTGTGTCAGTCATCATCGCAGTAATCTTTGCTATTGTCGGATCATCATAATGAAAGCCACAAGTGGATATTGCTATGAAGTCTAGTGCCCAGACTCTAATATCATATATAACTTCATGTCAAGGTATATACACTTTGTTATGGTCATGGATGTTTATGTGATTGTTATTTTATTTTCCTTGCTGCATACGTTTTTATGTAACATAATTGTTTTCAAACGATGTTTTTAGATAATAAAATACACTTGTACCTATAGCTATTATAATACTATAGTTTATGCATGATAAATCTCCTCTGTATTATGTAATTTCTGCATAGAAACATGCTCAGGGTTTCATACATGATTTTTTTCTGGGGTGGAAAGAGTTTAAGAAGGAGGGGGATCACACGTAGCAAAATATTTGTTTGACCACACCTACTTTTGCTGAAACCCATTTGATTAAAAATCGTCTCAGGTCTAGAATTAGTGACATCAATCTTGGAAGACTAATCGGAGCAGACCTTTGTGAGTGGGAGAATGTACCCTATTAGTTACAATTGATTATTACTAGTTTTATTGAGGTAGAAAATGTCAACAAACCAAACAGTAAAACTATATGCAGAGTCCTCATGATTTTTTTCCCTGAAATGTAGCTACATTTACTTGGACAACAGACCACAGTTTATTTCTGAGGAGTTCAACAAATTCAGAAAGGTAGAGATTTGAACATATCACTTCTTCACCACACTACCCCTAATCAAATGGTTAGGCAGAGAATGCAGTCAAGACTGTGAAAAGACTTATTCAAAGTGTGCTGAATCAGCACAGTCTGAATTCAGAGCTCTATTGGATTGGTGCAACACACCAGAGAGTACCACCCAGCTCAGAGATTCCTGGGTCACTGATGTTAGGCTGGTTTGAAATGTAGCTAGGCTACAGAACTAGCCCGGTGTTGTTCTTTGACAAGATATTTTGGCCCTGTGGGCCTTCTAAATCGTCTCAGGTCTAGAATTAGTGACATCAATCTTGGAAGACTAATCAGAGCAGACCTTTGTGAGTGGGAGAATGTACCCTATTAGTCACAATTGATTATTACTAATTTTATTGAGTTAGAAAATGTCAAAACCAAACAGTAAAACTATATGCAGAGCCCTCATGATGTTTTTTTTACCGAAATGTAGCTACATTAACTTTGGACAACAGACCACAGTTTATTTCTGAGGTCAACAAATTCAGAAATAGGTAGAGATTTGAACATATCACTTTTTCACCACACTACCCCCAATCAAATGGCAAGGCAGAGAATGCAGTCAAGACTGTGAAAAGACTTATTCAAAGTGTGCTGAGTCAGCACAGTCTGAATTCAGAGCTTTATTGGATTGGTGCAACACACCAGAGAGTACCACCCAGCTCAGAGATTCCTGGGTCACTGATGTTAGGCTGGTTTGAAATGTAGCTAGGCTACAGAACTAGCCAGGTGTTGTTCTTTGACAAGATTTTTTGGCCCTGTGGGCCTTCTAGTGACTATAAAAAATCAAAAGACCTGGCAGCTTAAATACTGCCTTGAGACAGGCAAAGAATGATTGTGTATGTGTGTGTGTGACTATGCTCAGGGTGACAATAGGATGTTGCAACAACCATGCTTGTCATGACAACTAGGCCGAGGAGGACACTCAGGAAAGCTAACCTGGAATCAGGTCCAGGGTACCTGTTGTGGTGATACAATAATTGATAGAGAGACAAGAGAAAGAGCTGAGTGTATGGCTTGTTATTGTTTGGGTTCTCTGCTGGGGAAATGGTAGCTGTGGGTTGCTGCCAGTGATGGGGTCTTTGCCTTAACTAGTAGATCTCCTGTGCTGGGGGCCTTTGCTTTTCCTGGAGAGACTAGTGGCTGGAATGGCAGATCCTCATCTAAGAGGATCTGCCATCTGTTGAGATGGACAGATGTGATCTCACAGATAACACAGTGGTCATGGCAGGTAGATCTTTGCTTCCTCTGTGAGCCAGTCTTTCAGCTCTTTGATCAAAGGAGACTTGGGCTGCCTACTTTTCTAGTCACCTTCTGCCATATTCTGGACCACACACATTTAGCTTTAAGTATTTCCACAAACTCAACATTCTTCACATTTTCATTGCTCACTTTGAAGGTTGATAGCTCAAAAGACAATTATTTAGCTAAAATGAATCCCTGTGTTGTTTTTGTTATGAATAATTGGACTGAGGTTTCTCAAGTCATTATTATGTCATCATTACATCACCTATTTAATCATTCTATTTATGTAATTTTGTGCAATTTTTTTTTCACGCATGTTTCTGAATTAATCTATGACTTGGTGTTGTTAAGAACTGTGATCAATTTTAATCAACTTAGCTTATGACAAATATATATATAAATATGCAAGTTTTCAGTGTTACTAGCGCTACAAATCTATCATCATATACAGAGGAAACTAGCTTCACAAAATAGAGGTAAAAATACAGTAAGGTGATTCCAACATATGATCAAAATGTTGTACTATCATTGCATCGAATTGGACTGTGAAATTTGATTCAAAATTACAGGATAAACTATTAAGTCAGCAATGACAAAGGCTATTGTCAAAATGCTCACTACTAGTTGTGGGGGAAGGGAGAGCGACGCGTCTCAACATGTTAGCACCAAATGTAAGGGAAACGTTCCTTCCTCATTGTAGGTCACTGCCACCAGAGTTCGTGGCGTAGAAAGGCTCCCCGCAGGTAAGAATATCTCAACTAAGTTAATATTTTATTAAGATGTGCACTGGTCTGGGGACCTGAAAGATGGAACATAAAACAAACTGAATAAAATTGGCACAACCAACGTATATATATAACATAATAACGTGCAGGCCAACTGAGCGAGCTCAGAGCACACCACATCAGACCTGCCACGTGTACACAAATGACACAACCACTAAGTTCTAAAAATAACACACATGCACACACACATATATACAATGTTCTAGTGTCTTCTTCTCTATCTTCCCTCTTCTCTCTTCACGTCTTGTTTCTCCTCTTCTCCTCTCTTCTCATTCGTGGAGGCCAGCCCCACACTAGTGTTACTACATTCCAGATCTTTGCTCGCTTGGCATAATAGTGTGCAGCTTTGTCATTGCCTTTTGCCCCTTGTACATTTGCCTGATAGGTAAAAATTAAAAAGAGCAGAACTAGTAATTCATGACTGAATCTAGCACTACTTTACTTACCTGTATTGAGTAATAAACAGCTACTGAACCACAACATGTGCAGCAGAGGAATGCAATGAAGACTGAGAGAGGAATTAGGTATGTGTATTGTAAAAAACTTCTGTATCCCATTTGAGACCGATTGACCTGCATTTCATAAACTTTGTTTTGAACAATCTGCAGTTTAATTGATGGAATATGCCTATACCCTTTGCTGTTGATGTGTATTCTTTTCTCTTCTTTGGGGCTGAATAGAACATGAAGTTTCTGTCTGGTGCTGATTATCTGGTGTAGCTGAATGCTGTAGATGAAACTGTGTTGGTTCTTTGAATATGTGTGAAGACATAAATGAAAGCAACACACAGCAATCATGAAATTAAAATACGAACTACTTCATTGTTAATTTCCAAATAGTTAGTAACATGCAGTTTAAGTGACAGTTTAGCTACAATGGGAATATTTGAGAATGCAAATTCTACAAAATATTCTGTACAAAACCTCTCACTTAGTTCTATTTCCATAGCTGTTCCGAGATACTAAAGACTTATTGAAACACCACAGCTGCTGCCTTTCCTGCTGTTTTCTTCTTCCCTTGAACAGATCCTTTTAGTCATGCAATTAACAAATCATTGTACCTTTTAAGAAATCAATATAGTAAATATTCGCGGATTTACTCCCAATTTCTCTATTTATAACTGACAGGTATCATAAAGGAATCCTGACATCTTTCTGGGAAATTTTGTTTTCCTCGATTAAAGGAAGAAAAAACGATCAGTTATCCCATGACCTATACTCAACATTGCCTACAATTGGGTGCCATGTGAAACTGGGCAAAGATCAAGGATCAGTGCAATGTCCTGGTATCAATGGCTAGAATGCAACAATTTAAACTTCTTGTAGTTTCACTCTATAAATATATATTTTTTGCATGACAGTTTGAACACTGGTAAACAAAAATGAAATTTTTACATTAGATAGAAAATTAGCTATATATTTAGCTATATATTTAAAATGTGATTGACGTCAGAGTCTGGACGCGAGAGCTAGCAGCCATATCCACCTGTGACTTTCTTTGTGTAGAAGGTGACATGATAACATAAATTAGCTACTATTAAAAAGATGGCTAAGCAGTAAGTTCAGCAACTATTATGACACATTTCTCCAGAAGTAGTTTATATCCACAACAAACACCTTCATCAAATGACTGCATATGATTGCTATATGGTGCACTGTGACCTAAAAAGAATTAATAGCTACAGGTGCTATATTTAAGACTTGATGCATAGCTGTTGCTGGTTTCTGCTGAAATGAGGTGGTGTCTGCACAGCTCAAACTACTATAGACATTGGTTTGAAGTGGTGAGCAGGAACAATATACAACGTTGTGAATATTGAATGGCCAGTATAGCTAATAGCTAGGGATTATTATGCAAATGAAGGATTTAGGGAATAATTTATTCCGCATAGTTTGTTATAAAACTCTTCATGTTTAGAATGTCTTGTAAGAGACTCCCAACCTATTGACACTTCCAGCTAAAGACTTTCTAAAGCTACTAACAGTTTCATGTTTTGCTTGTTTAGGGCTAAGTCAAAATGTATGGGCCAGATTAAACTTGTGCATAACACACATATAAATATCTATTTATATAGATCAAGCATGACATCAGTCAGTAGAAAGCCATCAAAAGATTTCAGAATACATCGTGCAGATTCTATCAAGGTTATATATTCTAAATGCTATGTTTGATACATTATTTATTCAGGTCCAAAAAAATGGGCAGGCACTCAAATCATTAGATGTTTTCTCTCTCTTTCACACACTTTTTTTTTAATTTTTAAACAATGCAGAATTTAAAATTGTTTGGCTGTCACCGGGAATCGAATGCACGAGTGCTTTGCCACTGAGGTACGACAACCAGCCAGCAACCAAACACTTGGAGAGTTTGGTTTCTGGCTGGTTGTCATAGCTCAGTGGCAGAGCGCTTGTGCATTAAGCAAGTGGTATCTCGGGTTCAATTCCCTGTTTAAAAAAAAAGCCTGTGAAAGAGAGAATATATATACATCTAATGAGTAAAAGGAAAGGCTGAGAAAGAAAGTAATGAAGTCACTAAAATCATGTTTTAAAATGTCTACAAGTATAATATGAACATTCTGAAACATAAAGGTCACTGAAGGTCATCAGGTAAGAAGTTTCGACATTTGATTGTGATATAATTATGGTATGATAACAATTTAGACTTGGTTGTTATGTGAAGTCTGTGTACTGTCAGAAGTCCCCTATACTTAATTTTTGTTAGATCAAAATTTGGAAGTTATAAATATGGCTATGAAAATACCGGGGTTGTAATTTTCACTCAAAAATTGAGATAGATACCTAGCTTTAAAAAAAATAAGCACTTAATAATTTAGCTATTATATATATATAGTTACAGGGGTTTCATTGGTTTATTTTCATTTAATAGAGAATTACAATAGAAAATTTGAAAGCCTTCCAAGAATTACCCCCATTTGTATATATTATAATACACGGAAATTTACCTGAAATTTTAAAATAGCTTTCATATATTAATGTAAAGCTATTTTAAAAGTGTATTGGTATGTGAAAGCTATTTTAAAATTTCATGTAAATTTCCGGCAAAAGATACGACAATCGGTGAAGTTACAGCTGTCACATTTGAAGTCGATACTGTAGAAAATTTAGACACTAACACAACAAGGACAGATATTGTGAGACTGTCAAAGCTGGGGAGAAAAGCTAGACCAGCAAAATTGGGAATACACCAAGACATGAGAAACTCCTACCTTCTAGGTTCCTTGGTTAAACATTCTAAGTAATTTTATGTAGACTTTCACTTACCTGTTTATTTTAGGCACCCACTATATCTGTTATTGAATAGTAATCTCTATGCCTTAGGTCTGTTACCCAGTCTCCATCAAGTCCAAAAAAGATATGAATGAATTAACAAACCACAAATGTGGCACTAAAGCAGATCCGGACAAGTCTTTATGGCGAAAATTGATGTCCAATTCACGAGTTAAATTTGGGGACTAGATTTTTTTTTCTTTCTATGCACAGAGTCTTCCGATTTGCTAAACCCATCTTCTAAGCCAAATACTGAAGAAACAAGTGAGCAGAAAACCAATCTTACAAAATGGAAGCACCTGATAAATGAGCCTATGCCTCCTACTCCAGCATTGGTTTCCCTCACTGAGAATTATTTAGGGGTTATTAGCTCGGTTCTTCTGAGACTTCAAAAATGACAAAGCCTGTCTAAAAAGCGTTCTCTGTCTTTAATATTTGAACTGTGAACATATTCTATCTTATATTTATCATTATAATACAACCACAAAAGTGATTGGCGTATATATATTATATTTTGATTGGCAGGGTGTGACTCATGCCACAGAATGATTGGAGGCTCTTCGAGTGGTATTAAGCGAAGGACTTGCTCTGAGCAATTGGAGTGAGAGAGAGAACAATGGTGGTATGGTGCTTCTTGCTAGCAACTCAATTAGACTCCTACTAGTAGTTAGCTAGAGTAGTTCAGCTCACTAAATTCACTCAATGTGTTGATCATCAAAATTCCAATGGTAGGGTGTGGGTGTGGTGTGTGGGTGGGGGGCGGGGTAATTACAATAAATAAGGAGGATAGACATTGAACATCAATGGTTTTTAGGAGGGAGCGGTTGAAAAGTGTAAACAAGAACCCTGTACCTACACAAATGATGTCAGAGTTCATTTGAGCTGCTGCAGACTTCTGATTCTCCTGGGGGTAGTAAAAGTGGTCTTGGGGTAGAGCTTCCTGGAGTTGGAGAAGTTGCTGCTTCCTGTGGGCTGCTCACTATCTGCGGTGACCCAGGCATTGATAACTTTATAACAACATCTTAATTTCACTCATATAAATTCCTTCTCTATTAGGAGTAGTTTTTCTTCTAAAAATTATTGAATGAGTCTTTACTTTGAACTTGGTGGCTATAAAAGACTCTAGAGTGATCTTAATATGCTACATACACAGGCAACTTAGCAGAGTAGTAGACTTTTCATGCAAAAGATAATACACTACACACGATCAGCTATAGGATGAGATAAGTTGAGAACAAACAGGGCAGTACAACCTGCATATCTTTCAAATAACACAGAGTCCTGGTGTTGTGTTTAACAATCTGTGGATAATACCAATGACAAAAGTGAGCTTGTTCTCATCAATTAATGTATGTTGTAGATCATGTCGTCATACTTTACCATGCTCATTCAAAAGTGTAGTAGCTAGCAAAACTTTTTTTTTTGCCTTGTAAAAGGTTTTCTGATTAATCTATGCTGTTGTCTTCTTTAGGTTATGTTAGTAGTAGTAGAGCTAGTGACTGCAATTGGTCATACCTATAATATAATATTATTATTATTTGTTGATATTATAACCTTGAATCACCACAGAGGCGTATGCCACCATCACCCTTATAAGAACTGTGACTACAGGAGTGGTCCAATCACTATGAGTTACCTTCTGTATAAAACTCTCACAACCAGTTCATCTTCAACAGATCCCCTGACAGAATAAGGGACTGTCCTTGACTTAATTAAGGAATCTTGGGCTTCTGGTCAACACGTAACTTAGCCTGGAACGTTTTGATAGTATCCAAGCCACCAAAAAATAGAGCACTAATTTTTCCAGTAAACAATCGAGACTTTCCTCAGGTTAACTAGCGAACATCTTGATCTCTCCCCTCTAACCTTATAATGTTGCAACCAAACACAGCCCAATAAGCTAGGACCCTTTCCAGAGACTATAGCAACTTTCTTGTGCTCCCTACATTGGACATCATTGCCCATCATGCCTAACACTGGAGGGAGTCCCTTGAGTATGTTCTCAGGAGAGTGGCCAATTCATTCAAAGAAACCCTGGGGAATAAATTCTGACATACTTCCTGTGACATTTATGGTGACAGCTGCATCAGGGTACGTGCTTCACCACTACTAATTGGTACCCGAATGGGACATGTTTTTGGTTCATCAATCACATGCAAGAGTAGCTCCTTCTCCTGTGATGATTCTGTGTCCGTAGACTCTCTGTCCTGTTGTGCTGTGGCATATTTAGTGTCCTATTAGCTTGCCAGTTTTCCAATGAGTAGAGTTCCTTACAACTCTTGGGTCCCCAGCCTTCTTGTTTCTGCAAGTGACTACAATGTGGCTTTGTTTACCAAAGTGAACACAATCAAAATATTCCTCAACCTGCATCCATTAGATGTGTATGACATCATTCCACAATGATATCACTTCACCTTCGATTTGGTCACATTGTTAATGTGAGTGAGAGGAACATGTAAGTCCTACAAAGCTTGACAAAGATTTTACCAAAATAGTATATGCTAATGGGATAGTGTTCTCAGAGAGTTGGTAGATTTACATGTCAAAATGTTGTCAGTGATCTGACCCATCCCTGTCTTCAAATACCTCTACTTCTGCCAAAGGCTCATCTCATCTGCCAAGCCCGTCCATCACCAATGCCACACCCCAAGAACCCTCTGCAATGTCTACATCCATTGTCCTATCAGACTCCTTTTTCTCCTCCATTACCTCGACACACAATTCACACTACGTGTATCCTGTTTAATATTCCCTGGAGTATGTGCCACACCCTGAGACTCATTCACTTCCTGTTTTTGACAGCGGGGCTCTTGCATCTTTTTTCAAGCCTCCTCAGTCACAGCAGAGTATGATTGAAGCTGAATCCTGCTAATTTGTTGCTATTCCTTTCAGTCTAGTACCTGCTACAAAACTATTTCATCGTATTTCTTCAGACTCTGAAATAACGAAGAAATGTTCTTGTGGACACATGAAAATGGCCTCTATTATCAAAGAAGCTTTAGGCCCCCATTATCTGTAACAATTGCTAGATTCCGACCAAAGTAGAACTTTATTATTTCAAGACAACACACTTACATAAAACATGATAGATGACAATCATGTGAGTGCAAAAATTGAAGAGGGTGAAGTAAATGGTGATGAGGAATAACATTTCTACATATCACTACATCTTCCCTTTTTGAAATGATGAAGACAGTACATGACCAATTAAGTGTGCTAAATTAGGGGTGAAACAATAATAATGATAAAATACTATACTGTTACTTTGCAGAGAGATATGACTGTTCTGAGGTGACTAAACCAGTCAGGTTGTCTACTGTTTCGATGTGACTGATGTGGTCTCTCAGGAATGCAACTTTTAAGTTCTGGGGACAGTTCCCGAGATACTCCTTGTTTCTCAGTAGCACCTGTCAATCACATCTGTATCGGCTACAGGATTAGGGCTAGAGTCTTGATTGAGCTGTAACTGGTGAAACTTCTGTAAAACTCACATTCCCCTACTCTCACTCAGTATAGCTACGAGGACCATCTTGACCAATGCAGGTACCAGGTGACCATGTCTTCTGTCTGGAGGTGCATACAAGTGACTTTTCCTGGACAAAGAGGAGGTAGTCGTTTACTGTAGTGCTTCCATGTCTTGTTCTGTTTCGTATCTCAGCTTAGGAAGTGATGAGGTTATCAGATTTTTGCCTAACATCGGTGACCCAGGAATATCTGAGTTGGGTGGTATTCATGCCCTCTGCTGGTGTGTTGCACCAATCCAATAAAGCTCTGAATTCAGACTGTGCTGACTCAGCACACTTTGAAAAAGTCTTTTCACAGTCTTGACTGCATTCTCTCTGCCTTGCCATTTAATTGGGGGTAGTGTGGTGAGGAAGTGATATGTTCAAATCTCTACCTATTTCTGAATTTGTTGAACTCAGAAATAAACTGTGGTCTGTTGTCCAAAGTTAATGTAGCTACATTTCGGTAAAAAAACATCATGAGGACTCTGCATATAGTTTTACTATTTGGTTTTGACATTTTCTAACTCAATAAAACTAGTAATAATCAATTGTGACTAATAGGGTACATTCTCCCACTCACAAAGGTCTGCTCCAATTAGTTTCCAAGATTGATGTCACTAATTCTAGACCTGAGACGATTTTTAATCAAATGGGTGTGGTTTCAGCAAAGTGGGTGTGGTCAAACAAATATTTTGCTACGTGTGATCCCCTTCCTTCTTAAACTCTTTCCCCCCCAGAAAAAAAAATCATGTATGAAACCCTGAGCATGTTTCTATGCAGAAATTACATAATACAGAGGAGATTTATCATGCAGTATTATATAGGTACAAGTGTATTTTATTATTAAAAACATCGATTTTTGAAACAACTATGTAACATAAAACGCATGCAGCAAAGAAAATAAAATAACAATCACATAAACATCCATGACCATAACAAAGTGTATATACCTTGACATGAAATTATATATGATATTAGAGTCTGGGCACTAGACTTCGTAGCAATATCCACCTGTGGGGCTTTCGTTATGATGATCCGACAATAGCAAAGAATATTGTGACGATGACTGACACAGTACAGAGTATACATGATGTTACACTAAGACATTTGATGCAGCATACATAATCACATCCATCATCTCGATGAATTGACTGCCAGCGATTTGCTGGAGGGTGCACTGTGACTCTAAATAGAATAAATAAAGGTATTAGCTACATTAAAAAATTATAACAACAGTTTTCTAGTTTACTAAAACAGGTGGTGACTTCAAACTTGAACCACCATGGATATGTGGCTGAAGTGGGGGCAGGGTTTTGCTGCAGGTTGCCCCTGGTATTATTGATGTTTTTGGATATGTAGGAGCAATCTGGATTGAGCCTTTAAAACAGAAAGTGTTACTATAAATGTAAGAATATTTCTTTTATTTTTAAGTAAGCTATAATGTTACTGGCTGTGGTGAGCTATTTAAGAAAACTTCACGGCTAGTTTTAATTAAGGTTCAAATTTTGTCAGGCAAATTGTTACAACTCAAACTAGTTGTTAACACAGGAGCACTATAAAATATGAAATTTCTGGAGCTTACTTGTCACAGGAGGATCTTCATCCATTATTAATTCAGCCAACAGTAATAAACACGAACTTGTAAGCTAGCAAACTTTAATTCCTGATTTACTGAAGAATTAACGAGGATATATATAGCACATTTCCTTATTTTTTTGCTATAAATGTAGCTGGGAAATTTAAATGACCAGTGCCTAATTGCTATGGATTATTGTTTATGCAAACGAAGAATTTAAGAAATATTTATTCCACTCTGTTTGTGTTATAGAACTCTATGTTTAGAATGTCTTTTAGGGATTCCCAACCTACTGATACCTCCCTGCAAAAGACTTTCTAAAGCTACTAGTAGTTTCATGTTTTGGTTATGCTTGCTTTACTGAAAGTGCTAAATTGGAATGCATAGATGGAAGGAACCAAAATTTACCTGGGGTTGGGGGGGGGGGGGGGGGGGGGGGGGGAGCAATTGCAAGCCCCCATTTCACCATTGTATCTGACTATAGCTATAATAGTGATTGAATGTAAATATGAAGTCAAATTTTTTTAACACAAACACGTTTAATAAACAAGATTATAAGATTATGTAGCTACCAAAATATTTTATTCCACTTTGGTTCAGTTCTAAATACCATAAATTTATCCATCTTGTCAAATTGCTCAAATTTAGTTTGATAGAAAATATGATTTGAGTTGTGTCACATTGAGAAAGTTTGTTCAGCTGCTGCAGTTGTTGCTGGTAGCTATGGTGATTCATGTATTGTATATACAAATGGGGGTAATTCTTGGAAGGCTTTCAAATTTTCTATTGTAATTCTCTATTAAATGAAAATAAACCAATGAAACCCCTGTAACTATATATATTATATAATAGCTAAATTATTAAGTGCTTTTTTTTTAAAGCTAGGTATCTATCTCAATTTTTGAGTGAAAATTACAACCCCGGTATTTTCATAGCCATATTTATAACTTCCAAATTTTGATCTAACAAAAATTAAGTATAGGGGACTTCTGACAGTACACAGACTTCACATAACAACCAAGTCTAAATTGTTATCATACCATAATTATATCACATTCAAATGTCGAAACTTCTTACCTGATGACCTTCAGTGACCTTTATGTTTCAGAATGTTCATATTATACTTGTAGACATTTTAAAACATGATTTTAGTGACTTCATTACTTTCTTTCTCAGCCTTTCCTTTTACTCATTAGATGTATATATATTCTCTCTTTCACAGGCTTTTTTTAAACAGGGAATTGAACCCGAGATACCACTTGCTTAATGCACAAGCGCTCTGCCACTGAGCTATGACAACCAGCCAGAAACCAAACTCTCCAAGTGTTTGGTTGCTGGCTGGTTGTCGTAGCTCAGTGGCAAAGCACTCGTGCATTCGATTCCCGGTGACAGCCAAACAATTTTAAATTCTGCATTGTTTAAAAATTAAAAAAAAAAGTGTGTGAAAGAGAGAGAAAACATCTAATGATTTGAGTGCCTGCCCATTTTTTTGGACCTGAATAAATAATGTATCAAACATAGCATTTAGAATATAACCTTGATAAAATCTGCACGATGTATTCTGAAATCTTTGATGGCTTTCTACTGACTGATGTCATGCTTGATCTATATAAATAGATATTTATATGTGTGCTATGCACAAGTTTAATCTGACCCATACATTTTGACTTAGCCCTAAACAAGCAAAACATGAAACTGTTAGTAGCTTTAGAAAGGGGAGTCTCTTACAAGACATTCTAAACATGAAGAGTTTCATAACACAAACTATGTGGAATAAATTATTCCCTAAATCCTTCATTTGCATAATAATCCCTAGCTATTAGCTACTGGCCATTCAATATTCACAACTTCGTTTATTGTCCCTGCTCACCACTTCAAACCAATGTCGTGTGAGCTGTACAGACACCACCTCATTTCAGAAACCAGCAACAGCTATGCATCAAGTCTTAAATATAGCACCTGTAGCTATAAATTCTTTTTTAGGTCACAGTGCACCATATAGCAATCGTATGCAGTCATTTGATGAAGGTATTTGTTGTGGATATAAACTACTTCAGGAGGATTGTATCATAATAGTTGCTGAGCTTACTGCTTAGCCATCTTTTTAATAGTAGCTAATTTATGTTATCATGTCACCTTCTACACAAAGAAAGTCACAGGTGGATATGGCTGCTAGCTCTCGCGTCCAGACTCTGACGTTAATCACAGTTTCAATATATAGCTAAATATATAGCTAATTTTCTATCTAATGTAAAAATTTCATTTTTGTTTACCAGTGTTCAAACTGTCATGCAAAAATTATATATTTATAGAGTGAAACTACAAGAAGTTTAAATTATACATACATATAACACAATTCATATCTATTTGTTGCATTCTAGCCATTGATACCAGAACATTGCACTGATCCTTGATCTTTGTCCAATTTTACATAGCACACAATGTTGGCAATGTTGAGTATAGGTCATGGGATAATTGATTGTTTTTTTCTTCCTTTAATCGAGGAAAACAAAATTTCCCAGAAAGATGTCAGGATTCCCTTATGATACCTGTCAGTTATTATTAGAGAAATTGGGAGTCAATCCTCGAATTACTATATTGATGTCTTAAAAGGTACGATTTGTTAATTGCATGACTAAAAGGATCTGTTCAAGGGAAGAAGAAAACAGCAGGAAAGGCAGCAGCTGTGGTGTTTCAATAAGTCTTTAGTATCTCGGAACAGCTATGGAAATAGAACTAAGTGAGAGGTTTTGTACAGAATATTTTGTAGAATTTGCATTCTCAAATATTCCCATTGTAGCTAAACTGTCACTTAAACTGCATGTTACTAACTATTTGGAAATTAACAATGAAGTAGTTCGTATTTTAATTTCATGATTGCTGTGTGTTGCTTTCATTTATGTCTTCACGCATATTCAAAGAACCAACACAGTTTCATCTACAGCATTCAGCTACACCAGATAATCAGCACCAGACAGAAACTTCATGTTCTATTCAGCCCCAAAGAAGAGAAAAGAATACACATCAACAGCAAAGGGTATAGGCATATTCCATCAATTAAACTGCAGATTGTTCAAAACAAAGTTTATGAAATGCAGGTCAATCGGTCTCAAATGGGATACAGAAGTTGTTTACAATACATATACCTAATTCCTCTCTCAGTCTTCAGTGCATTGTTCTGCTGCATATTTTGTGGTTCAGTAGCTGTTTATTACTCAATACAGGTAGGTAAAGTAGTGCTAGATTCAATCATGAATTACTAGTTTTGCTCTTTTTAATTTTTACTTATCAGGCAAATATACAAGCGGCAAAAGGCAATGATGAAGCTGCACACTATTATGCCAAGCGAGCAAAGATCTGGAATGTATTAGCACTCACAATAATAGTAGTGGGCATTTTGACAATAGCCTTTGTCATTGCTGACTGTCGCCGCAAGTTCCTCTGCTAATGACAACTAACTTGATTTCCCCTTCTACCCCAACTATCTAAGCCCAAACCGGGTCCTCAGTTTTAGTTAGAATCATAGAAGAATGAATCAAAACAGAAAAACCCTGGCTTATATCCAGGCAAAATGATACACCACCCAGGGATCACTGCATGAGATAACTTAATGGATCGTTAACTATGAATAGTTTGTTTGTTGATGTTTGTAATTAACAGTGACGGTCTGAAAGAGTTACTAATTGAGATCTAGACTAACGGTTTGTTTGTGTGTGAATAAATGATGATAATATGTTCGTGTGTTTGTTTACTTGTTTTCTGCTTCCTGTCCCGGTCTGGCGGTGACACTGACATATATCCTGCAATTTCGAATGAAATTTCACAGTCCAATTCGATGCAAGGTGATAGATAGTACAGCATTTTGATCACATGTTGGAATCACGTTTACTGTATTTTTACCTCTATTTTGTGAAGCTAGTTTCCTCTGTATAATTGATGATAGATTTGTAGTGCTAGTAACACTGAAAACTTGCATATTTATATATATATTTAAATTGCACAAAATTACATAAATAGAATGACAAAAGGTAATGTAATTGTGGGGGATTGTGATTTGGAATTAGAGTTTTTCCGACTACAGCCGCACCGGGTAATTATGATAAGCTGCCACCAAGTTCTGTGGCTCCTTCCTAGCAGCGTTGTTGTTAGCTACCCTTTACAAGCCACCAACCGGTCAGTGAGAGTTTAGGTTTTAATCCAAACACACACAGATATATAACAAGTAAAGACGAAATAGAACAAAGACAGAATAACAGACATGTGCTCCCACTTTATACAGGAGCACAAAAACACTCTAAACCATGCACACCTCACATGACTATACTTTGCACACGACATGACACAATGACACAGCACAACTACCTCTCATGACTATAACACTCTAAATAATGCACAAACATAATGACTACAACTGTGCACATGGCACACAGTCAAATGTTCTTTATCTCTTCTCCTCTTTCTTCTTCTCTCTGCTGCTCTCCATCCCCACAGTAATGATGACATAATAATGACTTGAGAAACCTCAGTCCAATTATTCATAACAAAAACAACACAGGGATTCATTTTAGCTAAATAATTGTCTTTTGAGCTATCAACCTTCAAAGTGAGCAATGAAAATGTGAAGAATGTTGAGTTTGTAATACTTAAAGCTGAGTGTGTGTGGTCCAGAATATGGCAGAAGGTGAGTAGAGAAATAGTGTTGTGGTAACTCTACGGATGTATAGTCCATGTGACAATAACAGTAATGCATATAAGTGCTGGATTAGGGTATATAGATTTAACTACGTACATTTAAACTTTTCTAGTAGAATAACACATCAAATAACATCATGACACCAAGTCAGAATGGAACTAGTTACCTACATGTAGCTACCATTTACACTGACTATTTCACTAAAGCAGTACTTATAAACTTATTTATGGGCCTTATAATCAAATAGTTCTTATTAATAATCACAAAGTATGATTGCTTGACCATGTTCAAACAAAATGCAGTGTGCAGAACAGCTTAGCTACTCTAACTCATACATCACTACAGTCTAAAATTTAACACGGAAATTAAATAGTGAGCTTACTCCAAACAGAGTGCAGCACATAGCCTGTCATTTGTTGGTTCAGTGAATGGAGCTAACTCATGAGGTAAAAACAACAACAACAACTTGAATACCTTATACACAACAAAAAACTGCTACAATGAATTTAATTAACATTACAGGGTGTTGGAGTCCAAGAGTGAACTGTATACGACTTTGTTTATGAAACTTTAATTAACACCTCATTCATAACCTTAACACCACATATTTATACACACTTATGGTAGTCTACCAGCATGCTATACTTTTTCCTTTTTCCTATGTACTTAACTTCCACCACCCCACCTGTTCATGCCTATAAAAGCAATGTTCAGCCAGTCATTTTTCAGTGTTTTGTTTTTGTGTCTTTTATCGTTCAGTTACTATTATATCAACCAGTGCAGCTAGCTATAGCTACTACACAGTCAACTGGACAATTATCTATCAAAGTTTGGCTGCATTCATTTGGTCCTTCGAGCCGGATAAGAGAACACGGCTAACCAGGGATCACAACCATTACCAATCTCACCAGCTTTGTCTACTATTTGCAAGCAGAAACCTTGTGGAAGCCTGTGGAGTGGGACAGTTCAAGGAACTACTCACCTACTAAAACCTTGGTCTTGCATTTCACTTCATACCAATTACCAGATTGATTTTGAATTTTGTCAGACGTACAAACCCCAACCTTTATGACGGATCAAGCACCGTGATGGCAGAAGTTGCAACGTTGCGAAGAACACCAGAGAGCACTCAAGTATCAAATTACAAAAGCTAGCAATGTCATTGCTACAATTGTGAGGAAGAATCCCGTCGATGTAGATATATCTCAATTATAGCCCGTTACCCGAGCGACCGCGCTTGTCGTTAAGAACTATAAATCTGATACAGTCTGGTATGCTCGTAAGAAAATGTATTAGCGGGGAAAAGTCTGATATAGTTCTTAGCAACCATAATTATGGTAGAAGGCAGATCAAAGCAAAATGGAATAATGAAGAGTTTGGGTACTTTAATACAATTACTAAGATAGCTAACGCTATACTTTGCTCGTTGTTTATGTTCTGGCTATAAAATAGTTATAAACCAAAATCATTAGGTTTGTATTTCGATTTATAAATCGCATACAAACCTCAATTTTGGTTTATAACTATAACTTGAATGCGGCAGTTGATACTTACGAGAAAGCAACCAAGGAGTACACTAATTGCACGTACGAGATTATGGACCATCTGGATGAAACTGCGACGAAGGCAGAGGAACAAAACTTGGAAGCAATTGAAGGGGATGCGCCTGACTACAGCTCTGAAGTCTACGCTGTCAAGCGAGTGTCACGCCATCATGACGAGAATTGAGATCAAGCTACGACCGCTGGAAGCCAATATAGAATCGGTCAAGAATGGAATGGTTGATGCCGAAATCTCCGAGGTCAGCGATCTCATGGAGAAAGCCTACCTGCTAAGCGAAAAGGAGCCACTTAAGAGTGATGCAGATTTCTTGGAGTCCTGTCGCTCTCAATACGAAAGAGTAAACGCTCTCAAGAAAATCAAGACCAGGACAGGGAGCACTGACAAAACCAAGCCGACCTCAGCCAGGGATATCATCAAGTTTCCCAAAGCCAGTATCCCAAAGTTCGATGGAGACATCCTGACATGGCCTTCATTTTGGCAAAGATTCAATCGCATGCTTAGTCAACGACCACACCTCGAAGATGAAGATAAATTGAGTTTACTGCGAGAGGCAATTGAAGAAGTACCAGAGGCCAGAAAGATCGCAATGAGCAGCAGTGGCAGTGTGGCTGCCTACGAAGACATAGTCACTCGTCTCAAGACTACCTATGATAAGAAGAGGGTTGTTTACAGGAGACATGTTCAGAATCTTACCAAATTAGCTCCTAAAGCCTGGGAAGAAGTCTGAGGTACAGCGAGTGGAGCAAGAACTACAATTTATTCTCTCTTACCTTCGTGACATTAGCTTGTTTGATGGAGATCACTTAGCAACTGCAATTCTGGTCAACAACTTACCTGAGAGTTACAAAATTGAATGGGATAAAGCAACTGTCAAGTCAACCAATCCTCCAGGAATGAAGGATTTCTTGGATTTTCTCACACTTGCTGAAGCTGCAGCTCCAGAGGATACGTCAGCCACAACAGTTAAACAATCAACGCGACCATTGGAGAAGTCAAGGGGGAATGCCTCAAAACATGTAATGCACCACGGACATGAGGAAAGGCTATGTAGTGCTTGCTCTTCTAAGGATCACCCTACCTATACCTGTGCACAATTCCGGAGTATGTCAGTGGAAAAGCGCAATGAAGTTATCAGACGAGCTAAAGCTTGTTCAAATTGTCTTGCAATGGGTCGCTATGCCAGGGATTGTCGCTGTCAAAGTAGATGCAAAATATGTGGGAAGCTACATCACACAATGCTTCATCTCGAAGCTAAGCCTGCAAAGACACCTAGTACAAAGACACCTAGTACAAAGGCACCTAGTAGTAGTGCCCAGACTGAAAATGCTGCAGTTTGTACTACACCCGTTCAACCAAAGAAAACCGCTTTGCTGCGGACATGTCAAGTGGAGGCACATGGACCCAATGGCGACTGCTCTCGTATCAGAGCTTTACTAGACTATGGAGCCAGTGTCAGTATCGTGTCTAACTGAGTTACCAAAATGTTAAAATTACCAAAGACCAAGGACAGAATAGCGCTACGTGGATTACATGACCTTCAAGGTGAAGAATGCACTTACCGTGCACTTGTGGAGCTTCATGACATACATGGCAGGGATCAGAAAATCAGTGTCGATGCTGTAGTGGCCAATAAAGTGACGTCCAATCTTCCACAATCAAGCATTTCAGAAGCTAACCAATGGGCTCACTTGAAGGGCTCCAGCTTGCCGATCCTGGCTTCGCACAGCCTAGTGCAATTGATCTTCTCCTTGGCAGTGATGTGCTGTCTCATATCTACACTGACTGTGTGAGCGTGGTGGCAAGAATCAACCTGTAGCATATGGCACAATCTTTGGGTGGACTATAGGAGGATGTCGTGAAGAGCCGACAACTACAGCTAAAGTATACACGGCAGTCAGTGCCGAGGAAGACACTAACCAGATTCTCAAGAAGTTTTGGGAAGCTGAACAACCTCCACCATCTAAAGAACCTTTTACTAAGGATGAGGAAAGAGCAGTAGAATGTTTCAATAACACTTGCATTCAAACAGGTGAAGGACGATACCAAGTGAGACTTCCATGGAAAGACACCACTCTGCAACTGTCAGATTCACGAAGCATAGCAGTCAAGCAATTTTACCGCACAGAGAAGTCTACTATTCAGCGAGGAGTTTGGGATGATTTCTCTGCTGGAGTTAAGGAATACCTGACCCTTACGCATGCTGAGAAAGTACCTTCAGATGAACTATCTAAACCACCTGATCAAGTGTATTACATGGCAATGCATCCTGTGTTGAAAGAACGGAGTACCACTACCAAATGCAGAGTTGTGTGGGACGCTTCGGGACGCTCAGCAAATGGAGTGTCTCTAAATGACCTGCTGCTACCAGGCCCTTCCCTGCTACCACCAATCACGGATTAGTTGTCAAGTTTAGAAAGCACAAATTGGCATTTACTGCTGATATAGCAAAAAATGTTTCGATGTGTAGAGCTAGCGAGACCTGATCGAGATTTCCACAGATTTGTTTGGAGAGACAGCAAGGAAAATGAAGTTACAGACTACCGGATGACAAGAGTATCATTTGGCGTCTCATCATCACCCTTTCTTGCTAACATGGTTCTAAACCAAGTGGCCCTAGACTACAAGCATCTATATCCCAAAGCTGCAGAGGAAGTGGCCTCCGCATTCTACGTGGATGACTATTTATCAGGGGCAGAAACACTCAATGAAGCAAAGGAACTGTATTGTGGAATGGAAGAGCTAATGAATCGAGGGCAATTTCAACTGCGAAAGTGGCACAGTAACTCGCGTGAGCTGCTTCAGATCATACCAGACCATCTTAAGGAGACTGAGCCTGAACTAGAGTTAGCAGAACCTGCTGACCATCACCGCACCTTAGGAATCAGTTGGGACACTCAAACAGACTGTCTTTATGTGGTTACTCCTCACTTGAGCAGTGAGATTATCAAGACTAAATGTCAACTTACCAGCATCATTGCTCGCATTTCTGATGTCATGGGTTGGCTAAGTCCCTGCACTGTAGTAGGGAAAGTACTACTTCAGCGACTGTGGCGGAGTGGCATCGACTGGGATGAAGAAACCCCTAAAGAAATTCTGGATGATTGGATGCAGTGGGAAGCAGAACTCTCTCAACTTTCTACCATACCTATACAGCGTTGCTACACTCAAGATAAGCCAATACAAAGTCAACAACTGCACGGGTTTAGTGATGCCTCAGAGAAGGCATTCGCGGGAATTGTTTATATGCGCACATTGTACCAGGATGCCTCAGTTGATGTTTCTATCATTATGGCGAAGACGAAAGTTGCTCCCGTCCATGGAGAGACTATACCACGGCTTGAATTGTGTGGAGCTGTGCTAGTAGCCAGGCTGATGAGCCATATCAAGACCACAATGAAAATGAGAGATTATAATATCTTCCTTTGGAGTGACTCCACAATAGTTCTTCATTGGCTGAGGGGTGATCCAAAGCACCTCAAGACTTATGCTGGAAACAGAATTCGACAAGTTCTCGAGTTAACGAATCACACTGCTTGGCGTTATGTCCCGTCCACATCAAATCCAGCAGATTGTGCAACCAGAGGACTTCTACCATCACAGCTGAAGGGCCATGATGAACTATGGTGGAAAGGGCCAAGCTGGCTTTCCCAATCACCCAATGATCCATAAAGCTTCCAGAATTAGAGACAATCCCAGAGAGGAGAGCCAACATTCATGTGGAAATCGCTGATTCATCATTTGACATTGTCAACAGGTTCTCTTGTTTAACATCATGCATTCGAATCACAGCTCTCATTCGAAGATGGATACACAACCATCACAACATGGAAAAGAGGAAGGAAAAGCTGACCAGGCAAGAATATGAAGAAGCAGACCAAGTACTTATACGTCAGTCACAGAAGAGATCATTTCCAGCTGAGCTGGACACAACTTGCAAGGAATTCAACCTTGCCCCACAAGAGTTCTTTACAGAAATACCATCCATTTATAGATGAAGTTGGAATACTTCGAGTTGGTGGCAGGTTGGAACACAGTCACCTAGCTTACTCTAGACGCCATCCTATCTTATTACATGCAAGCAGTAGTTATGGAGCACTACTTATAAGGAAGGTTCATGCAGAACCAGTGTGTCATCTGCACCAAACACAGAGCAAAGACAGCAGAACAGTTGATGGGCCAATTGCCTCCAGCAAGGGTCAATCCTTCTCCACCTTTTTACCATACTGGTGTGGACTACGCTGGCCCTGTTTCACTAAAGCAAGGCAACCGGCGCAAACCAACATTAGTCAAAGCATACATCGCAGCATTTGTTTGCATGGCTACCAAGGCTATACATTTGGAATTAGTGGACGACCTAACCTCAAATGCATTTCTAGCTTGTCTAGACCGATTTGTCGCAAGAAGAAATGTCCCTGCCCACATATGATCTATTCTGACCATGGCACTAACTTTGTTGGTGCTAAAAATCAACTTCAGCAATTGAAAGAGTTTTTTGAAAAGAAGGAAGTTACAGATCGTATCTCCCACTACTCAACACAAGAAGGAATTGTGTGGCACATGACGCCGGAGCGTTGCCCCCACTTCGGAGGATTGTGGGAGTCTGTTGTGTGTATCACCAAGAAACATATTATTAGAAGTATTGGAGAACAGAAACTTACTCACCCTCAGTATACAACACTCCTGTGCAAGGTGGAGGCTAGTATAAATAGTCGCCCACTCATTCCGGCTGCTCAAGCTGATGCTGATGGAATAGAGCCCCTCACACCTGCCCACTTTCTCACTGGACGCCCGATGAAAACAGTACCTGATAGATATGATGGACCAAGGCCGCCCAGTCTGCCCAAGTACTGGACTTTAGTACAAACCATGCATCGTTCCTTCTGGACTCGATTTCAGAATGAGTATCTGCAGTCGCTCAATCGCATGAATAAATGGTCCAAGACTCATGCCAACATTCAAGTAGGTGACTTAGTGGCTATCAAGGATGAAGGACTAGACAAGAAACTGACCATGGGTCGAGTTGAGGCCGTGTATCCGGGAAATGACAAGCTGGTTAGAGTAGCCAGTGTGAAGACTGCTACTGGGACTTACAAAAGGCCTATAGTGAAGCTTGTTCGTCTGCTGAGAGTTGAAGACACCTAGGGATGTCTTGGCGGGCAGGATGTTGGAGTCCAAGAGTGAACTGTATACGACTTTGTTTATGAAACTTTAATTAACACCTCATTCATAACCTTAACACCACATATTTATACACACTTATGGTAGTCTACCAGCACGCTATACTTTTTCCTTTTTCCTATGTACTTAACTTCCACCACCCCACCTAGTTTATGCCTATAAAAGCAATGTTCAGCCAGTCATTTTTCAGTGTTTTGTTTTTGTGTCTTTTATCGTTCAGTTACTATTATATCAACCAACATTTACCTAACCATTGTGAGTGCAGCTAGCTATAGCTACTATACAGTCAACTGGACAATTATCTATCAAAGTTTGGCTGCATTCGATGGTACTGCATTAAACAAATAGGAATTTAGTCCTAAAACTTTTGAATATGAACAATGCTTTACTATTAACTGCTTATTCTGAATAATCTCCAGTGACTAGGTATATTAGACATTACTTTCAAATATATTGTACTTTTCACTAGTCATAAAATATGTTAGCACAAACGTTTCAACCATTTTGCATAACCATCATCAGTGTGTGGATATTTCAGTGAAGTATTTAAAACAATGGAACTGTAAATTGAATGTTTATTAGTTATAGCTCTGTCATAGAAACATTTCCTGCGATCCCCTTACTAAAATGTATGCTGTTATTATTTATTGACTACATATTGTGTCTAGTAGCTACATTTCTCTATCTTGAGTTATCGTGCAAGTTAAATCATGTTTGATAGAATGTCAAGAAAGCATACATATACATTCCATTTAAATTGTAGGGGTATATTCCATTAGAATGTACCCCTACTTGAGACAGGCAAAGGATGATTGTGTGTGCGTGACTATGCTCAGGATTAAAATAGGATATTAGTTAAGGCAAAGACCCCATCACTGGCAGCAGCCTACAGCTATCATCTCCACAGAAGAGAACCCAAACAATAACATGCCATACACTCAGTTCTTTCTCTTATCTCTCTATCAATTATTGTATCACCACAACAGGTACCCTGGACCTCCTGTCTCAAGGCAGTATTTAAGCTGCCAAGTCTTTTGATTTTTTATAGTCACGAAGGCCCACAGAGCCAAAAATATATGACCTAAAAATCTTGTCAAAGAACAACACCTGGCTAGCTCTGTAGCCTAGCTACATTTTAAACCAGCCTAAAAGATACACCACGGAAGTTAGACCACAGAGAATGTACTGGCTACGCAAAGTCCACAAGACACCTCACCAACTCAGGCCCATACTCAGTTGTTGCTCTGGGCCCACCCAGAAATTGTCACAACTCTGCAACAGATACTTGAGAGACTACCTACAAGGAGTCCCTTCCCTGGTCTCATCATCCACTGAAGTGATCCACATGACTGAACAACTACAAATCCCAACTGAAGAGAGAAAGTCCCTGATACTAGCAACTCCGGACATTAAGGCCTTGTACACCATGGCCTTACAACAGCAATTCCCAGCCTTAAACAACGGGCAAGGCACACAGACAGGTGTGGCTCAGATACATTGATGACATTCTCATGCTGTTCCAAGGAAGAGAAGAAGAACTCCAGCAACTGGTCATCCACCTGAACTCACAATCTCTACATTGAAATTCACAATATCCTCCTCCAAACACAAAATTGACTTCCTTGACATCACCATCTTCAAGGGTGACAGATTCTACAGCTCTGGCTATCTGGATGTCAGACCCTATTCAAAATCAATAGACCCTCATGCATATCTTCACTATTCCTCGGCCCACCCCAGAAGGTAGTACAGAAGGAGTGGTCAAGGCACAGAAGATCTTCCTCACCAGACATCTTCGCTCAAGGCTTGAAGAATCTACTCAAGTGGTTCCAGGACAGAGGCTACCCAGCCAAACTCCTCAAGGATGTCATGGCCCAAGTCTCCTTTGATCAAAGAGCTGAAAGACTGGCTCACAGTGGAAGCAAAGATCTACCTGCCATGACCACTGTGTTATCTGTGAGATCGCATCCGTCCATCTCAACAGATGGCAGATCCTCTTTGATGAGGATCTACCATTCCAGCCACTACAAGTCTTCAGGAAAAGGCCCCCAGCACAGGAGATCTACTAGTTAAGGCAAAGACCCCATCACTGGCAGCAGCCCACAGCTACCATTTCCGCAGCAGAGAACCCAAATAATAACAAGCCATACACTCAGCTCTTACTCTTGTCTCTCTATCAATTATTGTATCACCACAACAGGTACCCTGGACCTGATTCCAGGTTAGCTTTCCTGAGTGTCCTCCTCGGCCTAGTTGTCATGACAAACATGGTTATTGCAACATCCTATTGTCACCCTGAACATAGTCACACACACGCAATCATCCTTTGCCTGTCTCAAGGCAGTATTTAAGCTGCCAGGTCTTTTGATGTTTTATAGTCACTAGAAGGCCCACAAGGCCAAAAAATCTTGTCAAAGAACAACACCTGGCTAGTTCTGTAGCCTAGCTACATTTCAAACCAGCCTAACATCAGTGACCCAGGAATCTCTGAGTTGGGTGGCACTCGTGCCCTCTGCTGGTGTGTTGCACCAATCCAATAAAGCGCTTGAATTCAGACTGTGCTGACTCAGCACACTTTGAATAAGTCTTTTCACAGTCTTGACTGCATTCTCTGCCTTGCCATTTGATTGGGGGTAGTGTGGTGAAGAAGTGATATGTTCAAATCTCTACCTATTTCTGAATTTGTTGAACTCAGAAATAAACTGTGGTCTGTTGTCCAAAGTTAATGTAGCTAAAAAAAACATCATGAGGGCTCTGCATATAGTTTTACTGTTTGGTTTTGACATTTTCTAACTCAATTATAGTAATAATCAATTGTGACTAATAGGGTACATTCTCCCACTCACAAAGGTCTGCTCCGATTAGTCTTCCAAGATTGATGTCACTAATTCTAGACCTGAGACGATTTTTAATCAAATGGGTTTCAGAAAAAGTGGGTGTGGTCAAACAAATATTTTGCTACGTGTGCCCCCCCTACTTCTTAAACTCTTTCCCCCCCAGAAAAAAAAAATCCTGTATGAAAACCCTGAGCATGTTTCTATGCAGAAATTACATAATACAGAGGAGATTTAGGAAGAAGCACGTGGAGTAGTATGAGCGATGAGTAACTGAAGAAAAATACTGTGGATACAGAATATATGAGAGATGCAAGGGCCACCAATGAATGACCTTACAACAAGTGTGTTGTCATAATGTTACAGGTGTGTGTGTGTGTGTTTGTGTGGGGAAATGTTATATGAACTAAGTCATTAGGTAAGGCGGTGTTGCTTGAAATGTTATGAAAGAGATGGTGGGTAGAGTATACAGATGATAAATGGTTAATTGGTGAATAGGTCTGGAGGGGCCCAAACATGCCACCCGCCGAAAAGGGAGTTTCTTTTCCTAGGATTCAGGGAGTAGCCATACCAACTTTGCAATTGACCGCTTGTAAATGCGTCTGTATTGTAGCCACTCAAACTAACCCGTCCTTCCCAGGGGAGACAAACACGACACGTCCCATCGGCCATTATGTCGCTGGAACCAGAGAGTCTTCCTTGATCAATACTAGATCGTCCACTTGAAAATTGGTAGAAGATGACTTCCACTTGCTGAAGTGCTGCAGGTGCTGAAGATATTCGGCTGGCCATCTCTTCCAAAAGTGCTGAGCTATGGCCTGGCAAAGAGACCAGCAACGCAGCAGAAGTAATTTTTGCTGTGTGAAATTAAATTCTGGCAAGGCTTGCATGTGACATCCAAACTAGAAAATGACCGGGAGTCAAAATATCGATACCATCTTCGGCATGAGAATGAAGGGGGGACAAGAGGTCTGCTATTAAGACAGCATTCCACCTTGCATAACACTGTTGATAATTCTTCAAAGGTCAATTTTTGATCTCCAATTTCTCAACTTAGGTGAAACTTGGTGCTCTTGACGGCGGCTTTCCAGAGCCCCCCGAAATGAGGAGCTCTCTCTGGTGAGAAATGCCAATTGATTTTTTGGGTAGATAAGTAGCTGGTGATGGTAGTTTGAGTGGTCAGTAAGGCAAGGAATGAGTACATTTCCTTGAGGATGTTGTTGGCACCAACAAAATTCGTACCATTGTCTGAATGCAAGTCCGATGGACAGCCTCGTCGAGAGATAAATCGCTTTAGTGCCGCCAAGAATGCCTCACTGGTTAAATCTGACACAAGTTCGATATGGACGGCTTTTGTATAGAAACACACAAACAGGCAAGCATATGATTTAATGTAAACTGGTCGCCTTGTGTGACCTCTTTTCAGAGTGAAAGGCTGAAGTCCATCCCGGTGTGGGTAAAGGGAGGTCCTACACGAACTCGAGCAGAAGGCAATTGCCCCATAAGTTGATGCTCTGTTGCAACGGTGGTTTTATGGCACTGAATGCAACCTCGACACACTGTTCTGATCAAACGCCTCGCACCAGTGATGTGATATGTGGTACCAAGAGCTGACAACAGTAGAGTAGGTCCAGCATAAAGAAGAGTCGAATGCCTGGTGCTAACGATTAGTCGAGTGAGGATGTCTTTGTTGCTTAGAATTATTGGGTGTTTTTGAGATGTGGAGAGAGAGGAATTGCTATGTCGACCGCCTACCGTAATGAGGCCACCTGAGCCTATTATGGGGTTCAGACTGGAGATAGGACTTGTCACCTTCAGTACCTTCCCAGAATAAAGCCTTGACAATTCATTCGGAAAGATCTCTGCTGTGATCGTGTCAATAATAGGTTCTCTGCTGCTTTCATCTCGGCCACAGTGACACAGGGGGAATCAACAGGAGATGTTTAGGTGATGTTTAGCTATGCGTGCCCTTGCATTGTGGATAAATTGTAGAGCCCAGGCGGTGATTTTTAACAATTTGTCAAAGGAACTGACACTTGCTTCTAGCTCAGGATGACTACTGGTGCTGACTTGCAGGCAAGTAGCCTTCACTTCCATATCAGCTGCAGGAGGAGGGGCTAGAGGTTGACTAGGCACCTGAAAGGGTTCAACGCTGAGCCAGTCTGGTCCGTTCCACCAGAGTTCGTGGCTGATGAGGTCTTTGGGCAGCATTCTCCAGGATGCACAGTCTGCAGGGTTGTGTTCGCTTGGAACGTGTTTCCGTGCTGCAGATGGCAGCAGTTCCATAATGTTGGCCACTCGATTTCCTACGAACGTTTTGAATTTTCGTGGACTGCCATCCAGCCAATAATGGACGATTATCGAGTCACTCCAGGCATGCATGTTGGCAATTTCAATTTTCAGAGCTGTTCTAACTGAAGTGAGAAGTTTTGCCAAGAGTGAAGGAAGCTGCACACAGCTCTAGACAAGGAATAGATTGTTTCTTCATGGGGGCGACGACCCTTTGTTTTAGCTGAAACGAGTGTCACTGAAGGAGCACGATTGGAGTAGGTCATCCGAAGGTAAACTACGGCAGCATACGCCTGCTCCAATGCATCGGCAAATCCATGCAGTTCCTTGTGGATGATGTTGCCACCTTGCCTGTAATAACATCTAGGGAACAGAAAATCAATGAACTCATTCATTTGGTTACGCCATGTTTGATGACATTCTTGTACATCGAGTGGGACTTCATCATCCCAGTTGAGATGTAGTTTCCATAGTTTCTGGAACAGAATCTTCATCATCACAGTGGAGGGTGCTAACCAGCCCTAAGACTTCAAATGTCCGGGCAATGTCGGAAACAATGGATCTCTTGCTTGTTGAACAGGATGTAGACTTTCCTATAGACACAAAGAAAAAATCAGTAAGTGCCTGCATCCCAGTGTATTCCAAGAGCCTTGGGGTGCGAGTTAACGTCTTGGACGAGGTCTTTTCTTTGTGTTGTCTCGTGAAGCTCAGAGGGAATGCTGTTCATGACTGCCATAGAACTGGGTCTCCACATCCTGAGGTTGAATCCACCCTTGAGCAAGAGAGCTCGAAGTTGCTGCTGTGATGTGATAGCTTCATCTACATTCTGAGCCCCTGCCAGGAAGTCGTCCACATAGAATAAAGAGCTGACATGTGGAGAAGCTAGTGGTAATTCAGTTCCAAAGTCAATAGCTATCTGCTGTAAGGTTCTGATTGCAGCAAAAGGAGAGGCAGCTACTCCAAACGTGACCCTAGTTATCTGATAATGAACAGGGAGGTGATGATGTGTCAGGACGTCATACAAATCGATGGAAGTCTCTATCTGTGGGTGCCAGCTCGACAGCACGATACATTTTGCTGATGTCACTAGAGAGCGCAATGGGATAGCCTCTGACTGAATCTCATTAATTAATGCAATAGAACTGGGGCATGTATATTATATGCAAGAAAGATAAATTATAGTAGTAAGAAAACACCTACACAAAAGTAATAATTGGCACCAGAAATTTGGAAACATCAAACAGTGAGCATAGCCATCCCAAATGAAAATAGATTATGTCTGCTCATTTGGAATTAGTATTAATGTCATTAGTTGACTAAAGCCTAGCAAACTCACTACTAAGTACAGGGAAAAATAACAACTGGGTATTCAATACATAAACATATAACCAACATAATAGCTGGCCTTCATTCCTGTAATGAGTTAGCTAGCATAAGTTGTGGACATTACATGACATAATCCGAGTAGTTCCCAGGATCTTATTTATAAAACTTGTTATAGACAAAAATTTGACGGATAGGAGGTAGGACATCCGAGTTAATGCAATACGATTCTTTCAAATAAAAGTAGCTGATTCTAAACGGAGGACCACCAGGACACTTGGGTTCTTCCCCCCCCCCCCCCCCCCAATTTCACCCCGTGATGGGTACGGGGAAGTCAATGCGGCGTGGGATTTTTTTTTTTGAAGAAAATTAATTTGCTGAAGTTGCTTAGGAGTTTTAAGAGAAACATGAAAAAGTAGAGAAGTTTGCAGCTGACCCGGGTGCACTGTCAGGAGAGCTAATGATAAAGCTTTATTTTTTTAAAATCACTGATCGCTTCTTTGTAATATTTTTTTCTCCCCCAACAATGGGAGCTAATTTCCAGAGTTGTGCAAGTGCATAGATACAATAATGTTTAGACTCAACTTATACCACCTTATTGTTTAGTGAACAGTCTAAGAGTTACTTACTCCTCTGGAAATGAGGCATATGTAACCCCAGAAATGAATGTACATGTATATAACGAACATGACATCATTTAACTTTGTACTAAAATAAATAAAATACCGTGCATGTAGTATTTTAGCTTTCCCCATGACTAAAGGAATGCTAAATTTATCTTATGACATAGCTAAACAAACAGATAAATCAGTGAAAATTGTTAAATAGCTATGAAAGAACTGGGAGAATGTAAATAAAAATCTTAAAATATAAAACATTAACCAAACAGACTAATTATAAAACCAGAGTCAATGGTCAATACAGAGATGAGATGTAATAAATTCCTGGTCACAGATTTGTTTTCTTCTCTCTCTCTTCTTTTTTTTTTTTTTTTTAGATTAATAAAAACGCAATTCCATAAAATAAAACAAAGTAAAAGTAATTGTCCATGTAACAACAATCTATGATTATCTATGTCAGAATCACAATGTAAACTGAGAATAATCCACCATTGATGATGTGTAGATAGAGTCCATCACAGCTGGAGCATCTGAAAGAAACACAACCATGGACAAAAGTATAAGCACTAAGTATAAAATAAAGCCTCTACATTTAATGCTTGACCAGGTGGTATGCCTGCTAATACTGATACAATAGTAAACTTGCTATGCATAGCTATATGTTGTTGTTTTGTTTTGGTTAGTTTTGTTATTTTACACTCTAGACCTTCAGGGATTCATACAGGATTTTTCGCTGGGGGGGGGGGGGGGGGGGGGGATTTTGTCGAGTTGCAAAAAACAGTTTATCTATGTCATGACCATGAAACTGTGAAACAGATTTCAGATGAAAACTTGACAAACTATATAATAGTTAGGTGCTGCCTCCGAGACCATTTTTAGGGTCTTGGAGGTCTTAGGCTTTTACAGCCCAAGTGCAGCGAGGGCACAACTTAGGGCCTGAGGGATCCTAAAAACAGTAGTTCACAATGGCTGCACAGTGCCTAACTAATTTAGAATGTAGCAACTGCTCTTTAACAACGCAATAGGAGGGACTTTAAGTACAACCGGAGGGACACTAATTGACCCTGCCCTCAAAGCGGGGAGACTAAGTTTATAGTGTTCCTCTCTGGAGGACCTAAGCAATATAAAGTTCCTCTGTCACTATACAAAAACTACAGCATCTATGAATTAATAAAAATTGCTATTGAAGACCAGAACTAGAGAAATGTTGATTTTGAAGAACTGTAACTAACCTGTAAGGCAATTTATACTTTTTTCTGAAGAATTCAGTTGGGGGGGGGGAATTTTTAGGGGGGAGGAAACAAAATTTAGGGGGGAAAACAGAACCTGGGGGGGGGGGGGGGGGGGAATCCCAGGGCTCCCATAGTCTATATGAAACCCTGACCTTTATCCCAATTTTAAAATAATGATGGGTATTATTAACCTGTAGTAAATTCTATTGAAAATTGCATTATGCTATGGTAATGACTTCCACAATCTTACGATATTAAACAAGCAAACAAAAAACAACAACAACCTAACCTAGGACAGAAGAAATATTGTTAGCTAAAAGGCAAGCCAAAACATTTACAAGGAAAGCTGAAATATCTAAAAGGCCAGTGGAAATATATTAATTCAAATATTCACCGAAACATGACTTACTTAATATAAAACTGTCTGAGTGACCAGAGTCTTTCCTAGCATCTTCAATAGCCCTCTTCACTGCAAACAGAGCTGAGCAACTCATACATAATGGTGGTTCTCCAACAGCTAAGAATACATTCATGTATATGCCAAATAAATCTAAGAGTTGATGAATCACACTTTCACAAACCTTTTGATCCCAAAACACCTAAAGGATTGGGAGCATTCTTCAACAATTCTATGCGGAAGTCAATGGGAATGTCCTTTGAAGATGGTGGCTTGTACAGCTGCACTTAAACCACTCATATCCATACCAAATTATTAATCTGGGAAGAACTCACCCAAGTGTTGACAGTTTTGGGTTCTCCAGTGTCCAGGTCAAACTCCATCTTCTCAGTGAGGAAGTATCCCAGACCCATCACAAATGCTCCCTCCACCTGACCCACATCTATCTCTGGGTTCATGCTACAGTACAGACTATTCTTCACATGCATTTCAAACCAACACACACTCTGCCTGACCTGTCTCCACAGTCATACAGGATGTCTACACGAGGAATCTGAATCTGCCCAGTCAGCACATCCAGCTCCACTTCAGTTGCCGTGACACCATAGGAAAAATACACAGGAGCCACATCTTTTGCCAAAGTGTTAGTACTGCACAGAAATGTAAATTATTTTATACACACTAAATTATTAGATTAAATTGCTAGTACAAGGTTCTTGCAGAGAGATCAATTCCTCTCTTGGCACACTTAGGAATGAGTTCTTTCCATGACAATGTAGGGTTCTTCTCTCTCACTGGCTTTATTCTTTCATTGAGAATCTGACAAGCTTGTAAAGTGGCCTGAAAAAAAAACAACACAGCAAGCACAACTAATTTATTTGCTTTCCATCCGAAGTTTAAGTAATCACAACCAGTGTTGTTTTAATTAACTAAAATTAAAACCAAACCCCCCTTAGTTTTGGGTATTTACTTTCGGTAAGAAAAACTAAATAACTAAGCTGTAGAAAACATGAAAAAATATAAATACTTTAGAAGACAGCAAAAATGATTGTAACTGATTGGGCTTCATATATAGAGAGTTAAATTCAGGTAAATAAACATAGCCCCTTTTACTAATACTTTTGTTGCTTGAATTATAAGTACAGGCTCGCTCACCATTTGTTCATACAAGCACATCACTAGTTGGCGAGCGAGCAGAGCTTTGAGCTTATCAAGAATTACCAGTAATTCAGATAGTTAGAATGGTTTCAATTTGATACTACAGAAGTTACCATACTCAGGAAATTTAGGTAAGTAGTAACTCCATATTTGTTGTCTGAATTACAAAAATAACACTGGCCTTTTTTTTTTTTTTTTTTTTTTTTTTTTTTGTAGCTGAGAGCTTGTTCAAGAGTTACTGGTAATTGAGGTAGTCAGAATGGCTAAGTTTGATACTACAGAGGTTACCATTACTCATGTAAGAAAGTAACTTTGTATTTCTATGTAATTTTGAACTAAGCTTAATATAAATTATGTAGCAGCAATACTGCAGTTTTATGTTACCTAACTAAGCAGGCTCGCTCGCCATTTGTGCTCTAGCACATCACTAGTTTATATATATGTTTGGACATATGTATGTCATTTTGTACTTTGACCCTCTCGTACTTTTGCGTTAACTCGGTGTTCAACCCCATCCCAAACTTCACTAAACAGAATCCTCTGGTTATCGATCATTACCTGTATCACCTTAGAAATTGTATTGTTTACAGCTTTAAATTCTTTTGCGGGTGCAGTTAAAACTTAAGAACTTACCAGAGTTCCATTTCTATTCGAGTTAGTAGCGATGGTATACGCTATTTGTCATAGTTGTAAGCCCTACGCAACAGCATTTACTTGAAAATTCATTATCTACTAGAGTAACCACTAAGGTAAGTCTTGTGTAGGTATGTCCAGTTGTGTGAAAGTGTTGTGCTTACAACTACTACTAAGAATGTCACAAAGATGTAAATAACGTGATTTGATTTTGTTGCTTTATTTTTTCAATTCAAACAGTTGCAGGAAGTGGTTAAGGTTACTATGGCATTGAATGGGTTTACCGTATTATGTAATTTAAAAACTTGACTTTATTTTAGTAGCTTGAGTGATAGAAGTTAAATTAATCGTTTGACAGTAGTGTAGTTTTAGGCTCGCTCGCCATTTGTGCTCAAGCACATCACTAGTATATATCTATACATATATACATCCATCCATCCATACATACATACATCCATACATACATCCATACATCCATACATATGGTGTGTATTATAATACTTACATATTATATTTAACAATTGGTCAATTTAAAGAAGCCAGTCTCCATACCTGACAGTTAGCTTCACTGGTAGTACTGCCTCCAGTAGTTGCAGTATTAGCATTCGTGAGAGTAGAACAAGGCTTCACTTTAATAGTCTCCAAGGGAATGCCGAGAGCCATGGCTGCCACTTGGGCCACTTTAGTGTTGATGCCTTGCCCCATTTCCACTCCTCCATGAGAAATAGACACAGTGCCATCTTCTGCAAATATATTCACAAGCACTGGGTAGAAGAGACCAGAGAGTGTCAGCTGGAATTTGAGAGGGACCACAGAGAGACCTCGCTTCTTCCAACGGTTTGCCTACAGGCACAATGTAAGTAAAATAAGGGATGTTTATTACCTCCATATTTTTTCATGATCGCTTTCTCACTGTTTTCAATTATACCAATTAAGCCTAAAGAGACAGTTTCAAATACCTTGTACCTTGTACATTGTACCTTGTACTTACCTTGTTGAAGGCTATAATTTCTGCTTTCCTTTCCACTACATTTGCAGACTGAAATAAATCTGAGAAAGAAGAGAAAAATTAAAATTATAAAAGTGTTAGTATTTCTAAACATGACCAAGCATTTCACAATTTACTAACACTAACAAAACTCATTTACTTACGATCCCACAAACTGCTGACTTGGCAGTATTGAAGTTCCTCAAATGTGGGCGTGAGCTGCAAACCAAACACATATACATATCATAGCAGAAAAAAGTGATCATTACCAGTTGTCTAGTCATGGGGCAAGGGGGTAGGATGGAGAAGACAGGAAAGTGTACCATAGACTACACTGTATGTACATGCTATACATTCAAACAAGTATAAACTATTCAGATTGTTTGGGTGAGTTCTAGCCTGAGCTACCTAACCTAAGTTCCCTGGCCCGCATTGCCTGGCCTGAGTTCCTGGCCTAAGTTCTCTCGCATGAGTTCCTGGCCTAAGTTCTCTCGCATGAGTTCCTGGCCTAAGTTCTCTCGCATGAGATCTTTGGCCCAAGTTCTCTCGCATGAGTTCCTGGCCCAAGTTCTCTCGCATGAGTTCCCTAACCTAAGTTCTCTCGCATGATTCCCTGGCCTAAGTTCTCTCGCATGATTCCCTGGCCTAAGTTCTCTCGCATGATTCCCTGGCCTAAGTTCTCTCGCATGAGTTCCCTAACCAAAGTTCTCTCGCATGATTCCCTGGCCAAAGTTCTCTCGCATGATTCCCTGGCCTAAGTTCTCTCGCATGATTCCCTGGCCTAAGTTCTCTCGCATGATTCCCTGGCCTAAGTTCTCTCGCATGATTCCCTGGCCTAAGTTCTCTCGCATGATTCCCTGGCCTAAGTTCTCTCGCATGATTCCCTGGCCTAAGTTCTCTCGCATGATTCCCTAACCAAAGTTCTCTCGCATGAGTTCCTGGCCTAAGTTCTCTCGCATGAGTTCCTGGCCTAAGTTCTCTCGCATGAGATCTTTGGCCCAAGTTCTCTCGCATGAGTTCCCTAACCTAAGTTCTCTCGCATGATTCCATGGCCCAAGTTCTCTCGCATGATTCCCTGGCCTAAGTTCTCTCGCATGATTCCCTGGCCTAAGTTCTCTCGCATGATTCCCTGGCCTAAGTTCTCTCGCATGAGTTCCCTGGCCTAAGTTCTCTCGCATGAGTTCCTGGCCTAAGTTCTCTCGCATGAGATCCCTAACCTAAGTTCTCTCGCATGATTCCCTGGCCTAAGTTCTCTCGCATGAGTTCCTGGCCCAAGTTCTCTCGCATGATCCCTAACCTAAGTTCTCTCGCATGATTCCTGGCCCAAGTTCTCTCGCATGATTCCTGGCCTAAGTTCTCTCGCATGAGATCTTTGGCCCAAGTTCTCTCGCATGAGTTCCCTAACCTAAGTTCTCTCGCATGATTCATGGCCCAAGTTCTCTCGCATGAGTTCCTGGCCTAAGTTCTCTCGCATGAGATCTTTGGCCCAAGTCTCTCGCATGTCCATGGCCCAAGTTCTCTCGCATGATTCCCTGGCCTAAGTTCTCTCGCATGATTCCCTGGCCTAAGTTCTCTCGCATGATTCCCTGGCCTAAGTTCTCTCGCATGATTCCTGGCCCAAGTTCTCTCGCATGATTCCCTGGCCTAAGTTCTCTCGCATGATTCCCTGGCCTAAGTTCTCTCGCATGATTCCCTGGCCTAAGTTCTCTCGCATGATTCCCTGGCCTAAGTTCTCTCGCATGATTCCCTGGCCTAAGTTCTCTCGCATGATTCCCTAACCAAAGTTCTCTCGCATGAGTTCCTGGCCTAAGTTCTCTCGCATGAGTTCCTGGCCTAAGTTCTCTCGCATGAGATCTTTGGCCCAAGTTCTCTCGCATGAGTTCCCTAACCTAAGTTCTCTCGCATGATTCCATGGCCCAAGTTCTCTCGCATGATTCCCTGGCCTAAGTTCTCTCGCATGATTCCCTGGCCTAAGTTCTCTCGCATGATTCCCTGGCCTAAGTTCTCTCGCATGAGTTCCCTGGCCTAAGTTCTCTCGCATGAGTTCCTGGCCTAAGTTCTCTCGCATGAGATCCCTAACCTAAGTTCTCTCGCATGATTCCCTGGCCTAAGTTCTCTCGCATGAGTTCCTGGCCCAAGTTCTCTCGCATGAGTTCCCTAACCTAAGTTCTCTCGCATGATTCCCTGGCCTAAGTTCTCTCGCATGATTCCCTGGCCTAAGTTCTCTCGCATGATTCCCTGGCCTAAGTTCTCTCGCATGAGTTCCCTAACCAAAGTTCTCTCGCATGATTCCCTGGCCAAGTTCTCTCGCATGATTCCCTGGCCTAAGTTCTCTCGCATGATTCCCTGGCCTAAGTTCTCTCGCATGATTCCCTGGCCTAAGTTCTCTCGCATGATTCCCTGGCCTAAGTTCTCTCGCATGATTCCCTGGCCTAAGTTCTCTCGCATGATTCCCTGGCCTAAGTTCTCTCGCATGAGTTCCCTGGCCTAAGTTCTCTCACATGAGTTCCCTGGCCTGTGGTTCCTATATGAGTACCCTGGCTTCAGTTCCCTGTCCTGAGTTCCCTGCCCAGGCCTGAGTTTGCTACCCGAGTTACCTGGCCTTGCTGATAGAGATTCATTTCTCTAAAAGACTCTGGGTCCATCTTCAGCACACCAGCTACGTGATCCATGATGCTCTCAATGATGAAGATTGCTGGCAAAGAGCCTATCACGCATACATGCACATGAACACACAAATAAACTCATGTCCTCTGACCTCCAGATGATACAACCCCTCCAGCGACCCACCCACCCACCTGGTGACCGGCAGGAAATGTTGGCAGCAACATTCGTGCGACAGAGCTTGGTGTGTACCTCCCAATTAGGAATGTGATAGGCTAACAAACAGCAAGGGAGGAGAAACTGTAAACATGTTGGTGTAAGTATCGGCCATTTGTTACCGTTGTCAATGAACTCCCCTATAGCAAGTGCAGTCTTCATTTGGGTTGATGCCAGCATTGGCAAAAATGTCTACCACAACTCCTTGCATTTTACCATCTTGACTGACACCTGCCTAAAAGCACAGCTAGGGTAACAGTACATCTCGTCCACCATATTTTATAATGAAACCTGCCTCGTAAGTGGCCCAGTAAGAAAACCTCTTGCCGATCAGCTTCATACTTGTCTCCAAGTCAAGCTGCAGACGAACGGGCCTTTAATAACAAAGAAATATAACATATTAAAAGATCAAAATACAAATTTGTAACATTAAAAATTACTTATTTGTAACGTATGCTCCTAAAGCACAAGCAGCTGCAATAAGGTTGGGCCTGGTGATCTTGGCCCCATAAGCTCCGCCCACTTTCTTCACAATCACGTCAATACTGAAAACCAATAACAATGCACGCAAGGATGCAAGGACATTGTAATATGAAGGGAAGAAAAGTTCCAAATTGAAACTGACTGACTGACCTGCTGTTTGGGACTCCTAGAAAGTTGGCCACTGCTAGCTGGACGTTAGTCACCCACTGAGTGGAACTGTACACTGTGTATCCCTCATCAGTGGGGACCACCAAGGCATTCTGGGTCTCCATGGTGAAGTGGTACTGGCTGCCACACTCTATTAGACCTTTCACCTTTATATCGGAGCTCGCAGTGACAGCTAAAGAAACAGAGGCTCTATTTACGTAATAAATTATCACTATAACTGAAATGATGATGATGATGATGATGATGATGATGATGATGATGATGATGATGATGATGATGATGATGATGATGATGATGATGATGATGATGATGATGATGATGATGATGATGATGATGATGATGATGATGGATGATGATGATGGATGATGATGATGATGATGATGATGATGGATGATGATGATGATGATGATGATGATGATGACGATGATTACAGCAAAAACCAGTATTACACTCATTCGAACTTTATCCTCTTATATTTCTGACTTCCTGCAATATCTTCATCAAATGTCACAAGAATAAAGCCCACAATGGTTTTTTAACAAAAATAAATAATAAAATAATAAACTAGCAATATAATTGGTGAAGACATGTGTCACTGTTGTGGTGTGTAGTGGCGGAAACTGATCGTGAGTTCACAAAGAAATACTGCAATAATGAAGCACCAAAGGTGCGAACCCTCAGAGTTGCTGGTAGACGTAAATGTTGTATTCGTAAGAAAAGCTAAAATGAGACACTCGCCTACCAGATAGTTTCAATGGGGAACTCCAATTCCACGACTCCAGTATACCACCAAGATGAAGCAAAACTACTGCTGGGTAGCAAGAAATTATTTGAGTATGGTATGACAGGGGGAGTTACCAACAATAGCGTATGATTGTACGGCAAAATATAACTAGCTTTTTGTGAACAAATACGTCGAAACAAAACAATTCTGGCACATTAAAGGGACTTAAAATGTCCAGAAGCTTGTTTCAATCTTTAGGAGGCCGCCATTTTCGAGATCCGCTATTTGTTATATGACAGAATGACTGACAGACTGACAAACTGAGTACTGTAACCCTCCCACACACGTGTGCTAAGGGTTAATAATTCACAAAGAATGACACAATTGGTGATATTGATGATATAAATTTAGTGATATAATCTATCTTACTTCTGGCTTCTCCGACTTCAATTGTGAGTTGTGGCTCATCAAAAAACTCCTCTTTATCTACAGCATCTTTGGTAGCAAGTAATGGAGGTCCAGTTGGCTCTCCATACTGCACAACAACTGCCTTGGCCATCTCCTCTGCCCCCTTAGCAGTTTCTGTATTGGACATATTCACAGTGGAAACTTGTATTCAATGCACAGGGGAAAAAAGGACTACCTACCACCAGCTACTGGCTACTTACCTGCCAATACTAGAGCTACGGCTTGACCGACATGTTCCACTTTTTCATCAGCAAACACCTGCACAAACAACAACAACAACAACAACAACAACAACAACAACAACAGGTTACAATACTTGACAAAAATAAAATAAAACAAATTCTTACGACTTCTGGCATATACAAGCCACGAGTTGACACAAAGTTATTGGTACCACTGGAGGGGATGTCCCTGGCAGTCACCAGTCTAATGAATCCTGGCATTTTCTACATACGAATGTGAAAACAACAACAAACACAACATTAACAATAACTGCATCAACAGCAAAATTCACATCAAAAACAAAAACAATAAAAATTTGAATAACTAAAAGAACAACAACAGCAACAACAATACAACAACAGCAACAATAATACAACAACAGCAACAATAATGAACAGCAATAAAATAATCACACCACCATTAGAATATTCCAGAAATGTAACACACTAACCTCCACGTTTACTAGGTCAATACTCAATACAGCAACGTTGCACTGAGACAATGAAAACAGAAAAATGAAGGAGTTGAAAATTGTAATTAATTGAAATTTATGTGAGTACCTTAGTGGCCAACACAAATGCAGCGTATATTTCATCAGGCAGTACAGGAATGTCTGTGGTATACTGAGCTTCCCCCGAGGCCTGCAGTATACAATGAAAAATTAATAAATTTAATTTTTTTTTAAAAGTAGAATTTTTCTCAAAAAATACAGAAAAATTGCATTAAGCGCAATAACTCCCTTAATCTTTACAGCTTGTATGAAACTCACCCCTGCATGCATGCGCGCACACACACACACACACACACACACACACATACATACACACACACACACACACACACACAATCACACCTGAGCTAATCCTTCAAGTTTTGAGATAGGCAGTCCAACTGGAGACCTGCTGGTACTGGTCTGGTAGGTCTGGGACCCACTGGAGACTGGGCGGGTCAACATGGCAGGAGCTGACTGGACTGCTGCACTGATGTGATCCGGAATACAGGACAGGTAGAACTATAGCACACACGTGTACGCACAGTTCACAATTACCCACATACAGATGTTCATGATTTAGATGTGTTACTTTGTACTAATACATACATCTTACAAGTATCCTATTAAGAACAGAATGGTATTAAAATTAATGTGACTGCATAGGAAAATCCGGCACATTGCGGGTCTTGCAAAAAAAAAAACAAAAAAAAATCGTTGGCATCCAGATATTGAGCTCTACAAGATATATAGCAGTAGCTTTAAATGAAGGTTAATGAATAATAATTAAACGGAGTTAATGGAGGGAGGGGCCAAGCTACCTGCTATATGTCCACAGCAGGCGCCTAAGCTACACGCAAGAGGTTGTAGCAGGGAAAACGAATACATAATAGTAAGAGAAGCCATAAAGAGCATATCCTAGGGAATCCTATAGCATCAGAGCATCACGGTACAAGAGAGTAGCCACATATAGGATGGAAGGAAATCTCCAGGGAGAGGCACAGCGGGAAGGGGGAAGGTGCAGAGCCTCCGCCATCATCATTGCCATCACCATTCATGGAAGCCCAGCTAGACTGGATAGACAGGCTGATTGCCGCCAAGCTGGAGGCCACTGGAGTCACCCACAGGGAGCCCTCCCAAGCTGGCCCTCCCACTGACTCACCGACTGCCTGTAGGTCCTGCTGGGACCACACCGGGACATTCTGGAGCCAGCATAATGCCCGGAAATACCACTGGTGAGCTAATTACTATACCAACAGGGAGTAGTCAAGGGTTAAAAAAAATAATAAATAAATATTATCACAAAGCGAGAAGCCAGGGCATAAGTTGTTATTAACATTGATTGATAGGTGAAGGATTGGGGGAGTTGTAGGCACAACAATAGGGGGGCAGCTGTTGGGAGTAAGATCCCTGGCTCCTCATTGAATAACACTCTGGGGTGCATGGCCCCTCAGTTGATAGCACTGGGTGTGTGGCCCCTTCAGTTGATAACATGTGGGGTGCTGGAGGCCCCCTCAGTTGATAGTACACTGGGTGTGTGACCCCTCAGTTGATAGCATGCGGGGTGCGTAGCCCCTCAGTTGATAGCACTCGGGACGCGTGGCCCCTCAGTTGATAGCACTTGGGGTGCGTGGCCCCTCAGTTGATAGTACACTGGGTGTGTGACCCCTCAGTGGATAGCACTCAGGGTGTGTGGCCCCCTCAGTTGATAGCACTCGGGACGTGTGGCCCCCTCAGTTGATAGCACTCGGGACGCGTGGCCCCTCAGTTGATAGCACTTGGGGTGCGTGGCCCCTCAGTTGATAGCACTTGGGGTGCGTGGCCCCTCAGTTGATAGCACTTGGGGCGCGTGGCCCCTCAGTTGATAGCATGCAGGGTGCGTGGCCCCTCAGTTGATAGCATGTGGGGTGCGTAGCCCCCCCCCCCCCCTCAGTTGATAGCCTTGGGGTGCGTGGCCCCCTCAGTTGATAGCACTCGGGTTGCGTGGCCCTCGGTTGATAGCATGCAGGGTGCGTGGCCCTCAGTGATAGCACTCGGGGTGTGGGGCCCCTCAGTTGATAGCATGCGGGGTGCGTGGCCCCTCAGTTGATAGCACTCGGGGTGTGTGGCCCCTCAGTTGATAGCATGCGGGGTGCGTGGCCCCTCAGTTGATAGCACTCGGGGTGCGTGGCCCCCTCAGTTGATAGCACTCGGGGTGTGTGACCCCTCAGTTGATAGCACTCGGGGGGTGTGGCCCCTCAGTTGATAGCACTCGGGGGGTGTGGCCCCTCAGTTAATAGCACTAGGGGGATGTGGCCCCTCAGTTGATAGCACTCGGGGGGTGTGGCCCCTCAGTTGATAGCATGCGGGGTGCGTGGCCCCTCATCCTAGGATTGCATTGGAGTTGTGCAGAATGGTGGTGCCAATAGTGTTGTTATCATACCAATTCTATTGTAGTACTGGGAGCCCTTCCCCCTCCATCGGCTATCCGGGGAATACCGACATTCGCCAAGGAAGCAGGTGCAGGACCGTCAACGGCAACTTCTGTGATGGCCATCCCCCAGTCATCGCCTCAGCTGACGTGGACCACTTCCCAGGCATCGTCGGTCCCACCCAAGCTGATGAAGAAGATTCTGGACCTGGAGTATGTTGACATGGGTGAACTGCTGCCAGACTCATGGAGCACACAAGTGGAGGAGCAGAAGTGCTGCCATCAGAGGAGAAGCTCGAGGAAGGGGCCAGTATCGAATATCCTGCTGTGGGCTGAGTGTTATGCCACCATGGTATCGGTCTTGGCGACCAAGTACCCGCAGAAAACGCCTCAACTGATGGCCTACCAAAGGACCATCCTAAAAGCCCACAGAGCCTTCACAGGGGAAGGCTGGGTGACCTATGATACATGCTACAGGAGGAAAGCTGCACTTATGAAGTCGCTGGACTGGGGGGTGGTGGACTTCACCCTATATAACGAGACATTTACGGGACGGGCCAAAGTACTCCCCCGCTGCGCAACCTCCATCATCAAGGCCAAGGTCAAGGTCCCCTAGGCGCAGACCTTAAAAAAAAAAAAAAAAACTGGATGAGGTTGATATGAACAGCAAACCATAGTGGTTAACTTGTGCATGTATATACGTATAATATAATTTAAAATATATATTATATAATATTACAATAATTATTGTAAACGATATGGGATTGGACTGGGGGTTGGTTACTTAGGTAGTTACAACACAGGGGGGTTGGTAACACATGCACTCACCCCACGGGTTGTGTCACCCACGCTTAGGTAGGTTTAACACGGGGATAGAGTGCACTAAGGCAGTGATGCCTGTATGTCACAGGTTACTCCTACACGTATACGGCAAGAATTAATGAGTCTTGGCCAGCCCCGGAGGAACATGCATGTTGTGATCCTTGCCTGTCAAGGATAACCACACCCCTCCACACATGTCCAAGGTTGCCCTCACTGGTCAGGATCCCACAAGGGATAGGTTTCCAAATAAGTAGTCCGGGATCCTCCTGACGGTCCCTTATAAGTTTATAAGTTTAAATAGGATCCTGGCAGTCCTGGATCCTCCTGACTGTCCCTTATGAGTTTAAATAGGATCCTGACAGTCATGGATCCCCCTGACTGTCCCTTATAAGTTTAAATAGGGTCCTGGTTGTCCGGGATCCTCCTGACTGTCCCTTATAAGTTTAAATAGGATCCTGACTGTCCAGGATCCTCCTGACTGTCCCTTATAAGTTTATATTGGGTCCTGATTGTCCGGGATCCTCCTAACTGTCTCTTATAAGTTTAAATAGGATCCTGACTGTCCTGGATCCTCCTGACTGTCCCTTATGAGTTTAAATAGGATCCTGATTGTCCGGGATCCTCCTGACTGTCCCTTATAAGTTTCTCCTGATAAGTTTAAATGGGATCCTGACAGTTCGGAATCCTCCTGACTGACCCTTACTAGTGAGTGAAAATATAGTGTCCGGAGGATCCCTACAGTCCGGGATCCTCCTGACTGTCCCTACTTAAGGAGCGTAAATACAGTGTCCGGAGGATCCTGACAGTCCGGGATCCTCCTGACTGTCCCTTACTAGTGAGTGAGAATAAGTGTCCGGACGATCCCGACAGTCCGGGATCCTCCTGACTGTCCCTTACTAGTGAGTGAGAGTAAGTGTCCGGAGGATCCCGACAGTCTGGGATCCTCCTGACTTACCCTTACTAGTGAGTGAAAATATAGTGTCTTGAGGATCCCTACAGTCCGGGATCCTCCTGACTGTCCCTACTTAAGGAACCTAAATACAGTGTCCGGAGGATCCTGACAGTCCGGGATCCTCCTGACTGTCCCTACTTCAGGAACCTAAATACAGTGTCCAGAGGATCCTGACAGTCCGGGATCCTCCTGACTGTCCCTTACTTAGGGAGAGAGAATACAGTGTCCGGAGAATCTTGACAGTCCGGGATCCTCCTGACACTCCTCCTGAGTGAGAATACAGTGTCTGGAGGATCCCAACAGTCCGGGATCCTCCTGACTGTCCCTACTTAAGGAACCTAAATACAGTGTCCGGAGGATCCTGACAGTCCGGGATCCTCCTGACTGTCCCTTACTAGTGAGTGAGAATAAGTGTCCGGACGATCCCGACAGTCCGGGATCCTCCTGACTGTCCCTTACTAGTGAGTGAGAATAAGTGTCCGGAGGATCCCGACAGTCCGGGATCCTCCTGACTGTCCCTTACTAGTGAGTGAGAATAAGTGTCCGGAGGATCCCGACAGTCCGGGATCCTCCTGACTGTCCCTTACTAGTGAGTGAAAATAAGTGTCCGGAAGATCCCGACAGTCCGGGATCTTCCTAACCGTCCCTTACTTAAGGAGTGAGAATACAGTGTCCGGAGAATCCCGACAGTTCGGGATCCTCCTGACTGTCCCTTACTAGTGAGTGAAAATAAGTGTCCGTAGGATCCCGTCAGTCCGGGATCCTCCTAATCTGCTTGTATTGCAGTGGTAAAAATTGTACATTATCCTAAATTATAATGGATATTTATAATTTAAATTTTATTTAAAGTAAGCGATTAAAATCTATTTTTTCTGGCTAAGTCGCCGATTATGTATGTCACACATGTATAAAATAAAAAATAAAAAATGTGCTTTGTTCATGTGCTTTGTTATTCGTGCATAACGAGAGAGCCAGGAAAAGGTTTGCTCACAAATTTCAGTGTCCACCTACAATAATAGACAAAGTTGTTTTAATTATTTTGAATTTTGAATGATAGTTGTGTACTTACGCCCTCTAAATCTTTGAAACTATACGGGTTGCAATGTTCTTTGCACCAGGAATCTATGTGGCCCTTATAGTGCATTTTGTCAATTGCTATAGTAACCATCTTAGTTATTCTTTCTGCCGTTGGTGTAGCAGTGCACCTTGATGGATGATCAGCATACTTTTTGAGGTGACATCCATCATCATAAACCAAATATTCTATACAACAAAAACAAATATCGCAATTATGTAGTATTCATCATCATGGCATACACATGGCTTACTAAGTTGAGCAGTGTTTTCTGGGTGGTTCTGCAATAAGCCGTGAATATTACCATACACCTGTCCCTTACCCTCAGATATAAAGAGTTCTGTGATGAGTGTAATGGTACCACATGGCCACATTCCTGCCAGAATACCTGAATTTTCAATAATATGTTTTAAATACATTACATACATAATCATCTCCTATTTGGGTGTCCATTTCAGGGCATGTCCGTATATTGGGTGGTGTTTTAAAATTTAAATATTATTTCCATTTTACGCCCGCTTATATGTTGACAAATGACAAATGCCACTATATACTGAGTTATTGATGGTAAGAAGACTTTAGACATTGGAAGAGGAACAAAAAAACTAGGACTGAACTATTATTAGGCTCTCGGCATTATCATGATAATGACTAAATATCGACTAAATATTCTAGTTAATTTTGATTGCATCACGCATACACAGTAGATGGAAAAAATCATGATAAACAGTATCTTGTCAAAGTTGCTATAAATTATTAGAAAAGGTTTTTATTCAGATTTGACCCCCATAATATAGGAAACATGCAATTTTTATATTGAAAGAATACTAACATCAACAAGGATAGACAGAGAAATACTTAGTATTGTTTTCGGAGGTTTTTATGTGCAAGTTAACTTAGGCTATGTAACTCTAATTTTAAGTTGATATATCACTACATTTCGGTGTGAAAGTTTAGGTTTCATATGACTAACGTTTATCGATATATCGCGATATATGTGACCGTCTACAGGAAAATTGTACACAATGAGGGCCCTATCAAAAAATTTTTTTTTGCACTTACACATTCCTCGGCATCATATATTGAGCTCTCCAAAGCCGTAGCTTCAACCGTTGTCAATAGATGCACCCTAACCGTTCCCTTCCAAATAATTATTTAATACATTTTTAAGAATAAAATCAATTTTTCCCAAACACCTCATGGGTTATGTATATGGTGAAGACCAGTGAGTGTGCTTGCTCTGGAGGTAGAAGTGTAATATTGATAAGGATCAAACATCTAGAATAACCTAAGCCACCCAATTGGCAACTTGATGAGTGAGCATATGGGTTATCTTAGATAATTAATTCTACTCTGGCAGCTTTTTATTAAAATTAATTTATTTGGCAATAAATTAAATTTCTTTTATGTTACAACTGAATTAGTAGGTAAAACTACTTTAAGTTTGGTCAGTGAAAATGTTAGAATGTTGTAGTCTGATTGGTGGAAATGTCAACAAATGATCTGAAAGTCGAGAAAAAATTTGGATAAACTCATGAACAAAATAAAATAGTGGGATGCTCCAGCAAATAAAGAAAAATTGGCAGTTACGGTTTTGTGGGGCATTTAAGTGGTGAGCTTGAACAGCGCATTGTGATGAGTGAGTAAGCCAAGCGTATATCAGCCATACATTCTCTAATTCAATTACAACTACGCATTTCCAAGGCATGGGTCATTATCATCCTGAGCCACTAACAATACCTTACCAATCATGGACCAATAATAGTATAAGCTCTTACAAGCAGCAATTGTTAGTAGAAAATTTTCAATCATGCACTCAACCCACGACCAAGTAAAAAAAATTGCAGCAGAGCCGATTGACATTAAAAACAACAACAACAACAGTAAGTTCTAGCAAACTTTAAAATATTCTTCCGTGCCACAGAACACTAGGAGCAGCTAAAACAATTATTATTAAACTCCACACATTAAAAAAAAAATGGGGCTGCACGTACCACCATACAATTTGCATTGAGATAGACCTGAACATGTCTCGCTTGCCACAAATTAGTGCAATCATTTTCTGGGATGGTGCTCCCAATTCATACAGCTAATCAAAGTCTAACCTGCAGTTCGGGTATGAAGCTTCTGTTTGTCTTTTTCTGTACGGCACTGAAGTTCGTGGCTCTCACTATCTGCTGCAAATATTCTATGAACCAAAAATATTTTGCAGGCATGACAAGCTGCCATAGTATTAACAACTACATATTTACCCATCACTGTCGTTCACTATTGGTCTTGAAGTATTGCTACCAGTGTCTCCAGAGCTGCTTACGGTGAGTGTATGGGTGACTCCTCCCACTCCAGATGTGACCCTACAATCACTTACTACCAGTTGAGCTCCAGATTCAAACTCCATGATCAGTGATGGTAGAAGTTCTTCTTCAGGCTCCCAAGTAGTATAGCACTGTTCTTTTCCTAGCCATAGAACCTTCAATACAATATGCAATGAAAGGTGCTAACTCTCCAGTGCTCCCTGTACACCACAACTCTCAGCTGCTGTCACGTATATATATTCATTGCAGCTTTGATATTTTTGCTTGAATATTTCAGCATCATGCGAGCATTCTGTATTCTCCCATATTGTACGCTTGTTATTGAACACTCCAAGTAGCGGTGCATAGCGAGTAAAATCAATGAAAATTGTATTGTAACAGGTTCAGAAAAAATATCAAAGGCAGCAATAAATCACTTATCACACTTGTCGTACATTATGGAAGTGAACATATAATTGAAAGAAGAGTAAACAGAATGATGCATGTGAGGTACGAAACAAATAAAGGAGAATAAGAAAACAATCATGACAAAATTAATAAAAATAAGAAGAGTACGAAAAGGAAAAAATGAAATAAAAATAAGGAGTAGGAGATGGAAAAGAAATAATAAAACAAACAAAGAGCAGGAACAACAACAACAAAAAAGGTAGTGGGAGGAGGGAGGGGGAAGGAAGGAGTACAAAAGAAGAATAGTGGGGGTGGGGAGACTACACAGTTGGGGTGAGACATGCTCAACACCTATCCCACTGCGCCACAGCACCTCACTACACAGATTAGGCATTGATAGCTATTGCTGTTAAAACGGGTGTGCCATGTGAGTCGGTATTGTTATAAACATTGCCTGCTATAAGATTACGATCCTATGGCTCAAGAATGATTAGCTTTTTTTCTGGATAATAAAAGTCCGAAACAGCACATTAAAGGGGCGTACTTTGTGAAGTACTGCATATTGATACTACCGTTGATGCTTGGATGGCTGCCATATATAAGTACCGCTGTTGACACGGGACTTCATGAATGACAGAATCAGTACTGTAACTCTCACGTGCATGTACGGTGAGGATTAATGACAGGTTTACCACATATAAGGCAACAGACTAAGTAGTAATTTCTGATTCAGAAAAAAGTCTCGTGGAGGTATTCACTAAATCTTATCTTTTATTAGTTGTTACTCATCAACCCTTGCAAAAAGGCCCAGCTTTTATCCTGAAAAAAAAAAGAAGTCGGATAACTGCATGGGACTTACATAGTTTGTGAAGTATGACAGTTTGACTAAACTAACAAGCAAACTAAAGCCCACAACAAAAATTCTGGCAAAATGAAGGGACTTAATTTGGGGATTACTACCATTGCATGCTTGAGTGGCTGCTATACTTGCTGTTGACAGAATGAATGAATGACAGGTTGGCTACTGTAATCCTCATGTACTTGCACACTCAGGGTTGATAATAATAATGTGACCAAACTCCTCAATGTTATAATCAACAATAAATATATCTGGTGTGCAATACGTTATACCAGACACAGTGTGACTAAACACAATGATTTACCTCGTAAAAAGTAGAATTTCTTGTCTGCTTCTTTCTAAGAATCATTTCCACAATCTGAGGAGAGGAGCCAACTGTTGTGCTTTCAAAGACTCTTGGTTTATGGTGCCTGCAGAATTTGCTTTGTTGTTCTGGAGTTTCTAAGCACCCTGTTTTTATGGAACCTGGAAGACCAGTATACTCAGTATATCCAGCTCCATCAGCAGCACACACTGGGCGGTTATTTTTTTGGTTTCCATCCAACACAAGAACATTCCCACAGCCTTTGATATCACACCTGTGTCCTGTCAACAAAAACATGCATGTTAGCTCAAATTAGGTCACATTGCCACACACGTGCAAGTTATGTTTTCCATATGAAAGTGGCTATAGAATGCCTATGCTTGATAACTCCAATAGTCATGGACCCATTTAACATGGTATGTGATTTGAGCTGACCATGTATTCTTTAGAGCATTGAACTAACAATAATGTCAAAACTTGCTAAATAATCTTGTTGGATTAGTTTGTACAAACCAGATACATGCATCTATGACAGCAATTTTGGTTTTCCTCCCCCATCCAAGGGTACGTGTATGTGTGTGAAGGCAGGCACCCTATCTTTAGTTACGTACCTGCTACACACCCACACTCATGCAGAAACACGATGGACTAGCCTGACTACTATTCAACCACAAGGTGGGGTTTCACAGCAAAGGAAGTTTCAAATTTAATAAATGCCTAAATTCTGCATGGACATCTCATGGGATCTTTCTATGGTTCCACCATAGCGTAATAGGACAATTGACAGTAAGAGACTGTACAACCCTCAGTAGTTGAAGGAAGTGCAGATGGAAATAAGATGATTCTATTTTCAAACATCCGCTACATGATTGTACAATGTTCTATGCTATCACACAGTAGTACACATATGAAATTATTAGCTGCTTAAACAACTGGTATTTTTGCTCCATCGCATAATTATGATCAAGATGGTGGTGCTACTACACCACAAGTCGGTTACAGTGGTCAATAAAATAAAAAAACAATGGGGCAAGCACTTGGGTCATGTGCTTTAAGCACAACAGCAAGCATTTAGAGAAGTACATAAATCGATTTTCATGGCCCAAGTCCTATACCTGCACTTGGGAGTTCCATTCTATGTTAGTGAGATTGCAGATCATCAAAAGATTTCAGGTATTTTTGGATAACAAAACAGACTTAACAAAACTCTTATGCTATCCACAGATCATGGTAGAAAGAAAAAAGTATGTATTGTTGTAGCGAATAGACATTAATTTTTCAAAAGTGCCTGAGTGCTTGTTCCATGTTTGGTGACAACTCAAACAATTCCGGCACAAGACACTGAGTACAGTAGAGCACCTACCATGAATTGTCATTGGGCCACTATACAAGTGGGCCACTATACAATATGCATATGGAGCATTATGCATACAGAACAAAAGAAATTATCATCAGTAATACTGATAAATTAGGGTGTGTGGTCCATCCTTGTTTGCCAGTAGCTGGGGGGGTGTGTCCGTTGTAACGTTATATTCATTTTATGGTAAGTTTAATGAGGCGTAATATTCAGGAGCGTGTTCTAATCCAGAAAATATAGTATACAATGATTCTAATTTTAAGCCAAATATAGTGTTCTAAATTTATTTACCTGTATAGTGCCTGCAAAAAGCTAAGTGGTACTTGGGGATTACATCCAGGATCATTTTATCTAGGTCATCACTTTGTAGGGGGATGTCCTTAAGATCATTGGGATACCACTGATATAAGTTCACCAAGGCAAACAACAGATGGGCTTTCTCCAGTCTTCTTCGATCTAACTTGATGCGGTCTTCCAGTGAATGATAGCTGCTTAATAAAAATTTACTATTAAACTAACAAAAACAAAACAAGTACATAGACAACATAACAAACCTGGCATGCTGTCCTGGGCTGTGAATAACCACACTCTCATACTTGTTATAACAGTTGTAGATGTCACTCTTCTGTTTGTAACTGATCTGAGATTACAAAAGGGTATTACAAGTGGTACTCAAAATGCAATATCTCAACAGCCTCAACCATGAAGACACTGTTGACTTGTTGAGTTCTATGCACACACACATACTCCAAAATAAGACAATAAATGTCAAATGTACAAAATGAAATCACTTTAGGTACACAACACTTCAAAAATAGGGGAGGGGATGCATGCGTGATGAACTAATTTTTATGTTGTGCACATAATGGCATACCTGACCAATGAGAAGTTCCGCATCAAATCTTTTCAAGAAGTCTAGCTCAAATGTTGTCTCCCTAGTTACCACCAGATACTTAAGTTGGCAACAATCTTGGTCGTACAGAACATTATCACCTGAATTAAATTCACAATAATTATAATGGTGTGACACCACACTCACTGTTGATTAAATCGTGTCTGACACACATAGTCAGACTTATAGTAATCATGGTAAGGTAAATTTATGCAAAGTAAAAATGATATTTTATTCTTGTAATTTTAAAATAACATTTAATCTACAGTATAATTGCTTTGATTGAAATACCACTGATCTTTTTTTTAATACATGACAAAATTAAAATGACTATTATTTTGCAATGGCACAAATTGGCATGCAAACAATACATTATTACATTTTAATGCTATATATGGGTTTAATACAATCATCAAATGTTAGACAAGTGATGGTCTACTTAATAGGGTCTGAACTCACCTAATGAATGGTACCCGTAATGCTGCACCAAATTGCAGTTACTTTTAGAGCATCTTTTCCGAAAATGCACAGCTGGTAGCGTTCCAGAGGACTCTGTGTACAACACTAGCTTTCTCAGTCGATCACTTCTAGTAACAAGGTCAGCTCCACAGGATCTGCAAGTCTTCTGTGGTGATATCAGAACAACGCCAACCGATTCCTTGCAAATCTTTTGTAATAGTTCCTCATCAGTTGCAAAGGCTTCTTTGTGCAAATACTCCATATTTTCAACAGCTGTTTGTACTTGACTCAGGGTACCATCAGAACCAGCAAATTCTTTTATTGTTTTCCAATAATGAGGCACGTCTTTAGGAAGATGATGAACAGCAAACATGATTCTTCTTAGTGCAGTGACACCTAAAGAATTTCTTCCAACTGTATCCATCTTTGCTGACTAGTAGATGAGTAAAGTAAGTGTGAAAGGACCCTCACAAGTTGTAGTGTAAATATTCAGTGAGTTGAGCTAGGGCTACTGCATCCTAAAGTAATACTGTATGTGCAAAGTTGTGTGAATAGAGAGAGGGCTTGGCCAGCTTCAATGTGACCATTATGGAGCAAGTACTAGACAGGATGTGGAGAGATGCATGTAAACTGTGTAGCAGGTGGGGCTGTGAGCAGAGCTGTTCACTGAATAGGTGTGACAGGTTAGGCCAATAATACAGCTGAGAGGTAGGATATTCAGGGCTAATAGAGAGCTGGCCCTGGCTGAAGGGCATTTCTGAGCATGCTCACTAAAGAGTCCTGAGCATGCTTGCATGGGAATATATTAGACTGTATCACTTTCAAATAAGCATTTGGAGAAGTACAGTTACTCTGGTTCTCAAGTTGTTTGATGGCGTCTATAAGCGAGACAAAGGCTAGGTTAGCTGCTTGCTGGAAAACTGACATTGACTGGACCTTGTATCCTCCAAGATTGAGAGAGGTACAAACTTAGTATTGATTTGATAGTGTTGCAGTTTCTTCTAATACAATTATAGGGATGCTCTGCAATTGGGCAGACACTCAGTGTTCCAGCAACTGCTGTGTTGTTTGGATTGGTTTCATTGGTCAGTTTTGTACTGGCACATTCGGATGTCACGTGCTCTGGAACACGCTGGACGGAACCAGTAATAGTTTGGCTAGCTGTTGCCATGCCCACTGGGTCAGGGAAATCTACCCTCTACAAGTTCCTATTAGGTCTTCTACAAAATCTCCGGAAAAGGTGTGGAAGAAAGGAGTCTCATCCATCTTGGACCCTGGAGGAAGCCACTTTTGAAAAAATGGGTGCACTCATGGCAGAAAATGATGGAAAACTTCTTGGACTTTATGACGAACTTAGTTCTTTTTTGACCGGCATTAACCTGTACAACTCAAAGGGCCTAAGTGAATCACACGATATTCACAAGTTTTTGCAGCTCTACAATGGCCTTCAATGGAAGCGTAGAACTGGTAAACCTATGTTTTATTTAGTAACTAATACTTAGGCAATGTTTGTACAAAATCATAGTTACAGGTCAGGCCAACTTTTCAATGGAAAGAACCTCTCTCATCATTGGTGGTTTCACACAACCTGCTGTGGCTCGCACTATCATTGAGGCTCAGGGTGGCGCTCAGAGAGGATTTTGCCAGAGATTTATGTGGATTTTTCCAAAACCAATTTTTGGCCATTTGGACACCCTCACAGTCACCAATGACCGGGAATTGAGCGAACTTATGGGTTAGTGGCGTATTCATACATATATTTTAAGTTTGAAGCAACATTGATACACTTTCACAGAACAAACACTAGTGGAACTTTTAGAGAAGCTTTGGATAGAAGGAGGTGGTGACAAGCCTGTTCATCGGTCATGGACTCTTCAACCACAGTCTGGTGGCTTTGATAAGGCCTACGACAAGGTCCAGGATGAACTAGAGAGTGAGTGTGGTGCAGATGATTTTCTGACAGGTATACCTGTGTGTGCAAAAGAAAAAGTGTGTACTAAAATTTCGCTTCATTTTTGTTAGGGCTCCTTGGTAAGTCTAAGGGCCAGACCATAAGGATAGCTGCTGTTCTTCATGCTTTGTTTGGGGTGGATGACCAATACATTTCATCTCCAGATATCTCTGATGCTGCAGTTATGGCAGCACTGAACATGGTAAAGGTGTGCAATGAGCACACGAAAACCATAGCTGGCAGACTGAGCTTTACGCCATCAACAGCAATTATGGCCTGTAAGAATAATCAGTATTAGTGAATGTATTAAATGATATATTATACCTCTTTAGCGCCAGTTGGCAGAAAAAAAGATGAAGAAATAGCAAAGCATATACTCAAATTACCAGGAACATGCTTGGATCTGAGTGTCTTACTGGACAAAAAAAAGTTTAGATCTTTTGATCATAAAGAGGGTGCCTTGCGTGGCTTCAAAAAATTAGAAAAAGATGACCTAGGGAGTTTAATAGTGAAGCAGGGACGAACCAGCTCAAGTAGGGTAAGACCATACCTACTATTAATATGATATAAATACCAATGTCCACACTTGCTTGCAGTCATATCAGTTTCGAAAGAGACCAGTTCCCTCTGAGGGAGAAGAAGCAGAAGAGCTGGCTGTAAAGCTTTCGAAATACGAGGTATCCATACCACAGTATGTGTCTGCTATGGATATAACAGATATGCCATGGTAAGAATATCTGTTGTTTGTAACTCGCTCTCTTTCTCTTCTTTTCACCTACTTTGTAATTAATAATATTATTATTAGTATTGTGTTGTTGTTGTTGTTGTTGTTGTTCATTAATTATTAATTTATATATTTATTTATTTTTTGACTATAGGGAAATCAAAGATCTACCACCACCATCATCATCTGCATCATAAACAATGTACATGTACATATAACCATTAAACTTTATTCATTATAGCTATAATTCATCATGTGTGTTGAAAAAATTCGTTTGATTGAAGCTTTGTGTAATGAATACTTGTCCTGTATAGCAAATTAAGTGCATGAATTATTGATCCATAATAACGTATGGACAAGCGTATTAAAATAATAGAAGATGTTAGGGAAGATCTACTAATATGAATAATTACACATGCTTTTTGGTGCCAACTAGATGCATGAACCGTCCAGTCCTCGAGACACTGTATTCTCATTCACTAGTAAGGGACAGTCAGGAGGATCCCGGACTGTCTGGATCTTCCGGACACTGTATTCTCACTCCCTAGTACGGGACAGTCAGGAAGATCCTGGACTGTCGGGATCCTACGGACACTTATTCTCACTCACTAGTAAGGGACAGTCAGGAGGATGCCGGACTGTCTGGATCTTCCGGACACTGTATTCTCACTCCCTAGTAAGGGACAGTCAGGAGGATCCCGGACTGTTGGGATCCTTCAGACACTGTATTCTCACTCACTAGTAAGGGACAGTGAGGAGGATCCCGGACTGTCAGGATCCTCCGGACACTTATACTCACTCACTAGTAAGGGACAGTCAGGAGGATCCCTGACTGTCAGGATCCTCCGGACACTTATTCTCACTCAGTAGTAAGGGACAGTCAGGAGTATCCCAGACTGTCGGGATCCTCCGGACACTTAAGTAAGTGACAGTCAGGAGGATCCCGGACTGTCGGGATCCTCTGGACACTGTATTTTCACTCACTAGTAAGGGTCAGTCAGGAGTATCCCCGACTGTCGGGATCCTCCGGACACTGTATTCTCACTCCTTAAGTAAGTGACAGTCAAAAGGATCCCGACTGTCGGGATCCTCCGGACACTGTATTCTCACTCCTTAAGTAAGTGACAGTCAAAAGGATCCCGGACTGTCAGGATCCTCCGGACACTGTATTCTCACTCACCAGTAAGGGACAGTCAGGAGGATCCCGGACTGTCGGGATCCTCCGGACACTGTATTCTCACTCACCAGTAAGGGACAGTCAAAAGGATCCCGGACTGTCAGGATCCTCCAGACACTGTATTCTCACTCACCAGTAAGGGACAGTCAGGAGGATCCCGGACTGTCAGGATCCTCCGGACACTGTATTCTCACTCACCAGTAAGGGACAGTCAGGAGGATCCTGGACTGTCAGGATCCTCTGGACACTGTATTCTCACTCACTAGTAAGGGACAGTCAGGAGGATCCCGGACTGTCGGGATCCTCCGGACACTGTATTCTCACTCACTAGTGAGGGACAGACAGGAGTATCCCGGACTGTCGGGATCCTCCGGACACTTATTCTCACTCACTAGTAAGGGACAGTCAGGAGGATCCCGGACTGTCAGGATCCTCCGGACACTGTATTCTCACTCACTAGTGAGGGACAGTCAGGAGGATCCCGGACTGTCGGGATCCTCCGGACACTGTATTCTCACTCACTAGTAAGGGACAGTCAGGAGGATCCCGGACTGTCGGGATCCTCCGGACACTGTATTCTCACTCACTAGTAAGGGACAGTCAGGAGGATCCCGGACTGTCGGGATCCTCCGGACACTGTATTCTCACTCACTAGTAAGGGACAGTCAGGAGATCCCGGACTGTCGGGATCCTCCGGACACTGTATTCTCACTCACTAGTAAGGGACAGTCAGGAGGATCCCGGACTGTCGGGATCCTCCGGACACTGTATTCTCACTCACTAGTAAGGGACAGTCAGGAGGATCCCGGACTGTCGGGATCCTCCGGACACTGTATTCTCACTCACTAGTAAGGGACAGTCAGGAGGATCCCGGACTGTCGGGATCCTCCGGACACTGTATTCTCACTCACTAGTGAGGGACAGACAGGAGGATCCCGGACTGTCGGGATCCTCCGGACACTGTATTCTCACTCACTAGTGAGGGACAGACAGGAGTATCCCGGACTGTCGGGATCCTCCGGACACTGTATTCTCACTCACTAGTAAGGGACAGTCAGGAGGATCCCGGACTGTCGGGATCCTCCGGACACTGTATTCTCACTCACTAGTAAGGGACAGTCAGGAGGATCCCGGACTGTCGGGATCCTCCGGACACTGTATTCTCACTCACTAGTGAGGGACAGACAGGAGTATCCCGGACTGTCGGGATCCTCCGGACCCTGTATTCTCACTCACTAGTAAGGGACTGTCACTGTCGGGATCCTCCGGATCACCACAGACTGTCCGGAGATCCTCCGGACACTGTATTCTCACTCACTAGTAAGGGTCAGTCAGGAGGATCCCGGACTGTCGGGATCCTCCGGACACTGTATTCTCACTCACTAGTGAGGGACAGACAGGATATCCCGGACTGTCGGGATCCTCCGGACACTGTATTCTCACTCACTAGTAAGGGACAGTCAGGAGGATCCCGGACTGTCGGGATCCTCCGGACACTGTATTCTCACTCACATAAGGGACAGTCGAGGATCCAACTGTCGGGGACATTGTATTCTCACTCACTAGTGAGGGGACAGGATTTCCCGGACTGTCGGGATCCTCCGGACACTGTATTCTCACTCACTAGTAAGGGACAGTCAGGCGGATCCCGGACTGTCGGGATCCTCCGGAACGGTATTATCACTCACTAGTAAGGGACGTCAGGAGGATACGGACTGTGGGATCCTCCGGACACTGTATTCTCACTCACTAGTAAGGGACAGTCAGGAGGATCCCGGACTGTCGGGATCCTCCGGACACTGTATTCTCACTCACTAGTAAGGGACAGTCAGGAGGATCCCGGACTGTCAGGATCCTCCGGACACTGTATTCTCACTCACTAGTAAGGGTCAGTCAGGAGGATCCCAGACTGTCGGGATCCTCCGGACACTGTATTCTCACTCACTAGTGAGGGACAGACAGGAGTATCCCGGACTGTCGGGATCCTCCGGACACTGTATTCTCACTCACTAGTAAGGGACAGTCAGGAGGATCCCAGACTGTCGGGATCCTCCGGACACTGTATTCTCACTCACTAGTAAGGGACAGTCAGGAGGATCCCGGACTGTCGGGATCCTCCGGACACAGTATTCTCACTCACTAGTAAGGGACAGTCAGGAGGATCCCGGACTGTCGGGATCCTCCGGACACTTATTCTCACTCACTAGTAAGGGACAGTCAGGAGGATCCCGGACTGTTGGGATCCTTCAGACACTGTATTCTCACTCACTAGT
>WLWD01002778.1_pt1 | contig 69972 bp, 44 predicted proteins | sample 6712731 | NCBI WGS metagenome assembly WLWD01 (sample SAMN12718690, study PRJNA576275) | sponge metagenome | isolation source: marine sponge | host: Mycale hentscheli | place: New Zealand: South Island, Marlborough, Capsize Point | collected 2014-11-01 | reverse complement strand
ATCATTATGCTCACACTTACTGTGGTGATCATTATGCTCACACTTACTGTGGTGATCACTATGGTCACACTTACTGTGTGTGGTGATCATTATGCTCACACTTACTGTGGTGATCATTATGCTCACGCTTACTGTGGTGATCACTATGTTCACACTTACTGCGGTGATCATTATGCTCACACTTACTGTGGTGATCATTATGCTCACACTTACTGTGGTGATCATTATGCTCACACTTACTGTGGTGATCATTATGTTCACACTTACTGTGGTGATCATTATGTTCACACTTACTGTGGTGATCATTATGCTCACATTATGCTCACACTTACTGTGGCGATCATTATGTTCACACTTACTGTGGTGATCATTATGTTCACACTTACTAGGGTGATCATTATGTTCACACTTACTGTGGTGATCATTATGTTCACACTTACTGTGGTGATCATTATGTTTACACTTGCTGTGGTGATCATTATGTTCACACTTACTGTGGTGATCATTATGTTCACACTTACTGTGGTGATCATTATGTTCACACTTACTGTGGTGATCATTATGCTCACACTTACTGTGTGTGGTGATCATTATGGTCACACTTACTGTGTGTGGTGATCATTATGTTTACACTTACTGTGGTGATCATTATGCTCACACTTACTGTGGTGATCATTATGCTCACACTTACTGTGGTGATCATTATGCTCACACTTACTGTGTGTGGTGATCATTATGGTCACACTTACTGTGTGTGGTGATCATTATGTTTAACTCCGTTGCGCTTGGTCTAATCACCTGAATACCCCATACTTACCTCACGTAATCTTACCTAGGGTTTGGCAGACCGGGCTTACACAAGGCTAGTGGTAGCGCCCTTGCTGTGGCATAACGTCAGCTGGTGCCCCCCAACAGCTTTGAGGGGGAGAGAGGTGTGGTGAGCCCTGATGACGTAATTCTTGGGTAACCCCGCCCCATTTGGTGCTGATCAGGGGTCGCTTACATCCCCCCTATACCTGGTATCACATCCATAAGGGATGGAGAACACTATTATAAGAAGCTACCTACTGGTGGAATGCAGGGGTTGGAGGTGGGACAAGCTTAATGCACCCACTGCTCGAGATAACAGCTCTGTGTAGCTGCCTGCAGTTTACTGACACGTGCCCTACCACTATACGTGGCAATTCACGCTACCTACACGTGACCTATCTTCCTCACTTCATGTGACAATCCCTGTCACCCTATCCCAGCCCCACCCTCCCTATTGCTGCTTGTACGCTCCACTCCGTTAACTACGTTTAACTACCTTAAACTACATTTACACTTGCTGTGGTGATCATTATGTTCACACTTACTGTGGTGATCATTATGTTCACACTTACTGTGGTGATCATTATGTTCACACTTACTGTGGTGATCATTATGTTCACACTTACTGTGGTGATCATTATGCTCACATTATGCTCACACTTACTGTGGCGATCATTATGTTCACACTTACTGTGGTGATCATTATGTTCACACTTACTATGGTGATCATTATGCTCACACTTACTGTGATGATCATTATGCTCGCACTTACTGTGGTGATCATTATGCTCACACTTACTGTGTGTGGTTATAATTATGCTAACACTTACTGTGGTGATCATTATGTTTACACTTACTGTGGTGATCATTATGCTTACACTTACTGTGTGTGGTGATCATTATGCTCACACTTACTGTGTGTGGTGATCATTATGCTCACACTTACTGTGGTGATCATTATGCTCACACTTACTGTGGTGATCATTATGTTCACACTTACTGTGGTGATCATTATGCTCACACTTACTGTGGTGATCATTATGCTCGCACTTACTGTGGTGATCATTATGTTCACACTTACTGTGGTGATCATTATGTTCACACTTACTGTGGTGATCATTATGCTCACACTTACTGTGGTGATCATTATGCTCGCACTTACTGTGGTGATCATTATGTTCACACTTACTGTGGTGATCATTATGTTCACACTTACTGTGGTGATCATTATGCTCACACTTACTGTGGTGATCATTATGCTCGCACTTACTGTGGTGATCATTATGTTCACACTTACTGTGGTGATCATTATGTTCACACTTACTGTGGTGATCATTATGCTCACACTTACTGTGGTGATCATTATGCTCGCACTTACTGTGGTGATCATTATGTTCACACTTACTGTGGTGATCATTATGTTCACACTTACTGTGGTGATCATTATGCTCACACTTACTGTGGTGATCATTATGCTCGCACTTACTGTGGTGATCATTATGTTCACACTTACTGTGGTGATCATTATGTTCACACTTACTGTGGTGATCATTATGCTCACACTTACTGTGGTGATCATTATGCTCGCACTTACTGTGGTGATCATTATGTTCACACTTACTGTGGTGGATCATTAGTTCACATTACTCTGGTGATCATTATGCTCACATTAGCTCACACTACTGGCGATCATTATGTTCACACTTACTGTGGTGATCATTATTTACACTTAATATGGTGATCATTATGTTCACACTTACTGTTGGTGATCATTAGTCACACTGACTGTGGGGATCATATGTTCCCCACTACTGTGGTGATCATTATGTTAACAATTACTGTGAGTGATCATATGTTCACACTTATGTGGTGATCATTAGACTACACTTACTGTGTGTGGTGATCATTATGCTACACTACTGTGGTGATCATTATGCTCCACTTACTGTGATGATCATTATGCTAACACTCGACTGTGGTGACATTAGCTCAACACTAAGTGTTGTGGTCCCCATAATTATGCTAACCCCACCTTCTGTCCCGGTGATCATTATGTTCCCACCACTTACTGTCCCCCGTGATGCACTCCCCCCCCCCCCCCCAATGCATTCCACTAATGTGTGTGGTGATCATTATGCTCACACTTACTGTGTGTGGTGATCATTATGCTCACACTTACTGTGGTGATCATTATGCTCACACTTACACTGGTGATCATTATGTTCACACTTACTGTGGTGATCATTATGCTCACACTTACCGTGGTGATCATTATGCTCGCACTTACTGTGGTGATCATTATGTTCACACTTACTGTGGTGATCATTATGTTCACACATACTGTGGTGATCATTATGCTCACACTTACTGTGGTGATCATTATGCTCGCACTTACTGTGGTGATCATTATGTTCACACTTACTGTGGTGATCATTATGTTCACACTTACTGTGGTGATCATTATGTTCACGCTTACTGTGGTGATCACTATGTTCACACTTACTGTGGTGATCATTATGCTCACGCTTACTGTGGTGATCACTATGTTAACACTTACTGCAGTGATCATTATGCTCACACTTACTGTGGTGATCATTATGCTCACACTTACTGTGGTGATCATTATGCTCACACTTACTGTGGTGATCACTATGGTCACACTTACTGTGTGTGGTGATCATTATGCTCACACTTACTGTGGTGATCATTATGCTCACACTTACTGTGGTGATCATTATGCTCACACTTACTGTGTGTGGTGATCATTATGGTCACACTTACTGTGGTGATCATTATGCTCACACTTACTGTGTGTGGTGATCATTATGGTCACACTTACTGTGTGTGGTGATCATTATGTTTAACTCCATTGCGCTTGGTCTAATCACCTGAATACCCCATACTTACCTCACGTAATCTTACCTAGGGTTTGGCAGACCGGGCTTACACAAGGCTAGTGGTGGCGCCCTTGCTGTGGCATAACGTCAGCTGGTGCCCCCCAACAGCTTTGAGGGGGGAGAGAGGTTTGGTGAGCCCTGATGACGTAATTCTTGGGTAACCCCGCCCCATTTGGTGCTGATCAGGGGTCGCTTACATCCCCCCCATACCTGGTATCACATCCATAAGGGATGGAGAACACTATTATAAGAAGCTACCTACTGGTGGAATGCAGGGGTTGGAGGTGGGACAAGCTTAATGCACCCACTGCTCGAGATAACAGCTCTGTGTAGCTGCCTGCAGTTTACTGACACGTGCCCTACCACTATACGTGGCAATTCACGCTACCTACACGTGACCTATCTTCCTCACTTCATGTGACAATCCCTGTCACCCTATCCCAGCCCCACCCTCCCTATTGCTGCTTGTACGCTCCCCTCCGTTAACTACGTTTAACTACCTTAAACTACATTTACACTTGCTGTGGTGATCATTATGTTCACACTTACTATGGTGATCATTATGTTCACACTTACTGTGATGATCATTATGCTCACACTTACTGTGGTGATCATTATGCTCACACTTACTGTGGTGATCATTATGTTCACACTTACTGTGGTGATCATTATGCTCACACTTACTGTGGTGATCATTATGCTCACATTATGCTCACACTTACTGTGGCGATCATTATGTTCACACTTACTGTGGTGATCATTATGTTCACACTTACTATGGTGATCATTATGTTCACACTTACTGTGGTGATCATTATGTTCACACTTACTGTGGTGATCATTATGTTCACACTTACTGTGGTGATCATTATGTTCACACTTACTGTGGTGATCATTATGTTCACACTTACTGTGGTGATCATTATGTTCACACTTACTGTGGTGATCATTATGTTCACACTTACTGTGGTGATCATTATGCTCACACTTACTGTGTGTGGTGATCATTATGCTCACACTTACTGTGGTGATCATTATGCTCACACTTGCTGTGATGATCATTATGCTCGCACTTACTGTGGTGATCATTATGCTAACACTTACTGTGGTGATCATTATGTTTACACTTACTATGGTGATCATTATGCTTACACTTACTTTGTGTGGTGATCATTATGCTCACACTTACTGTGGTGATCATTATGTTCACACTTACTGTGGTGATTATTATGCTCACACTTACTGTGGTGATCATTATGCTCGCACTTACTGTGGTGATCATTATGTTCACACTTACTGTGGTGATCATTATGCTCACGCTTACTGTGGTGATCACTATGTTCACACTTACTGTGGTGATCATTATGTTCACACTTACTGTGGTGATCATTATGCTCACGCTTACTGTGGTGATCACTATGTTCACACTTACTGTGGTGATCATTATGCTCACGCTTACTGTGGTGATCACTATGTTCACACTTACTGCAGTGATCATTATGTTCACACTTACTGTGGTGATCATTATGCTCACACTTACTGTGATGATCATTATGCTCGCACTTACTGTGGTGATCATTATGCTCACACTTACTGCGTGTGGTGATCATTATGCTAACACTTACTGTGGTGATCATTATGTTCACACTTACTGTGGTGATCATTATGTTCACACTTACTGTGGTGATCATTATGCTCACACTTACTGTGTGTGGTGATCATTATGCTCACACTTACTGTGGTGATCATTATGCTCACACTTACTGTGATGATCATTATTCTCGCACTTACTGTGGTGATCAATATGCTCACACTTACTGTGTGTGGTGATCATTATGCTAACACTTACTGTGGTGATCATTATGTTTACACTTACTGTGGTGATCATTATGCTTACACTTACTGTGTGTGGTGATCATTATGCTCACACTTACTGTGTGTGGTGATCATTATGCTCACACTTACTGTGGTGATCATTATGCTCACACTTACTGTGGTGATCATTATGTTCACACTTACTGTGGTGATCATTATGCTCACACTTACTGTGGTGATCATTATGCTCGCACTTAGTGTGGTGATCTTTATGCTCACACTTACTGTGGTGATCATTATGTTCACACTTACTGTGGTGATCACTATGCTCACACTTACTGTGGTGATCATTATGCTCACACTTACTGTGGTGATCATTATGCTCACACTTACTGTGGTGATCATTATGTTCACACTTACTGTGGTGATCATTATTCTCACACTTACTGTGGTAATCATTATGCTCGCACTTACTGTGGTGATCATTATGCTCGCACTTACTGTGGTGATCATTATGCTCGCACTTACTGTGGTGATCATTATGTTTACACTTACTGTGGTGATCATTATGCTCACACTTACTCGGCATGTTTTAGTGCGCTCAGTGTGTTTTAGTGCGCTCTGTGTGTTTTTGTGCAGTCAGTGTGTTTTAGTGCAGTCAGTGTGTTTTAGTGCAGTCAGTGCGTTTTAGTGCACTCAGTGTGTTTTAGTGCGCTCAGTGTGTTTTTGTGCACTCAGTGTGTTTTAGTGCAGTCAGTGTGTTTTAGTGCGCTCAGTGTGTTTTTGTGCACTCAGTGTGTTTTAGTGCGCTCAGTGTGTTTTAGTGCGCTCAGTGTGTTTTAGTGTGCTCAGTGTGTTTTAGTGCGCTCAGTGTGTTTTAGTGCGCTCAGTGTGTTTTAGTGCAGTCAGTGTGTTTTAGTGCAGTCAGTGTGTTTTTGTATTATTTGTATTATAGGTTTTGGATTCAAGATTGTGTTTGGATTCAGTTTCAGCAACAAGATAACCTGCAAACTTTTGGACAAAATATACATGCCTTTTGAACCCATCATTTTCAGTCATAATAAATTAATCTGGCATGTATCATTTTTTGAAACATTATTTTTGTGTCAGCCAAAAAAAAAAAATTAATTAAAAATATTTAATGCTACTGGCAATGTTTACTATAGTAAAACTTAGTAAAACTTTAAATATAGATTGAAGTGGACTACAGTTTACCACACGATTTACTGTGCAGACTACAGTTTACCACATGATTTACTGGCTGTGTAAACCTATAGTAAAACATGACCAGGACTAATAGTGTTGCATATGTTTTACCCATGGTGGACTACAGTTTACCAATGTTTTACTGGGGAAGTGTAACTGCAGTAAACTATGTGTAAAACATAGTGGCAAAAGTGGTCCGGTTTAGAGTTTACTGCATGGCCTACTAGGGTATACTAAATAGTTAATCATTGGTAAAACTTGAGTAAATCATAGTTTTACATACTGTATAAGTATAACATGCTTGTTGAAGCAGTGCTATAAGCTGGATGTATACTACATATATAAGCTTTCCTTTACTCTTTATACTAATGGTATGAGAAATTTATGATAATAATAATAATAAAAGATGGTTTATACTGCCTCATTTGCATAGTGAGTATCTAGCCTATTTGTTGTGGTGTAGCCGACCCTTTTATCTTCTCTTGATAATGGATCAGGAAAGTACTTTGGTTAGAACTAATTAAACTCGGATTCACATTGGAGTCAAAACAAATGTGTGTTAAACAATAGAAAGTGTTCAATTAGATATAAGATAACTTGCATGGGCAAAACAAAGTCACTGCATAAAAAAAATCACATCTCTATCACACGAAATGGACTGCACCGGTGAGGTGACGTCACATATATCGAGAAAACAAATTTGACAAATATTCATTATATTTTTCTTCTCCCAACTACCAATTGTTGGAAAGCTACATCACGCTACCTTGAAAGAATACCAACTCAACTCTTTATTTGTAATGAATCCAGAATCATAGATACAACTAATACTACAATAAAGGGATCAGTTTTGTCACAAGTTGCTAGTTAGGCAGACCTTTAAAAGATTCTCCAGTCTATTTTACAGAAAGAAATAGTCAAGCTGGTGGAGACACACAACTCTTAACCTTCTATTTAGCTAGGTGGAAAGAAGGAACAGGGTCGCCACCACAATTAATTGCTTCTTGTAGTGGAAATACCTTACCCATTGAATAATGTTATTGGGTAAGGGGTTTTAAGCAAACTGGCAAAGCCTTGATTGTACAATACAAATTATATAACAATTAATCAAGCATTTCAAGTAAAGGTATGTCTAAAAGATGTACAAAGAAGTAATTAGAATTAATCTATGAATTAGGAGACAGGGGTGCCCAGTAAAGCATTTGAGCAGCTACAACTGAAATGTATTGTAGTAAGTATATATTTTTTAATAGCCTTTTCCCTCTCCTTATTAGACAGGGTTAATGGTAGCCATATGTATTGATATTTCTATCTTCTGTTCTTTAGCAGACCGATCTTCCCTGGCCCAGAGCAGCTCCAAGAAACCTTTGCGCTTGAGTCATGAAGGAGCAAATGTAACTGGACACATTTTGATGTCATAGACTGTGTAGGTAAAATAAAAGTCAATAAAAATAATAATTGAATTAAAGAGTAAGTGAGTGAATGAATAAATAAATAAATAAATAAATAAATAAATAATAAATAAATAATAAATAAATAATAAATAAATAATAAATAAATAAATAAAATGAATAAATATATAAATAAATAAAATCAAAAAATCAAAAATTCGAATGAATGAATGAAGCAATCAATCAATCAATAAAACTGATTTTAGCAATTGGTTTACTAATTTTGGTAAGAGAATATGCTACAGTTTAATTTGTAAATAACTTATTAACTACAGCATGACTCATTAATCAATAATTTGCAATACTGCCATTTTGAATCAATTCCATGTATCTTAAAATCAGTTGTAAACAACTCACATTAAAATAAAGTTCAGCATCATGTATCATTTAGTATACACACCAGGTTAAAACATTAGACTTGAGAATCATTTAGTATACACACCAGGATAAAACATTGGACTTGAGCATCATTTAGTATACACACCAGGTTAAAACACTAGACTGTCTAAAGTGGAGTATACTTCTGTTATACTCCACAAGTAAACATCAAGATTACATAGGGTATGTATACTACTAGTATAACTTTGTTATACATACGTGGTTTCACATAAGTATAACATATTTTTTGCATGGTGTATTGTGTAGTGCTTGTGTTCATTCAAGTTTTCACTCGTATTAGCATTGCACCATTTCTCTGTTAATATGATTTGGATTACTAGGCTTAAATTAAGGCCTCGGGCTAGGGGTAGGACTTGGGCTAGGTATACATAAGCAGTCAGGGTTAGGGCTAGTTCCAAAATATGTTTCCCACTTACATAAATAACATATTTCCCATGAAAGCAGATTATGTGGGAACATTCCAAGATGATACTACTGAAGTCGGTCGGTCCTTTCTAGTGATTTATGCAAAATTAGAGTGCCTCTACCAGGGTTCTAGTAATGCAGCAGGTCTTCCTGCACCTATCAGTCATGCACAGAGTTATTACTAAGCCATGAATGTAGTTCAGATAGATGAGTACCAGACGCAGCAGATTTTATTTGAAATTAAGTAATAAGCTTGCTTTTCCAATCTCTGTTTATACATGTATATGCCTAAGTTGGTAGTTTATACGAATGAACTAAACATAAGTTTTCATTCAGAACTCAAGTAGAAATTTATGAATGTTTTATCCACTTATTTAATTATATTAGTACTTAAAATATTGTTGAGACTCAACTCACAATTGGGATAAGATGAGTACTTTAATCTTAAAGAAATGGAAAACACAATTGTAGTCATTTCTAGACCCACACATTGACAGTTGGAGCACATGTGAAGCTGCTAGGGGGGTTAATGGTTAATGGAGAGTTTAATTTGTATAATTATATGTTCTCCAGATGCAAAATATTCTGAGCAACTTATTCTAGATTAAGTAAGTCAATATGGATGCAAACTAACATTGAAACATCTTCTACTACCCACAGAGTATTGCTCTAGGGAGGAGGAGAGGGAGCCCCTGCTTTCTAAGATTAAGTGAATGAGTATGGATGCAGACTACCATTGAAAACTTGTGAGCCCCACCTCCTGACCAAGGACCGTTCCCCTATAGGGGAAGAAACACTGTGGTTCTTGTCCTTGTGATAAACTTCCTTGAATAGCTAAATTACAAGTTAATGGCATGTACATAGTTCTTGAAGAAGTAATCAGTTCAAGACAATGAAAATAGAAGGTGCAAGGAAGAATTTGAAGTACATAAAATATCATGCAACATAGAAATAGCTAATCCATAGTCTGTGCTATAATGAGGTTCCAATATCTCATCGAATAAATCACTTCTTTGAATCTATAAAACACAATAAAACAATAAAACTATGACAATAATTTTATAAAATGTAGTTACATTACCATTGGTATGATAGCTTATAATGAAATACTACAACACAAACACTTATACATACACAAGTGCCTAACCAAACCTACCACATACTGTGTTCCTTGTGGTGCCACCCGGAGTCACATTGATTTCTATTACGATGATCCCTTATCGACAGACTCATTTGCAGAAAGAACTGATAATGATTACGTCGTTTGTCAAATGCATCTAACGGTTTATCCACTAACAAAGCTCTGCCCAAAACTCTATATCATTTAACAAGAACTTGTTGGAATCCATTACATCATCAATGTCTTGTAAATAATCATCACTCTCTGTCAGCAGAGAAAACATGGATTCCTCGTTGTGATATTTAGCAGAAAATATAGACTGAATTCCATATACATATCCTATCTATTTGCACAATGTCTATCACACACATATATACACACGCTACCATTGTATTGAAGCAGCAAATGACTAATTGTAGGTTTGTACAAACAAAGGTAATATTATTCAAATTTTACTTTCAATAGTAATATTATTCAAATTTTACTTTCAATAGCATGTGTGGTCAATTAAATTAATCAGTTATATGCAATTTACTATGTTTTAAACTTAATTAGTACATAGTACTACAAGACCACAATACCTTAATTAGTAACAATAATTGAGGCTTACATATTAGCAAATGATGTGTTGTATACTTTAAAACAATAGTAATTTAATAAAATAACAGACTGACTTGCATATATTTTTATGTATATCCTATGTCTTTTTACAAGTAGCTCTGAAGTAAAAAATAATACTAGTGTTCTTGAGCTCAAATAGCGATTGTGCCTCCCCAGTTAGGTTACCAAACTACAGTATTGTGACAGAATTCATTTTAACTTCTAACACTCCAGCTACTAAAAAAACGGTCGAGTTTTTTCAATTACTTTTATACGGTAAAGGGGTTCATTGCCATAGTAACAACCTGCTGCAACTGTTTGATATAAAAAAAAGAAGACAAAAACGACAACAACTGCAACAAAAAACAAGTGGCACTTCTAAGGATATACTACACAGGTTTGACCCTTCCCTTTTTTTATTTAAGACACGCTTACTGCTGTAGTAGCCGAAAAAGCTGTGTAAATATAACTAATAATATTTCTTTGTTAGTTAAATGTTTACTTTGTACTATTCTTTAGCTAAGCATTAGCTGTAAAGCACAATAATTTCACACACACTAGTTCATTGGACAAATCAACACAAGGCTATCTTAGTGGTTAGACTATTTGATTATAGATTTTCAAGTAAGAACAACAGTGCTGGTAGGGCTTATTAGAGAGGATTCTCTTAAGTGAAGTTTGGGACAGGTCGACTACCGAGCTAAATATGCCAGGGTCAAAGTACAAAAATATCATATGTATGTACAAATATATATTTAAGCGAACAAATATCCCTGATTCTCTATTATGTTATAACAACCCTTGTGTATTGTCTTTGCATGCATCGCTCACTTGCCAATAAAAAGTACTCAAACTAAAGATTGCAACATGGTATAATTTACCCCTTTCATCTCATATTGTGCGGTCTTACTGACTAGTCATACGGTACTAAGTAATGTTTGTATCATCTAGGTGCATTATATGCCTAAAGGAACTTAACTTACTTTAACATGGTAAAAAATAAGCATTATATAGCTATATGTAGAAATAAAATACTTTTACATGAGTTAACTTAATATGCCATGAGCATGCTAGTATTATTACGAGCCAAAGGAAAGTACCATGGAAGGCTATAGGATTGCACAGAGAGCAAATAGCGCCATACTGAGAGCAAGGGTAAGACAATCCTACAGAATGAAGGTACATTTAAATAAAATACAAAGTTCTATGTTTCATATCCTTAAGAACACTGTGCATCACAGTGATTTTGATAGAATAATTACTCTGTGCAAGACATCAACAGAGAAGACGTTTACTTTAATGATGGCCAGACACCAATCCAAGCTTAATAGACTTCTTAATAGGAAGACTAAGAGAGCAGTTGCCTTCAACGAAGAGAAAGATAAGAAATGGGTTATTAATCTTTCTGACAAAACTTTAACTGAAAGCCAGAAAGATGTACTAAAGTTGGGTTAAAAAACTCCTCCTTATAGACACTGTAACTGCTGTTGAAGCTGTAGCTAAGTTTCTTAGTGAGGATAAGGCAAATGATTTAAGGGGTAGAGTTTGTGGTATTTTAAGAAAATCTAAGCTACCACGGGATAATCTAAGTGAACAACAGCACCAAGCTTTAAGTGAATTAAAACATATGTCTGATGTTGCCATTCTTTCAGCTGATAAAGGTAGAGCCACAGTCCTCATGAATAAGGAAGAATATCATTCTAAGCTCACCCAGCTAATATAATCAGGCACTTACAGACTTGTTAAGAAGGATCCAACTAAGACTCAGGAAATTAAAATAGGTTGTATATTAAAGAACTTAGAAGAAAAAAGAGAACGTAAAATTCCTACTATGTTGTATAACAGGTTAAGACCCACTGGATGTAGACTACCTCTTCTTTATGGTCTTCCTTAGGTCAACTTACTTTAGGTACAACAGAAACTGTTATGAACAAGTAGATGGAGCAGCCATGGGGATTCTCCTGTTTCCGCAGTTGTGGCCAACTTGTACATGGAATGCTTTGAGGAAGAAGCTTTAAACTCAGCTCCAGTTAAACCTGTATTACGGAAGAGATATGTAGATGACATCTTTTGCATAGTTAAGAATGGAAGTGAAAAACATTTGTTGGACCATTTAAACTCTGTAAGATCTTCTATAAAATTTACCATGGAATCAGAGGAAGAGTGTAAGCTACCTTTTTTGGATTCTTATTAAGGAGAGAGAGAGAGTGATGGTATGCTTACATCCACTGTGTACAGAAAACCTACACACACAGATATATACCTTCACTTTAAGTCTCATCATCCTAATCATGTAAAGAGAGGAGTAGTGAGATGCTTGTACCAGAGAGCTAGGAGGGTAACTAACATGAGTAAAAACTTGAAGGAAGAAGAGAAACACGAGAAAGGTTTGATTCTTACTATTCCATATGTGGGGCCGGAAAAGGGTATGTCCTAAGTACGCCCACTCCCCGAAACTTAAGAAGAACAATTACGTGTTTTAGCCTATTCACCAACCCATTAACAATTCTTTTGAATGATATGTAAGGGGGGGATCCCACCCCTCATTGATACTCTTGGTCACAGCATATATACTGTAGTTTTGTTCATTTTTGTTGGATTTGGCTACCTGTCTGAATGTATGTATGTTCTATGCTGAACTTTTTATAAAAGACTAAATCATTCCGCACAATTGGGGCTACACACATTTGGATCGCCTTTTCCCTGGTGGCAGCGTACCTGGTTCTTAGGATAACCATCACCTGGCTCCTTAGAACTACCTTACTTGGCTCTGGAGTACTTCCATACCTGATTCCAGACCCACACTTGGTGGCAGCGGTTTTTCTTCAGCTGCAGAGATAGCAACAGTCAACTTTGTCTATTACTATTCTCTTGGAGTCAGCATCCTTCACGGCAACTTGCTACACTCCAGCTGAACGGACCCCCACACAAAGCATCATCGAAAGACTGGTTTGAACATTTATTTTGTGTTTTGTATCATATATTTTCCTGTTTTTGCTGAATTTTTCTGTGTTTTGTATCATATATTTTCCGGTTTTTGCTGAATTTTTCTGTGTTTTGTATCATATATTTTCCGGTTTTTGCTGAATTTTTTCTGTGTTTTGTATTAAATTTTTTTCGTTGTACAGGTGGATTCTGTGGCTGGCTACACTTTTTGGCTACGGATGAAAAGGGGGAGGACAAAGACACGAGGCGGAAGAATTAAGCAGAGTGGAAAAGAAAAAGAGATAAGTGGAGTAAGAGTTAATTTAAGGGATAGTGAGCAAGACTTTGGTGACAGGGTTAGTGAGAGTACTGTTACGGCTGTGGGTGACATTGAGGAGAGATTGAGAGATTTTATTGGCGAGTCTGACGGTGAACTTTCTGTGGCTAGTGTTGAACATACTGATTCAGGTATTCATAGTATTCAAGGAGGCATGGCAACAAACCCTGGGGAAGACACTAGCTCTGACTTACAGACAGTTATACAACAGATGGCTCTTGTTTTAACTAGTCTGGCATCAGACAAGACAACAAAAGAGGAGTTGCTCAGAGCTCAGGAGGAGAAGTTAGCAAAATTAGACGGGGATAGGGTGATGAGAGAGGAAAGGTCAAAGTTAGTTGACAGAATCACACCAATGAAAGAAGGGGGAGAAATTGAGGTGTATGTTCACACCTTGGAGGCTGAACTTATAGGAGCAAATATCCCAGACGAACAATGGAAGTCAATCTTGCTAAATAAGGTTCCCACTAAAGTTAAAGCTCTAGCGCTAGACTTACTAGAAGACAGTAGTACAACTTACCTTGACATCAAAACCAGGCTACTGGTAAGAGGTGGGATCAGTCAAACAGAAGCAGGGATTAAAATTTATTCTAGTTGGGTGAAAGATAACAAAGGGAAAGCTGGAAGAGGAGATGTTAGGCAACTTTTTGCTTTGGTTGATAGGTATTTTAATGGCTGTATGGATTTGAGGCAATGTAAGACGAGAACTGTACTTGCCCTTTACAGACTAGCTCTGGATGAAAAGGATCGGGTTACACTGGATGGGAAAATGGTCACCACTAAGGAGGAGTTGTACAATGTAGTTGATACTATTGATGCTTTGAGAGCTACTAGAAGAATGGAAGCTGAGGTTGATAAAGAGGAGAGCTACAAGGATTTCAGTAGCAGACACAGTTACTTGAAATATCAGGGGTTGGGGTATTCTTGCTTTCGCTGTGGAAAAACAGGACACAGAGCTTTTGAATGCAGGTCGGGTTACTCCTATGGTCGTTCCCATACCAATCAAAGTAACTTCCAACCAAGGTATAACCCTACTTGTTATTTATGTGGAGTACAGGGACATAATATCACCAGAGTGCCCGAATGGAAGTAGGAAAGAGAAAGACCAGGGGTATGAAAACAAGAAAGACCAGGGGACTGATAAGAATAATAAGGAGAATCCGGTTCTAGTAAAAAACCATAGAGTTGTGAAGAATGTTAGTCTTGTATTGGCGGACCAACATCCCAATATTATTCCAGCTACAATTAATGGTAACTGTGTAGACTTGGTGTTAGACAGTGGAGCCAGTATTTCTGTGGTGCCTGAAAGTGTTGTGAATCAGTCCCAGTATAATAATGATCAGGTCGTGATTGTGGGTGTCACGAATGATAGTTATCTAGCTAATGTTGCAGAAATTCCCTTTAATAATGGCAAATCAGTAATAGTGAAGGAAGCAGCAGTAGTACCTGATGACATGACTAGCGGATGTGCTTTGTTTTCTTTAGCCTTAAGGAATGCTGAGGATATGAAATTCACCCAAGTTGACACCTCTAGTGATGATAAGAAAGATGCTGTGCCAGAAGCAGATGTTTTACAGGTAGTTACCAGACAGCAGAAGGCTGGGGCAGCAGTACAGGAGAGAGCTGAGGCCAAAACTCAAGAAGGAGATGGGGCCCAGGCAAAGCGCGTCACTGTGGCTGTAGCTGGTATGGAACAGGAAAGCAGAACATCGCCTTTAGTTGGTAGCACACAGGGAGCTGAGGTGAGCGTGGAGGTTGTGTCTCGGGAAATGGTTGGAGAGGTATTAGAGGGTAAGGGTGATAGTGGGGAGTGCTTGGCGAAGGTAGAGGTATTGCCTTTGGGGGACGAGGATTCTGAAGAGAGGGATAGAGTGGTGAATGCTATTGGGTTGCCTAAAGTAAGAGAGTGCAGTGACACGGATCTTCTCAGGAAAGAATTGCTTGAGGATGATACACTTGCAAAGTTAAGATCTTTAGGCAATCAACGTGCTCGGGGATACCATTGGGAGGAAGGCATTTTGTACCATAGAACATCTGATTTTGATGAAGGTGTAGTGGATAGAATAGTTTTGCCCAAGTGCAGGCGTAAGAAAGTTTTAGAAATAGCCCATGAAGGTACAGGACATTTGAGCACTAAAAAGGTTCGTGATATTTTGCATTCTCGTTTTACTTGGCCATATATTGCTCGTGACATTGACTCTCACTGTAGATCTTGTGAGACTTGCCAAAGATCCAATAAAAGAGGTGAACGTAAGGCTCTAATGGTAGAACGTCCAGTTATTAGTGAACCATTTGAATATGTTGCAGTCGATCTAGTTGGTCCATTTCCGAGAAGTAAAAATGGTAGTAAGTATCTTTTAACCTACCTATGTATGGCTTCTCGTTGGCCAGATGCTGTGGCCCTTAAATCCATAACAGCGTCCACAGTCGCTAGGGGGCTAGTGCAGATATTTTCCAGAACAGGTTTGCCCCTGCAATTACTGACAGACCAGGGAACCCAATTCACTGGAAAATTGTTGAAAGAGTTGGCCAGTATGTTTAATATTCATCTCACTCGTACAACCCCATATCACCCACAAAGTAATGGGTTAGTGGAACGACTCCATGGGACACTTGAAAGTATCCTGACTAAGGCCCATAGAGAGGGGCATGACTGGGAGTTCTTTCTTCCCTTGACCTTGTTCGCACTCCGTCAATGCCCAAATCGGGACACTGGGTTTTCACCATATCAACTTATTTATGGGAAGAATGTTGTAACTCCTTTGGATGTGGTGTATGCTGGGTGGTCAGAGATGATTGGGGAGGGCATGGAAGTAAGTGAATGGGTTTTGCAATTGTCAGATAGGTTGGAAACTTTGAGAGATTGTGCAGTTGATACTGGATTAGTTGAAAGTGACAAGAGGGCTAGCTCTTACAATAGAGGAAAGTGTGACAGGCAGCTGAAGGTGGGAGAGAGAATTTTGTGTAGAATTCCTGGGTTAGCTGCAAAACTTGAGGACAGTTGGGATGGGCCATACTGTGTGTTGGAGAAGTTGGGTGCAGTGAATTATCGTATACGAGAAGAAGGTGGAAGGCAAAAAGTGAAAATTATTCATATTAATAATGCTAAAGTTTACAGAGCCAGAGAGGAGTTTGTGGGTGCGGTAACTGTGGTGGCTGAGGAAGGTGACTTTGGTGTGGAAAAGAACATATTGGATGACATTAAGTGTGAGGGGATTGACGAGACAGAATTGTGTGAATTATTATCAGAGTTTGACGACGTCTTGATACCTACACCTGGTAGCTGTACGATAGGGGAGGTTGACGTTGTGATTGAGGAAGGTGTTACTCCCATATCACAAGCACCTTACAAGATTCCCCATAAGATTAGAGAAGGTGTTAGAGAGGAATTGGAATCATTGTTGGCTGATGGGATAATTGAAGAAAGTGACGCAGCATGGTGCTCTCCATTGGTACCAATTATCAAACCCTCTGGGAAAATACGACTTTGTGTTGACTTTCGTAAACTGAATTCTGTCACTCCTCAGGTGCAGTACAAGATCCCTGAGTTGGATGACATCCTTGAAAAAGTAGGGGTTGCGCAAGCCCTTTCCAAATTGGATCTAGCCAAGGGGTTCCATCAGTTGGTTTTGAGAAAAGATTGTAGACACTTAACTACTTTTTGTTCCCCCCATGGGAAATTCAGATTTTGTAAACTACCCTTTGGGTTGAAAAATGCTCCCGCATACTTCCAAGGGGCTATGCTATGGAGAAAGCTCTGCGTATGTGTTTAGAGGTGTGTTCTGTATATATAGACGATATTCTTGTCTATTCTAGAGATCCCAAAGACCATATTGGCGACCTTAGGAAGGTATTGGTAGCTCTAAGAAAGGCTGGGCTGACAGCTCGACCGGAAAAATGTGAGTGGGGCAGGAAGTTTCTTACGTATCTTGGGCATAGGATAGGAGGAGGAAGAGTGGCTGTACCGGAAGATAGGGTTACTGCGATGTCAGACTACAAGAGGCCAAGGACCCAGCGAGACATGCGTGCTTTTCTCGGGGCTGTAGGATATTACAGAAGGTTTATCCAGAATTTTGCATCATACAGCAGTGTGTTGACGCCGTCTACCTCCCCCAAATCACCCAAAGTCATTCAGTGGACACCTGCCATGGATGAAGCTTTTATGTCACTTCGCAGTAAGTTGTGTAATCATGTTATTCTTACAGTGCCAAATGTGTGTGATTGTTTTCAAGTACAGACAGATGCGAGCTATTTGGGTTTAGGTGCCGTGTTGAACGTAATCCGTGACAATGAAGAACTACCAGTTGGATTTTTTTCTCGACAGCTTCGTGGTGCAGAGAAGAGGTACAGTGCGACAGAACTAGAAGCTCTGGGAGTGGTTGAAGCGCTTAAGCATTGGACACACCTACTATACGGTCAAAAGTTTATGGTGGTAACGGATCACAAGGCATTATGTTATCTCATGACCTCATCTAGATTAAACAAAAGGCTGCGTGGTTTTGCTCTCTCTTTGCAACAATTTGATTTTGCAGTTGTTTACAGGGCGGGACCTGACAATGCGAATGCCGATGGACTATCCAGGCAGGCTTGGAAAATCGAGGACAGCGAAGAAGACCATCAAGAAATAGAAGGAATTGGAGAATTGGGAAGCAAAGAGCTGAAGAAGGAGGTAAAGATTGTGAAGAAGATGACTGATGTTTCCGTCCCTTCTGGAGTTGCGCCTAGTCCCTCAGGACGTGGGACAAGGCTCGAAGGGGGAGTTGTGGGGCCGGAAAAGGGTATGTCCTAAGTACGCCCACTCCCCGAAACTTAAGAAGAACAATTACGTGTTTTAGCCTATTCACCAACCCATTAACAATTCTTTTGAATGATATGTAAGGGGGGGATCCCACCCCTCATTGATACTCTTGGTCACAGCATATACACTGTAGTTTTGTTCATTTTTGTTGGATTTGGCTACCTGTCTGAATGTATGTATGTTCTATGCTGAACTTTTTATAAAAGACTAAATCATTCCGCACAATTGGGGCTACACACATTTGGATCGCCTTTTCCCTGGTGGCAGCGTACCTGGTTCTAAGGATAACCATCACCTGGCTCCTTAGAACTACCTTACTTGGCTCTGGAGTACTTCCATACCTGATTCCAGACCCACACCATACATAGCAGGATTGAGTGAGAGCATTCAGAGAATGCGTAGAGACTTTGACATCAAAACATTATTTAAGTCGGGTAAGACACTAAGATCACATCTTACTAAAGTCAAAGATACTATACCTATTACCACAGAGTCATCCATAGTGTACAGTATACCCTGCAGTTGTGGTAAAGTATACATAGGTGAAACAACTAGAAGACTTGAGCAGAGAGTAAAGAACATCAGGATGCTTGTAAGAGAGGTGATGAGAAGGTTTCAGCCATTGCTGAACATGCTTGGCAGCAGCATCACCCCATTAAATGGGAAGAGGTAAGAGTTGTAGACAGAGCCAGTATAAGAATCGTGAGTTGAAGATCAAGGAAGCTCTACACATACAGATGACACCTGACGACAACAAGTTTAACAGAGACATAGGTTTAGAGCTTCCAGGATGCTGGCTGTCAATGCTGTGTGCAAATCACCCTCCAGAATATAATATACAGTATGCGTGCCCTCCAGAAATCTTGCTGTTTACTTAGTGTTATTATATCACCGCGGAGAGTTCGACCTCAGTTGACCCCTGAAGAGGACTTCAGCAAGAAGTCGAAATATAGGGTTAAGTTATAGCTAACAATATTATTGGCTGTTAAAAAGAGAAAAATTTCCTATGGTTATGATTAGTTGATTATTTTCCTAAACAGCAAATGTTAGAGGTTACTCCTCTATATTTTCTTCTAAAAATTCAGTTGTCCAGAAATTCGCACGGGCATGTTGGAGGGTTCAATATGCAGCTTTCAATATGGGAAATTATTGAACGCTCGCATAATTAGAATACTAAGGAAAAATATCCTATGTAATAATGAGTATAAATATACCAATTTTGTTTTGCAGACTCTATGCAAATTATATTTCGTACCAACCATAGATGTACATACTCAGGATTCTCAGCTGTTGTGTACTGCTTTTATCCAGGCAATTATAAGCAAGTTCTGAGACAGATTTTTGAGCACAAAAACACTTGCCCGGTAAATGTATTGTTACATACTGTTATTATAGGCTATATTTTACAATTCTTTCTAATTAAGTTAAACAATAAGTATTTTCAAAATATTTTTATAGTATTTTGTAGCGGTTTGTGGTTTCTTGATGAAGGGAAAGGGAGTGGAGATTCAGTTGAAGGCATAGCAAAGTTTACAACATGATATAATGTGCCAAGTTTGTATAGTGGCTGGTCTCTCTGGCTTACAGTAGAGGCATTATTAAAAAAAAAAACAGCATTTACAATAGAATGGCAGTAATCTGGACAGCTGCCAGGTTGAGTCCCACCTATTAAAGCCTCACACCCCTACCTTATTAAGCTGTAGTTAGGCTGCTTTATCCTATTACAGCTGCCTCTGTGTTACTCAAATTGTTTCTTTGCAGAGAAGTGGTAATTCTGTTCCATAAGCAATGTTGTTCTCTAAACTGAGCATACTATTTTAACACTAGCTTATAAGGTAAAATTTATTAAAATGACATATATATGTGACTGTCTACAGGAAAATCGGGCACAACGCGGCCCGACGAAAAAATTTTTTGTGCACTTACAAACTCCTTGGCAAGCAGATATTAAGCTCTCTAAATTTTGTCGTCGTAGCTTTAGCCATTCCCGCCATATATCACCTAACCGTTCCCTTCGTTAGGCTTATTTAATACAATTTTAAGAACTAAATCGATCTTTTTGCGATGTCTACCATGCCGCGTTGTGCCCGATTTTCCCATAGACAGTCACATATTACAATGACTGATATTTAAGCATGTGTACTTCATTTTTACAGTCATAATCTACTTATTATGACTCATAAAATTACCTTAAAATGTATATACTCGATAATCTGTACTAATCCAAACACCCTTTAATTCTTTTCTGTTCAGATGACTGAGGTTCTACAGTAACAGCAAATGCATATACTAATAAAATGTCAAAATTGTCACAAATCAGGAAGATGAATTATAAAAAAACATTGTCATCATTTAACACTTGTTTTGGAAATTATGCCTGAACAAGAGTAAACTAGTTTAGTTTGAAATTTTTGGAGAACCCAAATCAGATACTTCAATTAGCCCCTTTATTAAGATGTTGGGATTATTTTATGTTTTTTTTTCTTAATTCATTCTATGATCTAAATCATCTAACCTACCATGATATATTGGTTTGTTGAAATTGGTCACTATTCCACACTTCTCAGCAATGTGATTTCCACTTGGATCTTTAAGCACCACATAATCCACACATCTAAAGAAAACATGTCAAAAAATGTTGATATAGTTGAAGTACAGATGTTCCTAAAATGTACACACCACCCTAAAAATACACCCTAGCAAGTAATATGTGAACGGCTCCCAGAAAATCGACCATTTGAAGAAAAAAATGAAAATTCATTTTTTAGCTTCAGTAAGCCCAAAATTTATCAAGAAGTATGATGAGCCCGTTTTTCTCCGACACTTCTCCGCAAAGATACAAACACACTACACGCATTTTCACCATTTAACCGTTCATTTTTACGAGAAAAATCACTTTAAAGCCAGACGCCTAAAGTCCGTAAATTTCTCCGTGTCACGGTTACGCCCACATTTTCCGGGAAAAGAATGGTCGTTTGTTTACTCAAACTACGTTCTCTATAGATTTCTAGCCTTTTGGCCGTTCACTAACTGGATATGCTGTAGCGCTTTGAAAAGCCATGGTCGTCATTCTTACAGTACATTATCATTATTTAGTTGTGACTAATTATGGAGACACACTGTAAAAATTATAGCTTGAAAACCCACCAAATTCACACCAAACTGGTGGTGTGAAACCATCTATGCATAGTGTGTCATTCACACTTTCTGCCTAGTGTGAATGCACACTTAGTGTGAAATTCACACTCAAGGAAATAGCATGGACCCTTTACTGAACATTAATTATATTCATGTGCAGGCAAAAACCAATGCTATTATCATTGTAATCTACCTTATAAATGTTTTGTACACTTGTATGCTAGATAAGAGAGTTGACTAAGATTATAGTCTTCTGATTAATGAGATCTGGGATTACACCAATCTCTTAATTCTGAATAATTTGCTTGCTCTTGTGGCATTAGCTGAGCTATGGCGACCTTCGCCTCCAGGATAAGGACTGAAGTGAGCAGTATGGTAATTTGTAGAAGGAATAACACTTTAGACTACAGGTCTCTATCTAGAAACTTTAGTTTGGGTGGGTTTCAAGGCAAAATATTATTTTGCTTTGAATTAGAAGGAGTAATGGGCATGGAAAATATTTAGTGCCAACTGCTGTCATTTTGGTTCATCCTAAATGCATAATGCAGGGAAAGCTGGAAAGTTTTGGAGAAAAGCTTCTGTTCCCCCCTTCCCCCCACCCATATATAGAACTGGGACAATGAATAAGTGTGCGGTCTGCAGCTGGTATATGTAGTTTCATTAGTATTTCATCTTGAAAACTGAAGGAACTCATAATGTAAAACATTACAAACTATAATTGAATAAGTCTAAACTCTATGAGTTATAACAAAAAACATTAGTTGATTTCTGCTGATTTCTTTCTCAACATTTAATAATGCATTTTGTTTTCTAGCTAAATAAATTTTGCATTATTTAATTCCCAAAAAAAAAAAAACACTACAGCTTTCAATATTGTGTTTGGACTCCAATTCTTGTGCAGTATTACAGTACAATATTATCTTTTCTGCAAACAACAACTAAAGTTAGGTCAATAAACCAGAAATTTAAGGAACCCAGCTGTGTTCATCAAGAAAATGTTAAATTGAAAGTATCTAAAATCATTTGTAGTGGATAGTAGAGTAATGAATAGTCTAGCATTGTAGCACCAAGAAGTGCTAGTGCTGTGCTAGCCCACTCACTTTTAGTGAATAATAATATGGAATTTCTCCTTACCTCAAGTTTCTTGAACAACAGCAACTTCTGTTATAGTATCTGTAAGCTATTTTGACTAAAAACCTAGCTACTTACTACTAGCTCCAAACAAAAAGCACTCAGCTACTATAAAATGGCTGAGTTGTTTTTGTAATTATAAATGGTAAACGGGTTTCAATGCCATAGTAAGCACTAGCCACAAGTTTGTGACTTGAAATACAAGCTTTTCTCAAAAATTATAACACAAAAATAAGACTTGTTACTGCTGTGGTAACAGAAGAAGCAAGGGGAAGCCTAATAAGCTGCATTATAAATGAGGCTCTAAAGGTGCGAACCCTCAGTGCTATATACACTAGCTAGCTATAACAATATTATAATCTTATTTTATTGGCTATTCTAGTCAGATATCATGGATTAATATAGTTAGAGCAATGAAAATGGTACATATAAACTACGTCTCAGTAAGAGACGCTATATGGGCCAGAGACACTCACCAGTGTCAACGCAAAACTCCACTTCCAGCAACTCCGTTAACTTCCCAGCGGCATAAAGCAAGCTACCGCAGATGATAAGAAATAAAATATTAGCTCACGTGATTACTGCATGACTATAGGGGGCATTACCCACAAAAGCTAGTATCTAAGCAGAGCTGAAAGCTTCGCATTTTCTCAAAAATCAGCCCAAAATTAATAATAGTAGCACAATTAAGGTTCTAAATCACTATCCTGAGTAAGTTCATACATAAATCAACAATTAATTGTCGGTAATCTCCATAATCAGAGTGTGACAAACAGACAGACGGATAGACAGAGAGACAGACAGACAAACAGACGGACAGACAGATAGACAAACAGAAAATGGACGAGATGACTAACCCTCTAGTGCATGTGTGCTGAGAGTTAATAAAAAAAAGACCACTATTAATAGCTATTAATTTGATAGTTTAATGCTTGCCTTAAGTTTTTTGGTGTCATTTTTACCTGAGCAGTATCTGTAAATCACCACTTTCACATATACACACCCACACTTTGTGTACTGGATATACCAACACAAGTCTTGCTGCATTCTCTTAACTTGACTATTGGAGAAGTAACTTTCAAGAAAGAGAATGATACTGTTACATAGGGTGTATAACGAACCTTCAGATCGTGTCAGAGACTACCTAATTCAAAGGAGTAAACAATTAAATTTTTATGGATAATACGGGTAAAAATTGATACACCAAAGGATTTTGTTTACTGAAGTATAGGATGGGCCAACCACTAAGCAAAAACGAAACATTAGGGTCAAAGTACAAAATGACATACATACATCATAGCTTGCGAATGCACAAATAAGTATCCCCAAATTTAGATTGTGTTACCCCTGATAGTGCCTTGCTCACTTCACTCAATCGTCAACTATTTCCTTGCTAAGTGACTTCTTCACTTGATAGTTTCTAAAAGTAATGTATCACTCATATACTCAGTAAGAATATGTAATGGCTCAATATAATAACTAGGAGTCATACACAGGCATATAAAATACAATATTGAATGACAGAAGATGAAATATTGTTCCTTATTTTGTACATACATTGACTGAAGGCAAATTAAATTGAAAAAAGTGTTTATTCCAATGGTGTTTTGGTAGTACAAAACTTAAAACTTACTTGAATGTTGCAGAGGCTTCATCATAGCATATATTGCTTCCTAAATCCATTTCCAACAGTTCAAAGTGTATCAACTGCCCTTTCTCACAGTTAATATTGTAAATAGTTAACTCATTGTTCTTGTACCTGCATGTAAACAAACACAAGAACTATCAAATCTTCAACATTTTGAAACTTCAAGTACTGAGTGAAAATAGGTGAATATTTTTCAACTTTTTCCAAGATGTGATTTATGATTATAGGTATAGCGACGTGTTTGAGTAGTAGTTTTATTTACAGCTATATTAGTTGGTTCTTGTTGGACTACACTTAACAATTCATCTATTCACATATACATCGAGTCACTTAGCCAGTCACTCCACATAATAGCTGTGTGTTGCAAGTGGAACAAGAATCAACTAATAAATACAACACTTTCAAATATATTCGATACACTAGTATTAATTATTGCTTTAAAAAAGAGACATCCACGCATAATTTTGTACTGTAACTCAATTATTTGTCAGCCTATATATCTACCTACTACGAACTATAGCTCTTTACTTACTTTGGTCTTGGTGGATCTTCCATCCGGTTTGAAGAATTGATGTAGTACACACTTCCATCTTGACTACTTGGCAAAGGCTTTACCACGTGACCCCGCCTCTTTATGCCACACTGACAATATGAAGTTTTAGTTTGGTAATCTCCATACTCACTGCAAGAAATATAGTTCCGTATTTCATAAACATCCATTTTACTACAAAATATTATAATAATTAATATTTATTTTAATTTTCTTATTCTTGTCGGCACTGAACATTAGAATTATTTATAGATACTACTAGAGCTAAATATTAAAATAAATATCAATTAGTAAATAATATAAGTTTAGGTTTAAACAGATGTGTCACTGTTAATATTGTCATCTGAATTCCATAACTGTTGCACCACTCTAAAAATTAGAATTCAAGTATAGAGGTGGAGACCACAAATGAAATGGGAAATAATTTACGTTGTAGACTTACATATATATAGTAACTTATTACAAGTCAGAGTGTGATATGGCAAAATATTTCAAGAGCAGGCTAATTTATTTTTGTGGGGACCACACCCCATAACAGAATTATTAACTTATTGCCAGACATTTATTCTGTATGTGTGTATGTTTGTATGTATGTTTGTGCGTTAGTTTCAATAGTTGTAGTAGCAGCTGAATTTTATGTATCATTTTATGTTGCCTAGGTTACTTGTTACAATTTGTGTGAATGTTTGTTCTCTCATTTGATTGGTTAGTTTAATAGTTCATGATCCTCTTTGTGATTGGTCAGTTTTACATTGCGTTTTCTTTTCTTGTGATCCCATTGGCAGTCTATAAAAGGGCTGACCAGGGACAGTCATGGTCTCTGACTCTCTGATTGAGACGCTTGCTCTCCATCATCTTTATTTGGATTTATCAAAATTAAGTTAAAACTTGAACTGACAAGGAAATTAGTATAGCATCGTTGGGTGGATCTAGCCAAAGAAGCAGAGGGCCCAACAATTTTCATGAGCCAGAGGCGAGTGAAAATAAAGCCTGAGAGTGAAATATCTAGCCATATCACTCTGACAAGTGTGATAAGTGGTATATTCCACACTAGATAATATCTTCAAGCTCAGTTAGTACTAGGACTTGTAACTTACAGGTGTAAAGTTGGTTGTAGGGGCTACCCACACACCCCAGATGATATTTTAGCAGTTACACTAACTCTGCTGAGTAGGCTACAGGGGAGGGAGGTAACTGTAAAACCGGTAAGTGACAAGTTTGGCTCGGTAATATGACTACTAGGGTAATGAGCTTGCTGCATGAAATAACAACGTGAAATACCGTACCTAAAAATATCATTGTGAAGATATCTAGGGTGGAATAAAATATATATATATATATATAATATATAATATATATAAATACTTATAGCACGGAGTCCAGATGTACAATATGGGAAAATATTTTACGAGCACTTAACGCAAAATATTTTCAACGACAAAGGTGCAGAGTGAAAATGTGCGTGAGAGTAAAGATCATTCCCATGGGTACGACGATTGTGATACAGTTGATTTATTGCTTCTCTGAAATTTTTCTCAACCGGTTAAATACAATTTTCCTTGATTTACTCGTCTACGCGCGCGCTACAACGAGCGTACAATATAAACCGTACAATATGGGAGAATACAGAACGCTCGCGTGATGCGGAAATATTCAAGTAAAAATATCAAAGCTGCAATAAATATATATATATTATATATACAGTCGAACCTCCCTACAACGGGACTCCGAGAAGCGGTCAGACTCTCAACAACGGTCAGACCGTTGGGAACGGAGTATTTTCTGTATTATGTAATGGATTTTTTGACTCCAAGTAACGGTTGACTCTCTACTCCGGACAACGGCCAAGTTGTGTGCCCCAAAATGTAATGTCTTGTACAAAATTTACTTCTTGGAACGGCCAGTTAGCCACACCCAACTTATTGATGCCTCCATTTTGCCTAGCCTTTCAATTTTAGCTTGCCACGCCTAACTAATTTATGACTTGTGTGCCTTTCAATTTATAAAAGACATAATACTAAATGAATGCTAAGACTAATTTTACATTCATTACAAATGTCCCTCTATTAACTAGTTCTCTCATTCGGCAGACATAAACAGGTGGGCCGAACACGCGGTAGATACTGGGCACTTCCAGGCCATAACCGGCGCCTTTGTTCACTCTCTCTCCTTGGACCACAGCGTGTGCTATCTACTGGATCCACGTCAACATGCGAATCAGAGGAAACCTGAATTGAATTCTGAACATTGAGTGAAAAAGAGGAGCCCTGGACTGATCCATAGACAGATCCATTTAAAAGAAGCTTGTTGCTTTTACCTTTAATGTCCTTTCGGTTTGCCCCAGGGGAAATCAAAGACTTTCTTTAAGAGAATACTCTCAGAGTTTCTCTTTGAAGGGGTCATATAAGGTTTTATATACACCTTTCATTTGGTCAATTTACTTCGGTTGGATAGGATTACAGACACTTCAGTTGTTCTCAACAACTTGGGGGCTATGTTTACCCTTTCTCGTGCAATCTCTAACAGAAAGCTTAGAGATATCAGGCATGAGTGAAGATAATACTGATATCACTTGCTTTTGATCACTGTCTAACCTAACCTGATGTGAAGTGCCTTGAAGACATTCATCAATATCGTATATCACTAAGCTAAACTTACGTTCCCATATATTTACAAATTCTGCGCATCTTCACTTGCAAATACAGTTTCTCTTCTCTTTACTGTCATTATGGAATCTCATTCCATTCCAGCTGACTGGAAGGTACACAAATTATTTCCTCTCCACAAGAAAGGAAGTGTATCTGAAGTTAGCAACTACAGGCCTATTTCTCTCCTAAACATTCTTCAAAGTACTAGAATTAATAGTTTACTCTAAGATTATAGATTTTATATATCCAAAAATTTCAAAGACACAATTTGGTTTTATCAGAAATAGATCCACTCTTCAACAACTTCTTCTATCATAGCTATACTTCAGTTTTCAATTCTGTGGAGTCAAAGCGACACACAGAAATTGTGTTTCTTGATTTTGCCAAAGCCTTTGATTCAGTCCCCCACAATGAACTTTATCTAATCCAAAAAACTCCGAGATAAGGTCAAACTCTCTACAAAGGCCAAAGGGTTCGTCCCCATGCATGGCTGTTGTTCGGAGGTTCGACTGTATATGTGTGTGTGTGTGTGTGTGTGTGTGTGTGTGTGACAGTACTTGGGAAAAGGGACCAATTGCGTTAAAAATTGAAAAATGAGTTATTTATACCACTGTGTAGAGCACTTCATACGGAGTATTTTGATTCCAAGATTATAGGCAGGCGCCGCATGGTTCACTTAATATATGAGCAGCAATCTAACCAACTTGAGCTCAGTTAATTCAAGGAAACTGCAATTCAAACTTCTCATTCAACTTCTGGCAGAGTTAACGTTGAATTCCGTAATCTAACCAGAAGTCCGTGCTATGGATTATGTAAGACATTCACTTATGTTTGGAAAATGGTGGCACTCAGCTCAACGGCAGTAAGTTATAGTTGGGGTCGCTTACTTCATGGATGGGGGAGGCCTTACTCAGTTCAAACCCTATGTTGTGTAAGGGTACTAAACAGGTATGGCTTTAAGTAGCACTAGATGAGTATAGACATAGTTTTGCAGGCCGTTTTTGTACTTTTTTGTTTCCAACAAATTGATAGTTATTGTAAGTCATGGTAATTATAATACAGTCACTCTTTTAAAAATGATCAACTAGCATGGTTTGTTAGTTAACTGGCAAGCTAAGTTTAGGATGATATTTGTCTTAAAGTGAGTCAGCCAGCGTGTTGCTTGTTTTGGAACAAATGAACAATGAATAATAATAGGAATTTTTTTAAATCAATGAACAAAAATGATGGACTTTCAAAATGTGTTGCCTTCTCTTGTTGCAGCTTGACAAAATTCCTCATCATCACTGAAACCCTTGTCCAGTCAGAGACTTGCTGATTCTTCCAGTGTCTTCACAATAATAGTCCCAGGAGAGTCTCCTAGTCTGCCCAATCCAACTTCAAGACCTCATAAATAGCAACATCAACTTATATAGCTTGATTATTCATGTTTATTATTTCTATTCTGTTGCTGCAATGCTATACCAAACTTATAAGAATTTATCCGCAATTTTCCGTTGTCAAGGTAATTTGTTGCTAGGCAACAAATTAAATTTGCCCACGATTTTCAATTACTCGCAGGATAGATTTCCGTTCACACGGAAGGTCGAAAAAAAGAGTAAAAGGTGGCCGTGTTTCAACGGGGCACTTGGACCTTTAACAACGATTTCATCCACTCAAATTTGGTGTCAGTGTAGCTAAAGGGTAGGAGATACCAGTGGGCCAATACAAAGAAAATCTAAAAAAAAAATTTGCCAGTGTTCAGACTCTACTGTACATTTTTGATTTTACGTAATTGGTCCCTTTTCCAAGTTCTGTCACATATTATATATATACTAGTGGTGCGCTCGAATAGCGCAAAATAGCGAAGCGAGCGATGCAAGTTCCCTGTAATTGCAGCTATAGATACAGTTATTTATTTTGATGTTGTTAATGTTATGTTTGTCTGTTGTTTCATATAGATTCATTGGTGCTTCTATTCTATACCACTGTATGATGAAGGCTATAAAATGTAGGCTATGTATAATAAAGTTTAAATGTTATACTTTTTGTGGTAAAACAAGAGTAATGAATTATTTTATTATTTATTTTATTAATGTAATTCGTAATTAGCTACATAGTATTGCTTTATATAATAAAGTTTAAATGTTATATTATTTGTGATAATATAAGAATAATGAATTATTTTACCATCAAAGTTTTTGGCTGGTGTTTTGGACAGAATATACAGCAATTTAATTAAAAATGTCATACATCATTACAGTTATAGCTGATGTAAACTTTGTGGTTTAATAAAAATAAAGAGTTTGTTTGGGTACTATAACATATTCAGAGGGAGAGCAGAGTATGTTAAATGGATGTAGATCTTAGACTTACGTTAATTTTTATAGTTTTACATTAAATTTAACCTGTTATTGTGGAGGAATGTTTCCAGGATGCATGTTATTTTGAGCTGAATAGATCTTAGGGATATGTTTATCCTGGCTACATCGACAACATTCCAATGACTTAAATTTCATTTTGGTGCCTGGAAACTTCTCCATACACGTTATGCAGACTGGGATAGTAATCGATGAGATTTTAGCATGAAATTAGGCATTGCTGTGTGAACTTGAGGATCATCAAATGCTGGAATAATATGGTACAATGGAACCTGGGGATGTTGTCTTGACCTGTTCCCCCTAACTTGAGACAATCTAGTCTTCCGTTGAAGTGGTGTTTCATCAGCCAATCTCTGCTGTTGGTTAGTTGACAACTGCTCTAATCTAGAGGAATTTTGAAATGAAGATTCATTTGCTGTTCTCAACAGTTGGTTAGTGGACAAACAGTGGAGCCTGTGATCTCTTTCACTATCACTTTCAAACAAATGTGTGACTTGCTGTTTTTGTGACATTAGTTGTAGACGTTGCTGTCTGCATAATGGTTTCCTAAACGAAAATATGTCTCGTATTAACTTATTGAAGTATATATTTTATTTTATGTTTACCTCTTGCATTCGTTGCTGATAAGCTGAAAGGCTTTGCGGTATCGAAATTGTTTGAGTTATATTTTCTGCAACTTTTTTTGCTGCTTTGGGTGTATATGAGAATGGATGTCCTCTGATAGATGCCTTTTCCTTCCTCTTGCAGTACAAACAGTAGTGGGGATATTAGCTTCTTGTTCAGATGGTGTGGCTGCATTTTCAGTGTCTTCAAGAGTAGTTGAGTCTACAGCTGTATAAAGTTGATTGGTACAGCAATCCTCAGGAATAGTCTAATAAATAAATTAGGAACATTTAATGGCTTTTCAAAAAGAAAGATTCTTTACTTTGCTACCTGCTTCTGTTTCGTTTTAGCTCTCCTCCTCCTTGCCCTGTCTTTTTCATTTCTTATCTCTCACCTTTCTAATTTTTCTTCTGCAGTTTCTAACGCCCTCAAAGCTCTTGACCGAGCCTTTCTAACGTTTTGTCTACTGGGCATCGCTACTTCGTACGGCGGGTAAACAAAACAAAATGTTGCTAAGAAAGTTACCCGGCCCGCGCAAGCGCGTAGGAGAAAGGGTACACACGTACGCCCTCGCAAGAACAAAAACAATTTCTAGACCTAAATATACATATATATATCGCGAACTCATTAGAGAGTCAGCTCCGCTCGCTTCGCTGAATTATATTATATACATATTTATATCTACTATCTATCTATACACACACACAGACACACACACACACAAGTTTGGTTATAACTCTGAGCTAGATAAAGCTGGGAAGAGTAAATGATGAATAGCTATACTAATCATGACAAGTACTCTGTTGTACATTTGGTGTTTCAACAACTCACTTGGCTTTTGGTTGTGTTGTTCTGGTAGGGTGTAAGTAGTCACACGGATAATGCTCCAGTCTGCTGAGACAGCCACCACACCCTCTCAGCTCTGATGGTGGGAAGAACAAACTGCATAAAGAAACAAGCAAATACCATGAAGAATACCTTGCCAGAATATAGTCTTCACAATATCTAAATCACTTCGAGATTTCCCGGGGAAGATACTTTGAAAGGGGAAACCCCAGGGGAATTTGAAGACCATGATTGGTTTGATTCGAGAATGGGTCAGTTTTTCGCCAAATGCAGCCATTAAGTCTAGGATGCAAGTTGTCTTACCTCAGTAAAATAAAGGCCAGCATTTTGGGCATCCAACTCTTCTCCTCGTCTACGGCCTCCTAAAAATCGATATGGGCGTGAACGCATTTTTTATTTTTTTAAGAATTGTACTACGCGCGCGCTAGTCTACATCTACACGCACACAGGGGGAAACAACAACCAGGCGTGCGCAAGTTGAAGTGGATACGCAAAAAAAGGTAAAATATTTTTTGATGTTCACAGTAATAAATGTACTAGCTTGTCTTCGGGCTTTCAATCAGTTAGTAATTCTTTTCTTTTTTTTGTCAACCACAGCTAGCTAACTATCACTAGTGGTGTGCTTGAGCACAAATGGCGAGCGAGCCTTAAACTACACTATTGTTAAATGATTGATTTTAACAAGTAACACTCAAGGTACAACCGCTCCCTGCAACTGTTTGAATTGAAAAAGAAGCAACAAAATCAAGTCACGTTATTTAAAGTTTTCTTTGTGACATTCTAAATAGTAGTTGTAACGCACAATACTTTCACACAACTGAACATACCTACGCAAGACTTACCTTCGCGGTTCGTCTAGTGGACAATGAATTTACAAGTAAATGCTGTTGAGTAGGGATTATAACTGTGACAAATAGCGACTAACTCGTATTGAAATGGAGCTCCCATAAGTTTTTGCGTTTTAGCTGCACCCGCAAAAGAATTCAAAGCAGTAAACAATTCAATTTCTAAGGTGATACGAGTAATGGTCGCTAAACCGGAGGATTCTGTTTAGTGAAGTTTGGGACGGGGTCGAACGCGGAGCGAACACAAAAATACGGAGGGTCAAAGTACAAAATGACATACATACGTCCAAACATATATATAAACTAGTGGTGTGCTTGAGCACAAATGGCGAGCGAGCCTGATGGTTAGGTAACATAAAATGTTACTATGTTTTAGCTTACTTCATGCAAACACTATAATAGCAGTTATGACATTTGATTTCAGCAAACAAATACAAAATCACTGTCTTACCTTATTAATGGTAACTTTTGTAGTATCAAACATCTGCCATTCTGATAATATCAATAACCAGTAACTCTTGAACAAGCTCTCAGCTAAGATAAAAATAAACCAGTGTTATAATTTGTAATTTTAGCCAACAAATATGGAATTACTACTTACATCATTCTTGAGTATTGATAACTTCTGTAGTATCAAATTGAAGTTACTTTGACCATCTGAATTACCTTGAATTCTTGACAACAAGCTCTCACCTACAAAAACAAAAGACACACAAATACAAAATTACTTTCTTACCTCATTTTCTTCAGCAGTGGTAACTTTTGTTGTACCAAATTTGAGTCCTTCTGACTATTTGAATTTACCAGTCACTGTTGACAACAAGCTCTTAGCTATAAAAAAGAAAGGCCAGAGTTATTTTGCATATTAAGCTGCTAACAAATATGGAATTGCGTACTTACCTCGGCATCCCTCCAGTAGTAGTAGCTTCCTTAGCATTAATACTTTATGTGCTTACATACACTTTTCAGAAGTAGTGATAGCTCTCTTAGTACTGACTACAGGTGGCTCTTGACAACTAGTAACAAGCCGCACTTAGCCGGAAAAAAGGCGAAGTTTTGAATTTAAATCTGGTAAAGGGTCTTCAATGTCATAGTAACCAATCGAATAAACTTTTTGTTTCTTGAAAAGCAAGCGTTTTCGCAGGAATTTTCTCACACTTTGGAGATTAAGTATAAAGTAAGACTTGCTTAATGCTGTAGTTTCAGAATAAACTGGGGTCAAGCCTAAAAAGCCGTGTTTTTTTAAGAAAAAACGTTCCCCGCGCGCGCGTTTAAAAGGCATACGTACAATCCATACATACATACCTACATATATATATATAACATATACCCGATTTTGCATTATCCACCCCTAATACTGTCTCGCTCGCTACGCTCGCTCGCCAATAAACAAACATCCCCGATTTTCGATTGTGTTACCCCTCCCTGTAAGTGTCTCGCTCGCTACGCTCGCTCGCCAATTAAAATCAGGTACATAATCCCCACCATGCATTTTAACATTATACCTAATCCTAATAATAGAAATAATACATGACGATTTTAACTTTGACAGAAATGTGTTAAGCTATCATCATGCCTCACATTGTATTATCCAATACAAGAGCAAGGTATGTGTAGCTGTGATGATATAATTGCTGAGCTGGTGTCTATGGCTTCTACCATATTTGTGTTCTAAACTCACTACACATTCCACAAAAATGCTACATCAGCATATCACCCTATATGTAATCATTATGAGAGGACACATACAATGGATGCCACGAGTAAGCTAGTGGCTATCAAACACACGACTACAGACACGAGCACTCCATGAAATGATGAGTTTGTTGACTGATTCTCTGCAGTCTGTACAAAAATAGTCTTGGAGTGTTTCATTCACATCTCTCTATCATCTTTGTTCTAGCTCCACCTTCTAGCTCCACCTTCTTCTAGCTCCATCTTCTTCTAGATCCATTTTCTTCTAGTTCCACCTTCTTCTAGTTCTTCTAGCTCCATCTTCTTCTAGCTCCACCTTCTTCTAGCTCCATCTTCTTCTAGCTCCACCTTCTTCTAGCTCCATCTTCTTCTAGCTCCATCTTTTTCTAGCTCCACCTTCTTCTAGCTCCATCTTCTTCTAGCTCCACCTTCTTCTAGCTCCACCTTCTTCTAGCTCCACCTTCTTCTAGCTCCATCATCTTCGAGCTCCATCTTCTTCAAGCGCAACCTTCTTCTAGCTCCACCTTCTTCTAGCTCCACCTTCTTCTAGCTCCACCTTCTTCTAGCACCACCTTCTTCTAGTTCCACCATCTTCTAGCTCCACCTTCTTCTAGCTCCACCTTCTTCTAGCTCCATCTTCTTCTAGCTCCACCTTCTTCTAGCTCCACCTTCTTCTAGCCCCACCTTCTTCTAGTCTTCTAGCTCACTTCTTCTAGCTCCATCTTTTTCTAGCTCCACCTTCTTCTAGCTCCACCTTCTTCTAGCTCCATCTTCTTCTAGCTCCACCTTCTTCTAGCCCCACCTTCTTCTAGCCCCACCTTCTTCTAGCTCCACCTTCTTCTAGCTCCATCTTCTTCTAGCTCCATCTTTTTCTAGCTCCACCTTCTTCTAGCTCCATCTTCTTCCAGCTCCACCTTCTTCTAGCCCCACCTTCTTCTAGTTCCACCTTCTTCTAGCTCCATCTTTTTCTAGCTCCACCTTCTTCTAGCTCCACCTTCTTCTAACTCCACCTTCTTCTAGCTCCATCTTCATCTAGCTCCACCTTCTTCTAGCTCCACCTCCTTCAAGCTCCATCTTCTTTTAGCTCCACCTTATTCTAGCTCCACCTTCTTTAGCTCCACCTTCTTCTAGCTCCAACTTCTTTTAGCTCCACCTTCTTCTAACTCCATCTTCTTCGAGCTCCAACTTCTTCTAACTCCACCTTCTTCTAGCTCCACCTTCTTCTAGCTCCACCTTCTTCTAGCTCCATCTTCTTGTAGCTCCATCTTTTTCTAGCTCTATCTTCTTCTACCTCCATCTTTTTCTAGCTCCACCTTCTTCTAGCTCCACCTTCTTTTAGCTCCTCCTTCTTTTAGCTCCTCCTTCTTTTAGCTCAACCTTCTTCTAGCTCCACCTTCTTTTAGATCCATTTCTTCTAGCTCCACCTTCTTCTAGCTCCTAAATAGCTATAAACTTTATCAAAAGATAAAGCACATATAGCTTTAGCTTGCTTACATTTTATTGATTCACAATTTCTTTATCGGCTTCTTTTACTCATTAGATGTATTCTCTCTTTTTTGCAGGCTTTTTTTTAATGATTATACAGAATTTAAAATTTGTTTGGCTCTCACTGGGAATGAACCTAGGACTGCTTGCTTAATGCACAGGTGCTCTCTACTGTGTAACTTTTTTTTTTAAGCTTCACTTAAAAGCTCTGAAGAATTACAACTGAAATGAAATCATAGTTTGTTTTTTTTCATTAAGGACATTCACAACCTGCAGGACTCACAACCTGCAAGACTCACAACCTCCAGGACTCACAACCTGCAAGACTCACAACCTCCAGGACTCACAACCTGCAAGACTCACAACCTCCAGGACTCACAACCTGCAAGACTCACAACCTCCAGGACTCACCAGGAGGTTCTTCTGCTTATATTGCAATAAGGAAGTGTATTTTATATTACCTGTTACAAAAGTAAATGTTGATTTACTACAACTCTTCTTACTGCCGTACAGGAAATTGAATAGAAATGCGTGGACACTGCAGATTAACCAATGACAATACTGAATAACAAATTACCAGGAATTTGTAACTGTGGACTGTCTGTTGTGGAACAGTCGTCATTATAGGAGTTTAGATCTTTGACTAAAATGAAAATGAAGGGTCCCAAACTGCATAAATAAGCTACTATCAGTGAACTGGTTATATTATTTAGCAGAATCAAATCTCTAAGTATTTCTGCTCATTGAGTGGGACTATGGTGGATGCAAAGATTGTAGCATCTGCAGTGATTACTCTTGTAATACTCAGGTATGAAAGTGTATGTGTGTATTCGCAATATAATGGAGTAATTAGACAGACATTGACCTTGTTTTCGTATTTTTGTTGCGGCTATTCTGTGATATTATGACCAGTTTTGCTGTATATTTGTAAAAAACTCCTCTCACTTTAAATGGCACATTGCAAGTTGTTTTGTTAGCTGCAGTTTTAGAGGTTACAGTTTGCTAGACCAAATCAGCTCTCTCTAAGAGTGGAAATTTAAGTAGCTTATAACATTCAATTGTTCCAGCTATGACAACAGAGAGAGCACAATGGAAACTTCAAATAAGTAGGCTTCCTGGTTTTCTAGCAATATTCCAGTAGACTGCTTAAGGAAAAAAGCTCTTCTTTAGAACTGTACAAAACCTTCCAGTGATACTTTCAGTAAAATATCAGACACAATCATTATTTACCTCCAAGCTGTTATAAATAAAAAAGAAGTCATAAATATTTTCTGTTTTTGTCTCAGTTTTAGCTTTGGAACCTCCACTGACACACGATGCTTACTGAGCAGATTGGAACATCATCCATGCACGTATAGACATCGTAACACAGATATGCCTGGTCAAAAGTAAGGACAATGAATATTATTGATGTGAGTTGAATTGATTTGGCTTGCAGTGAAATGGGAGTCTATCAGACCAAGTACAGTGGAAGTGCATGTGATATTCTCAAAAAGAACCACAGAGTGGCAGCCATTCCTGGCGTTGGTGATTCTGTCTTCTATCTGAGTTCACCGAACAAACAAAATGCTGAAGAGACAAAGTGAGGAAACCCTAAGCAAACTGCTTCCTAGGACTACTGGTTACCATGGTGCTGTGTGTATTGTGTACTATTCATGAATTAGTTAACTTTACATGGCATAATAAAAGCAAAGTCCAATAATTTGATAGATTGTGCTATCTCTATGCAATATTATAATAAACTTAGATATGAAATACAAGCTAATTATTGATTTATCAATAGATTAAATAATGTTTTGGCAAGCATTGTTATCATAATGAAATGCAATCTAGTTGCAATGCAATTATATTTATATATAATATGAATAACTTCAGCACCATACCCGTAAATGTCAGCATTTGTAACCAGATGTTCTGAATTGAACCTCTTTATTTCCAATAGCAACTATAGTGGCCCAGCTACCTTTTATTCTTTAATATCCAGAATTCAATTGCATGGATCTACACAGTTTTTCACATCGTCCTGTTAAACTAAATTCATAGTGTATTAACCAGTTATAGTTGCTGGCCTAGTTTTGAGTATTTTTGTGAACCATAAGGCCTACTAGCTAATACAATTGAACGACAGTTGAAATTCCTAGCAAATTTAAAGAATAATATATAATCGTGACCTTTCTATTATTACAGTTACATGAGAAACCGCCTCGCCATCTACAAAATAAACTGTTCCCAAAATCAATATATCTACTTTGAATTAACGAGCATGGAAATGGAGAGTACGACTTGCTATGATCCGGCAGTGGACAGAGACAAGTGAGTCCATCACAAGATAATTGTGATACTACACAATATATATTCTACTGCATAATTATTACCTTCTTTCATAACATGTTGTTTCTCAACAACTAGTGGTGTGCTTCAACTAAAATAGGGAGCCTGTTTGTTGAGCCTATTTATTTATTTTTTAATATCATATTGAAGTAAGCACAAACAACTATCAACAAATAGATAAGTTCTGTTTAAGTTATCAGTCTGTTCTTAACAAAAATACATTCTATAAATAGATGTGTTGACTGCATTCTGTAAATAGATGTGTTGACTACATTCAAGTGAGAAATAAGGATAACAATGTAATCAGTGAAAACTGTGGTCAAGATGTCAGCAACTTGAACGGTTCAGTCCTTCCATTTAGTAAGTTTATGAAAATTAAGTATTCATCATAGTTATAGTACTTTCAACAAGTGTGCTCTCCATTATTGGTAACTAGATTACATTGAAGTGCTATTTCGTACTAGTCCGAGGATGGGGTTTCCCGGATTTTCGGCCACAGTGACATGCTTCGATCCAGAAGGGTGTGGCCAAACTTCAAGCAGCCATATTTCATCTCGTCCATTATCTACTTCAATACGTCAAGCCTGCCCGGTACTTCTTATTGAACTACATCAATAAGGCTGGCTAGCGTAATGCTACATAGGCTACATAATTCACTTGTTAATTGAATAAACTTCCCGTTAACTATTTTTAGAAACATAAGATCATTAACATTTTCTAACTTGATAGAACCAGATGTATGTATAGTATTCAAATATCTCAGACTACATTAGTGCTCTAAAGTGTATTTTAAAATATCATTTTGAGTTTTGTGAGTAGTATTTCAATGATGGTCAGGATGTTGTAAACAATCTCTATAGCACAACATTGAACATTTTGCTATATATATTATAAAACAAACTTGGTCATCCCAGGAACTTCATCAAAAATATATTTTTATAATCACTTGTGTTTAATATTATACAGGAAGGATCATTTAAGAAGATTACAGTGCCCTACGGGCATGACCTCTACTACAGCACCAACCAGAGATTGTCTGAGTTAGTTCTTGCAGACAGAGAAATCAACAGAACAGTGAAAATATGGCAAGTACTAAAACTATTTGTTTGTGCACAATTTAGAAACTTCCATTACTGTACTAACTAGCTCCCTACACAAAATACATCAGTTAAATACATCACATCTTGAATAGAATGAATATATATAAGCTATCATAAAACTCAAGTACTGAATATTCACTGACAGGAAAAGGTATTTCTCAATTATTTATTCTATTTATACTATCAGTCATACCAAACCATATATTATCGCTGTACCTACTGTTATAAGGCTACTAGTGCACTTGTTTTATCTTTCACTTCTTCTTCTTTCAGGAGAGTTCTGCCGTTGCAGCATCTCATGATATTTTCAGCCAATGGCTCTATGAAAGAGTATAGATCTGAGTATAGATTCAGCAGCATACAGTCTTGGTTTCCATCGTCCCTGAAAGGTCCTGGGATTCTCCATGTACCTCTTTCCACTTCCCTGCATAGAGTGTGCTATCAAGACTACATAGTGGATATATCGGTAATCAAATATTAGCAGCATGGCAGATAAAATTAACCAAACATTATTGTTACCATTCTAATATTTATTATTATCGTTAAGTACGCCATAACTCTATACAAATATTATTGTTGTTTTGAGGGTTTACTGGTATCTGTACGGTTTATTTTACTTAAATTAGATTAAACTAGACTTTTCTTATGTAATAGTTAGAGCATAAGCGCTTAGGTACTGGTGGATTTAGTGCACTGAAGCCCAAGGGCCGTAGGCCCGAGGGCTGTGTGCACTAAATTCACCAGTACCTAAGCGCGCAGCTCTAACTATTTTAGATCCTGTTTATGCATGCCCAGTTTCCACTAGCAACTTTGTTTATCAGCATTTTCGCAGAAATGGCTAAAGGCAAAAAATAGTGCACACTTACCAAGTTAATACACCTAGTAACAATATAGCAACGGGATCTAATAGACGTAAAAGTGATGGGAAAATGTGTGAAACTTCACTCCTTTTTCACTCACCAATGGATTTAAACATAATTAGTCCAAGGACTTAACTATAATTACTGTAGCTTATTTGTACCACATGACTTCTGGCTTCTCACTATATAGCTACTATACTGTGGAGTAATACAACTTACTGTAACTTTAATTCATGTGACTACTAACGCATCATCTAAATACCCTTCCTCCATTTTGGAGAGAAACCATATTTACAATTGAGTTTTGAACTTTCTACACACTCTCTGAATTCACTACCCCAAATTTTGCTGCCTAAAAAAATTGGATGAGCCTTTATCCTTTTTTTATTATAATAGACATTCCTTCATTTTGCAATGCTCCATTTAATTTACTCCTCATTTTATTTTATTTTTTCATAATTCAGAATCTTGTTCCAACGAAATACCAAAAGAAGAAAATTCATAAATTGAACTCTCTCTTACACTTGTTGGTTGACGACAGCCAGTCATCAGAAACTCAGGATAGTCAATTCAACAATCAATTCACCAGAAGAAAGGACATCGCATCAGCAATGTTTGTGAAGTTCTTGGGCTATTTACAATCAAACTTAAATCACAAACGGAGATGGAGAAGATTGTCGTATGCTCACAAATCATCTAGAACATGCAATCCAGTTTTACAAACCCCTCGTATACTATTACTGAATGCAATAAGGTAAAACCCTGCTTAATTGAAGTCCTAATTGCTAAAGATTAGATAGGTAACACAAGAAGATGTGGGTGTATGTTGCTGAGTTATACTGATGTTCTATTGGTCATTTCTTTGTCAGGGATGATATCATTATTTGATAGCTTTAATTGTCACTGAAGCTGTCTATTATTATATTAATTTTTATTTACTGCAGGGCAAGTCCACAGTAAAGACTTGTAAAAGATGAAACCGATAGTAATGTAATGTTTATAATAGCTAGCTTATTGTCTAACTTTTTGCCATTAAAATAATATTTTTAGAGCAATACTGTATAATAAAGAGAATTTTTTAAAATTTTAATGTTACTTTTCTCCAGATAAACTGCAGGACTTTTGTGATTAACTTATAACACACCCTTGATTTGATTGAATGAATGGTACACACACACACACACACACACAATCACACACACACACAATCACACACACACACACACACACACACACACACACACACTAACACACACAGACACACTCCTTATTGTGGCAGCATACAGAGGAAGTAAGAGAGAAAGAGAAAGCAACTGCTACTAGTTGTGAAAGTACAGATGTACTACTGGTACAAGAATTAATTAATTATCCATGCAATGTCTCCAGACCTTTAGCTTCCCCACGCCCCCAATAATAGAAGGGAAAGGGTCGGCTATGCCTGACTAGTTAGAACATCAATTCAAAAAGGTTGTTGTAAAGTATTGTTGAAGCTGTTGATAATTCAACACCTTCTTTTCTTCATTGACTCGCTGTTTATAAGAAAGAATCACCATTGAATCAAAATTCAGGCAAACCAGAAACAGTTGAACAAAACTAATTATTCCCATGTAGATGCTTTCAAAACTTGCACTCTCTTTAAGCACAATGAGAACATAAAATTGTTTCAAAAATACTTAAATGGTATGTAGTTCATGCAAATTGTTCATGCAAATGTTCCTTATGGTTGATGGCCAACAGACAGCAATAATGTAACGGTTTAGATGGACTATTATTTACAGTTTATGTTTGTGTACTGTCTATAGTCACACACCTCTAGCAGCAGCTTCAGTGTAGTTGGTTTTTAATTTGATAATGAAAATGTTTAAAAAAAAACAAAAGTATCTAAAAATGTAATTAAAAACAAATAAAGATTAATATTTTGATGATAGGTTAAAGTTTAAAAACTCAGTTTTAGATGAATATTTTTGGAAAATTTGATACATTGTTTAGAAAAGATACTATTTCTGATATTTCATCTGGTGTTGTTCGTACTGCAGAAATATATAACTTTCGAATATAGAATGTCAAACATATTATCAAACGAATGGTATTGTCACATCCTACTATGTTCTTAGAGAGGTCGAAACATCGAAGTTGCCCGCGTTTTGCAAGATTGACTAAATTGATCAGCAAGAGTTCGTTTTCTAGATCGATAGAGTTGTCAAAAAAATTTACAAATTCAATTGTTTGGCATCTGAGTGAACAGGCTATAGCAGCTGCTCCAATAGACCCAATGTTGTTGTGAGAAATGTTGAAAACACAAAGACATGGACATTTTTTTAATCCTTCAGCTAACACTATAGCTCCTCTGTAGTCAATGTTATTGTGTGATAAGAAAAGGTATCCTAAAAATGGCAGACAGCACATCTGTTCAGATAGAGAAGACATTGCTCTTGAACACAGTTGATTGTCTGTTAAATCAAGATGAATTAGTTTACTCCAGTTGTTAAAGCCAAGAGCTAGTGCAGGAATACCATCAGAAGTTATACTACATCCTCCAAGTGATAAACCTGACAAATGAACACATTTTGCAAAACAGTCAACTAAAGCAGCTGCTCCTTGTGGTCCCATTGGGTTGTAAGTAAGATTCAGACTTCTCAGTAGGGACCAATTGGATAGATGTGGTAGTAGGGATGAAATGTCAATGGAGTCAATGCAAATATCTGTCAAATCAAGCTCACTAATATCTTTCGATAATTTTTGCAGCAAGATTGGAAAAGTTTCTGACTTAGCTTTATCATGCATAAAAGTTAGTTGTGTTGTGTGACTAAAGCAGCCTTCATTAGCAAGAGCAAGAATGCCTTCATGTCCTATTTCACAGTGAACGATAGATATTGTATTCAAGGACAGGGATTTTAAACTTTGAGCAAGTAATTTAGCACCTTCAGAACCAAGTTTAGTGTTCATGATTTCTAGTTTGCATAAAGAGTGGCAATGTTGTAAGCCACTGGCTAGAGACTGACGGCCATCTTGATCACAAAGACAGTTTTGGAGCTCAAGAACTTGCAGATTTTTACTGAATTGAAGTTCCTCTCCCAATTTTATCATTGACGTTGCTGAAAGAGAGTTAACATGAAATTCTCTAAGGTTAACAAGTTTAAGCAGGCCAGTGCCAATACAAGCATTCCCTATGTGGGAGGAGTCTTCAATTCTTAGAGTTTTTAGTCCAGTACATTTTGTAAGAGTGCTTACAAATTTGCTGATATAGCTGCAATCCATTGATGAGTTTTTTGCCATGGATACTTGTTTAAATTTATTATATGTGGCTTCCAAGTATTCATCTTTGTTATTGCGACAATAATGCACAGGCTGGATATAACGCCAAAGAAATGATGGGGCAGTTGATGTGATTTTATAAGAAACGTTCATGCATGATAAAATGTCTAAGAGATAATATATTTCTATGTATCCAGAAACAAAAGATTCTACTCCATGGTCAGCCATTTCATTTATATTAAGTGATCTTGCCTTTTCAATGCATGCCTCATACAACAGACAATTTCTTAAAAATACAGTATTAACTGTCTCAGGTACAGAAGATATAAAGTAAGTCAGAGTTGTGAAGTCTGCCGGTGTAAGTGTAGTATAAGTAATTGTAATAATTCCTTTTACCCTTTTTAAAGCAGTTCTACAGAATTCTTTATCTTGATTTTCATATGCACAGTGAGCCAAATGTAAAAATTGATTCGTGTTGACACTGATTGAAATTAAGCGATCAAGTTGAGTTAAATTGGTTTTGTAATCTATTAAACCACAGTAGAACTTTAGCATAGTAGCAATAAGAAACACACCTGGCTTGTGTTTTTCAATCACTTCTAATTGCTGGTCCTCATTCAAACTGGCCAAGTGGCGTGCAGCGAGGTATTCTTGAAGAGTAAGGTGAAAAAAACTGAGTACATCTTCTATTCCATAATCTTCAATTGCTGGGTCAATAACAAACAATTCACTAAAGGGACTCTTCCGGAGTGAAATTAAGGACACTGGAAACTTGTCAATTACTTGTTTGTTATCTAGAGTCATGTTGAATGCTAGTAAACAGATCTCCTTGAAGATTCTTTCATTTTCTCCTGTGAACTCTTTCAGTGAATGTAGTTGTGCTTTAGGATCATTGCATCTCAGTTGGCGCAGAGCAATGGCTACAATAAGCATTTCATATAATTGAGATTCCGTTTTAGGCAAAGGTTTATTTTTTGAGTAGTGTTGGCTGAATAAGAAGCAGACAATGCTAGCATTAATAGGCAAGTAGCATATGTTTAGGACATTAGTACAACTGCTTACATAATTTTGGAGTCCGATTCTAAATTCTTTTTCTTTGGAGGGGTCTCTAGATTTTATGGGGCTATAAGATTTTGTAAGATTACTAGATTTTTGGAGGCCAGTACTTTTCTTGATGTCACTAGAATTACAAAAGGGGTATTCTTTAATATATAATTCAAACTGTTTTCGTGTGAAGCCCAGTATTTCTATACCCATATTGGCATTTGCTCGAAGGCCAATTGATTCCTCAGGGCGGGAGGTAATGATAACCATTGATTCCGGCAAATATTGCTTGTCAATTATATCAACAATTTTGAAATAATTTTTAGCTTTTGGATTTAATTCATCGTACCCATCCAAAACAAAGCATGTGCTCTTTCCTTGTGACTCATCAACAACTCTCATGCATTGTTGAAGAGTACTACGAAAAAAAATCTCAAACATGTGAGATCTAGTTAGATCTTTGCGAAGGGAAATTAAGAATACCATGTCGGCATTTTTGAGTGATTTTCCTCGTGACCAATCATAGACTAGCTTGTTTGCCAGTGTTGTCTTGCCACTCCCAGGTCTCCCTTCAACAAGAACAATGGACCCACTCATATACTCACCAAATGCACTATCATAATCGATTTCCTCCTGGACCACTAACAAGGCTTCCATTTCTTCTTCTACCACAAAATCACTAGGCTTTTTTACTTTGTTGTTTTTGACAAAAGTTTGGTCAATATAACTATTACAGGTGCCTAAAGGCCACAAGCTTTGAGGAACTTTGTCTTTTTGGGAGTACAAAGAAATAAGACACTTTTTTTCTGGAGGATATAACACATGCAAGTTGGCTGTCTCAGTTGTTTCCAGTAGTTGACCACACTTTACCTGACAAGAGTACGCCCCTTCTGTTCCCAGACTGGCCTGGTTTATAAAGAGCATTGCAGTAGTAGTGCCTGAGAAGTGAGAGTTGTCAGACAATGGCTGCCCATTTTTCATCCACTGGTAGCTAACAGACTCACTCGTTTCCCTCACCTGCACCTACAGAAGAGCAGACTTATGATCGGCTACTTCAGTGCTACTGGACTGATACCTAATGATACGGTCAATATTTGTCTCAGCTGTTGTATCACTTTTGCTTTGAGATTTAAAGTGGGTTCTATAACTATCCTCTATAGAACTAGCAAGAGTATTTTGGGCTACAGTTTTACTTTCTAGTGCTGCCTTCAAGTTTTCTAAAGTACTTTCTTTAGAATTTTGATACGCTCCTGAGAGCCATTCAACCAAAACTTGCTTTAATTTCAATTTATTTTTTAATTCCAGTCTGCACTCTTCAATGGCATGTTTGGGTAATTTTAGCATAGTTCCCAGTTCTTCCCAAAGATAAGAACACTTTACAAGGAACTCTAATAGAAATTCTACATCATCTTCTGACAAAATGGTGTCTGAAGAGTTAGAATTACAGATTTGTTGTTTTATCTTTCTAGCTAAACTCACGCATGGTCCTGCTTTGTTGTTGGACAGGACTCTGCAGAAGTCATGGACATTACCATGACCATACTTCAAACAGTTCATTACCAGACTCACCAAATACCTGGCCCTTGTTCTGGACTTCACTCCGGTGTGATCCAGGGAGTCAAACACCTCATGTAACTGCCGAGTGATGACTACATTCTCTACCAAATCTTTTGAGAGACTCTGTAAGTCTGTGTTTGATAGAACATCAATCATTTCTTCTTCATTGCAATGGTATAGCTCCTCCATCACTGCAGGCCCTATGGAAGACATGATATCTAGGAGATAAAAAGGTGGGTGTATTTGTTTGCAAAGAGTGTCACAAGACTCATGAATATGATTAAGACTCAACTGTATGGGTACATATATGGTATTCATAGGTGTATTGTGTTAATATTCACAAGAGTATAGGTACAAAGGACAATGTATGTAATTCGTACTTACTATAGCTAATTAGACCCATTGCGACTATTTCTTTATCCTTTAAATAATGTGATAGCATATTAGTTACTGCACAAACACTGGCTATTTTGACAACACTTTAGTGATTCTCAAAACCAACATTATATTTTCTAGGTAATCATTATGTTGTGTATAAGAATAAATTATTGTGTGATACATGGTGCCCCCCTACTTTGAAACTACTTCCATCTGAATTTGAACAGGTAAAGCCAGAAAGTTGGTGTGACTTATACAGGAATTGGGTGTGACTTATACAGGAATTGGGTGTGACTTATACAGGAATTGGGTGTGACTTATACAGGAATTGGGTGTGACTTATACAGGAATTGGGTGTGACTTATACAGGAATTGGGTGTGACTTATACAGGAATTGGGTGTGACTTATACAGGAATTGGGTGTGACTAGGAAGACCATGACTTATACAGGAATTGGTGTGACTTATACAGGAATTGGGTGTGACTTATACAGGAATTGGGTGTGACTTATACAGGAATTGGGTGTGACTTATACAGGAATTGGGTGTGACTTATACAGGAATTGGGTGTGACTTATACAGGAATTGGGTGTGACTTATACAGGAATTGGGTGTGACTTATACAGGAATTGGGTGTGACTTAAACAGGAATTGGGTGTGACTTATACAGGAATTGGGTGTGACTTAAACAGGAATTGGGTGTGGAATAACACAATTAGATGCATATATGTAAGTGTTAGATTAAACAAACAGGAATGAAGTATATTATGTGTATGTTCCAAAAATTGTGTTCACTTGTTTATTATGTGGCTTCTCTCCAGTTATAATAACCTTTAGCTAAATAGCTAGCTAAAAATTACACATTAAAATAAAAATTTATTTTCTATAATAAATTTACATGTAATAATCTTTACCTTAGACAGGAAAATGGTACAATCAAAGTCATGCTGGTTGTACTATCGACTATGGTCTCATCTATCAACCATAAAAAAATTACCATACACAGTTCTGCAGCATGCACGTTTGTTCTTCTCATGACCATCTTACCTGACATGATAATGTAAAATCACACACTTATAAGGTTGTTGGGGTCCAACCCTCACAATAAGGACAGGAGCATCTCTCCTGTGTCTGCTGAGTCAGCAAACCCTGCCTTCAGACATAAAAGGCCTAGTGGTTGTAAGACTCTTCTACACAGGTTGTTTTGCAATGGATTGTTGAGTTTACAAATTTAGTCTGAATAATAATACAATGACTATATTTAGCTAGCTATAGACTATTCAAACTAACATATTGTGTTCATTTATTTACAAAAACACTTACACTTTTCTAAGGTACTACATCAGTCTTCTTTCACCTTTTTATCATTTTCTTGAAATCCTTTTTTTTTTTCAAAGCAAGCTTACTAATACAAAAAAAAAAAAAAACAGGTGGGGTGCCTATTTCCATTAAAACCAGGCTTGTATTATGAGTTTACAACACTCAGCAAGCTATATGTGCATCTACGACCCTCACAGAGGCGGATAAGATGATTAAAGAGTGCAAATTTCCTGAAAATCACTGTTTCATCACTAGATGTGGTGATTCATAGAGAAAAATATGAAATAAACTTAGAGGATTACATAATGGAAGAAAATGCTGTGAAAGAAGAAGACATAAAGGAATGAGGAGAAGGATACAAACATAAGAGGAAATGAAGAATGAGAGGAAAGAGAAGAATGACAGGGAAGAGAAAGAAGATTGGGAAGGCAAAGGAGGATTTGAGAGAGGACAGCATGAAAAAATGAGAAAAATGCAAGGGAAAAGAGGGCATGAGGAAAGAGAGAAACACAAAGGAAACCGAAGCAAGGAGAAAACATTGACAGCTAAAGTGACACAGAAGATGTAACATGCAAGAAACAGTGAGACAGGAATCGCTAGGAAGACATGAAGAGTTCCAATTACCAGTACTGCACAGAAGGATGGTGCTACAAAGAATATGGAAGTAATGCATTACTTTGCTGTGGGAACAAATCTTGAACAAACACAGATAGCATCATTACAAACAAGAATGAAAAGACAAAGGAGAAGAAGAAAAAGAAACTACTCACGCATTAACAAAAAAAAGTATGAGAATTGAAAGCATAAAAAAAAATTTTTTTAATTGCAGAAACCATTTTAAGCAGTGAAAAGAATTCTAAATTAACTCCAAATGCCATGTGCCCTCCAATGTTGAACAACAGCATACTGAAATTTAAGTGATGCTTACAATATAGCAGATTGTTTTCCAGCAATGTTTTTCATAGAGGGACTCACCATTTCCTAATAGTAGGCACACACTTACTAAATTATTCATGCTGAATAGTCCCATAAACAAAACAGCAAAGAGGGAAAAAATCAATAAATTTATAGTCATGCTCAGATAATTCATGAAACCAACCAGTTATAGTTATTAGTTGATAAACAACACTAGGCAAGTTTTAATTTGAAAATAAAACAAAAATCTCACTGTAACAAAAGTGATATGACAGTATCAGCAATAATAAAAATAAATGTTCTCAAAGTAGTTGGCATGCATCTTTCACATGATTCACTCCACAGTTCTATTCCACAAACAATACAATAATACAAAATACTACAATAATAACAATATACTTACTGGAGCTGTTGCTGTATTTTATCTGCCACATAATTACATTCTCCTGTTTGGAACAGTACAGTAACAAACTCCTTGAGAGCTGAGGGTCTCGATGAAAAAACTCTACGAACGTTATCCAAAAGAGTTCTTGCTCTGTCTTCATCAGTCAGGTCTTTACGTTCACGAAGTTGGTCATAAATATTTTGTGACATGAGTCCAATACTGTAGCAGTAATCAGCTACTGTCATAACACAAGGCGTCACTGAGTGCACCAAGTCAGGATACACACTCAGAAATATACTCAAGCTATTGCCACCTAATTATAAAACATTTTAATACCTAAATACAAATAACAATTTGACTTACTTTTAGAGATCTCTACCACAGGATCTTTCTTTTCATATTTCTAACACAAAATATAAGAGTTAGCATATCAAGTTAGAATTACATGATCTATTTCTACATACCTGTCCATACCAAATGAGATGTCTATTAGTAAGAACTACTGCTTGTGGGTTATCTGGATTTAAGAGACACTTCATAACTTTGGGGACAGTGCTTACTTCATCAACAACCCCTAGATGACTTCCTCCTTCATGTGAGCAACAGTCAAAGGCAAACTGGTAGTCCATGTAGCTGCTGTAGTTCATTCTGGAACTAGCCTTCTTTAGAGAATCCTCTATTTCTTGTTTTAGAGCAGTACATTCATGATGAATGGAGTCTTGGAATGTAGGATCACACGAAACTATGACTTCAAAATATTTACATCGAGATATAAATGTTACACGAATTAAATTCGATCCGAACGAAAAATGAACCATATTTTTCTTGACACCTTCTCTGATAAAAGAGAAAGATTTATTAGCTATCAGACAAGCCATTGCAGCAGAATAGAGTCCCATAGGAGTAAACCCACTAGTGAAATACATCAAGAGAGGCTCCACAAAACATAATCTACAGGCTTCTTTGTGAAATAGGTCAAGTTCCTCTGCACTAGTGTTTTCTAATAGGCAAGGTATAATGTATTCTTTTTCTTCTTCTAAGACTGAATGAGTATCGGAAGATTTGACCAACACGATCTCAGCTACAATGTGAAGATATGCTAGCAAAGCTACCAGTTGCTCTGGTGGAATCAGATCTCCTGAAATATCAGTTGTAGCTGTTTTCAAATCTTTCATGGTGAACCGGCCTGTTTTCCTGAATCTCTCGGCTGTGGCCTGACCTACACTATCAAAGCTCATGGCTTCCAGAATGACACCAGTGATACTGTCATACACTACCTGAATGTCTATGATGACCAAGTCCTCCAAACCAGGCACACTGGGGAAGTACATCAGAACACCAGCATGGTGGTGAAGAAACCACAGAGCTACTTTGGTCTCGTAGGGTGTCATATTGAAGGCATAGGACAAGGCTAAACAAGTCTCCAGACTGGCTGTCTTCACCTCCCTCATGCGAAGACACAAGCTAAACAGAAGCCACACAGCTGGAATTTTCAGCTTTTTAAAGTGTTTTTTCATGGCATTCTCTAGTAGCTGATGCAAGTGATGGATTTCTTCTACTCCACCTCCCATGTTGTCTAAAGAAACAACAAGCTTGTCTTTTGAGCAGAACTGAACCATGCCTTTCTTGTAGAAGTCAGTGTCTCGAATCACTTTTTGAAGCTGTGAGTCAACTGTAGCGATGTCTTCCTCAGAAACCTTGTCTTTGTGAGTACCCACTATATACACCACTGACTTGGAGGACTCCAGTATATCACCAATGGCTGAGTTGTCTCTTCCTGATAGAGGTTGAAGATGGGTGGAGGAACTGAAACAAGATATACTGGCCAGAGTACGCAAAAGCATCTCCTGCAGAGTAAACTCAGATTTCTCTGGGGCTGTTGTCTCTCCTGAAGCTCTCTGATAAAAAACCCGATACTCTTCATTTAATTTGAACTTATAGCTAAAAAATAGCAAATAGAGGCCAGGCCCTATGGCGAGTGCTGGTAGCATGTCCATCAGCTCAGGTTGACCTCCTGTGTCTTCCATCCTCAAGAAAGCATTGAAAGTATGCTTCACATCTTCTGCAAAGTGTGGTTGTCTCGACACTTTCTCAAATATGGCAGCTATTTCAGAATAATCTTGTGATGTTACCAACTCATCGGCAAGTTGGACATGTGTACGCCTGGTCCGTATACCTTTAATAAACGATTTCAATCTTGCAATCATCTTGTGCAATAATGTAGATTGTGGTGGGTTTTCCACAGGTTGATTCTGCTCCATTCCGCTAGCCTGACTGACCTCCTCTCGGGTTACTCTATCTCCATAGGAATGACTTGTAGCCTCAGAAGTGAATTGAGTTTCCAGATTATCTTTAAGACTGTGAAAAAGTAGAGATGCTTCCTCAGCAAGATTCTGTACAATGGTCCAGTCTGCTCTCCTTTCTGGTGTAGTTGGATCAGACGAGCCTTGGACTAGCATACTGGAACAACACTCCACTGTGCCAGTGCTGCCATGAATCTGCTCTCCTTCTTTTGCTGACTGAAGATCTATGATCTCCTTCATAACGCGACGGCGAGTGGTACTTTTGCCTTGCCGTGGAGGACCAAGAAACATAAACTTTATGGACAGAAGCTCCAACGCATCCTTGGAAGTAATGAAGTGTTTGTATGCATCTTCATACTTGAAAACTCCTGGAAAAAAGTACCATGCCATTATAAAATGCTACAATAAAATACTTATAACAAAAGTATTATATTTGAGTCTTATACAGTAACTTCTGGAAATTAAAAAGTATTTGATTTGTTTCCCCTAATACTGGGAGTTCAATTGAGTGGTAGGGGACCTGGAGAGAGCTTATCAAACTTCCCAACTTCACCCCCCCCCCCCCCCCCCCCCACCCACCAAATTCTCAGCTTTCCCTTCTATTATTTGCATATTGTGAGTAGGCTGCACCCGAAATTGCATACTTTAGCTCATAATAATTTTATGCTAATTAATTCTCAATGGTTAAAAGAAAACCTCTTCTTGCAGCACAACTCGTGTATTACTGTATATACTGATAAAGGTTCATAGAAGTGTACAAACAAGCAGTAAGGGAACTTAGCTGCAATAGCTAGCTATCTAAATGCTACAATTGACAGAAACTTTGTTAGCTACTTATATAGCTAAGCTAGCGCACGAAATAGAAGAAATCTAGCCACTGCTCCACCACAATGTCTAATTTAATGCATTATTTAAATCCCTGCAGAAGACCATCTTGCCGTACAAACTTCCGCTAATTTTTTCTGAGAGTTGTTTACAATTAAGTGAGTGCTTACCGAATGCAGATGTGGTTTTTATTGCGATGCGCATAAGCACCCGCTTTTTCCCCACAAGCACCTGCTTTTTACCCGAGAGCGTTTATTAGAATATTTGCGGCCTCACCTGGAGATGCATGAGTTTTATGGTGTTTTCAAGTGCTGGTCGCGTCCTTGGATCTTTCGGAGAACCGGTAAGTTAAGATATGTGTTCATTATTGGAAACAATAGAGTGTTTTGGCTAATGTAAGTGACACATTTGAATAGAGTTAGCCGTTTAAGTTGAGTTTGAGCACCTAAGAGGTAATTTCTTCTTTATGATTAATGAATCTAGCAGGTATTTCGGTACTTTTTCGGAGTATATCTGAGAGTTATCTCAAAAATTATTTACTGCATTCTTTGTATTTATTTTTTAATATGTAATTTTAGGCAAGAAAAAAGTGTTGTGGTGAAAATCTAGAGATGCTTTTGGAGACTAACAAAGTAAGAATATACAGGTTAACACAAAATTATTACAGTTCTTAGTTCAGTGGTTGTTTATAAACCATTCCTTTACCCTCAGTTTGCTCTTTTTTCCTCTTTCCCCAAATATTTCCCCCAAATTAAATATGCCACAAGTTTAGTTTGTGTTACTTTTTGCTATGAAGTTTAATGTTTTGACCAATAATATGAGCAATTTTATTCACATGACTTTTTTCATAGTCAATAATGATAACTTTAAACATTTCAGTTTTGTGTTTTCATGCTGTCCAGACTATTCAGAAGCATTATCATGCTATAGAGTGATAATAGTAAAAAATGTATTTGTATAGACAAATACATTTGTTTTGCTTCATTTTCTATTTCTATATATTTTTGTGTTTAGAATAGCGTGTTTAGTTATGGTATGTGTGTATATTTTGGATAGCGTGTTTAGTTGCATTTGTGAACGTGTTTAGAATTGAGTGTTTAGTTGCATTTTTGTGAGTGTTTAGTTGCATTTGTGAATGTGTTTGTATGTTGCTTATTGATTTATGTTATATTTTTATGAGTCAATGCAGGTATATTTATCTTGAACATGATGGATCATAAATGGAGTGCATATCATGATATTTCTTTACTTCTGTTGAAAGGACAGCTTTAAAACTGTTTACTTTATTCAAGCTATTTTTTATATTTTCATTGTCAATCATTTATTTATCTAAAATTTTGAGGTTATGTGAATGAGGTGTGGTCAATATTTGCTATTAGCGCCATTGAAACATGTTACTTGGTGTTGTAATAAGATTGCAGAAGGTGTTAAATACAACTCTGCTAAAGATGTTTTCCAAACACTCCTGAGAGTGTTATATAACCCTTTGTGCAGTGTTGAGGAAACATGGCTGGGGCATAAATTCCTCCCTCTCCTGGGAACGCTCCTTGTAGTGTTACTGGAACACTTCATTTTTAACAGTGTGGGGGGCTTTTAGAGGAAGGCTGTTATTGGAGTACACTACTCTGATAAAGTTCGCTCCCTGGGAAGTTACAATTAGAATACACTAACCTGACAGAGTCCCTTTATACACTCCTTCTTCATTAGCAATCACAAACTGTCCAGTAGACAAAATTGAGATAGATTTCCATCCATAATCATTTGGTACATCTCCCTCACTAGTAGTCTCAATCCACGTCTCTGTCTTGCTGGAATAACTTTTAATATTAGATTCTTCATCTATGCCAATAAGATTTGATAAATAGGAGACCATATCATAAATTTCAACTGGTGTGGTTATCTTCCTCCATATTGGTCGTGTTCTTGTACTGTCGTTACTAGCAGATGCTATGAAAGACTCTAAACTGCATATAAACAGAATCTCCATCGCACCAGTTCCTCCTGTGAAGTAGAAGTTGCCTTCATGAAATGTTGATTGCATGTTCCAGCATAGAGTCGGTAGTGAGTCTGCAGTCGTCCAGTGGTCATTAATTAACACATCCACTACATCTAAATACTCGCCAAGTGAACCACGCCCACCAACCACAACTAGGACCTCTGGTGATCCTCCACTAACTGATGATGTGGCATAGCGACTAGTAGGCATGGCAGGTAGCGATGTCGTCCAGTCTAAACCAGTAGTACTAGTTCGCAGATGATTAGTAGGTTTCTTAGTGGAGAGATCATAGCCACCAACCAATACAAAATTAGATTGGTAGACAGTAAGAGATGAGTAGAGATATGGTGGAGCAGTCTTAGTCCACAAGCGTAGGTCAGTAGAGGAAATACGAAGTGTGCCATGTAAATAATCCACTGCCACTACAGTGTCTTTTAATACTGCACAATGTGCAGGATGGACTTTATCTAAACCCCAGGTATGGCATTCTTCCCAGTGAAGTGAGGCTAGGGGGTGAAGGAGATCTCTCTAAATAACAATAAATAAGAAAATTTAAAAAAGACAAACTAAAATATAGTGTCAAGTCAATGACACTGTAATTGGGCAATGTAAAATAACACACAAGGCATACAATTTCTATACAATGTTAACTACACACACACACAGACAAGATGTGGGGAGAAATGAGGGTCTTAACTATGTCTACCGTAGTGAGGGCCCTTCTACGATATGAATTTCCATTGTATTCCCTAAATGAAGCGTAAGTCTGAAGTGACGCTTTCAGAAGTTTTCCATTGAAAAAAACTTGTAGAGGTCCTTTGAGCAATTGTTTTCCTTTACAAAATTAGTGCCGTGGTCACTTCATATCACGACACGCCTCGCACAACGTGCGATAGGACAACGAAGACATGCTGAGAATGTTTCTGAAATTAAGTATTAGTTCTAAGTGGACAGCTTAGTTTGAGAGCAATACAAAGACTGCCACATACACCGTGGGTTTATGAGTGTGACCATGTTTAAAGAGAAGTGGGCCAGCATAATCAATGCCCACTCTACTGAAAGTTAAGTCTGGGGTTACTCGAGCAGTTGCCCCATAGCAGACTTCCTTCTGCACATGACACAGCTGTGAGTGACCAAACGAATGGCCTTTTAATGGGTATCACCATTGTTTTCGCCACAACCATATTAGACCAGATTGGTGAAGGTACACTACACCTACATATGCTTGTTCTGTAGCATCCGAGAATCCATAGATTTCTTGATATGCTATCTTCACACACCTTGGGATGTTTGTCTTTGAGCAGAACCAATTCCAGCCACCATGTCCGCCAATCTTGTTGCAAAGCTGCTGGGATTTCTTCATCCTATCCAACCCCATCCATTCATATTAATTGGAATAAAAATTTTGCCTTGATTGTTACATGAGCAACCCAGCCAAGTTCATCAAATACCTCAGCAATGTCTGATACCAGGAAACGCTTTGTCAATTGGCCAGTTAGGTAGCTTGCGTAGTGCGGTGAACAATGATATCCTCAACAAGGTGGGCTAGTGCCGCCAGCCAGCACCCAATCAAAACGAGTTTCCAATGCAATGGGAGATCCTGAAGATCCAAACCACCATCCATGAAGTACTATCTGTGTGAAAACTTCCACTCCCAGTAGAACATCAATACTCCCAGGGAATCCGAACTTGGGGTCTATACTAATTTCAGGTGCATCCAGTCTGGACTAGAAATAACATATTGAAGAGGCAAGTCTGTGACACTATGACTACAGCTTGTTCTTGGATTTATGTTGAAGAAACTTTGAATGACATAATGGGTTGTCAGGAAGTTCAAGTACCGCAATGCCAGGGATCCTAGTATTTCAAATTCGCTCAAAATAGGTGCACTAGTCACTCTGATATAAACAGTGCCGAATAACTAGAATCAAGGATAGCTCTAGCCTCAGCCACAGAACCATTGCTGCAGTGCTCTACAACAACACAATAAGTCATCAGAAGGTGGTCAGACTTGATGTTCATCATCATGGATGATGGTATGGGAACAGGAGCTGCTGCTGTTGAGCTTGTCGTAGTACTCCCAGGATTTCTTATCATAGTGTTGGTCAGCGTAGGAGTAGGAGCTGCTGTCGCTGCTGCTGTTGCATTTTCAAGAGGAATGGCATCGTCCTTGTGTGTAAAAGGGTGTGGCGGGTTTGTGAAAAACCCTGCAGTGATAAATAAAACTACAATCCTTAACAAAGTGGCCAGGTCGCAGATAATTGATACATAGGTGGTTAGCAGAGGTCTTGCTGGAATGACTCCTGTTCTTAAACTTGGGGCAACTAGCCAATGCCTGAAGTCAAGCCAATATACAGGTGAGCCAAATCATATCAGATGACGAAGTAGTTCTTTCAAGATGCCTAGTCTGGCATGAAATTTTGTGATAGAGGCACAAGATATGCCTCTCTTTTGATGATTCCTTCTGATGGGAGTTGACCGCAGACTATAAGACCTATCAATACGTTGTAGTAAAATTATTGGACACAGAAGACAATCTTTAAAAGAAACAAGATATTCTCGATGAACATGAAGTCACTAAATTGGACATGCGTATAGATAAACTCATTTCTTCTGGTTCTTCTCCTGAACGTGAGCAAGCTAGACTTGTGGAGAAATCGCTACCTTATTTGGCAAGATGGTGACACTGTCTTCCTCAGCAATATGAAGCCCAATTGGCAGAGTTCAAGAATAAACTATCTGACACTCGGCATTACTCTCGATAAAAACTGACGACATTGATGATTCGAATAGGTTGTTGTCACTGGTTGAGGAAGCATTGTTTGACTGTTCGTTGAAAGTGTGCACTCACAATCTACATCCTCAGACTCATATGTGAAAGATGCGCTTGGTGTTCCATTTTAGATTGGAAAGGGGAACGTATTGGGAGCAATTTAATGCTTCAGTGCATAATAGTGTTAAATGATTTTGAAAAACTAGCGTATTGGTGTCATGCGCTCAAGGGTGGTACAGTTAAATCAGTCATATCCAGGTCTGGTGAACATTATAATGAATCAATTCATGTTTCTTCAAGTCTCGTCACAATAAGCCACGTCTTATTCATCAGGGCCATTAGAGAAAAATAGTTGAAACTCCCAATCTCAAGGATTGTAGTGGAAAGAAATTGCAATATCTCCACAATGCAGCCCAGCAAAACTTGAAGGCTCTCAAAACCATGGGCTATGAGCCATATGGGTCGTTGATCAAGTCTATGTTTGAGTTGAAACTAGATGTTAATACAGTGTTTGAGTGGCAGCACCAGAGTCCAAATAAGAATGATATCCCCCTTTATCAACATCTTTTGAACTTTTCGGATCTTTGATCCCAAACCTCGGAAGCGGAAGTAGCTGATTCTATTGATATGTAAGACTGGAAACATACATTGTGCAGACACGTGTCTGAAAAGCAAGGTAGCATGTGGCAAGTGAAAATACCAGCTAACGAAGAGCCGCTGCTAAGAGAGACAAACCAAGCGCAAAAGGAGGCTGTACCAAATAGAATCCGGCTTGAAGGACCATTTAATATTGGGTCGTCTGTGATTCAAGTGGATTTCCCACACTCCCACCAATAACCATACACAACTAAAAAATTCCATGATTTATTCTCTAATTATACAAAAGCAAAATTGAATGAGTTGGTCATGACAACAACAATACCTTACCAGACGAAAATTGCATTACAAACAATGAGAGAAAAGAGTAAGCAAAATACAGTAATATGAAAATGATAAGTATGAGTAATGGATTAATTGTTCACAGGTCCCAACAGAGGACAATCAGCTAAAGTCCATTTTCACCAATCAAACCAAGTTGATACAAATATATTTGTGGTGGAACATCCACCAAATTGAAGTGAACAAATTTATTAATTAGTTTACATAGCTCATTCAACACAATCTGAACTGTTACACATGGTGAACAATTATTCATAAACAATCATACACCAAAATAAACATTCTCATGCACTAAATTCAAATTCTCATGCACTAAATTCACATTTATCACTGTTCACGCTGCAATATCTCTTGCACCACCCATTCACTTATCTTTCTATAAACACTTGTTGACTGCTCTTATTCTGTAGAGTTCAAGCCGGTTCATAATGGAGCGTTATCCGCGCCACAAAAAACTAAGCGTGGTGTTAAAATGGCAGTAATCAACTAAATACACTGGCATTAGCTAAGCTATAAGATAGCAAGTCCCTTAACGCTCACCTCATTACGAACTAGTGGCTGACTTTTCGCCATATTACGTTAACAGTAAAACAGCATCCCACGCAAAGAAAGGAGCTGGAGAGAGAGCGGCACACTTGACCGCACCCAAATTACGGACTAGATTTACAAGATTTGTAATCGATTATTACTCGTCGTACACACGCACATAATTTGAGAATGCTCAAACCGAACCCACAAAGAACAAAGGGTAAGGGTCGCAGATAAAGAAACACAACCTACAAGTGTCAATAATAGATGTACTGGCAGAATATCTATTGGAGTGTGTGTGTGAGAGAGAGATGTGTAACTCACCTAGATATTCTTCACCCACCATTTGCCGCTTTTTGTTGTTTTGTTGTTGTTTTTGCAAGCCCCAAAAAGCTAGTACATTATATAATGTGTGTGTGTGTGTGTGTGTGTGTTAATTGGCATATTTCTGAATTTCTGCACCCTGTGACAGCAATAGACAACCCTACTGAACCTAGGAAGGTTCACCTCAAGAAAGCCAGGTGTGACTAGTTTGGCAAGAGTGATATCACCATATGGGTCGTGTGGTTCATCAGCCAGGCACTTCACTTTCACAAGGCCACCATGCAAGGGCAGGTTAAAGCTAAAATGAAGGTTTTTGGGTGTCATTAGAGTTATTTTGATGGTCTCCTACAGGATCAATAACATGGTTGGGATAAATTAGTTAAGATATGAGTTCTCAAATCATAATGGTCTCCTGGTACATATTTCTACTTAGCAGGTTCATTCTGTATTCCTTAGTTACAGAGTCAAGGTCCAGGTGGCTGGTAGCTAACATTATGCCAGCATAATAATTAGGCACAATCGGCTGTAGTTAGGCATGAGTTTATTTTCCCAGCATGATGTTGATACAACACGATGTTGAGGCAACAGTTGCCCTATAGAATAAACTTGTACTACCACTATGACTCATATAATATTGTACACAGGTACCATAAGTTGGCATAATTTAGGACATGATAGGTGCATAACTGCAGCAAAGCCAAAAGAACAATGTAAAATTAATTGCATAATGTGGACATCCCTACTGAGCCTGCTGAACTATCATCATGCCTACAACCACCACATAAGAAAATGAAACTTTTTAATGTATTTTGCTTAGCTATAGCAGACACAATAGCTTCTCTCTACAGTTGATGCACACATTGGTGAATACCTTCAAGCTCCATGGATACCAGCTACCACGCAACACTACAGTTTATGATTCAACAGTATTTGTAATTTAAATACTGTAACCAGAAAAGTATTTTGTATTTTGTGTGACAGCTGCCATCCACTTTTGGTGTGGGTGGTGGGTGTTGGGTGTTGAGTGGTTGGCCTGTGGACAGTATTAACAGCAGGGATAGCTAGCACTGGCCCTGCACTAAAGGCTTTGCTGTAGAGGCGAGTATTGTGACCAACCAGTTCACATCTCACGTGGCCAGGGATTCCCGCTAGAACTGTCGGTCATGGAGGACACACCTTCTAGCCTTGTAATTTCTCTCCACTTTTATGATCTGGGTCTAGTACGCAAATAGTTCCAGGGCCTTGTCTGGGTATATGGAGGTTAATATAGCTGCATATAGTTCCAGGGCCTTGACTGGGTATGTGGAGGTTAATATAGCTGCATATAATGGAATAGCATTCCACCCATTGTAAGATGTCAGTTAAGAGGTGCTTGTGGTCATTCAAGTGCTTCGTTACTTCAGACATCTCTACTCTAAATCCAGGATCTGCTGCTTCTACCTCATGGGGGGAAGGATGTCTCTGGATTGGAGTGTGGGACATTATGGGAGTGACCTTGTAATACTGGGATTATTCCCCTAAAATATTGTTATTAAATTTATTCCATAATTTTCTTAGGTCACTCCCATAATGTCTGCCTTATAACCTATGTCCGTAGGTGTAGCAAAAGAAAAGAAAATTTATTTCCCTTTTTATAATTGTGGATTTGTGGCGTCTCTGGCTAGATTAATTTAGATCTTGGCTATCAGGTAGCAACCACCATATTCACTGGTAAGTTCATTCATTTTGAAATAATCTGAGCATGTGTGACAATAAGGGAAGTGATACACAAATTAACAACACGGCACAGAATTACATATGGACTGATAATCCCTTTATTATTTATATTATTTTATATATATAATACTTATAGCACGAGTCTGAGTACAATATGGGAAAATATTTTACGAGCACGCAAAATATTTTCACGAGCCAAGTGGCGTGAGAGTAAAATATCATTCCCATATTGTACGACGAGTGTGATAAGTGATTTATTGCTTCTTTGAAATTTTTCTCAAGCGGTTACAATACAATTTTCATTGATTTTACTCGCTACGCGCGCGCTACAAGGAGCGTACAATATAAACCGTACAATATGGGAGAATACAGAACGCTCCCGTGATGCGGAAATATTCAAGTAAAAATATCAAAGCTGCAATAAATATATATATATTTTTTGTTGCTTATTATTATTCTAGAATTATTCCACTATGCAATTTCATGTCTATTATGCCAGAAAAAGTGCTAACATAATCCGGCAGGGCCATTACCAGGTACACAAAATTTAAAAAAATACAGCTTCCCTTTTGTAATTTGTACAGACTCACTTAGCTCTGCATCTCCTGAAATTGTGGCTGTGTACTGAGGGGGAGGTGCCTCTGACTATCTGCTTGTCTATGCTGTTACACTGGGAAGAAAGACTGCATTTAGGATTCAACCCTGAGCCAGGGTCAGGACTGAGTTGGTTCAACCCTGAGCCAGGGTCAGGACTGAGTTGGTTCAACCCTGAGCCAGGGTCAGGACTGAGTGGTTCAACCCTGAGCCAGGGTCAGGACTGAGTTGGTTCAACCCTGAGCCAGGGTCAGGACTGAGTTGGTTCAACCCTGAGCCAGCAGGGTCAGGACTGAGTTGGTTCAACCCTGGAGTCCAGGGTCAGGACTGAGTTGGTTCAACCCTGAGCCAGGGTCAGGACTGAGTTGGTTCAACCCTGAGCCAGGGTCAGGACTGAGTTGGTTCAACCCTGAGCCAGGGTCAGGACTGAGTTGGTTCAACCCTGAGCCAGCAGGGTCAGGGCTGAGTTGGTTCAACCCTGAGCCAGGGTCAGGGCTGAGTTGATTCAACCCTGAACCAGGGTCAGGGCTGAGTTGGTTCAACCCTGAGCCAGGGTCAGGGCTGAGTTGATTCAACCCTGAGCCAGGGTCAGGACTGAGTTGGTTCAACCCTGAGCCAGGGTCAGGACTGAGTTGGTTCAACCCTGAGCTAGGGTCAGGACTGAGTTGGTTCAACCCTGAGCCAGGGTCAGGACTGAGTTGGTTCAGCCCTGAGCCAGGGTCAGGACTGAGTTGGTTCAGCCCTGAGCCAGGGTCAGGACTGAGTTGGTTCAGCCCTGAGCCAGGGTCAGGACTGAGTTGGTTCAACCCTGAGCCAGGGTCAGGACTGAGTTCAACCCTGAGCCAGGGTCAGGACTGAGTTGGTTCAGCCCTGAGCCAGGGTCAGGACTGAGTTGGTTCAGCCCTGAGCCAGGGTCAGGACTGAGTTGGTTCAGCCCTGAGCCAGGGTCAGGACTGAGTTGGTTCAACCCTGAGCCAGGGTCAGGACTGAGTTGGTGTAATTTATTACCAATTCCAGTGTAGCTTACCCGTGAGTGGACTAGATGCATGCACAGAGCCAACTAACCCTTAGCCTAATCCCCCCTCCATTCCTGCCTTTCCCTTCAGGTAAACTACATCAAACTACATTAGATGAGTGTGTATATATGCATTGCTATCCTTCATTCAGTAAGTTGTTGGTCCAATCACACAGTAGCTATGCCAATAGTAGCTATTATTTCAAAATTCAGTCAATTACAAAATATTTCATGCACAAAAATTATTAGTAGTAAAGGGTAGTAGGGATGTTCTGGGTGGGAGTGGCAAGGGTGTGGTTAGTTTGAGCAAGAGTGTCACTGGGAGAAGATGGGTGTGGTGCCGTTGGAGTGATGGGATGGGCAGTAGGTGGAGCCAGACATCCATCAGTGTGTGTGTGTATCAGTTGGCAAACACTTCTCCCATTGGTATCCAGATGTTCTTCACTTCTGTGGCTTGGTAGAGGAACTCATCTCCCTGGACACACACACACACATACATACATACATACACGTGCATGAACTTACAGAAAATTCATCCATTGCTCCCACACACACTCACACACACAAAAAAAAACTCTCTTGCAACCTGCTAAAGGTTATATGCCCCTGGCAGAGCCAGGATGCCTGTGCACTAAGCCACACATACACACATACACAAACCTGTCCCTGTTGTGGGTCCGTCCAGTCTCTATCCTGTCCATAGTTGACCCAAGTCCTTTTAACATTACACACAGAAGTAGCCTCCACAAACTTACTACCTTCTGCAGAACCAAAATACCTAGTAAAGAAACAAACCATCACGTGAAGATGAGGCTGAATGAAATAAACACATGAGCATTCCCCCACATGTATGCAGGACAATTGGATGAAGTACCATTCACACTAATCGTCCCATAGCATTACAGATTAACTAGTAATAGTTATAGCCTACGGCTTAGGTAATGGTGATTTAGGGCAACTGAAGCCCAAGGGCCTTAGGGCCCCGAGGGCTTTGTGCACTAAATCCACCAGTACCTGAGCGCATGCTCTAACTATTTTAGAACCCGTTTACCCAAAGCTGGCCCAGTTTCCACTAGCAACTTGGTTTATCAGCATTTTCCGGCCCAAATATGGTGGTGTCAAGCGAATTTCCGGCCCAAAATAAAAAATCAATTAAAATTCAATTGAAGCACACCTGGCAGGTTTACTTTAGCATTGTAGCTGCCAGCTGTTATCTCCAGATCTAACTCTACCCTGGGCTGCTCTGCTCTGTGGTAAACAGTTAAGCAGCTAGCTATGGTAAATTCCTGAGGTATGAGCTGTCAGCAGGAGAGGAACTAGGGCTGGTCCCATATAGGTCGGATATGAGAGGGTAGTAGACCCTCACATATCATATCCAGGCCTCACACAGCTTTATCCGGCCTATTCTATTAAACTAAAACTCAAAAATAGCAATACCCCAAGGGTGGTTAGTATGCACAGTTTATATACCTCAAGGCAAAAAATAGTGCACACTTACCAAGTTAGTACACCTAGTAACAATATAGCAACGGGTTCAAGACAAACATACTCAATATCACGACTTACGCTAGCTTCACACCATCCTCCATCCCTTCCTCACCACATTGCCTCTCTATCCTGGTGCTCCGCCAGATATTTGGTAAGGTGATCAACGAGATCCTGTTATATAGTGACCACACCCCCCAGGGGATCAGAGTTAATCAATACCTATAAAATTTCAATGGTTTTCCGTATCATACGATCTTATTTTACACTCACTACTATTGTCAACCACACGCCCACACACCACACAACCCTGTAAAGATCTGTAGCTTAGAGCGGCCATTTCTCACTTGGCATTTTTCTATAATAATGGTGTTTTGCCATACGAACAACCGCAGGTGCAAAATAACGACAGAAAGCCACAAGTCTTTCATCCGGACAGCCACACCTTCACACCACATGCTCGTTCACTCGCACTGTGCACCCATACAAGTGGGTCTCCTGTAATCACACCACAGATTGTTCATAGCTACATTTAATACTTTAGTAATTAATATTTAGAGTACTAACAAATATAGCTAATTTATGTTTACTAATGCAAGTCATCATAAAATAATTGACGCACCACAAACTAACCATAAACCCATAAATACACAAACATTAAAGTTGGTTCTTTTGTATTTGTGTCATTGATCCACATCATATTTAGTATTTACACTGCCTGACTACCTATTAAAATCTAACTTCTCCAACAATATCTCTTTCTTTCCATTTGTCTCATTCATCCAGTCCTCCTCTACCCTCACCTGCCCACACATTCAAGCAAGCCCTCCCTGTACCCACTAACCTACTAACCCATACCCGCCCCCATACACACACACTCACCACCCTCTAACGCATACCCACCCACCCACCCATAACCGCCCACCTGAACTGTGCCTCCATATTTGTCAGCATAAGCTCCCCAATAGAACAATCTTTGGATGGCCAGTTCCACCTCTCTGGTGCAGTCTTCCCGGGAACGTCCCGTCATTGCCGCCAATCTCCCAGCAACCTCAGTCCTGCGTAGTTCCAAGTTCTCAGCAATGTAGTAGACAATCTGAGCACGATTGTGAGCCGCTCGCTTGCCCCACCTGAGCACATGTGAAAAATATTCATGTAACCATGGAGACCATACAGCGTCTGTTATAAGCCCCAAATAAGAGTGAAGAAAATGAGACGTTACAATACTAACACTCCCAGAAGTATTAGGTGAGAGAGAACAGAGTTAATACTGGCCAATAGAAGATAACACGGAAGTCAATTTCTTGGCTGAGGTATGTATAGACTGGAAGCTGATTAAATTGGTTGCACTGACTCTAGCAAAAGGACTTACGTATGATGTACATCCATAATTATCATCTATTTAAAAAAGGGCTTCAGTTGAAGTCTAAAGCACGAACCAAAATAGGTAAATATATTTATGCAGGGTCCAAGTTACGTGGATGTCACATGACAGGCAGGGTTTCATTTAGGGGGGGGGCGAAAGGGGGCATTTGCCCCCCCTTGGGTTCTAAATGCCCCCCCTTGGATTCTAAGTGCCCCCCACCCTTTTGAAAGAACCGATATTTATTAAGAGAAAAATGTAAACCAAATTAATAATAAACAATATTCACACAGCAATTCGTCTAGGTTTTTTGTTCCATACTGTAATAATGTCATTTAATTGTGTAGATGAGAGCGTCTCGGGTGTCTCCATGGCTATTTTCATCAAATAGGATAATTGTGATTGCCCAATTCGATTTCGAATTCGTGTTTTAATTAGTTTCATTTTGGAGAAGCTCCTTTCCACTGAAGCAGTGCTGACAGGGATAGATAGACATATGTTTGCCAGGGTGCTAATGTTTGGAAAAATTTCACTAAGCATATCACTTGTGGTGAGCTCTTTCAACTGCAAGTGCAGGTTACCTTTCGGCTTCTTCGATAAGTAGCTTCGAAATGTTTTCCACTCCTCTCGGGTTTCGCGGGAAATAAGAGCTTCTTTGGTGTATTCATCTCCACCAGCAGTCTTAGCAGGCAGCTCTGCACCATAGTGAGCTAATAGTACATCTATTAAGTCCTCACCATATGTATGGAAGTCAGAAGAGTCAGCAGCTGGCACTTTCTTCGGATCAAAGATGCCAAATGAGGAGACAATATCTTGTGAAATAAATCTGCTGGATATGTTTGCCTTCAGCATCCTGATAAACGGTTCAGCCACTTGTCCTTGGAATGTAGCAATGCTTTCCGTGGTTAACGTGATGTCAGTGACTTCTTCGATCTCATTCTTTGCATCCATCAGTTCTAATACCCAGTTAGCAGCAGGTAACATGGCATCATCAAGTGTATTGAGAGTGGCATCAACAAGAGGGGTGATAGCTGTCAAGTCTATTCTCTCAGTCTGGAGAGCTCTGCTCAACTTCGCCACTTGTGGCAGAACATAATCAAGGAGGTATATGGCCACTAAAGTTGAGGGCCTACATAAGGCTTTACTGATACCTAGAGCTTCAGGTGCATGTTTCTGCTCATAGATATTGTTTAGAGCAGTCACAATTGCACTGTAGCTAGCTTTGACTGCCTTCACACAGCGTTCATGGGACAGCCAGCGAGTATCTGATGGTTTCACAACTTTCAGCTCAGGTAAGTCAAGCACCTGCTGTACTGCTTTGAGACTCTCAGCTCGCTTAGGAGAATAGTGGAAAAATTTCCAGAGGGTGGTGAGTGTGATGTACACATGTTTTATCCCACTGGTAGCATTAGCTGCTTGAACGCATGCTAGCTGTAGCAAATGGCAATGGCAGTGTACGAAAAGTGCATGAGGTGAAATTTTCTTCAGGAGACTCTGCACACCATTGTGTTTCCCAGAGAAAGTAGCTGCTCCATCGAATCCCATACCCACCAGCTTGCTAATCTGTATGTTTTTGAATTCAACAAGGGCAGAATAAATAGTCTTTGCATCAGTAGCTTTCAATGGAACTATATCCAAGAAGTGCTCAACAGGTTGACCGTCCATGTTCACCCAGCGGAAGAAAATTGAAAGCTCTTCTGTGGTCGTCACATCAGTGCACTCATCTGCCATTATGCTGAAATGGGAAGCTTGGCGAAGCCGTTTCAGTAAACATTCTTCAGCCCATAAGCCAACTGCCTCAACAAATTCAACAACAGCAACTTTAGATGTGTAGGTTGCATTTAATCTAGCTCTTTCAAGGAACCCCTTTAAATCTTCTGCACCACAACTTACGATTAGATCAATAAGTTCATCAAAATTTGTTGTGTGGGGAATGTGGCGACGAGCTAGAAAATGGGTGCAACGAATTAGAGCTTTAATGGCCATTCTGTTCTTCAACTTTTCCTCATCATTAATTTGTTGGAGTTGCTGAATGACTGACCCTTCTTGTAGTGCTGTAGCTGCAGCCATCTCTGCTTCACATGATAGGAGGTGAATATCACTCTTTGCATGAATTTTCATCTTCTCTATTGCCTTCTTTCAGTTCGTGAAAGGTTTTGAGATCCATGTTCCTCCTGTTCTTTGAAGAGAAATTCCTCTCTTCCTGCAAACCTTACAAAAAGCTCCTTGGAAATTTTTATCAAACATCAGCCAATTGAAGCTCTCTTCCCATTTTTTGTTGTATTTTCGACTGTTTGCAGTGATTTTCTTGCTTTTCTCATGTGTAGTTAATCTTTCCTTTGCCTGCTTCTCATGGACAATTAATCTTTTCTTGGCAGGACTTGGCTCCAAAAACTCAGTATCAGATTGATTGCTGTCAATTTTATCTTCTGTGTCACTGCTACTTGAGTGGCCAGGTGACTTTGAAGAGCTTGCACCACAGAAGAAAGAGCGAATATCCATTTGAGACTATCTTAAGCTGTCAGGGACTACGAGTGCTTAGAGTTCTGGTTCTGGAAGTTGTAGAATCTGTATAGATCAAAACTCAACAACTGCTACGGTGAGCTGAGGGCTGGCCTTTTTATAGCCAGCCAGCAACCGTAAGTGTGAATCAACGTGTGATAAACCTAAGGGGAGGTGAGAGTCAGAGTTGAATAGTGTGTGAAAAGCATCTAAATAGTGAATGTCACAGTTGACTGAAAATTGCTAGACGGTGGAGGTGAAAATGAGTAGCTGAATTAACTTGTCAGGATCTGACATATGCAGACCTCATTAGATATGATTATGTTTTTTTAATGTAGGACATAGGCCTTCCAATAATTCTATTTCACTCCCATGGTGACCAGTGCCGCCCGCCCCCCCTTACATTTTCAAAACTCTATTTCGCCCCCCCTTGCAAGAATGTCTGGATGAAACACTGACAGGGATCATCAAGTCTCCTGACCCAGGTACCTATGTAGCAAGTCACATGACACAGATATCTCAGTACACATCATGCCACATGACCTGACTAGTGCATAGGTCACACGATCCAGTTAACCCAGTGCATGTGAGGACACATGACCCAATCAATTAGGCCAGATGTATGTCAAGTCACATGATCCAGTTACCCAGTACATGTGAGGTCACCTGACCCAATTTACTCAGTACATGTGGTCACATGACCCAATTAACCTAATGTATGTGAGGTCACATGACCTAGTTACTCAGTACATGTGAAGTCACATGACCCAGTTAACCAAGTGTATGTCAGGTCACATGACCTAGTTACCCAGTGTATGTGAGGTCACATGACCAGTTACCCAGGTGCTGCCTTGTGAGCTGCTTCCACTGCCTCTCTGATATCCTTCCTGTTCCCTTCTGATACCTGACCTATGACCTCTCCATTCGGAGCCACTACCGGCCTGCAGTACGGAGCATCTGGTCTCTTCTGAGCTCCACCCACATACATCTTCAATGTACGATCAATACTGCATATTACACATACATACGGAGGGATACAAGATTCATGCTGGGTTGACGAAAGAATGAATATTCAGTTAGCACTGTATAATAGAAAATACAAAACACACACTATTTCAATGGTCACTTAAATACAATCTATATAATAATACGCTTGTGTGTCAGTAACGACGACGACAACCAACAGTGTGTGTATTCATGAATAATTCATGAGCTTTTGATGGGTTGGTAAGGCATCGTCATCTCACAATAGGTAAAGTGTCGTTACATTCAGTAGAAATTGCTGGTTAATTCTAAAAAGCGGGTACAATAGACGAGGGAAGGCGGTGTAGGTTTAAAATGGAAGGGAAGAGAAGGCAAAAAGGCGAGCGATTAATTGTAACTTAAAAGCGGGTGGAATCAACAAGTAAAGGCAGGGGTTAGTTTCTTAAAGGAAGGACAGAAATTCAGAAGCAGTAGAGATATGAAAAGGGGACTCCATGACTCAAGAAGAATAGCTGAAGAAAGGAGAGATGCGGTATAAGAAAACTCAGATCAGAAAAAAGAGAGCAGGAGAGAGAAACTTATGTAACCTTAACCAATGGTAGAGAATGATAACTGAGCAAGATAACTTGTGCTACTACATTCCTACTTTGCAAATATCAAGCGCCACTGTGTGGTGGGGTACTTGCTAGTATTCTTATAATGCACTTCCATTCTGTTGTTCACTACTATATGTTAGCACTTCTGAGCCCCGACTTATACTTTTAGGTACACTCCACATTAGCCACAAAGCCACACCCACCCCAATCTACCTCGGAGTTTCAGTTCCATTCACACTTCCAGCCACTGGATACACTTGGATGGCCTTCGTGGAAGGGTTCAAAGGTCGCGGGGGAACATTTTGTCCAAATTCCTTCACCTTGATTTCATCCACAGTGGGGCGTGGCCTCTTCTGCCAGGACGGCCTCACATACTCGTACAGACCCTACACACAAACACATGCACATACAGCAGCACACATCAATATGACCTCCATTTCATTGCCAAGAATTATTTCACCAAGTCTCTATTGGTATATTCCTCAATAGTATATTTCAAGACAATTAAAAATCATGCGATCTGTTCAAATTGTCTGACATACATGTAATATAATTGTAGTCATATCTCTCCTTGCACTAACTTACCTCTTTTCCTCCGTCTCTACCAAACCCACTCTCGCGATACCCCCCGAAGCCCGCGGCAGAGTCAAACAGGTTGTGGGCGTTCACCCAGCAGGCTCCGGCCTTGATGGAGAGACACACCTCCAGAGCCAGTGCAGAGTTCTCCGTCCACACGCTCGCAGCGAGACCAAACTTAGTGTTGTTAGCCAGAGCAATGGCTTCCTTGGGAGTTCGGAAGGACAGGACCACAAGCACTGGACCAAATATCTGAGGAACAGAAAATATACAAACTTGAAAGATAAAAATAAAAAGAACACATTCGATAATAAGGGAATGAAATATCTCTCACTCCTCTGGTTTGTTAATTTTGAATTATATTTCTCAAGGACCAGTCATGCAGTTACAGGCGCGACATCGTGGGGTGAATAATGCCGCAAGGTGAGAAAATAAAGAGAGGCTCGTACATCGATCGCATGACATATGATATTAGTGTGTGCGTATGAGTTAAGGTTTTAATTGCATAGTTTAATAAATTCCTTTTCCTACTCAACATTGTATATTTCAAAATAATATTAATTAAACTGCCCGTTTATTGCTGTGTTTTCCCTCTCC